>ERZ838225.152-NODE-152-length-107182-cov-17.917322_pt1 | contig 107182 bp, 87 predicted proteins | sample MGYA00519684_ERZ838225 | MGnify/ENA primary metagenome ERZ838225 (study PRJEB31850, sample SAMEA3708829) | human gut metagenome | biome: human gut; feature: human-associated habitat; material: faeces | place: China | collected 2014 ... | reverse complement strand
ACGCTAGATGCACACAAATCCATTAATTTGTAAAAAGCTTAACTAAGTGACATTGATTCAGGATATATAAGACTTTTTTTACCTGTATCACATCACCACTTCTTCCATAAATATTATACGATATACTTCTTTCGTATACATTCCATGTAATCCTGAACAAGTATTTTTCGCGGATTGCAGAGATCGTTTAAAGAACAGCCATTGCATCTCTTTCTCAGTTCCGGTTTGATTGGATGTGGATTTTCCAGATAACTGCTGATCTCTCTTATAAACTTTACTGCATCCGCCCGGACTTTATCGGAAATGTTTACTTCAAATCGTTCTTTCGATCCTGTGTAATAAATATAGCCGGTTGTAATCATTGTATGGAACATCTCCTCCAAACACAGTGTCTGCGCCGCCATTTGAAGATTATACTCTTCCTCATCACGTTTTTTTCCATGTTTGTATTCAACAGGGTATATTCTGCATGTTTCCTCGAGGAAAGGAATATAACAGCCATCCGAAACAACTTCGAACTCAACCGAATCACAAATTCCAAATAAATGATATTTCTCAGAAACCACTTGAAGTCCTGTCACTTTTATGTGAGTCCCACGCCTCTCGATCTTGCATTCATGAGCCCGCGTGTGATCGCGGGCTCCTTCTGCCGTAAAAACATTTTCAATAAAGTTCTGCTCTGCGATTTGGAGATAAAATCTTCGTTTGCAGAACACCCATTGCGATATCCAGGATAATAAGATGGGTTCATCATCCATGATCATTTTACCTGTATGCCATTATTTTCGAGTGTCTGTGAAAATTCATCTGTCGATTCATTTCTCCAGATAATATCGCCGAATGGATTTTCCTTGACTCCGATATCGATCCCACGCATTGTTTCCGGAATCTGCATAGTGATGTCGTAATCCTCCAGCTTTCTCGGATATTCAACCCCTTCTTTTTTTGTTATCCGAAGCATGTTATACAATTTATGTGCCGGCATGCAACCGAGCAGTGCCTCTTTCTCATTCTGCTCCGGATTTTCCGGATGGGTACCAATGTGTTTAAAAATAATTAATGGAGAGGCTGCCCGCATACCCTGCTTTGATGCTGAATTGTCGAATTCATACATCTGCAACAGTGCTTCGAAAAGTTTGTTCAGATCATCTTCCGAAAAACCTGTGCGGATTGCCAAACTGGGACTGATCGTTCCCTGAACAACATATAAACCATATGATACAACTTTCTTTTCACCCATGGTTCTCTTCGTCTGTTCATCATGTTCAGCTTCTTCTCGTTCGTAATCCTCAATGGTTGAAAAATCATTTCCATCTGTATAACACATTCTTGTAATCGTCATGTCTTCGATATGTATCGGATCTACCGATTCAGCCATTCCAAGCTGTACTGGTCCTGTGATCTGACCGGCATTTCGTCCTGTTGACAGAACTCCTCCAAAAGTTCTTACATCCCAAAATCTTTTGCAAAATGCAGCGGCAGACTCAGGAACTTTTTTATTCTTAAAGGGCTCTGCGAATTTTTCTTCCCCATTTACTTCCAATACAATTTTAGCGATTTCCTTATTGATGCTGACCCCATTGCGAATCAGAATGTCCATTCCATCTTCTCCCGCATACGCCACATCAATATAATTTCTTATGCGCCGCTTAAATGCTACATCAGTTATAATCCCAATTTCTGTTTCAAGGTCCTGTCTTGGCAGGTTTCCCATATCTGGATCTCCATTTGGATTTGCGAGTTTGGCTTCAACAAGCATCGTAAATGTATAGGTATTTTTTACAACTTCTTTTGCTTCCGCAAGCTTCACAACATTACTCATTCTCATTTTCCTCCTTGTTTTCTGCATTTTTATTCTTAGCAGACATAAAGACCATACGCTGCTGCGCATAACCCAGGTCAAATGCCGCCTGTTCTTCAATGGAGAAATGCGCAGGGATATCTCCATTGAGTGAATTAGAAATTTCCCCGAAAATTTTATCAAACATACTGCGGGATTTTAATTTACCCAGATAATGTTCTTTATTGTCGTTAACCATTGTAAAAATCTTAGCCGGGCTTTTTTTCATCGCTTTGTAATACTTTTTTGCTATAGATACATTGACGCCTTTCTGTGCCGAAAGGAACTGAATATAATCCATACATGCAAGCCACCGTCCACATTGATATCCTTTACTATATATCCCATTGTACTCTTTATTGAGCTTCATTGCATTTTCCATCTCAACATCTCCTTTTCTTATCAGGTATGCTTTTATAAGTTGCAGATAAAAAATATCAGGAATGATTTTCCCCTCTAATATGTCCCTGTCCACGCGATGAGACACCTTGTGTAAGATCCTTACAGGGATTTCTTGATCAGAAATTACAGCGTTGAGCAGATTTTTAATATCCATACCCAGCTCTTTTTTTGCCTGCTTGAACTTGTCCTTGACGTCCTTTTTTTCAAGCAGTCCCAATAAAATTGCATACAGATTTGTGATTCGATATTCAAAATTCGATCGACTATCAATGATCGTCGTGTCTTTATACCATTTTTTTATACTTGCCTTAAGGTTCTGATATGTATCTTTATGATAATCAGATAAATAAAGCCTGCCTTTTGCCGGAACATCAAAGCTCATAATATAGTAATTTCCGCTGACTTTTCCTAACTCTATTTCTTTTCCTTTTTTTATTAATGTCTGAAGAGCTGCGGTATATTTTTCTTCTTTCCCCTGAGATCTCTCTGTGGTTTCCTCCAGTTCATCCATCAATTCATCAAAATCTGTATCCCCGATTGAAATAGCCTTTTTGATCAGATTGAATGCATCCGGGTTATCAAACCAGTACATGATTCCAAAATTGTTATCATGATTGTTTTCTGAGGTCAGCAGATATTCAATTCCTGCTTTAATGATCTCGGTCTCTTCCTTTGACATTGGACACGCCGTGCTTCCGCTGTCTCCAAATGAATGGAACGAGCACCTTTCCCCCGTTACAGAACTCTGATCGTTCGAAAAGACCGGAACTCCGCTTCCTGTTTGAGGAGCCATTATCTTTGGAAATTTTCCCACGATCGGATCCACTTTCTGTCCGGTAATACAGGAAACTATTTTCTTTCCAGGCATTTTTTCATCCGATCCCGAACGTATAATATCATCACAATATTCTTCAAACCATTCTTTCCAATCCGTTTCATTTTCAAGATTTTTTCCGTCAATCCGAAAAGATACAAATTCTCCCGGTTTGATCTTGAAGCTTTCCAGTTTGATCCACAATTCCTGTGCCATTTCCGGACTATCTTCAATTTTATTTAGGAATTTATAAGCAATCGCTATCGACTCAGACCGTTCTGCACCTTTTTTCATGCATGAAAGCCACTCTTCATGTTTGATCTTCTCCGTTTTTCCCTGAATGTTTCCTGCACATTCCGGCCATATATATTTGAGTTTTTCACAGACAGGGGAAATTGCAAGGTGCTTCGGGGTTTTGGGGCATAATACTTTTTGCTTCCGTTCATCTTTACTGCGCGCTTCCAGAACACGATAATTTCCCTCACGATCCAATTCTATGTAAGCGGCAACATCTCTTTTTTCTGTATTTCCGGCAGATCCAATTCCCCGACTTATGGCAAAATCATATATTTCTTTATACATCCTCCTTCCACACCTCCCTGCTTGCAAAGTCCGGAACATTGATCACTCCATTACAGATATAAGGATGATAAAAGGTACGATACACGTTTCCTTCTCCTTTCGCTGTATCCAATGGGGTATGGGTTTTAATGTCAAAATTATCATAGAGCATAATTCCAAGGTCTTCTGACTCACTGATTGGATGTATGTCAGGATCTGGCGGTGTAAAAAACGCCATGCATTCTCTCAATCCCAGATACGGCTGATGAAAACATTTTCCGCTTTTCACTCTCCTGTTAAACTGGTCGATCAATGACTGCTGCGTGACTCTTTCTTCACATCCTTTTTCTTTTATGATCTCTGCATGGATCCTGTAGTATACATCCCGAAGATAGATATTATTTCTTTGCGTCCGCGACTCCTCTACAATGATCGGTTCTCCATCCAATACAGCCTTCTTATTTACCTCGTTTCGCTTAATGTTAATATAGCGAATTGGTTTCATGATCTCGATCTTTTTAATCTGATAATGAAACTCACCGGGTTTAAAATAAATTGCTTCCAATGCACCGCGACATGCTGATGGAGTCGGTGCATCGTAGCTCACTCGTTCTACCTTGGCATTGCTTCTGGTAAAACATGCAAATTTTCCGTAAATGTCTACAACAACATTCTCAGGCATTTTCTCACCTCCGTTTATGTCTAATTAAATATATACATCTTATTATGCTTTTTGTCAATACAACATTACTTATATCTTTATAATTTGTTCATCATGCACATGTTTCAATTGATTATAAACAGTGCTTATCTCCGTCAGATAGGACTTCTGTCTTTTTTAAAGCAGTACGTAATCATAAGATATCTCCATCAGTGACAAACATCACACGCTAAGCACTATGTTCATTCAACTTGAATTTTTTCATTGACACTTTATCATTATAAAGAAATTGGCCAGGAGCACAAAGCATCCTGGCCACTGACGTAAATCTTAAATTAATTTCAATCCACGGGATATAAAACCCCAGGACTTCATTATATCTAAAACCTTTAAATATGACAATACAAAATTTTACATCGTCATATTATTTTCCGTCTTCCAACCAGCCGTCTCCATACTCTGTACACTCTATGTACAAATATTTTCTGATCCTTTTAGAGCATATACGCCTCGCTCATCTCCTCTCTCTGCAGTCCGGTCTTCTCATCATAAATTTCATCGATATCTGCAATATACCAATCGATTCCTACCTTCTCCCGATTTCTTCCAAGCCGTACATGCAGCTGATGACAATGCATTTTTATAAATTCTGCTTTTTTTCCATTCATATATCGGTTGACGCGGAAATCCGGGCATAATGCCATTTGTTTCCTGGTAATGCAGTAATCCTGCGCTCTGATTGTTTTGAGCAAAGACTCAAATTCTTCCCTTTTTGCAGCGTATGGCACAATTACCGTGCATTGGCCGGTCGAATCGATCAGTTTATATTCATCGCACATTTTCTTTACATCAAGCTTTTTGCAGGCCTCTCTGATTTCACTCCTGTCAGCTCCCGTACTTGTGTCCTGACCGTAAAGCTCCGAATAATATTCATCCATTAGCTCAATATCATTCAGATTCAATTCTTGATGACGCTCTGCAAGCGCTCTTGTTCGACATGCCTCTGTATAATAAGCACTGCTAGGAAATCCATATACATTCGTATCTTTCAGCATAAAGATCACAAATTCACCATACCTTTTTCCGTTTCGATTGATTCTTCCCGCCGTCTGTATTATGGATGACAGAGGTGCATACTCACGTACTCCTGTCGGAAAATCAATATCAACACCTGCCTCAATACATTGTGTACTTACCAGATAGCATTCCTGTCCCTGATCCAGCATTGCTTTAACTTTCCGGATCACCGTCTTTTTGTGTTCCGTACATAAATCCGAGGACAAATAAAACACTGTTGATTCTTCCTTTACATCTTTCAATATTTTATACATAGAAAGCGCTTTTCCAACGGTGTTGAAAACAAAAAGTACTTGCTTTTTATCCTGCGCATACTCACGCAGATCCTGAAAGTCTATCTCCTCTTTTCTCACGATTATTTTCGTTTTTTTGATCTTGTCATAATCACAGTAGAGTGTTTTTACATTCTTTATGACCTCTGTCATTTGAAATCCATCCGGTATTTCCCTTCGATACTGATATTTGGGGAAGGTCGCAGTCGATAATAAAACGCTCACATTAAAATGATCAACTAATGCCTTCAATGTCATGATCGTGCAACTTGTCAGATCGTGCGGAAGGACCTGACATTCGTCAAAAACCACAGCAGAATTTGCTATCTGATGTAATTTTCTGGACGGAGCTGCATAGTCTGTAAACAGTGTTTCAAAGAATTTTACACTTGTTGTGATAATGATCGGCGCGTTCCAACGATCAACCATTCGCTGCGCCGCTTCATTATATTTTGTGTCGCTGTCATCTTCAAAAACAATGTTATTACCAAATGCTTTTCGATAGACGTCCGCATTTTGTGAGATGATCGAAAGATACGGCAAAACAACAAAAATCCGTTTATATCCGTTCTCTTTTGCCTGTTCCAACGCAAAGCGCATTAACGCTAATGTCTTAGCGGTTCCTGTAGGAGCCGTCATCGAATAAAATCCCCTCCCGAGTTTCCCTGCTGCTTCAGCATCATTATAAACTTTATTTCTAAGACGATTGATTTCAAGAGAAGGATCCGCATTTGCAAGAATCTTGTTCCGATAGGCATTCAAATCTCCAATACACTTATCAGCGTTCAATATTTTATCTTCTTCCAGTTCAATATCATCACAAAACTTAGCTGTTGCTGTATAATCAGCATCGACCAGACTGGAAAAAATCATTCTGGCATACAACATCTTTGCATATTCGTCCATTATCTCTAACGGGAGATAGTCCGTTTTTTCAATATGACCTACCAATTTATTATCTTCCGCATATTGCGCGACAGCTTCATACTCCTTCAAAGATGACAACGCGTTTACCTTTCCATCTCCGTCCGGCATATCAAATTCATCCGCTTCCGGAAGCTGGTACATCTCTTCCAGATCATATTTTCGCGAAAACGATTCCCCCATTCTCGAATGATGCCCCTTGATCGCAGCGCATATGATCAAATGCATCATTCGATCTTCAATATATCGTCTTTTTTCATTTTCCAAAAAACACTCATTATGCAGATATTCAGCGCCAACAATCGCATGGTTAACCTTACTTTCCATTCTTTCCAATACTCTGGAAAATTTTACTGTCCGCTTTCCTATGTCATGAACGTTTCCAATTGTTTTTGTGATTTTGGAACTTTCAAAGTCAGCTCCAAATGTTTCCGCCAGATCTCCAACCAATCGAAGGTGATCTTCCAATGGCTCATTGCCATGTGACGATGTGTGAGCATAAAATACTTTTTCCTCACGTTTGTTCTCTTTTTCCATGTTCTTCACCCCTCAGATAATATATCTATGCTTTACAATGACCTTCTGCATCACCCCACCACAAACCCCGAGAAATCAATCATACTCCCCAGCGTATTCCCCAGCGGCGTCGGGTCCATCGCTTCTTTGACTTTGCGGAGAGTCTTCTCGAAGAGATCACGGTCGCGGAAGACGTGGAGGAGGTCGGCGGTGTTTCTGGCGTCGTCGAGGGCGTCGTGCTGTCTGCCGGAGAAATCGATTCCGGCCATGTCGAGGGCGAGTTCCAGGGAGATCCGTCTTTCGAATCCGATGTGCGCATCGAATTCATTCTGGAAATCGGTCCACTCGGTGTCGATCAGACCGTGTTCTTCGTCGGAAAGCTCGTATTCTTTTAAGAGGATCTCTTTTACGACCTGGTTGTAGTCAGAGTCACTCCAGGCATAGATCGTGACCTCGTCTCCGGTTCCCAGGCACCAGTTTGTGAACATCCGGAATGCTTCCCTGAATACCGGTGCATTCGCTACCATCGCCTCTGTGATCCCGGTCAGATTCCGGATCTCCGCCGCGATCTTATCGTTGTATTCCGGTTTTACATATGTACGGAAGTTCCCGATCTCCTGCAGGTTTTCATCCAGCATGACGGCTCCGATCTCTATGATCTCGCTTTTGCAGATTTTTCTCGCTTCTGAGCTGCGCGCGATCTTGTTCATCTCCAGGTCGATTACAATATGTTTCATAAACGTTTCCTCCTGTACTCTGTATTTTCATTCCATTTGTTTCTATATACCATCAGTAATTTCATAGCGCCAGACATGGTTTGCAATCTTCTCCGCTGTTTTTCTAATCATCCCCCAGCTCATCCAGCGCATCATCGACGCCATCCGCGTAGTCGCTGTCTCTGGCATAGCGGTCATCGTCGTAATCCCCGTCCATATAGACGTCATCATATCCGTCATCGTAGGAATCCGCTGTGCTTTTTCTGTAGCTGCTGGTTCCATAAGAACTTTTCGGCTTGCTGTAGGAAGAAGAGCTTCTGGATGCTGCAGAGCTGCTGCCGGAAGTACTGCTGCTTTTATAGCTGGATGATCCGGATGAGCTGCTTCCCGATGACTTTCCGTAGGACGAGGACGAACTGCTGCCCGAACTCCCCGACGAGTAAGAACTTGTATAAGATCTTCGGTACGGTTTGTGGAGATAACAGTAACTGCTCTCCGGTGCCCGCTTGTTGCTGCACCCGGTCACGATACATTTCGGTTCTGCTGCGTCGCTGACTGCTCCGATAAAACAGAGAAGTCCGATGATCGTACATAAGCCTGCTAAAAATCCTCCAAATGTCATATTTCTCATATAGATCCCCCTTTTCCTAATTCCGGATATTCCTGTGGATGATGCCGCAACCTGTTCCATGTGTTTTTTTCTTCGGTTTAAGTATTCTGCCTGCATCTTTCCTGTTTGATATTTTTATTATATCATTTCACCTGTCCTTTAAATATCCCACGTGTTCTGAATTTTCGTTCTCATCTCTCTGCTCCTGCCCCACTCCTTATTTTCACTCTCCATCTGAAGTATGATTTTATTATATCTGTCTGTCCTCACATTTTTTGGACAGGTCCTCCTGGATAAAAATTTCATCGCTATTTCCTCTGCATCAAAAAAGCAGGAGCCGCCAAGTGCTCCTGCTTCCCATCTTTTATATTCTGTTTTTATGACTGATTTCCCTGGTACTGGTCGCTTCCGAATCCGAGGATCATTGAGAAGATCGGCTGGAGGAAGAAAAGTCCTACGCCAAAGCCGAAACCGTGTCCAAATGCTTTGGAAACATGCTGTTTTTCCTTGAAATCAATTACAAGGTAAGCAATCGTGCAAATCAGACCACCGAGGAACATCAGGGCGCTTGTCCCTGTGTTTTCGAGAAAGATATCTGCGAAAACTCCCAGTCCGATGTAAGTCCACGCGAGCTGCGGTTTCCACATCAGCTTATACTCCGTATAAACATTGTAGAACGGGATCAGGGATTTCCAGCATTGTCATATCTGTTTCCATGTGTCATCCACTTTTCTTCTTTTGCTGACCGATTTCGCATATGTCCGCCTTATCTGAAAGCCGGGTCGGTTTCCGGTCTCCGGCATTTATGCGGATTGGTTATTTTTAGTGTATCATATGGATGGGTACAAAATGGACACTGTTCATTTTTCTCCGAGCAGTTCTCCCATCTCTTTTAATCCTGTGAAAACAGCATCCGGAACAACGTCAGACTTCGGAATGTCTTCCGGCTTTGTCTCTCCGGTCAGGACCAGGATCCCATGTGCGCCGTTTGCCACTCCGGTCTTTACATCTGTATAGATACGATCTCCGACGAAGGAGACTTCCTCACGCTTCGCTCCGGTCAGTTCCAGGACCATGTCCACTGTCTCTTTAAATGGTTTTCCGACATACTTCGGTTCTTTCCCTGTCGACAGGGAGATCGCCGCACATATGGCACCGCAGTCCGGAATAAAACCGTCTTTTGTCGGGCAGTTGATGTCCAAATGGGTTGCAAGAAAAACAGCACCGTTCCGGATATATGTGCAGGCGCGTTCCAGCTTTTCATACGTCAGTGTCATATCAAAGCCGATCACCACCACGTCCGGCATCTCTTTCGTCAGCCGGATCCCATTTTCGCGGAAATTATCCTCGAGATCCGGCGTCCCGACAAGGTAGACTTCTTTTCCTGGATAATACTCTTTCAGATACTGGATCATCACATCGCCGGATGTGATGATCTGTTCTCTGCCAATATTGCATCCCATTTTTGCCAGTTTATCAATATAGGTTCCCGGTGATTTGGATGAATTGTTTGTAAAAAACACAAATCGTTTTCCGGCTTTTTTCACTTCATCCAGAAAATCCAGTGCTCCGTCAATCACATCATTGTCCAGATAAAAAGTCCCATCCATATCCAGGACAAATAGTTCCGTCTTCTTCAAAATCTCATATTTCGTCATGTTCTTCTCCCTGTTTCTTCCCTTCAAAGCTCACGATCCACACCGGATTCAGTCCCATCATCAGGTGGCTGTTTCCGGCTTTTTTTGATCTGGCTGCTGTCAGGGTCACGAGCTCCGGTTCCGTTACCGGAAGTGTCTTCGCCGCCGCAAGGACAGCTGCAAGAGATTCCGGTGTGATGAGGTTTACGACAAACCTTGTCTTAGGATTCTTCTTGAGACAGAGCGCAATGACTTCCTCCATCTTTCCGCCGCTCCCGCCGATGAAGACGTGCGTCGGAGCAGGAAGGTCATTCAATGCCTCCGGGGCATTTCCCGCGATGATTTTTGCATTTGTGAGTGCAAATTTCCGGAAATTCTGCTCCAGAAGCTCCACTGCTTCCGGGTTCTTCTCGATCGCAAAGACTTTTACCGAGTCGGAAAGTCCCGCGCACTCCACGGAGATCGATCCCGTTCCGGCCCCGACATCGTAGAGAACGGAATGTTCCGTCAGCTCCAGCTTCGATACGGAAACCGCGCGGACTTCCATCTTTGTCATCGGGACTTTGCCGCGAAGAAATTCCTCATCCGAGAGACCATGTGACATCGGCCGGAGCGGACCGTTCCATTCCGCATAGAGGACCGCAAGCGGCGGAGCCTTCCGCTCCCTGAATGTCTCCAGGGATCCGGAGAGGACCTGCTCCCCGTCCAGAGAGAGGTTCTCACCGATAAAGAGCTTTGTCTCCTGCATTCCGAGTTCTTCCAGTTGTCCGCAGATCTTCCCGTAGAAATCGGTTCCGCCTCCAAGGACGAACGCGCGTCCGGTGCGTTTCAGTTCGGACGCAAAATTTGTCTCCTGACCATGCATGCTGAAGAGTGTTACATGATCCCACGGGCGCCGGATCTTTGCGAAAAAGTATCCGACCGATGAAATCCCCGGAATGATCGTGACTTCATACGATCCGCGCTTCTCCAGGACTGTGGAGAGCTTCTCCGCCGCACTGTAGAATCCGGTATCGCCTGACATGGCTCCGCAGATGATCCCTGCTTCCGGATGGCTGTCCAGATAATCTGCGATCTTTTCCGGCTGATATGCCTCGTAGACCGGCTTGTGGAAATCGGCAAGCTGTCTAACACAGCGGGATGCGCCGACGATCAGGTCACACGCCTCAAGACGTTTCTTTGCCTCGCCTGTAAGCCAGGATGAATCTCCCGGGCCGGTTCCGATGAGGAAAACCTGGCGAACTTTTTCGTTTTTTATGTTTTCTCCGACCGCTGATCCGACGGAGTCTTCCTGTGCAGGAGCGGGCTGGTTCCGATCTGCTTTCTCCGGAGCGATATGATCTGTGTTTATCAGATCTGAATCTGTTTGGCAGCTTTCTCCTACCTGTTCCGGTCTGTCGTCCGCATCGTCTTTTTCATGCCCATCGGAAGCTGCGAGTGAAAAATTTTTCTCCAGATATTTGATTCCATCTTCCAGCGAGATCCCATCCTCCGCCGGACGCCCGATTACGACGAGTCCGACTCCGGCTTTCTTCGCTGCGCTGACTTTCTCCCCGAAGCCGCCGGCTTTCCCTGATTCCTTCGTCACCATCCATTTCGCATGGACGGATCTCATCATCGCGACATTCAGCTCTTCCGAAAACGGTCCCTGCATCGCGATCAGATGGATGCCGTAGAATCCCATGTCCGCACATGTCTTTACAACATCCGGCATCGAGAGGACGCGCGCGTAGACTCTCGTCTCCCAGTCCGGAAGCTCCAGAAACGCAGATAATTCCTTACTTCCGGTCGTGACAAAGACCGGTCCTTCGGTCATTTTCAAAAATTCGACTGCCGTGCGGACCGAATCGACAAATACCGGCTCATTTTTCCGGTCAGCCGCCATTTCCTGGATTTCCTCCAGCGTCTGGACCCGAATTCCGCTCCTGCCTCCGTCCCGCAGGATCCGCAAAAACGCCGTATCTGTCTTCTTCGCCGCCTCGCGGATATTTGCCGTAACGGCTTTCGCGAACGGGTGCGTCGCGTCCAGGATCAGATCGTACCGTTTTTCCCGGAACAGATCCTCCATCCCGTTCTCATCGATGCGCCCGTCATAGACATGGAGATTCGGTGCCTCCGGGATCTCCTCTTTTCCGTACTCCGTCGCGACGAAAACATCCGCCCGGACATTGCTCCCGGCCAGTCTCTCCGCGAGAAGCCGGCCTTCCGTGGTCCCCGCAAAGATCGCGATCTTTTTTTCTTCCTCTATTTTCATATCCGGTATCCTCTCGGTGTGACCATCCAGTCCTGTCCGCCAAGAACGGACTTTTCGGTCCGGCTGTTTCCGATAAACACAGTCGTGAACATGTCCGCCTCGTAGTCTTTTAATTCCGCGAGTGTCATGACCTTCTTCATTTCCCCGTCCCGTCCGATGTTTTTCACGATCCCGCAGACCGTTTCCGGAGATTTATACCTCAGGAAGATCTCACACGCACGTTTTAAATAGTCGGCGCGTTTTTTGCTCGACGGGTTGTAGAGACAGATGGAAAAATCCGCCTTTGCCGCGGCATCGAGACGGGTTTCGATCGTCTCCCACGGGGTTAAAAGATCGCTCAGGCTGATCACTGCGAAATCATGCATGAGCGGAGCGCCGAGGACTGCTCCGCCGGAGAGCGCCGCCGTGATCCCCGGGATTACTTCCAGTTCCACATCCGGATATTTTTCTGCCAGCTCCAGGATCGGTCCCGCCATTCCGTAAACTCCGGCATCCCCGCTGCAGATCATCGCGACGGATCGTCCTTTTTCCGCCTCCGCAAAAGCCATCTCGCAGCGCTCGATCTCCCGTTTCATGGGGGTCGTCAGAAATTCCTTATCAGGAAAGTATGGCTTCGCGAGATCCACATAGACCGTGTATCCCACGATCACATCGCAGGTGTTAAGAGCCTTTATGGCACGGAGCGTCATGGATTCATATTCTCCAGGTCCCATGCCGACCACTGTCAGCTTCTTCATATGTCCGTCCCCTTTCTGAATTCCGTGGAGAAGTCCGGCGCATAGAGTCTTGACTCCTCGTAACCGTTTGCCTCTCTCGTGCCGAATACATCACCGATAAAGATCATTGCCGTCTTCTTAATTCCGTTCTCCTCTGCGGACTTCGCCAGCGTAGAGACGGTGCAGCGGACAATCTTCTCCTCCGGCCATGTTGCCTTGTAGATGATCACCGCCGGAGTGTCCGACTCATATCCGACTTCCGCAAGTTCCTTTTCCATCTGTGACAACAGTCCCGTGCTTAAGAACACCGCCATGGTCGCATGGTGAGCCGCCAGGGAACGGAAACTCTCCCGCTCCGGGACTCCGGTCCGCCCCGCCATTCTCGTGATGATCACGGACTGGGATACGCCAGGCAGCGTGAGTTCCGCATGGAGACTCGATGCAGCGCCGCAGAAGGAGCTGACCCCCGGGCATACATCGTAAGCAATCTTTTTCTCATCCAGCCGGTCCATCTGCTCCCGGATCGCGCCGTAGATCGCCGGATCACCGGTATGAAGCCGCACCGTCATTTTTCCCTCACGCTCCGCTTTCTCCATGGCACGGATCACCTCGTCAAGAGTCATGTAGGCACTGTTTAAGATCTCACACCCCGGCTTCGTCTCCTTTAAAAGCTCCGGATTCACAAGGGATCCCGCATAGATCACCACGTCCGCCTCCCGAAGGAATTTCTGTCCCCGGACCGTGATCAAGTCCGGCGCTCCGCTTCCGGCTCCCACAAAATGTATCATGATGGTTTTCCTCCTGTTTTTCGAATCTTCATGACCGTCCATGCATGGTCTCTCATGTCATACTCCCGCTTGCAGTACGGGCAGTGACGGATCTTCATCGCGTCAAAGCTTGCCCCGCAGCTTTCACAGGAGACCTGATGGATCGAGTATCCCGGGTCCTGCGGGATCTGGATATTCTTTCCGACGATCATCCGGATCCTGTCGTTTTTCTCCTTCATCGAACTTCCCCTGTCATATGTATCGCAGAAGTACAGATCGATATCCGCATACACATACGGGCCTTCCTGCCAGCAGTTCCCCACCGACATAGCTCCCCTGTATACAATGTCCGTGATGTTCTGGAAACTTTCCCCATCCCAGGGACCGCGGATAATAGAAAGGTCCTCTCCCGGCTCGGAAAAGATAATATTTTTTGCCAGAGCAATGACCTGGTTTGCAAAGTTTTCATAGCCAAAATCCGGCTCGTAATTCTTCATGAACCGGATCAGCCTGTTTTTGCTGCCAGAAGTGGCAAACAGAAGTCCAAGGCTCTGCATCGCCCGCCAGAAAATATACCCAAGTGTTTTTAAGGCAAACAGCATATATCCGCCGAAGGCTCCGATTAATGGATACCCGATCAGCGGGCAGATCATGGAATATAGTGTCAGAGGATCACCGGTCTTTGCCCTCTCCCATGCCAGGTATGCCAGCATGAACACCGTGAAGATGACTGCACCTCCGCCGCACCAGGGAGTTAATGTTCTTTTGATCTCTTCCTTGGAATAGCTGAGGTCTTCAATGGAATAAAAATTCGCGACCTTCGGATACAGATCCTGCATCAGAAATCTTGTGTGGCAGTATGGGCAGCCTTCAAACAGCGCCTTGATCTGGCTCACCGCTCCGCAGGACGGGCAGGTACATGGCTCCGTTCCGTCTACCGTCGCCTCATTCGCGAAGGTGATCGTCTGGTATAAGATCTCTTTCTTCCGGAATTTTCCGATGATCCGTCCACCCCTGGAATATGTCGTATTTCTCTGCGCCGTGCGGAATTCTGTCACATTCGTATATTTCTTTCCGACCTTCGGCGGGATCGCGCCGGCTGAGGCCAGAAGACCCCGGAGTTCTATGGATGAATCTCTGTGAAGTCCGCGTTTTTCCAACCGCTTCCGCTGTTGGCCCAGAAAATACTTTATATCCTGATTTCCGGTATCCGGGATCGGTCCGCCGGAAAGCCACTCGTTGTATTGTTTCAGGAAGCGGTTATACATCATGGATGCCTTTGTGTCATGGACGCTCCCGTAATTTTTCTGCCTGTTTTCCATAGTGTTTCCTTTAATTTCGATGAATGATCAGAGACCGTGACTTTCATGCGTTGTTCCAAAACTTATTGTTTCAGTTCTTTCAGCGCTAAGTGGAAGCTTATTGATCCAGCTCTTTCAACGCTGACCGCAGAATCGCGTCCGCGCCTTCCGTCTCTCCCAGATACTCCCCCTTTGTCCCGAAGACGATCATTCCCGTCCTCACCTCGTCCCTGGATCGATGGGTAAGGTGCCAATCGGCACGCTTTAAGAATACGTTTATCGTGTCCTCTATGATTCCCGCCTGTTTTAAGTGATCCATCGCCTCATCCGTCGTGTTGGATCTCTGGATCTTTCTAAGGAGTTCCAGGTCCTCGGTTCCGGCAGATAACGCGCAGGACAGCATCGTGTCCATGCGACCATCCGCCTCCCTGGAGTGGGTGTTCATGATCCCGTTTCCGATCTTCACGAGTTTTCCCATGTGACCGGCGATCAGGATACCGGAAAAGCCCAGTTCCGCGGCAAGGTCAATGGTCTTGCCGACGAAGTTGCTCATGGTGACGAGGGAATTCATAAATCCTTCCAGAAGTGATGGTTCTGTTCCCGTTGATAATTCTCCATAAGCCATCTGTTCTGCTTCAACAGCAGCATCCGTGTCCGCCGCGTTACTCCCTTGATGAGCATCGGTACAGAATTTACCATGTTCTACGAGATACCTCTCTAAAAATCCCGCGCCCATATTTCCAGGCACTGCGATCACCCATTTTCTGCCCTCTGCCTTTAAGACATTTAGATGGGTACGGATCGTCTCGACAAGCGCTTCCTCACTCATGGGCTCCACAATCCCGCTGGTCCCGAGAACGGAGATCCCACCCTCGATGCCGAGAACCGGATTGAAGGTCTTCTTTGCAGCTTCCACGCCTGCAGGGATCGATATGGTGATCGATACCGGAAAAAGTTCCCCGGCTTCCTCCAAAAGGGCGTAGACGGCATCCTGGATCATCTTTCTCGGCACAGAGTTGATCGCTGCCGCGCCTACCGGCTGGTCGAGACCGGGTTTTGTGACGCGGCCAATACCGATACCGCCGTCGATTCTGATGAGATCTTCCCGGGATTCCACGTTGCGCTGAACAGGCCGTTCTGTTTCCTGCCTCTTTCCCACATTCAACTTCAAACAGTTTTCTGATCTTTCTCGAACAGACCCGGAAACAGAATTTTCCGGGCGCGGCATATGAGCTTTTTCACAAAAACTTTTATCTTTCACAAACTCCGCCCGCGCATACACCAGGATCCCGTTCGTCACATCATAATCGTCCCCTGCGTCCTTCCTGACCGCGCACTCCGCCCAGTCTGCCCCTGATGTTTTCTCTTCCAAAGGAACACACACCAGAATCCCCTTCGGGGTCATGATCTCCTCCGTCTCTTTCCAGGACCCTGTGAGCAGAAATCGCACCGCCCCCTGGGCCGCTATGGCCGCACAGGTCCCTGTGGTGTATCCGCATCTTAACTTTTTATGGTCTTTGTATACAAAGGTATCCATGTTTACCTCGTGATCTCGTTTCTGTCCGTCAGCAGCACCTCTAAAATTCCGTCCGCTGTATAGTCGGAAGCTGTCAGGGCATTCTTCACTCCGTATTCCGCAAGGACTGCCGCTGTCACCTTTCCGATGCAGACTGGTCTCACCGTCTCAAACAGAGATGCCGCTTCCGCCTCACGTCCCGCGAAGAATCCTCGGACGCCGGAGCCGCTCTCAAACGTGATATAGTCGGCAGTTTTAAGTCTCGCAAGCTCCGTCTGCTCCACCAGGATATCATAGATTGGAATATCATCAAACGCATATCCCTGTTCCGCCAGTGTCTCCGTGAGGACCTTCGAGCCCTGCTTTGCCCGCGGGATCAGAAATTTTTCTGACTCAGCACACGGACAGACATTTTCTGAACTGGAAATGCTGTAGGCTATATTGGCGGCAGCAGTTTTTGCCCCAGAAGTCTCTCCATTCTCCTTCAGGTATTTGACAAGTCCATCTGCCAGCGCCTTCGTTGTATATTCCTCCGGGATAAAGTCCGGCGTGATTCCGACGCTCTCCAGATACTCCCCTGTTCCGCGCCCGACAACCGCAAATTTTAATCCGCCAAGTTTTCTGATATCTATATGTTTCTCCCGCATCCGGTCAAAGAAGATCCGGACTGCATTCCGGCTCGTAAAAATCACCCATCTGTAACGGGAAAGGTCCGCAAACGCCTGATCCAGCCGTTCCATGGACTCCCGTACCACAAGGGATTCCCCCGCGCGGACCGTCTTCGCACCCTCATCGGACAGGCGGCTTATGATCCGTCCTCTAACGGCCTCTGTTCCGGTGACTCCCACCGTGATTCCGGTAAGCACGCCCGGCACCATAGATGTAAAGTGGAAGGCACAGACCTCACCCACAGCGATGATTCCGGGAGGCGTAAGTCCCGCTTTTCTTACAGCCTCAGGCAGATCCTTTAAGGATGCCCGGACAACGCGCATTCGGGACAGTGTTCCGTCCGTCACAACGGCTGCAGGCGTCTCCCCGTCTTTTCCGCCATCTATAAGACGTTTCACGATCTCCTCAAGGTTCGAGAGTCCCATAAGGAAGATCAGGGTTCCCGGAAGCTTCGCGTACAGGCTGTAATCCCCGGAGAGTCCCTCACCGCCTTCGTGGGAGATATGTCCCGTAAAGACATGGAAATCTCTCGCGATATTCCGGTGGGTGACAGGGATTCCAGCCGCCTCCAGTGCCCCGATGGCTGAGGTAACGCCGGGGATCACTTCATAGGGGATTCCTGCTTCTGTGAGCGCCTGGATCTCCTCTCCGCCGCGCCCGAACACAAAGGGATCTCCACCCTTTAACCGGATGACGCGCTTTCCTTCCAGTGCCTTCTCCACCAGGATCCGGTTGATCTCCGACTGCTTTTTGATGTGGTGTCCTGCCTCTTTTCCCACATAGATCCGCTCGCAGTCCTCCGGCACCAGGGAGAGCAGTTCCTCGGAGCCAAGCCGATCATAGACAAGGACCTCCGCTGCCTTTAATGTCTGCTGTCCCTTCACCGTGATGAGACCGCCGTTTCCAGGACCGGCTCCCACAAGGTATGCCTTTCCAGCAGGAATATCCCCCGCGGTTCCTTGTTTCACCAGAAGTTCCGCAAGCTTCATGGAATTCTCCGGCGCTCCAGAGACCTTTGTGCGGATCACTCCGCCCTTTGTCTCCCGCATAAGGTCCATCCGAAACGTCCCGTTCTCTTCCTTCGCGTAAACGCCCACCGCCGCGGTACAGCCGGCACCTAAAAGGCGCAGTACTTTTCTTTCCGCAAACAGTGCCCGTTCTGCCTTTTTGTCATTTAATTTTTCCAGGATTTTTAAGACGTCGCTTCCCTTTTTCGTCTCCACGGCGATGATTCCCTGTCCTCCCGCCGGAATAAAGTTCTCCGTTTCAAGAAACTCAAAGGAAAATCTCGGATCCTCAAAAAGTCCCAGCCTTGAGAGTCCAGCCGCAGCCAGAATGATCCCATCGTACTCTCCCTGATACAGCTTTTCCAGTCTCGTATCAACGTTTCCGCGGAGCAGGCGGCATTCCACATCCCCGTGCTCCATGATCTGCACCTGACGTCTCGGACTTCCCGTTCCGATGATTCTTGGACTCCGCTCCGGAGTACGACCCTTTACCGTCACAAAGACATCCCTCGGATCTTCCCGCTTTAAGACGGCACCGATACAGAGCCCGTCGCTCAGATCCATCGGCATGTCCTTCGCGCTGTGGACCGCGAGATCAATATCCCCGTTTAAAATGGACTGCTCAAACTCCTCCACAAAGGCCCCTTTTCCTCCAAAAGCAACAAGAGAGGTCTTTAAGATCTTATCGCCCTTTGTCATCAGGGGAACCAGTTCACACTTCACTTCCGGGCATGCGGCTTCGATCGCCTCCACCACCATCTTCGTCTGTACAAGCGCCAGTCTGCTCTTTCGTGTTCCGATCCGAATCGTCCGGCGTTTTATTGCGTCCATCCTTTACTGTTCCTCCCTGTCTTTTGCAATAATAAGGGAATAATATCCCGCGTCCTCCGGGATATCCGCGGCACTCCGTATCAGCCGCTCACCCTCCATCCCACAATTTTCCACCATCCAGGCGGGGCACTCCGTGAGAAGGAGCTCCCGCTTCACATCCGCGATCTTTTTCCCGGATTTCATCAAGATCTTTGTCCCCGAAAGCTTCAGACCATCCTTCACCGGATAGGAACCCGGTAAAATATGAATGGACTCCGCTTTCTCCCCCAGAGAAATTCCAAGCTTTGCCGCCGCCGCGCAGAAGGACGGAACTCCATTGACCAGAACCGACTTGTATCCCAGATTCAGAAGTTTCTGGTGGACATAGCCGTATGTGGAATACACTGTCACGTCCCCCAGCGTCAGAAACGCCACCGTCTTTCCCTGATCCATGAGGGCAGCCAGACTTTTCACCGCTGCCTCATGGCTCTCCTTCAGCACCGACTCGTTCTTCGTCATCGGGAATACCACAGGGATGATCTCCTTCTCATCGATCTCAGGGACCGCCCCCAGAGCGATCTGATATGCGGTACATGTCTCTTTTTCTTTCCCCGGGATCGCGATCACGTCCACCTCCCGGAGCAGGCGCGCTGCCTTTAATGTCATGAGTTCCGGGTCCCCCGGTCCCACTCCGATCCCATAGATCATTCCCTGCATGTTATTCTCCTTTATGTCCTGTTTCTTCAATTTTGTGCAACCTTTCCAGTCTTTCCGGCTGACATGCAATCTGCCTTCAAATTCTGCCGCACATCTTTATTCTCCGTTAAAATTCCCCTGAAAGATTTCCGGCATCGGTCCTTTTCCCCTCAGGTATGTAAGCAGATCGCTCAAAAGTTCTGCCCCTTTAGGGACTGCCTCATTAAATTCGTTTTCCAGATGGTCTGTGATGGCCTCACAACCCGGAGTTGGCTGTTTTCTCATAAACATGCCGTGAATGACCCCATAGCTTCCCGTAAAACGCAGCAGGAAGCAGCAGAGCCTTTTCGTCCTCTCACTCGAGTTGATAAACAGACGGTTCATGGTCCGAAAACTCATGATCGCTTTTGCCACCTTGATGGGATCCTCATCGAAAAGCCTTGATGAGGCCCGCACGGTCTGGGCTGTGATCTTTAAATGGCAGGTGAGGTTCGAGTGCAGCGGGCGCATATGTTCCCGCTCCAAAAGTCTTCGTTCCAGTTCCGTCTCGATCTCCGCGTGGGTGATCCCGGTCCGCTTCTCCTCTGCGTTCACGTAAGCGTGGACGCGGTTGTCGAGACAGAAATGGCAGGCAACACCCATGAGATACGCGATCATCTCGTCTCTCTCGTCCTTTGTCTCGGCCTCTCGTACCAGCATCCGGCCACGTTCCATGAGCTTTGCAGCGGGTTCGCCGTGCATCCGCACGCCTTTCTGGTTTACCTTGTTTTTTCCAAGTGCCTTGTAAAAGAACAGGATATCCGGCCCGTGGACCCCTAAAAGGAAGCAGTACCGCTCCTTCTTTATGATCCGTTTAATGACCGGATCAGCCTCCATATATACTTTTCTCCCGTATAGATCATGCGCAAATGCTGCCGGCATGGATCTCATCTCCTTCGTAATATGCTCTGCGTGACAAAACCCCCGGTGCTTCTGACAGTTCCCGGGTCTGTCCTGCAACTGAAAAAGCTGTGACAAAATGAATCGCCACAGCTTTACAAATCCTTATTTATTTGATCTCTGTCTTTCCGCCCATATACGGTCTTAATACTTCCGGAATTCTTACAGAGCCGTCTGCCTGTAAGTTGTTCTCAAGGAAAGCGATTAACATTCTCGGCGGAGCTACAACTGTGTTATTTAAGGTATGTGCGAAATATTTCTTTCCATCCGGTCCGTTTACGCGGATTCTTAAACGTCTTGCCTGAGCGTCACCAAGGTTGGAACAGCTTCCTACCTCGAAGTACTTTTTCTGTCTCGGGGACCATGCCTCAACATCGATAGATTTTACCTTCAGGTCAGCAAGGTCACCGGAGCAGCACTCTAAGGTACGAACCGGGATGTCCATGGAACGGAACAGATCTACGGTGTTCTGCCATAACTTGTCGAACCACATCTTGGATTCTTCCGGCTTGCAGACAACGATCATCTCCTGCTTCTCGAACTGATGGATACGGTATACGCCGCGCTCCTCGATGCCGTGCGCACCCTTCTCCTTACGGAAGCACGGAGAATAGCTTGTTAAGGTCTTCGGAAGTTCCTCTTCCGGAATGATCTGGTCGATGAATTTACCGATCATGGAGTGCTCACTTGTACCGATGAGGTAGAGATCCTCGCCCTCGATCTTGTACATCATAGCGTCCATCTCAGCGAAGCTCATAACGCCTGTGACAACGTCACTGCGGATCATGAACGGCGGTACACAGTATGTGAATCCACGGTCGATCATAAAGTCTCTTGCGTATGCGATCACTGCGGAGTGAAGTCTCGCGATATCGCCCATTAAGTAGTAGAAACCGTTTCCGGCAACTCTTCTTGCGGAGTCGAGGTCGATGCCGTTAAATTTCTCCATGATCTCTGTGTGGTACGGGATCTCAAAATCCGGAACGACCGGATCACCGTACTTCTGAACTTCTACGTTCTCGCTGTCATCTTTACCGATCGGTACGGACGGGTCGATGATATTCGGGATCGTCATCATGATCTTCTTGATGCGCTCCTCGAGATCTTTTTCTTTCTCCTCCAACTCAGCAAGGTGGTCGGAAGCTGCTGTAACCTGTTTCTTAACTTCCTCAGCTTCTTCCTTCTTACCCTGTCCCATCAATGCGCCGATCTGCTTGGAGATCTTATTTCTGCTCGCGCGGAGGTCATCAGCCTCCTTCTTTACTTTTCTGTTCTCCTCGTCCAGTTCGATCACTTCGTCTACTAACGGAAGCTTCGCGTCCTGGAATTTATTCCGGATATTCTGCTTTACGATTTCCGGATTTTCTCTTACAAATCTTAAATCTAACATGAGCTTTTCTCCTTATTGCCGTGTAAAAACACGCTTTGGTAAAAATATATCATATTTTGCTGAGAAAAGGAAGGGGATTTCTCCTACTTTTTTATCAGTTTACCAAGAATCTTCTCAAAACAAACACCGTTCGCGTGAGGGATCTGCTCCTCATCGGAGACTTTTATGCACTCTTTTACGAATCCTGCTGCCTGGCTCACCGCCTCCGGGAGAGACTTCCCGTTTAATAACGCGCCCGCCACAACAGAGGAAAATACATCTCCGGTTCCCGGACGCTCTCCACCGGAGGACCTTGTCCGGATAAATTTTGCATCGTACTGTCCCTGCTCCAGAACCACATTGGTGTAGCAGCTTCCCTCCCGCACTCCTGTGATGACCACAGATTTCGCGCCCATGAGCCGCAGCATCATCGCCATATTTAAGAGTTCTTTTCTCGCCCAGTTTTCCTCCCTGTATGGAGTATCCGTGAGGATACAGCACTCCGTCACATTCGGAAGAACAACATCCGCCATGCAGACAAGTTCCTTCATCTGCTCGCACATCTCCGGTGTATAAGTCTCATAGGCATGTCCATGGTCTCCCATCACCGGATCCACAACAACAAACGTTTTCTCTGCCTTTAATTTCTGAACGATCTCCATGACGATCCCGATCTGGGCCTCCGACCCAAGAAATCCCGTTGCGATCGCGTCAAAGGAAAGTCCAAGTTCTTTCCATTTGTCCGTATATGTGGTCATTTTTTCCGTATAGTCATCGAAAAAGTAAACCGGAAATTCCGTATGGTTTGAAAGGATCGCCGTCGGTATCGGACAGCACTGATGACCCATCGCGGATAAAACAGGAATAGCCACTGTTAATGAACAGCGGCCATAACCTGAAAGATCATTGATCACAGCAATCTTCTTCTGCATGAATTTATCTTCCAATCTTCCTGCTTCCGCAGTATATTTGCTGCTCGCAAGTAGAATTTTTTATTGTCCACATCCGATACAGCAACATCTATGTTACACTGCAGAATTTATTTTTCTTAGTTTTAAAATCCATCCCAAATCGACTGCGTCGATGAGATTTTTGACTTCCAGCCTATTCTTTTTTACGGTCAGCGCAACAAGTGTGCAGACCTACTGAGCAGCTAAAAAACCAGCTCGTTTTAACGCCGGGCGAAGCGCCGCATAAAGGACGACTGCGATCACGGAGTTGATCACCGCGTTGATGATCGTGGTGTACGTTGTGATCGCTATCAGCGCTTTGATCGCAGATGCTGCTTTATCAGCGTTCGGGAATAATAAGGTATACCATACATACTTTAATGCCGGCTCAAAGAAGCAGTTAAAACCGAGACCACAGACAGCCGCGATCGCAGACCAGCGGATCACATAGGCATGGTCATGTTCATCGGAAAGCTTTGCGATCCTGTGGGCAACGAAGCCTACGATGAGACCGATCACAAGCTTTGTGATAAAAGTTCTCGGTGCAGATGCCGCATAGCCGCCAATGATATCAGCAATGGATAAGCCAACAGCACCGGAAAGTCCACCGTAAACGCCGCCGAGAAGATATGCGGAAAGCACAACAAATGCGTTTCCGATATGGATCTTCGTTCCGCTGGCTGAGATCGCCGGGAACACGGCATATCCGATATAGCAGAGCGCCGCCATCAGGCCAGCCTGCGCAATTTTCATTAACTGCCCATTCTTTTCTTTCATAAGTAAAATCTCCCCTCGTGTGTTATTGACAGGCAGAACCGTTCATATTTTCATAATCGGTTCAAGGATTTCTGAATGGATCATCCGGAAAGCCTTTCTGTCATCCTGATACCCATGGTAGCATGCGAGTGGATTGTATGAAATGTCCAGTTTTGTTTTTTTTATACAGTCCAGTCTGTTTTCCTCGCCGCAACATTGCAGACTGCAACGTATATCATCCTTCTTTTTTGCTTTTTCACGCTGATATTTTCACGCGGTGTTCTCTTTAATCTCTTGACTCTACGCAGATCAGGATCCCTTTCCGGAACGTGATCTTTGCCCGCTCCCCTGGAATCTCATTGCTGACACAGAGACTGGGATCCTCTAAGATCGAGATGTCCTTATTGTGCAGCGGATATTTAAATCCATCCAGCGTGATTCCAAGAACGGTCTCCGTAAGCGGAAGAAAGGAGACATATTTCCCGTAGATCCGGTCTTTCAAAAAAACGGAATGTTCCTCATCATCCGGTGTCAGGAGAAAGATACGGTTTTTTGCATCATAGATCTCCATGAAAAGTCCTGCATCCTTCGCCGCCCGCATCAGATGGATATTGGAAAGCTCATGATCCAGCCTGCCCCCTGTGGCTCCCAGAACATGGGCGGTATGAAACCCTGCCCGGAGTGCGGAGCGGACCGCAAGATCCGTGTCCGTCTCATCCTTCTCCGGCTTATGGACATCCGTCGCCCATCCCTCTTTCTTTCTGAGTTCTTCCATCCGTTCCAGCCCGAAGGTATCAAAATCGCCCACCGCAAGGTCCGGCACAAGCCCCAGCTCCTCGCAGACGGCAAGACCCGCGTCCACTGCGATCACATAGGGATATTTCCGATTTTTCACGAATTCCGCAGCAAATTTCCGGTCCGTCGGTCCGCCCGACACGATCAGGCAGGTATCCGTCATTTCTCTTCTGTCTGCATTCATATTATCTGCCTCTCCCCTATCCATGGCACATCCTCACGCCGGGTGCGGCCCCTTATCTTGCGGAATACTCCTCAAAGATCTTCAGGAACTCCTTCGTATTCGCTGCCGCATCGTTCTTAAACACCGCGGAACCCGCAACGATCACGTTCGCGCCTGCGTCGAGAACCTCTCTGACATTTGCCGCATTCACGCCGCCGTCCACCTCGATATCTGTGCTGAGTCCGGCCTCATTCAACATGCCACGGAGCTTTTTGATCTTCTCTAAGGTATACGGGATAAACTTCTGTCCTCCGAATCCCGGATTTACGGACATGATCAGAAACATATCTGCCTCTTTTAAGATACAGGAAAGTGTCTCGACCGGAGTTGCCGGGTTTAACGCAACAGCTGCTCTGGCACCGGTCTCCTTGATCTGGTTGATGGTACGGTCCAGATGAAGACAGGCCTCCTGATGGACACAGATGATATCCGCGCCGGCCTTTCTGACATCATTTACATATCTTCCCGGCTCCTCCACCATCATATGGACATCAAACACACGGTCTGTTGTCTTTCTGAGGGATGAGATCACCGGCATACCGAAGGAAATGCTCGGGACAAACGCTCCGTCCATCACATCCAGATGGATGTACTGCGCTCCCGCGTCAGAAACTGTCTTTACATCTTCACCAAGTTTTGAAAAGTCTGCTGAAAGAATCGATGGCGCTAATATATACATGATCTTAATATCTCCTTTTACTCTTCAGTTCTTCATAGATCAGCCGGTAATTTTCATACCGGGAATCCGCAATCTTTCCTGCTTTTACGGCCTCCTTGACGCCGCACTCCCGTTCTCCCACATGGACACAGCCCAAAAACCGGCATTCCGGCTCGTAGGCCTCAAATTCCGGAAAGAAATCCTTTAACTCTTCCGGCTTCATATTGTCGACAAAGATGGAGCTGAAGCCCGGCGTGTCCATCACGAAGGTCTCCTTCTCGACGAAGAACAGCTCCGAATGTCTTGTGGTATGGCGACCCCTGCGGATCTTCTCACTGACGGCCCCCGTCTCCATCTCCGCCTCCGGCTGGATCCTGTTTGTCAGGGATGATTTTCCAACACCGGACGGGCCGGCAAGTGCCGTTGTCTTCCCCCTTAAGAGGTCATGGATCGCCTCGATCCCTTCCCCCGCCAGGGCACAGGACAGATGGACATCATATCCGGCGTCCCGATAGATTCCAGCAAGTCGTTCTGCCTCACCCTCTTTTCCGAGGTCTGTCTTATTAAAGCAAATCACCACCGGAACATTCTGGGCTTCCATCGTAACCAGAAAGCGGTCCAGAAGGTTTAAATTCGGTTCCGGGTCAGCGACGGCAAACACGATCATTGCCTGATCGATGTTCGCCACTGCCGGACGGATCAGGGAGTTCTCCCTCGGAAGGATCTCCACGATGTTTCCGAGGCTCTGCTCCTCAGAAAGCACGTCGAACTCCACATTGTCGCCCACAAGGGGCTTGATCTTCCGGTTCCGGAATACGCCCTTTGCCTTACACTCGTATACTTTGGAAACGCCGTCATGTACGTAATAGAATCCGGCAATTCCCTTTATGATCTTTCCAGTCAACCGTCAACCTCCGTAAATGTCACATTATAGGATGTCAGTACCACGTTGTTCGTGAGGTCCACGATCTCCACCTCACCGGTCTGTACGCCGTCCGCGCCGCGGATCCTGTCTAACTTGATATTCAGGGTTGTGTCCGCGCTGTAAGACTTTGGCTCCGCAAGCTTCGTATAGGTCACTTTGCCGTTCACCGTCTGCTTTAAACGGATCAGGATCTGGATCTCGGAGGATGCTGCCCCCGGTCCATAGGAGACCTGAAGCGGATAGCTTGCATCCAGAGACGCGATAAACTGTTTTTTCGGAGCTTCCGGCCCAAGGCTCAGAGTGTAATCCACGGTATCCCCAGGTGCTACCTGAGTTCCTGCCTCAACGCCCTGACTGATGACGTGACCGGCCGAGATCGTGCTGTCGTACTCCTTTGAAACCTCTCCGGTCACAAGTCCTGCCGCGGAAAGAAGTGCTGCCGCCTCCGCGTCCGTCTTTCCATAAAGATTCGGTACAGGAACGAATTCCTCCTCCGGTCCCGTACTCACATATAAGGTTACGGTACTTCCGAGGGCCACTTTTTCCTCCGGTTCATAGCGGATGATCGTTCCGGAAGCCACCTCCTCGCTGGCTTCCTCCCGAACATCTGCTTTTAAATTCTTTCCCTCCAACAGGCGGACCGCCGTTTCCAGTGTCATTCCGGAAAGGCCAAGTTCTGAGAGATCAACCTTATCAGAACCCGCGCTGATGACAACGGTTACCTTGGAAAAACGCGGAATCACGGTATCGGGCTCTTCCTTCTGTGAGATGACTATGCCTTTTTCCACTTCATCCGAGTTTTTCTGCTCTACCTGCATGGTGAGATCGAGTCCCTGTAAAATCTTCTCGGCTTCCTCCTCGGAGTGGCCCACAAGCTTCGGCATATAGACTTCCTTCTGGCTGATAACAGTCTCCGATGCCGCAGTTGTCTTCGCTTCTTCCGTCATAGCTTCCTCAGAAACGGTTTTTGTCGGATCCTCCGGAGTGCTGCTTCTGAACAGACCACCAAGCTTCAGGACAAACACGATCACAACCGCGACAATGACGATGGCTGCCGCCACGCCCAGGCCTGTCAGGATCTTTTCCAGTCCTGTGGCTTCATCATCCACTTTATTCTTTTTCGGTTCCTTCTTCGCGTTGTCCGTCTGATCATACCGCTTTTCCAGATCCCGCCGTTCCCTGCGCTCACGGATCTCTTTTACCGGCTTTGACTCCCGGATCCGTTCCCCACTTCTCGTCTTGATCAGATTCAGTTCTTTTGGGCTGATGACGATGGTATCGGAGCTGTGGTCTTCCTCTTTAACGGCGCCGATAGTCGGGTCGTCATCATTTAAGAGTGCTCTTCTCAGGTCACTGATCACGGCCGCCGCGTTCGGGTATCGGCGCTCCGGTCTCTTTTCCGTACATTTTAAGATGATCCTCGCAAGACTTGGGGACACATCCGGATTCAACATTCTGGGATCCGGCATCGGTTCTTCCAGATGTGCCAGCGCGACCGTCACCGTGTTGTCCCCCTCAAACGGAACATGGCCGGTGACCATCTCAAACATGGTGATACCTAAGGAATACAGGTCGCTCCGCTCATCGCTGTATCCGCCTCTCGCCTGTTCGGGGGAGATATAGTGGACAGATCCCACAACTGTCGCCGCATTCATGGTCTGGGACGACACAGCTCTCGCAATTCCGAAGTCCGCTACCTTCACCTTTCCATCCATGGAGATCAGCATATTCTGAGGCTTGATATCACGGTGAATGATATGCTGTTCATGGGCTGCTTCGATTCCGGAGGCTACCTGGATCGCGATCCCGATGGCTTCCTTTACATCCAGATGACCTTTTTTCGTGATATAGCTCTTTAAGGTGATTCCCTCTACGAGCTCCATAACGATAAAGTGGATGTCTCCCTCATCCACGACATCATATATATTGACAATATTCGGGTGTGAAAGTCCGGCCGCTGCCTGAGCTTCCATCTTAAATTTACTGACAAAGGTCGCGTCGGAAGTAAACTCCGATTTCAGTACCTTGATCGCGACCAGACGGTTTAATTTATGGCATTTTGCTTTATAGACCTCTGACATTCCGCCGGAACCTATCTTTTCCAGAATCTCATATCGGTCCTGCAGCATCGTTCCAGGGTATAAAATCATAGCTTCACCTCACTTATCTGAGGTTCTACAAGGACAATCGCAATGTTGTCCTTTCCTCCGTTCCGGTTTGCCTCGTCAACCAGCGCTTCCGTCTTCTCTTTCAGCGTATCCGTTGTCTTTAAGACCCGGCTGATCTCGGCATCATCCACCATGTTCGTCAATCCGTCAGAGCAGAGCAGAATACAGTCACACTCAAGAAGCGGCACTTCAAAGAAATCCGCCTCCACCCGGTTTCCGATTCCCATGGCGCGGGTAATGATGTTCTTCTGACTTCGGTAGGACTCGCTGTCCCGCTCCATTTTTCCTCTCGCGACCATCTCTTCCACAAGGGAATGGTCTCTCGTGATCTGTGCAAGACTGTCCCGCAAAAGATAAAGTCTGCTGTCCCCCACATTTGCCACGTACATCATGTCGTCCTCGATCGTAGCGGCAACCAGAGTGGACCCCATTCCTTCCCGGTCCGGGTTTCCCTGAGCTTCCTCAAAGAGCCCCTGATTCGTCTTCTCCAGAGCTTTTCTGAGGATCATCACAGGACTGGCCGGATCAGAATTTTCAATATATTCTTTCATATGTTCCACGACATACCGGGACGCGAAATCCCCGGCCTTATGTCCGCCCATTCCGTCTGCCACGATGAACAGATTCGGAAGCGGTCCCACCGGCTGATCCGCTGCAAACAGGAAATCCTGATTGGATCTTCTCACAAGACCGGTGTCTGTCTTCGCGTAAGAGATCATGACGATTCCTCCTCACTCAGATAGCTCTTTCTAAGCTGTCCGCAGGCACCGCCGATATCGCGGCCCATCTCCCTGCGGATCGTAACGTTGATGCCGTGTTTTTCAAGATAACCCCTGAACGCGTCAATGGCATCCCGATTGGACTGTTTGAAGTCGCGTTCCTTGATTGGGTTTACCGGGATCAGGTTCACGTGTCCCTGCATATCCTTTAAAAGCGCAGTCAGGCGCTTTGCCTCGTCAAGGTTATCATTGACGCCCTGCACAAGACTGTACTCAAAGGTCAGGCGTCTTCCTGTCTTTTTATAATATTCCTTACATGCCGGAAGCACCTCCGATAAGGAGTAGCTGTTGGCGATGGGCATCAACGTCTTTCTCGTCTCATCGTCCGGCGCATGAAGGGAAAGTGCCAGAGTAATGGAAAGACCTTCCTCCGCAAGCTTTAAGATCTTTGGTACGATCCCGCAGGTGGATACCGTGATGTTTCTCTGACTGATATTCAGACCGTTTTCATCGGAAAGAAGCCTGATAAACCGGATCAGGTTATCATAGTTATCCATCGGCTCACCACTTCCCATGACCACAACGTTGGAGACACGCTCTCCCGTGGATCTCTGGATCCGGTAGATCTGATCCAGCATCTCCGAAGGACGTAAGTTTCTTGTGAGTCCGTCCAGAGTGGACGCACAGAACCGGCAGCCCATGCGGCAGCCCACCTGAGAGGAAATACACACAGAATTTCCGTGGTGATATTTCATCAGGACGCTCTCGATGACGTTTCCGTCATCGAGACCGAACAGATACTTTCTTGTCCCGTCGATCCCCGATTCCAGCATCTTTACGGTCTTAAGGGACGTGTATGTACTGTATTCCGAAAGCTTTTCCTTAAGCGACTTCGGAAGGTTCGTACATTCGTCTAAAGACTCGGCTAATTTTACATGCATCCACTGGTATAACTGTTTTGCCCGGAACGGTTTTTCACCCAGTTCCTTCACGAACTCTGTCAGTTCTTCCAGTGTCATTGATTTCAGGTCTTTCTTTTCCATTCTCGATTCTCCAAAAGCCTTGGTTCTGTCATGTTTCCACATAAATCCGTTTTTAACGGATCCGCAGGCAGTCATGTCCGCGGATTCAGAACCTGCGCAGTATTATTTCTTCTTTTTGAACACAGAGATAAAGAAGCCGTCACAGGGATGGAGGCCCGGAAGAAGTTGGATCCTGTTCTCCTCGCAGGAACTCTTAAGTGCCTCCGGCAAGAGATCTGCGATCCTCTTCTTTTCAAACGCCAGATGCTTCTCGATCCAATCCGCGTTTTCTTCATTCTCTTCCTCAGTGATCGTACAGGTACTGTAAACAAGCGTTCCACCAGGTTTTACATACTGAGTCACCACAGAAAGGATCTCCCTCTGCAGCTTCGCGAGATTTTTGATCTCATCTCTCGTCATCCGCTCTTTGATATCCGGTTTCTTTCCGATAATTCCGAGACCGGAACATGGGAGATCTGCCAGAACCACATCTGCCTGTTCCACCATAGACGGATCCAGAACTGTCGCGTCCCAGACGTTCGTGCGAATGTTCCGGAAGCCGCAGCGCATGATGTTCTCCTCAATAAGATCCGTCTTTCTCCCGCTCACATCTCTCGCTTCCACCATGCCGGTACCTTTTAAAAGATCTGCCGCATGCATGGCCTTTCCTCCCGGAGCTCCGCACACGTCAAGAACGAAATCTCCCGGGGCAATAGATGCCATCTGTGCCGCAAGGGAGGAGCTTGGATCCTGAACTGTGATCTTTCCTTCCGTGAACGCGCACACCCGGTCTAAGTAGTCGAAGCCACGGATCGAAGCGATCCCCGGAAATGTCCCGGACTTTTCCACCGTAATGCCCTGATCTCTCAACTCTCCGATCGTTTTCTCCGCCGGGGAGATGCTCTCGTTAAAGCGCACCGTAAGGGGGCGTTCCTCTAAAAATGACGCAGCAATGGTTTCAGAAGTCTCTTTTCCATACATCTCCTCCCACATGGATAACATCCACCGGGGGATCGAATAGCGCTCCGAAGCGTCCTTCCAGACAAGTTTCCCTTTTTCTCTGGAGACCGTCCGCAGGACACCGTTCACAAAGCCGGAAAGCCCCTGGAATTTTCGTTTCTTTGCGAGCTTTACCGCCTCATTGCAGACTGCAGAATCCGGCACACGCTCCATATACAGAATCTGGTAGACCGACATTCTGAGGATCTCCCGGATCACCGGTTTCATTTTCGCGGTCTTCACCTTCGAAAAACGGTCAAGCACCGCATCGATCTGGATCCGGTACTCCAGAGTTCCCTCCACGCATCTTGTGATAAACGCGCGGTCCTGACGCTCCAGAAACAGGTACTTTTCCAGTGCCTGTTTTAAAACAATATGGCTCAAATTATGGTTTTCGAGGACTTCCAGAAGGACGTCAAGGACGACCTCCCGGATATTTGTCGTATTATCTGTCACGTCTGTTTCTTCCTCCAAAGAGAATTATGAGACGGAGAAGCTGTAGGATCGAAGTCGCTGCTGCCGCCACATAGGTCAGTGCCGCCGCGTTCAGTACTTTTCTCGTCCCGTTTACTTCCTCGCCCGCGAGAATGCCCTGTGCATCCAGAAGTCTTACCGCACGGGCAGACGCATTGTACTCTACCGGAAGTGTCACAAGCTGGAACAGCACCGCCAGAGAGAACATTAAGATTCCGATCTCCACCAGCGGAGAACCAAGTCCGCCGAATACAAGTCCTAAAAGGATCAGCGGCCAGGAAAGACTGGAGCCGAAGTTTGCCACCGGAACCAGAGCACTCCTGAACCGTAACGGCGCGTATCCCTCATTGTCCTGCATCGCGTGGCCGCATTCGTGGGCGGCAACACCGATAGCCGCAACAGAAGTCGCTCCGTAAACGGACTGGGACAGGTTTACGGTCTTCGTCCGCGGATCATAGTGGTCAGTAAGTTCACCGGCGATCTGCTGGACCGTCACATCGTAGATTCCCTGCGCATTTAAAAGGCGTCTCGCCGCCTCTGCCCCTGTCATGCCAGTCATGCTGCGGACTCTGGAATATCTCGAGAACGTGGAATTCACACGCCCCTGAGCCCAGAGAGAAAGGGCAACACCGATCAATACAAGGATGATCGTCGGGTCAAGGCCATAGCCATAACCGTAACCATACATTCCGTACATAAAACATCTCTCCTTTCGATCTCGTTTCTGTCGTCCCGGCAGCCGGCTTTTCGGCCGGAATTTTCAGGACCGCCCGCGGCATCACCCGCGAAGCTTACCCGCAGAAACTTCCGTCTTCCATCTGGAAACCGCGCAGGAAGGAAGCTGTATCCATCCGCTTCTTTCCCTCAAGCTGAAGTTCCTTTACATCAAGGACACCCTCTCCGGTCTCCAAAAAAAGCCGGTCCTTTGTCACATGAATCTTTCCCGGAGTTCTTTCTCCCGGAAGATCCGTAACCTCTGCTGACCAGATTTTCATCGTCTTTCCGGCATATAATGTATATGCGCTTGGCCACGGATTTAAACCGCGGACAAGACGCTCAATGGACACCGCGTCCTTCGTCCAGTCGATATGTCCCATTTCTTTCGTGAGCATCTTCGCGTAGGAAGTACCGGACTCTCCCTGTGGAGTTCTCGTGATCGTTCCGTTTTCCAGTCCCTTTAAAGTGGATAAGATCATGGATCCACCGAGGGCAGAGAGCTTGTCAAACAGGCTTCCGCCAGTCTCTTTCTCATCTAACGGGATCGCTTTCTGTTCCAGCATATCGCCGGTATCCAGCCCCACATCCATCATCATGGTCGTCACTCCGCTCTCCTTCTCACCGTCAATGACCGCCCACTGGATCGGGGCAGCCCCGCGGTATTTCGGAAGCAGGGACGCGTGTACATTCACGCAGCCGTATTTCGGAAGATCCAGAATGGACTTCGGGAGGATCTGGCCAAATGCGACAACAACGATGGCATCCGGTGCCATCGTTTTTAAAAGCTCCACAAATTCCGGATCCCGCACCTTTACCGGCTGGTATACCGGGATTTCATACTCGATCGCTTTTTCCTTTACAGGAGTCATAAGGACGGCTTTTCCGCGCCCCTTCGGCTTATCCGGCTGTGTCACCACAGCCACAACTTCATGTCCGCCCTCAATGAGAGCAGTCAGCGTCGGAACCGCAAAGTCCGGCGTTCCCATAAAAACAATACGCATACTATTCCTCATCCTCTCCGGCTGTATCCTGAAGTTCGCCTTCTACGAGATCGACGTAAAGTTTTCCATCCAGATGGTCGCACTCGTGGAGAATGCATCTCGCGAGAAGTCCGTCTGCCTCGATCACATACTCTTCCATATTCTCATTGAGAGCTTTTGCCTTTACATGATCCGCGCGGGTCACCTGTCCGCATTTTCCCGGAACACTTAAGCAGCCTTCCTGACCGGTCTGACTTCCGCTCGTCTCGAGGATCTCCGGATTGATCAGCACATACTGGTTTCCGTCCTCCACATCGATAACCACGACGCGCTTGCGGACACCCACCTGCGGTGCGGCAAGGCCGACGCCGTTATTCTCATACATTGTCTCAAACATATCTTCGATGAGCTCAAGGGTCCTCTCATTCATTTCCTTTACCGGCTTACACTCTTTTGTAAGGATCTCATCTCCGATGGTTCTGATCTGTCTGATTGCCATTTTATCTTATTTCCTCTCAATTTTTTATCGAAAACTACTAAGTCAGATCGTACTGGACGAACACATTCCGGAAAAGATCCGGGATGTTCTCCCGCTTCCGGGCGCAATTTCTGACTTTTAATAGTATATCATAACTTTCATGTTTCATATATAAAATTTTTCTGTAATTATCATTAAGTTTGTAGGGGGAATCCTCCACCGGACCGATGACCTTCAGTCCATCCAGTGCATATTCCCTCAGAATGACCCGTTTCATATCCTCTGACGCACGGATCACATCCGCCTCCCGCTTTGAGGAAAGTCCGATGGTCAAAAGTCTTACAAGGGGCGGATATCCCATCATCTTCCGGTACAGAAGCTCCTGCCGGTAAAACTGCAGATAGTCCTGCTCTGCCGCGGAGGATACTGCATAATGGTCCGGCGCATATGTCTGGATCACCACATCTCCCTGAAGCTCCCCGCGCCCGGCCCGCCCGGATGCCTGAGTCAGGAGCTCAAAGGTACGCTCTGCGCTCTTATAGTCCGGTGCATAGAGGGAGAGATCCGCTGCCATGACACCCACAAGGGTCACATTCGCGAAGTCATGACCCTTTACGATCATCTGGGTCCCAATGAGAATATCCGCCCCGCCCTCTGCGAAGGTAGCGAGGATTTCTTCATGAGCCCCTTTTTTTGCCGTGGTGTCCGCATCCATCCTTAAGATCCGGGCCTTTGGAAATTCCCTCTTTGTAAATTCTTCCAGTTTCTGGGTCCCCGTCCCAAAGGGCGCGATAAACGGGGAACCGCAGGACGGACATCGGTCCGGCAGCGGCCGTTCAAATCCGCAGTAGTGGCATTTTAACCGTCCGTTTTTGTGGTATGTAAGACTCACATCACAGTGTGGGCATTTCATAGCCTTTCCGCAGGAGCGGCAGGACACAAAGCCCGCATATCCCCGCCGGTTCATGAACAGCATCACCTGCTGCCTGTTCGCCAGCCGGTCCTCGATCAGCCCTTTTAATCTCCGGCTGAAGATCGAGCGGTTTCCCTCTGCGAGTTCTTCTCTAAGATCCACAATATGGACCCCCGCCAGACGGCTGTTCTCCTTTGCCCTCTTTGTGAGGGTCAAAAGCTTATACTCGCCCTGTTCTGCCAGATAATAGCTCTCCACGGACGGTGTCGCAGAGCCTAAGACTACGGCTGCCCGGCTCATATCTGCCCGGACCTTTGCAACCTCCCTGGCATCGTACCGCGGTGCTGTCTCACTCTTGTAAGCTCCCTCATGTTCCTCGTCGATGATGATAAGCCCCAGATCCGGAAACGGTGTGAAAAGAGCGGAACGCGGACCGATCATAATATCGATCTCCCCATTTGCCGCCCTCTCCGACTGCTCATAGCGCTCTCCCGCCGAAAGTCTGGAATTCATGATACCAACCCGGTTTCCAAATCGCCGGTAAAAACGCATCACGGTCTGGTAAGTCAGGGCGATCTCCGGGATCAGGACGATGGCCTGCCGCCCTTTCCGGAGGACGTGGTCGATGAGCTCCATGTAGACCTCCGTCTTACCGCTTCCCGTGATTCCGTAGAGCAGATAGGTATTACGCTGTCCGGAATCATAGTCCCGGATCACGGTCTCCGCCGCGTTCTTCTGTTCCTGATTCAGGGCAACAGGTCCGGTCTCTGGAAATCTGTTTCCTGCTCCCGGTTCTTTTTTGACTGTTTTCAGGTCCACGATCTCTTTTTCTACTAACGGTTTCAGCATCGCAGCCGTGATGCCGAGCTTTTCGGAAGTCAGCTTCAAAGGCAGCTCCCCGTTTTCAAGAAGTGCCCGGTAAAGCCTTATCCGTGCCCGGTATTTCTTCTTTTCCGCTTCTATAAGCAGCGTTTCGATCTCATTCTTCGGTTTTAAGGAAACGATCACACGTTCTTCCCTCGGCATCACCTTCGCCTTTACGGGAAGAACCGTCTTCAGTGCCTGATTCATCGTGGTGGAATAGCGGTCCTTCATCCAGAAGGCGAGGCAGATCATCTGAGTACGGATCGGGACAGCGCCTGTCTCCACATCCAGGAGCTCTTTCATTTTTTCAGGGTCATAATCTGTCTCTTTTGAGAGACCTACCACGATCCCTTTCCGTTCGGTATTTCCCTTTCCGAAAGGGATGTTCACCTGAACTCCGGGCTTTACAAGCTCTTTCAGATGGTCAGGGATCCGGTATTGGAAGATCCGGTCCACATTTTTTACGGAAAGATCAATGATGACATCCGCATACGGTTCCATTTCGGATCCCTCCCTTCTCAAAACTTCCGGCCATTCCTACCTTCCGGCCATCTCCACGAATTGATCTGCCACAGCAGACAGTCCCATGGAGTTGGATCCCTTAAAGAGAACGCAGTCTCCGTCCCGGATCTCCGCTTCCAGATATTTCACCATCTCCCCGCAGTCTGAAAATTCCACCACCGGAATCTCCTTCACCGCACGAACGCCTTCTGCCAGACTCCTGCATGCCTCGCCCAATGTAACAACAAGATCCACGCCGGAATTTGCCGCGTACTCGCCCACTTCCCTGTGGTAGGCCAGATAATTCCCGCCAAGCTCCTTCATATCCGCAAGGACAGCAATATGGCGTTTTCCCGTGAGTCCCTGAAACACATCGAGAGCCGCCTTCATGGATGCAGGACTCGCGTTGTAAGAGTCATCCATCACCGTAAATCTTCCGTCGGCATAGACCTGCTGGCGGTGTTTGAATCCATGGAAAGTCAGAAGACCCTCCGCGGCTTCTTCCATCGTCATACCGCGTTCACAGCAGACCGCAATGGCTGCCAGAGCGTTCATCACATTGTGTGTGCCCATGACGTTCAAGAGGACTTTCTGGGTTTTTCCCGCATGAACAACCGTAAACTCCGTCTTTCCGTCCATGAGGACGATGTCCACCGCGCGGTAATCACAGGTTTCCCCGGTGCCATAGTAGACTGTCTTCACACCGGCCTTTCCTCTGGTCCTGCAAAGCATATCATCGTCGCCGTTTAAGATGAGGATGCCGCCATCGGAAAGTCCGTCCTGGATCGTCAGCTTCTCTCTGTAAATATTCTCGCGGGATCCAAGCTGCTCGATGTGGGTGATCCCGATGTTTGTGATCACTGCCACATCCGGCTTCGCGATCCGTGCGATCACGGTAAGTTCACCCGGCTCGCTCATTCCAAGCTCCAGAACACCCACTTCATCTTCTTTTGTGATCTCGGACACGGTAATCGGAACTCCTACCTGACTGTTGCTGTTGCCCGGAGTCTTGTATACATGAAACCGCGCAGAGAGTGCCGCCGCGATCATTTCCCGCGTTGTGGTCTTTCCGACGCTCCCTGTGACACCGACAATGGGCAGTGTCAGACGTTTTCTGAGGTAACGGCCTACGGCCTGAAGTGCTTTTTTCGTGTCATCCACAGCGATCCAGGCACAGGAGGTCTCCGCCATTTCTTCCGTTTTTTCCTTATGCTCACTTGTAAGCACCGCACCGGCTCCCTTTTCGGCAACCTGTTCCAGAAATTTATGTGCATCTACTTTCTCGCCGATGATCGGCACGAAAAGATCTCCGGTCTCAACCTGTCTGGAATCCAGGCGGATCTTGTTTAACATGACACCGTCATCTCCGGAAAGCAGTACGCCTCCGGTGGCAAGGACGATATCCTGAACGCTTACGTTCTCCATTCCTTTCCAATCTCCTTTACTGCTGCAGTCTGCGTCCCTCTGCGGACGATCATACATTATTTACCGCCTCTTCCACGACTTCCCGATCCAGGAAATGATGTTTCACACCTTCGATCTCCTGATAATCCTCATGGCCTTTTCCGATAATGGCGATCATGTCACCTTCCTCGGCATTCCTGATCGCGTAAAAGATTGCTTCCCGTCTGTCCGGGATCACAAGATATGTTCCGTCCGTCTTCGCAAGGCCCACCTCGATGTCCTTGATGATGTCCTCGTTTTTCTCAAAACGCGGATTGTCGGCCGTAATGATACAGAGATCCGCCATCTTTCCACCGATCTCCCCCATTGAATATCTGCGATCTCTGGCGCGGTTTCCACCACAGCCGAATACACATACGAGACGCTTCGGATGATAATCCCGGAGTGTTGTGAGCAGACTTTCCATGCTGACCGCATTGTGGGCGTAATCCACGATCACACTGCACTTTTTCGATACGTGCGCGATCTCCATGCGACCATCCACGCGGACCTTCACGAGGGATCCAAGGATTGCCTGTTTTGTATGATCATCAAGCACCCCGCTTCCACCGGAAAGCGCCAGAGTGCAGACCGCCAACGCCGCCAGAGCATTATCCGCGTTGAATTTTCCCGGCATCCCTACGCGGACTCTTCCGTCAAGCATGCCGTGGATTGTGAATTCAATTCCCACAAAATCGTGATTTGATGCATAGTGAATGTCATCACCCATGAAATCCGCGTTTCCATTCAGGGCATATGTAAGAAGTCTGCAGGTCGCATCCTTTACGACCTCATCGTAGTGGTCTGTCAGACGATTCACGATCCCCGTTTTGCAGACAGTAAGAAGCCTTGACTTATAAAAAAGATACTCTTCAAAGCTCTTGTGTTCCTTCGGCCCGATATGGTCCGGAGAAATATTTGTGAACAGACCGTAGTCGAACATGATCCCGCCGACCCTGTGAAGCATTAAAGCCTGAGAGGAGACCTCCATCACACAGCACTCACAGCCAGCTTCCACCATTTTATGGAAATAATCCTGCACCACATAGGATTCCGGTGTCGTATTGGAGGTCGGGAATTTCACATTCCCGATGACTGCACCGTTCGTTCCGATGAGACCGGTCTTCTTTCCGGCTGCCTCAAGGACCGCCTTGATCATATAGCTCGTCGTGGTCTTTCCCTTCGTGCCGGTGATCCCGATGGTGATCAGTTTCTCTGCCGGATAACCGAATCTCGCCGCAGAAAGCTCCGCCAGCGCGAGTCGTCCGCTCTCAACCCGGATCACAGTCACATCCGCCGGTACTTCCACTTCTTTTTCTACCACAAGAACTTTACAGCCAGCCCTTAATACGTCCGGAATAAACTCGTGGGAATCCCTGGTGCTGCCCTGAATGCACACGAATACGGAATCCGGTCTTGCCTTTCTCGAATCATAGATCACTTCATCTACGTTCTGGTCCAGACTGCCGCAAACCAGATCGTATTTCATGCGTTTTAACCAATCTCCAATTACCACTGTCGTCATCCTTTCTCATAACCCACACAGGCGGGAACATATGCGCCCGCCTGTGAGTTTTCTTACTGCTTTTTTAGAATAATCCTATGATCTTTCCGTTCTCGTCCACGTCAATATTGTCCGCTGCCGGTTTCTTCGGAAGTCCCGGCATAGTCATGATGGAACCGGTAAGCGCAACCACAAAGCCTGCGCCCGCGCACACATACGCATCGCGCACAGTCAGGTCAAATCCTTCCGGACGGCCAAGCTTCTTCTGGTCATCGGATAAGGAATACTGGGTCTTCGCCATGCAGACCGGAAGATCACCAAAGCCCATCTCTGTGATCTTCGCGATCGCCTTTTTTGCCGCCGGTGAGTAGCTTACGCTGCCCGCGCCGTAGATCTCCTTCGCAATGGTCTCGATCTTATCGGAGATTCCCATCTCATCCGGATATAACGGAGCGAAATCACTCGTCTTTTTCTCCAGGGTGTTTATTACCTTCTCTGCGAGTTCAATTCCGCCGTCTCCGCCTTTTGCCCATACCTCGGACAGCGCAAACTCACAGCCTCTCTCCTCGCAGAAGTTCCGGATAAATTCATACTCTGCCTCTGTGTCCGTGAGGAAGGAGTTTAAAGTAACGACAACCGGCACATGGTATTTCTGGATGTTCTCGATGTGTTTCTCAAGGTTTACGATACCTTTCTTCAATGCCTCAAGATTCTCCTCGGAGAGCTGGTCCTTCGGAACACCGCCGTTGTACTTTAACGCGCGGACAGTAGCCACGAGAACAACGGCATCCGGATGGATCCCCGCCTTGCGGCACTTAATATCAAAGAATTTCTCTGCGCCGAGATCTGCACCGAATCCTGCCTCTGTGATCGCCACATCCGCAAGCTTTAATGCGGTTCTTGTCGCCATAACGCTGTTGCAGCCGTGGGCGATATTCGCAAACGGTCCGCCATGTACAAGAGCTCCCGTGTGCTCTAAGGTCTGTACCAGATTCGGTTTGATGGCATCCTTTAAGAGAGCTGCCATGGAGCCGACCGCGTTGAGATCCTTCGCTGTCACCGGCTCACCCGCAAAATTATACGCTACAATGATTCTTCCGAGGCGCTCCTTCAAGTCTTTCATATCCGTTGCCAGACAGAGGATCGCCATGATCTCGGAGGCAACCGTGATCACAAAATGGTCTTCGCGGACGAAACCGTCTGCCTTTGCGCCGAGTCCCACTACAATGTTTCTCAGCACACGGTCGTTCATGTCAAGACATCTCTTCCAGAGGATCTGTCTCGGGTCGATTCCAAGAGTATTTCCCTGCTGAATATGGTTGTCAAGAAGTGCTGCCAACAGGTTGTTCGCTGTCGTGATCGCATGGAAATCACCGGTAAAATGAAGGTTTAAGTCCTCCATCGGAACGACCTGGGCATATCCACCGCCGGCTGCTCCGCCCTTGATTCCAAAGCACGGTCCGAGGGATGGCTCACGGAGAGCAAGCATCGCTTTCTTTCCGCACTTTGTCATCGCCTGTGCAAGTCCGATACTGGTTGTGGTCTTTCCCTCTCCTGCCGGAGTCGGGTTGATCGCTGTCACCAGAACGAGTTTTCCATCCGGTCTGTCCTTGATCTCCTGCCAGAGCTCATTGGAGATCTTTGCCTTGTACTTTCCGTAAAGTTCCAGATCGTCCTCAGTAATTCCATACTGGGACGCAACGGTGGTAATCGGGAGCATCTTCGTCTCCTGTGCAATCTCGATATCGGTCTTCATAATCGGTATCCTCCTTTTGTAGTAGCATATCATTTCTGTGGATCTGCGGATTCCGCAGCCGGCAGCCATTTCAATTTCAACAGCCGCAGGCTTTAGTACCCCGCTTCCAGGAATTCTTCGAACTCTTCCATGGACATCAGGATCTTCCTTGGCTTCGTTCCTTCCTCTTCCCCCACAACACCGGCCTCGGCAAGCTGATCCATGATCCGGGCAGCACGGTTAAAGCCGATCTTGAACATTCTCTGAAGCATGCCGATCGACGCTTTATCCTTCTCGATAATGAACTTGCCCGCATCGGTAAACAATGCGTCCCGCTCATTCTGTCCGCCCGCTCCTCCGGCTAAGGAGGACTGGGTCAGTTTTTTCTCGATTTCCGTGTTATATCCTGTATCCTCGTTCTGTTCTTTTAAGAACTCGGTTACATTTGACACCTCGCCGTCCGATACAAAAGCGCCCTGCACGCGGAGCGGCTTCGGATAACCGGACGGGTAAAACAGCATATCGCCGTTTCCTAACAGTTTCTCTGCGCCGTTCATGTCGAGGATCGTTCTCGAATCCACGCCGGACGCAACAGAGAACGCGATCCGTGACGGCACGTTCGCTTTGATCACACCTGTGATGACATTGACGGACGGACGCTGGGTCGCGATAACAAGATGAATTCCCGCTGCCCGGGCAAGCTGTGCCAGACGGCAGATCGCGTCCTCCACCTCGTTTGAGGCAACCATCATGAGATCCGCCAGCTCGTCGATAATGATCACGAGCTGCGGCAGTTTCTTCGGAATCTGGTCCGCAGGGATATCCCCGCTCTCCGCCAGAGTCTGTACCTTCGCGTTATACCCTTTCAGGTCGCGGACATTCGAGGAAGCGAACTTATTGTATCGTTCCATCATCTCCGCAACTGCCCAGTTGAGAGCACCGGCCGCCTTCTTCGGGTCGGTGACTACCGGGATCAGCAGATGTGGGATTCCGTTATAGACGGAAAGTTCAACCACCTTCGGATCGATCATAATGAGCTTCACATCATCCGGGGATGAGCGGTAGATCAGGCTCATGATCATCGTGTTGATCCCTACTGATTTACCGGAACCAGTCTGCCCGGCGATCAGAAGGTGCGGCATCTTTGCGAGGTCTGCAATGACTACCTGTCCGCCGATGTCCTTACCCACCGCAAAAGCCAGTGTCGATTTATGATTTTTAAATTCCGGGCTCTCTAAAAGGTCACGCAGATAGACCATGCTGTTGACCTTGTTCGGCACCTCGATTCCCACAGCTGCTTTTCCGGGGATCGGCGCCTCGATACGGATATCTGCCGCCGCAAGGTTTAACTTGATATCGTCCGCCAGCGACAGGATCCGGCTCACTTTTACCCCCTGCTCCGGGTGAAGTTCGTACCGGGTAACGGTCGGCCCACAGCTGATATTCGTAACAGTGACTCCGACACCAAAGTTTCTTAATGTCTGCTGGAGCTTGATCGCCGTATCCTTAAATTCCTGTTCCGACTGCCCCGTCACGGGAGCGCCTTTCTTTAAGAGGTCAAGCGGTGGGATCATATAAGGTTTCTTTGGTTTTTCTTCCGTCTGCCGGATCTCCTTTAATACCTCGTTTCCTGCCCCTTCCCTCTCGGCTGCTTCCCGCTTTCTTACTTCCGCCTTTTTCTTTATGATCTCTTCTGTATCCGTTTCAATGACTTTTCCGGACGCGGTCACGACCTGACGGTGTTCTTCGGACGGTTCCTTAGCGGCCGGGCGTTCAGGGGATTTCTCGCTGCTGCCGTGTGCTGCCACATATGCACGGCTTCCCGGTTCTGCTGCCTGAATCCAGTAGTCCTCATTTTCCACATAAGGCTCTGTGTCGAGAAATTCGTCATCTGAAAGAACGCTCATGGATTCTTCTCCAGCGGCAGGAATTCCGGCCGTCTTTTCATTTTCTTCCGTCTCCGGGAACTCGTTTTTTTCCTCCTCTGCCGTCTTCGAAGTCTCTGCAATTTTGCCTGGTTTGGCATTCTCTGCCCGGAGTCCGTCCGCTCTTCTCTCCGTGTTTCTTCTCATGGACGCAAAGATCTCGTCATCGTCCGCCGCGGGCTCATCTAACGGGATATCCGGGATATTGGATAAGACGGACACCTTCGGTTTTTTCTCCCAGGCCTTTGTCTCCCTTTTCTTTTCGTCCGGGAACATATCCTCATCATCAAAGGCACTCTCCCCATGACTGATAAACACGTCCTCATCCTCATGGATTCCGGCCGGGACAGCATCTTCCTCAAACGGAACGCGTTCCACATCCTTCATCGCGTCTTCTCCGGACCGGCCTTCCTTACTCTGATCCTCACTGGAAGACTCCGGATTTTCTACCGGCCTGCCTCCCATCGTGATCTTTCCTTTAAAGATATCTGCAGGATCCGGCTGCATACTTCCTGTCTCCGCCTTCGGATCCGCCGTTTCTTCTTTATATGTATCGGAAACATCTATTTCCTGTTTCGTCTCATCTGCCTCGGACACAGCCTCAGCATCCACAACGCCCATATAGCCACCGGCAATTCCACCGAAATCCGGAGTTCTCGAGAGATCGGTCGCAGCAAGATCCACGCCCTGAACGCGCTGCTCTTCCCGGAGTCTGCGTTTTTCCTCCTGACGTTCCTCGTGGAGCTCTTTTCTTCTGCTGTAGTCTTCCTTTGCATACCGATATGCCTTTCCACTTCCGCTCTTAACAGCGGACACGAAGGATTTTTCCGTGATGCACACCAGTGAGATGATCATAAATACGAGAAGGACCACATAGGCCCCGATGGTTCCCACCGCTGTGTGGAGAACCATAACAAGGACACCGCCGATCACGCCGCCGCCAAGTCCACTTACTCCGGCGGACTTATAGATGTCGAGGATCGTCTGACCTTCCCGGTATCCGCCGCCGAACACAAGCTGCGCAAGACCACAGAGCACGATCAGAAGGACTTCCACCGCGATCATCTTGTAGACTGCCCGGATATTTCCCTTATTCGAAGCGTAGAATAACAGTTCTGCGAACAACAATAACGGAGCCAGATAACCGATACAGCCGAACACGCCCAGCATGATCCGGCTGAAAAAGTCACCGAGGAATCCGCAGATATGGAAGTTGCTCAAGAATAACAGCACACATACCGCGAAGGTGCCGAGGATCACTGCCTCAGACTGTAAGAATCCGGTATCTTCCTCATACTGCGGTTTCGTTTCTCTTCTCTTTTCGTAAGCTCTCGCCCCTGTCCTTGTTGTCTTATTCTTAGGCGTCTGTGCAGATTTCTGCGTTGTCTTTGATGTGGTTTTTGTTCTTGCAGACACCTGTGATTGTTTTGTCGTTTCTTTTTGTTTTCTGGTTCCAGCCAAGTGCTTTTCCCCCTTTAACTTTACGGGGCAAGTACCCCAAAATATAGTATACAAAAAAAAATGCCAAAATGCAACCGTAAGAAATTATAAATCGAACATATTTTCGGTCAGTCGTTTTTTATCAGCACATTCAGCTTTTCGATGGCGTCCCTGATTCCGCCTTCTCCGTCGATCAGTCCGCACTCCACCGCCTCTTTTCCGACCAGAACCGTCCCGAGATCCTTCGTCAGCATCTTCGTATTGTGCATGAGCCGTTTCATTTTTTCCCGATCGATCCTGCTGTGCTCTGATACAAAGCTTATGATCCGTTCCTCGATCATTTCAAAATATTCGTAGGTCTGTGCCGTCCCGATCACCATCCCGCTCATGCGCACCGGGTGCACCAGCATGGTCCCGGTGGGTACGATGAAGGAATAATCTGACGCCACCGCCAACGGCACACCGATGGAGTGGCTGTCCCCGATGACTAAGGAAACCGTCGGCTTGCTGAGGGATGCGATCATCTCCGCCAGTGCAAGCCCGCAGCTCACATCCCCTCCGATGGTATTCACAAGGATCAGGACCCCTCCGATCTTCTCATCGCTCTCCACCTTCGCAAGTTCCGGCAGAATATGTTCATACTTTGTGGTCTTCGTGCTCCCGGACAGATTGTCATGCCCCTCGATTTCCCCGATGATAGATAAGAGATGGATCCTCTTACCGTTCTCTTCCAGCGTCACCTGTCCGTTCTCCCGGATCCGCTCCTCCTCCGCCTTTGTCTCCTTCTGTTCCTTTTCATTCATAACAAAAAAACTCCTTTCTGACATGCCAAGTACACCCAGTATGTCCAGAAAGGAGTTCTCATATCCATTTTTATCACAATTTACCCGATCAGGACCTGTTTCCAATTACATCCACGATGCACACCGGAGTTCTGTAGTTCCAGGTAGAGATCTTGATTCCGCTTCTTCGGCTCGCTGCGTGGATGATCTGTCCATTGCCGATGTACATGGCAACATGGTTGATCCTTCCGCGGCTGCTTCCGTAGAAGATCAGGTCGCCCGGCTTCATCTGGCTCGACTTGATCCGTTTTCCGCTGTTCGCCTGGGAACCGGAGTAATGCGGAAGGGAGATTCCGAAGTTTTTCATAACCGACATCGTAAATCCGGAACAGTCCGCGCCCTTTGTAAGGCTCGTACCACCCCAGACATATGGATTGCCCAGGAACTTCATCGCGTAGTTTACGATCCGGCTTCTTAAGGAAGCGCTTTCTTCCGTCGGTGAGAATTTGATCGCCTCAGACAGGGCATATCGTACTTCCACAAATTCTGAGGAGACATAAGCGGAAGAAATTTCATCGTTTCCATCACCTTCTCCGCCTTCATCAAATTCGATCTTTACCCAGCCGTCGAGCTGCTCCGCTACATGATACCGCTCATTCTCGGAGATCTGGGTCCAGATCTTCGCGTCGGTGGACGGCTCTGTTCTCGCGTTTAAGCGGTCCGCATGGACGATCGCCATAAGCTCCGCATGGCTCATGGCCGCTTCCTTCGCCGCGTCACCGGTCAGGATATATTCACTTTTTACATATCCTGTGATCCCTCCGGAGCTGATCTTATACCAGCCGTTGGCATCCTCTAAGATCTCACATCCGGCATAGCTCGGGAGCTTTCCGATGATCTTTTCGCTCTCACCTGCGCCCGCACGGATATTTAAGTAATTGGAAACGTTGGATACGCCCGGACGGTCATAGAAATTTAAGACCATCGCCTTCATATCCAGCTTGTTTGCCTCATTCATACAAAACCGTTTTTCCGCGTAATCCGCAGAGATATAGCCGCCGGAGATCTGATACCAGCCATCTGTCTCCCCGAGAAGTTCATGAAGTTCACCCTGAAGGCACTTACCAACGATGTTTCCATCCATAGACGGTGTCTCACGGATATTTAAATTGTCTGCGGTAATATATGCACGTTCCTTTACAAGGTCTTTCGCCGCGGTCTTTGCTTCATCCCCGGTCAGGATATATTCCGCGCTGGCATATCCTTCGACCTCGCCGGAGCTGATCTTATACCAGCCCTCCAGGGTCTCCAGGATCTCGCAGGCACTTCCATCGGAAAGTGTTCCGATCACATTCGCTGCCTCATTCGGGTCTTTCCGGATATTTAAGTAGCCTGTGACCTTCGCGATACCAAGATTCGAGTAGGAATCGATCACTTCTTTAATCTTTGCATCCGTTTCCGCCGACTCGGATTCGATCTCTGCACGGCTCTCCTCCTCTGCCTGAAGGGAAGCTTCCTCCGCACTCTCGCTCTCCGAGGCGGACTCAGATGCAGCCTGCGCCGCCGCCATTTTTCCTTTTACGGCGTTCACGGCCTTTCCGCCAAATACCACCGCCACAACGATCACTGCAAGAACAGCCGCTCCGATCACAAGGATTCCGTACTGTTCCCAGAAAGACGGTTTCCTTCTCCGCTTTCTGCTCGCCTTGTTGATAGAATCCATATAGTTTACTGTATCTTTATCATCATTCATGTGTTTATCTCCATTACTGTTTTCCGTCTTCCTGTACGATACATACGAACAATAGTGTAACATATTTGTAATAAAAAATCAAAATTTTTTCTATTAAAAAAGTATGAACGGATTCGGGGCGGTTTTGTATTTTATTTAACACAATTTCAATTCATAATTGATAATATTGCCGGTTTTCTGTATAATATTTTTAAATATTTGTCCATATTGCTGTAGTTTTCCACCACCTGCAGCACATTCCAAGACAAAGCAGCAACCCGTCCACCTCTGCATAAGTCACCAAGACTTCTCTATACCCCGGGAGGTACCAGCTCATGAAGCACTACACAAGTCCCCGCATCCAGAGAGCGCAGCTATTCCTTATGAAAGTCTCCTCCTATCTGGAGATTGTCTGCGCTCTGATCCTGATCGTCGCGATCCTGATCGCCTTTGTGCCGGTTCCCCACAACCTGTACAGCCTGTATCTCGACAATGGCTTCGATCTTTCCGATTTTATGAAGAAAAGCTTCGATCTCGTCATTGGCGTAGAGCTTTTAAAAATGTTCTGCCGCCATGACATCGACTCCATCGTCGAAGTCCTTCTCTTCTCCGTGGCAAGACAGATGGTCATCGACCACCTTGCCATCAAAGAAGCTTTTATCGGCTGTGCCGCCGTTGCGATCCTCTTCGCTGTCCGCAGGTTTCTCTTCGTACCCATTCTGGATAATCCGGATGAGCAGGAAAGAAAATTAGAAAAAGACCAGTACATCAAAGAACGGATCGCGGACGCGATCGCAGCCTACAAAAAGGAGATGGGCGCAACCTCTTTACGGGAACGCGCAGAATCATCCGTCAACACGGCCGCTGCAGACCCGCTAAACGAGAAAGAAGGAAGCGAGTAGAGGAGATTCTCCTCTGCCCGCTTCCTTTTCTTTTTCTGTATCATGCCATCCGGGTGTTTCCCAGCAAGGCCGTTTTTCTCCTGCATTCTCCCTACATCAACGGTGCGATCAGCCGCATCGCCTTTCCGCAGAACTTATGCAGTGCCGGAAGCGCCTCTACGCTCTCTTTTGTCATCCGCACGCATTTCGGCAGCGTCTCATCAAAATCTTTTTTGATCTGCTCTACCACCGGATTCTCATAAATATAAACGCCGCACTCAAAATTCAGATATTGGCTTCTGAAATCCATATTGACGGATCCGACCACAGCTTTCTCCCCATCGCTGACAAACGTCTTTGAGTGGACAAACCCCGGCAGGTACTCGTAAATCTTTACCCCCGCCTCTATCAGCTCCGTATAGTAAGAATGGGCCAGCATGAACGCTGACTTTTTATCGGGAATATGGGGCATGATGATGACCGTGTCCACCCCGCGCTTGGCCGCATAGGTCAGGGCTGTGATCATATCATCATCGAGCACCAGATAAGGGGTCATAATGTACACATATTTCTTTGCCTGATAGATGATATCCAGATAAAGCTGGTGTCCCACCGGTTCCCCGTCGATCGGGCTGTCAGAAAACGGGATTGAAAATCCATCCATGTCAAGCTCCGGAGAATGGAAATAATCCCCGGTATCAAGATATGGGCTGTAATCAAAATCAGAATCCGGCTTTTTTGAGCAGACATCCCACATCTGGAGGAACATCACCGTAAAGTTCCTCACGGCTTCTCCCTTCAGGCGGATCGCATTATCTTTCCAGTGGCCAAACCGGACTTTCCGGTTGATATACTCATCCGCGAGGTTCACGCCGCCGGTGTAGGCGGTATGACCATCGATCACAAGGATCTTTCTGTGATCACGGTTATTCTGGCTCGTAGAGATCGCCGGTCGGATCGGATTGAAGATCCGACAGCGGATTCCCTTTGCCTCCAGCTCCTTCGGATAGTCGTGGGGCAGATTGGAAAAGGAGTTCATGCCATCATAGAGGATTCTTACCTCTACGCCCTCTTTTGCCTTCTGTTCAAGGATCTTCAGGATCGAATCCCACAGGATCCCTTTTGAAATAATGAAATATTCGACAAAAATATATCTTCTGGCCTTTTGGAGCTCCTGAAGGACATCCGTATAGAACTCATCTCCCAGCGGAAAATATTTGAAGTTCGTGCGGTCCCAGGTAGGATAACCGCCGCTTTTCTTCATATAATGGCTGAGATTCGCATTTCTCCGGCTCCTGCGGCTAAGCCGTTCATAGACAGCCGTGTCCTGCTCCAGAAAGTGGTCTGTCCTCTTCTGAACCTCGGCGATCCGTTTGGCGAAGATCTTCGTCTCCATCTGAAGCTGGACAAACACGTAGAACAAGGTTCCGAATACCGGAAACAACAGGACAGGGATCAGCCACGCCATTTTAAAGCTGGCGTTCTGCTTTTCGTTCAGGATATGGATCGTGAGAATCGCGCTGATCAACGCGAAGGAGCCGTATCCCCAGGCCTGATATTTGTTATCCAGCCATACATAGATCCAGAAGAAAAACGCCAGTTGCAGCGCGATAAACAGCAGGAAGAACATGGTTCGTCCGAATACGACTCTTAAAAGACCACGCTTTCCTCTTCCCTTCATTTCATCCATTTCGATCATAAATTATGCCTCATATCTTCTGTTAAGCCGCCAGAGACTGTTTCCCCGGCGGCTTCTTTTCATCTGGTCCTCAGCGCAGCCTGCGCGTCAGGAGCATTTAATCTTCCAGTGCCTGTCTTAAATCTTCAATAATGTCATCCGCATCCTCAATTCCAACGCTGAGCCGGATCAGGGACGGATCAACTCCCGCCTCCACGAGCTGCTCATCGGTAAGCTGGCGGTGGGTATGGCTTGCCGGATGGAGAATACAGGTTCTCGCATCGGCAACATGTGTGACGATGGCAACGAATTTCAATTTATCCATGAACTCTCCTGCCGCCCGTCTTCCTCCCTTTAATCCAAAAGAGATCACGCCGCAGCTTCCGTCCGGCATATATTTTTCAGCCAGAGCATGGTACTTATTCTCCTTTAAGCCCGGATAATTGACCCAGGCCACGTCCTCTCTCGCAAGCAGCCACTCCGCAACCTTCCGGGCGTTCTCGCAGTGCTTCGGCATTCTCAGGTGCAGGGTCTCAAGACCAACATTTAAAAGGAAGGAGTTCATCGGGGACGGGATCGATCCGAGATCGCGCATAAGCTGGGCGGTCGCCTTCGTGATATAGGCTTTCTTACCGAAGCGCTCGGTATACACGATTCCGTGATAGGATTCATCCGGTGTGGTAAGTCCCGGGAATTTATCCGCATGGGCATTCCAGTCGAAGTTTCCGCTGTCAACGATGCAGCCTCCGACAGTCATCGCATGCCCGTCCATATATTTTGTGGTAGAATGGGTCACGATATCCGCGCCCCACTCGAACGGCCGGCAGTTGATCGGTGTCGCAAACGTGTTATCCACGATAAGCGGCACCCCATGTCTGTGGGCAAGCCGCGCGAATTTCTCAATATCGAGAACGACAAGAGCCGGGTTCGCGATCGTCTCACCGAATACCATTTTTGTATTCGGACGGAACGCCTTCTCGATCTCCTCCTCCGGTGCATCCGGATCCACCAGAGTCACATCAATCCCCTGTTTTTTCATTGTCACTGTAAACAGGTTGGATGTTCCGCCGTAGATCGTCGCTGCGCTGATAATATGGTCACCCGCATTGCAGATATTGAAGGCCGCATAGTAGTTCGCCGCCTGTCCGGAAGATGTGAGCATCGCAGCCACTCCGCCTTCCAGCTCACAGATCTTTTCCGCTACCGCATCATTCGTCGGGTTCGCAAGTCTTGTATAGAAATAGCCATCTTCCTCCAGATCAAACAGTCTTCCCATCTGCTCGCTCGTCTCATATTTAAAAGTTGTGCTCTGATAAATCGGAAGAACTCTCGGCTCTCCGTTCTTTGGTTTCCATCCGCTCTGGATACAGATCGTTGCCGGTTTTCTCTTTTCTCCCATGATCGTTTCCTCCATTATGTCTGACATATGGACTGCGCAGGAAGCGCAGACCTGCTGAATGCTTCTATCATAGCACACTTTATCTTTCGCATCAACCTACTAAAGTCCTATAATTGTTCTGCGGTTACTGTATGCGGGCAGGAATTTTCCGATCTGAAAATTCTGTACAATACAGCGGTGGCATTGGATTTTTTCGCCGCTTCATGAATCTGGCATTGGAAATTGACTTTTTCTTCTAAAAAGATTAAAATAGAGACAATAAATCGCCGCCTTTTAAGGCGGCCGTACCAATCCACTTTCGAAAGGAGTTTATTGCAATGGCATTTTTTACAGATATGAAACGCAGCCTCACCGAAACCGGGAAACAGGTTGCCCAGAAGACAAAGGAGCTTTCTGACACTGTCCAGTTAAAGGCGCAGCTCTCAAGGGAGAAGGAGGCGCTGAACCGCCAGTATGCGCAGATCGGCAAAAAGGTATTCGAAGCCGCAAATGAAGCAGATGAGGAGGCCTACACCGCAGAATTCACCCTGATCCGCGAAAGCTTAAAGACCATCGACGAGCTTCAGGACAAGCTCTCCACCTTAGAAGGATTTATCCACTGTCCGGAATGCGGTGCAAAGATTGAAAAGACCTCTGCTTTCTGCAGCAAATGCGGCGCAAAGATCGCGGAGACAAAGCCGGAGGATGACGATATCGATGTTGTCGATACAGCCGAAGCGTCCGAAACCGCCGGAGAAGAAAAGACGGATGAGACCTGCACCTGCGAGACAGTACCGGATGAGAAGTTTGAGACCGAAGCTGCTGAGACAACTGTGAACGTTACAGAGGATCAGGAATAAGCTATTTCGCAATGGCGGGACCGGTCCTGTGGGACCGGGACTAAATAAATCGAGTAAAAAGACCGTCTGTGGGCATAGGATATCTTTCCTATCATTTCCCGCAGACGGTCTTTTTTATTTACCGCTCACCCACAAATACCGTAACGAAAGCCCCGGCAGCCATGAGGACGATTCCAAATAAGATCTCCCATAAAGACAAGGAGCCGAGCTTCGATACAAGTCCCGTGTTGATAAAGATTGCGATCGGGGACGAGATCACGAGGCCTAAGATCGCGCAGAATGTCTGCACGCCGTACTTCTCAAAGAGGAACGTGATCAGCTTTGCGATCAGAAAGATTCCCAAAGCCACTCCGATCCCAAACGGCGCCAGGAGCAGGATCCCGTCCTTCATGCCCGCAAGGTCAAAGGCGCGGAGATTGTCAAGGAATGTCTTGATCGTATTGATGATCGCGTAATAATAGCCGAAGATCATCAGCATCATGGAGCCGGAAACACCCGGAATTACCATTGTGGCAGAAGCCACAATACCGAGGATAAATAAGATCACCATATTCCCCGGAGTCACCGCGATCACCGTGAGGGCATCCTTGCTCTCCTTTAAAAGCGGCATGCCGCCGGAGATCGCAAAGGCGATCACAAAGGCAAGGATTCCAAACACACCGACTCCGCCCGAAGATACCTTTGCCCTCATGGACGAAAAGATCGCCGGAAGTCCACCGAGAATCAGGCCCACAAATGCCATACAGGTAACGAAGGTATGCTTATCGAGCAGGTATTCGATGGCGTAGGTAAAACCCACAATGCCGATTCCGGCGCCGATAATGATCGGGATCAGAAACAGGATACTCTTTTTGAATTCCCGAAACAGGCCGGAGATCGAGCCGATGAGCCGGTCATAGATGCCGAGAGACACCGCCATCGTTCCGCCGGATACGCCCGGAATGATGTTCGCGATGCCGATCATGATCCCTTTTATGATATTTCCAAAAAATTCCATGATAAACCTCCGATTTTTCTATCCATATTCCAGATTCAGGAAACGGCAAAACCCGGCAGTTCCCTGCCAGGTTTTTCCTCTCCTATTCAGACTTGTTCGATTATACATGATATTCGTTGATCTATCAATCGTTTTTCATCACTCCGATGCCTTTTCTAACATATTTTGTACTGATTTTACTGTAATTTAACGCTTTCTCAATACACTCCGGAACCGTATCTCCCATGATCCGGTAGACCCGTTCATCCACAGTTCCATTTCCGGAGGAAAAGGCGCTGTCGGGTTTTATGGACACATCGATCTCGATTCCCATCTCATAGGTGCAGAGGCGGTTTCTGTCAAGCATGATCTCCGGCGCACTGGCGGAAAGAATCTCCTCGATCTTCCTTCGGTTCTCCTCTGACCCGTCATTTACAATGGTGATCATCTTCTGACCACCATAAGAAACAGCCTTCAATTCCGTTTCTGCCGTCACTCCCCCGCTTTTTTCGCTGATCGGGACGTCCTCTCCTGTGACCGCATTCTCCCCGGCTGCAGTACTCTCATACTCCGTCGGATACAGGATCTTTACCTGTGTGACATCATCCGCATAGAGCTTCGCTGTCACATCCGTGCCCGCCTGCTTTAAGAGGGCAATCGTCTTTGTAAAGGACGGATAGACCGGAACAAAGTTCACTATCTGCATATCTTCCATCTGGAATCCCTGGGAAGTATAGCCTCTCTGGGTGCTGATCGCGCCTAGATACTCATTCTCCGCCTTTGTGAGAAATCTCAGTGCTGCCACCGGAGCTTCGACGGCTCTCTCATTGATGGTGAGACCTGCCAGTTCCTCCTGATACGCCGCAAGGATCTCCGCGCGGAGTGTGTCATCCGCACTCACTTCAAGGATACCACGGTCTGACAGCCAGTAGATCCCCGTGATATTCTCCGGCTGATAGGACATCACCGGATATGTGCCATCCTTGTACTCCTTCGTCGCATAGATCTCATCCAGGGTACTGCCAAGAACGGAACGGGTGATCCGGTAAGAACGATAAACCGTCTTTCCGTTTTTCTGCCGGTAGCCTGCCTGAATATAGATCATATAGCCGCCGTCATCACGGTAGCTGTAGGAGCTGTCGCCTTTTATCTGCTGGTTTCTCTGCTGCTTCGCGTTCTCTACCGCCTTTTCCGCAAAGGCACGGACTACAGCGTAATCGGTAAGCTTCATATTTGCGTCCGCGTAATCACTTGAATTCATATAGCGCCAACGATACGAATCACCGCTCCGGTACGGAAGCCCGCAGTCCGGCTCATTGTCAAGGTTCAGGTCGATGGATGCGGATACGAAGTCCTTTTCATCCGGAATATAGGAATCATATCCAAAAACGTCCATCCAGAAGACCCCCACCACCAGAATAGCTATGGCACCTCCGATCACCGTCTGGACCGGATTTGCAAAAAGCTTCGTGAAATCAAAATGATAAATGATCTCGATGAGGCAGCTCGTAAGTACAAGTCCAAGTACAAAGCCGACCGCTGCCCATACGCCGCTGTAGTAGATGCTCCATAAGAATACCGTCGTGGTCACGGTCATCGGAATGAGAAGCAGGATCTTGATCGGCGCCTGAGTCTTCTTAAATGACATGGCCTTTCCCGCCGCCTCCGACGGTCGGATCCTATAGAGGACCAGTGCGATCCCGGTGAGGATCACCGCCGCAAAGATCCCGAGCCCGCAAAGCTTTAAGAGGTCTGCGCCGCTGTCAGCGGTACTCTGCAGCTCCATCTGGATCCTGGAAAATCCATAGTCGATATCGTCATAAAACTGGTCTGAGTGGAACGCATCAAGCCCCGCGCCTGCCAGTTTTGTGAAATAGCCGATGGGGGAACCGTATTTTGCAAGCCAATACACATCGCCTTCTCTTCCCCGTGTCACAAAGAACAGGGATTTTAAGCCCTCGATCAGCAGGGAGACCGCCGGCAAATATCCGTACAGAACGCCTGCGCCGAGGATCGAGATAAAGAGATTCCCTGTGAGAAGTACCGCAATCACCATCACCACATAGATCAGGAGAAATCCGATCATATTGACCGCGAAGGAAGCAAACATCATCTTGAAAAGATCGCCCGCCGCGATCCCGTTTCCGCAGAAAATTCCAAACGCCGCGAACATGTTGATCAGGTAAGCGGCCAGAATGATCAGGAATCCGTCAAGGAATTTCACTGTAAACAGCATCTCCCTCTTCACGGGGAGGCTGTTGTAAAAATCGATCTGTTTCTTTGAGTGGAGATACAAAAATCCTGTGAGTCCGAGGATCATCGCCGCGGCTCCAACCACCATAAACAGGGCATAATTTTCAAAGCCCAGGATCTCACCGGCAAGCCGCAGGATCTTCGTCTGGCGCAGTGTCTCCGGCACCATATTCTCGTATCCGGTTCCGGAGATCAGCCATTGCTTGTACTGGTTTCCGATCTCTCCGATCCCCATGGCTGCCGCCATCGGCATCGCAAAAAACAGCGCCAGAACCGAAAAACCGATGGCCCAGAGTCTCCGCTTCAGATCCTCCTTCATAAGTTTAAAAAATAAGTTTCTTGATGTCATATCCTGCCACCTCCGTTTCACTGATAAAGATCTCCTCCAAAGACAGCGGGATCAGCTCGAAGAACAGCGGTTCGCACGCCGCCATCTGCCGTTCTACATTCTCCCTCGCGCCGCGGACAGTGATCGTCGCGAGACTTCCCCTGTATTCTGTCTTTAAGATATCAAGCTCTGTAAGATCTTCCACTTTTATGCCTGGTTTTAAGACACACTGGATCTTGTGAATGTTTAACTTCATATCGTCCAGATCCTTGGAGAGCAGGATCCCGCCTTTGTGTAAAAGGCCGACATGATCACAGATATCCTCCAGCTCTCTCAGGTTGTGGGACGCAATGATCGGAGTCAGATTCCGCTCCGCCATATCACTTGCAAACAGGCTCTTTACCGCCTGACGCATCACCGGATCAAGACCGTCAAAGGTCTCGTCGCAGAAGATATAGTCCGTCCCCGCGCAGATTCCGTAAAGAATGGAAAGCTGCTTTTTCATTCCCTTTGAGAATGTGGAGATCTTTCTCTTTTTGTCCAGATCAAAGGACTGTAAGAGATGGAAAAATCTTGGCTCATCAAAAGCCGGGTAGATAGACTTATAAAATTTCATAAGCTCCAACGGGGTTCCGTTAGCGAAAAAATACTGGTCATCTGAGATATAAAAGAATCTAGATTTCACCGCCGGGTTCTCGTACACGTTTTCACCGTCGATCAGCACCTCTCCCTCGTCCGGTTTTAAGATTCCGCTGACCATGCGCAGAAATGTACTTTTTCCGGCACCGTTCGTTCCGATCAGTCCGAACACACTGCCGTCCCTGATCTTTGCGCTGATGTGATCGACCGCCAGAATATCATCAAACCGTTTTGTCAATCCACTTGTCTCAATCATGCTTCTCCACCTCCGTTCCTCTTTGCCGCTTTATACTGGATCTCTACCATATTTTTGATCTCATCGCCGGGAATTCCCACCCGGATCGCCTCATCGATCATATCACTCACCTGAAGGAGAACTTCCTTCTTCCTGTTTTCCTTCATCGCTGTATTATCTGCCACAAAACTTCCCTTCCCCTTCACTGTGTAAATATATCCCTGCCGCTCTAATTCCACATAGGCGCGCTGGATCGTATTCGGATTGATGGACAGCTCCATCGCAAGACTTCTTACCGACGGCAGCGGTTCATTCTCTTTCATAGCGCCGAGCAGCATCAGCTCCTCAAGCTTTGAGACCACCTGTTCGTAGATGGGGCGGCGGTCTTTGTAGTCTAATATGAGCATCGGTATCCTCCTTTCTGTGTATGTCTTAACTGTATGAACACTCTTAATACACTTAGTATATTAGAAAAGACCTGTAATGTCAATGAACATCACAGGTCTTTTCTCTTACGGAATTCTTACGATACAGCACAGTCTCGTGCATACACAATTTTTTGCCGGCTGCCCACCGGTAGTTTCTTCCGAATACATTGCAGCGCAAAAAGACCCCGGCTACAACCGAAGCTGCTCCGGGGTCTTTCATTATTCTGTTAATTATTTCTCATCGTAGAGAGTAACTAACTTCTCAAGGTAAGCGTACTTATCCTTAGCGTTCTGCTCTGCCTTAGCAAACAGCTTCTCAGCTCTTGCCGGGTTCTTAAGTGCGAGGGATGTGTAACGAACCTCACCCTTGATGAACTCCTGGTAGTCAACGGTAGCCGGCTTGCAGTCAAGGCTGAACTTCTTGCCCTCAGCTGCCGGGTTGAATCTGAAGAGATTCCAGTAACCGGACTGAACAGCAAGCTTCTCCTCTGTCTGAGCCTTTGCCATACCCTTCTTGATACCATGGTTGATACACGGAGCGTATGCAATGATCAGGGACGGTCCCGGATATGCCTCAGCCTCAGCGATTGCCTTGATGGTCTGGTTCATATCAGCACCCATGGAGATCTGTGCAACGTATACGTAGCCATAGCTCATAGCGATTGCAGCAAGGTCTTTCTGCTTAACTTCTTTACCGCCTGCAGCGAACTGAGCAACAGCACCTGTCGGAGTAGCCTTGGAGGACTGTCCGCCTGTGTTGGAGTAAACCTCAGTGTTGAATACCATGATGTTGATATCTTTGCCGCTTGCAAGTACGTGGTCAACGCCGTTGAATCCGATATCGTAAGCCCAACCGTCACCACCGAAGATCCACTGGGACTTCTTAGCCAGGAAATCTTTGTTCTTGACAATGTCCTTGCATGTCGGGCAGTCAACGTTCTCAAGAGCAGCTACGAGTTTGTCAGTTGCAACGCCGTTTGTAGCGCCAACACTGAATGTGTCTAACCACTCCTGGCAAGCAGCCTTAACTTCTGCTGTTGCGTTCTCGTTTGCAGCAACTTCCTCAACTTTAGCCTTTAAGCCATCGCGGATTGCCTGCTGGGCGAGTAACATACCATAACCAAACTCTGCGTTATCCTCGAACAGGGAGTTAGACCAAGCCGGTCCCTTGCCTGCCTTGTTAGCTGTGTAAGGTGTGGACGGTGAAGAGTTACCCCAGATAGAAGTACAACCAGTTGCGTTTGCGATGTACATTCTGTCACCGAATAACTGTGTGATTAATTTAGCGTACGGCGGCTCACCACAGCCTGCGCATGCGCCGGAGAACTCAAGGAGCGGCTGTTTGAACTGGCTGCCCTTTACAGTTGTCTCTTTGAATTTATCGATTACATCCTGTTTGATGTCAAGTGTCTGACCGTAGTTGAATACTTCCTGCTCTGCAGCGTTTCCTTCAAGCGGAACCATTGTAAGAGCCTTCTCACCCTTCTTGCCCGGGCATACGTTCGCACAGGAACCACATCCGGTACAGTCAAGAGCGGAAATTGTCATAGCGAACTTGTACTCCGGCATACCAGTCATCGGAATGGTCTTTGTGCCAGCCGGTGCCTTAGCAGCCTCTTCCTCTGTCATAGCTACCGGACGGATAACTGCGTGCGGGCAGACATAGGAGCAGAAGTTACACTGGATACAGTTGTCCGGATTCCAAACCGGTACGTTAACTGCGATACCACGTTTCTCGTATGCAGCGGAACCGGACGGAGTTGTACCGTCAACGTAATCCTTGAATGCGGATACCGGGAGGTTGTTACCTTCCTGAGCGTTTACAGCAGCCTGGATGTTGTTAACGAAGTTGATAACATCCTCGCGGCCCTCTGTAGCGTGAACCATGTCAAGGCCTTCGTCTGCGCAGTTCTTCCAGCTCTCCGGAACCTGAACTTCTACAAGTCCCTTAGCGCCGGCGTCGATCGCTGCCCAGTTCTTCATAACAACGTCTTCACCCTTACGGCCGTAAGTAGCCTTTGCAGCTGCTTTCATAAGCTCGTTAGCCTTGTCAGCCGGGATGATCTTTGTTAACTCGAAGAATGCGGACTGAAGGATCGTGTTGATACGGGTCGGACCCATGCCTGTCTCAATACCAAGTTTAACACCGTCGATGGTGTAGAATTTGATGTTGTGGTCAGCGATAAACTTCTTAACCTGTCCCGGTAAGTGTTTCTCAAGGCCCTCAGCATCCCACGGGCAGTTGAGGAGGAATGTACCGCCGTCAACAAGCTCCTGAACCATGTTGTACTTGCGGATGTATGCCGGGTTGTGGCATGCAACGAAGTTTGCTTTGTGGATCAGGTATGTGGACTTGATCGGAGTATGTCCGAAACGTAAATGGGACATTGTAACACCGCCGGACTTCTTGGAGTCATAATCGAAGTAAGCCTGAGCGTACATGTCTGTGTTGTCACCAATGATCTTGATGGAGTTCTTGTTAGCACCTACAGTACCGTCTGCGCCAAGACCCCAGAACTTACAGTTTGTAGTTCCTTCCGGAGTTGTAACAAGCGGAGCGCCTAACTGTAAGGAAAGGTATGTCACATCATCGTTGATACCGATTGTGAATCTCTTCTTCTCTGTGTTCTCGTATACAGCAACGATCTGTGCCGGTGTTGTATCCTTGGAGCCGAGACCGTAACGGCCTGTGAATACCGGAACCTTATCGAACTTGGAGCCCTTTAATGCTGCAACAACATCAAGGTATAACGGCTCACCGATGGAACCCGGCTCTTTTGTTCTGTCGAGTACGGAGATCTGCTTAACGGTATCCGGGATTGTGTTGATAAGAGCCTCTGTGCAGAACGGTCTGTACAGACGAACCTTAACAACGCCGACCTTCTTGCCCTGTTTTGCAAGGTAGTCGATTGTCTCCTCGATTGTATCGTTTACGGAACCCATAGCGATGATAACGTGCTCAGCGTCAGCAGCTCCGTAGTAGTTGAACAGCTTGTAATCTGTGCCGATCTTAGCGTTTACTTTATCCATGTACTCCTGTACGATTGCCGGAAGAGCATCGTAGTACGGGTTACATGCTTCTCTTGCCTGGAAGAAGATATCCGGGTTCTGAGCGGAACCTCTCTGTACCGGATGGTTCGGGTTCAGAGCGTTCTTACGGAATGCATCAATGGCGTCCATATCAGCCATTTCTTTTAAATCTTCGTAATCCCATGTCTCGATCTTCTGGATCTCGTGGGAAGTACGGAAACCGTCGAAGAAGTTGATGAACGGAACTTTACCCTTTAATGCTGCAAGGTGTGCAACCGGTGTTAAATCCATTACTTCCTGTACACTGGATTCGCAGAGCATTGCGCATCCGGTCTGACGACAGGCATAAACGTCGGAGTGGTCACCGAAAATATTTAATGCGTGAGTTGCTACACAACGAGCGGATACGTTGAATACGCCCGGAAGCTGCTCACCAGCGATCTTATAGAGATCCGGGATCATAAGAAGAAGACCCTGAGAAGCTGTATAAGTTGTTGTTAATGCACCTGCTGCAAGGGAGCCATGTACGGCACCGGCAGCACCTGCCTCGGACTGCATCTCAGTAATCTGTACCGGCTGTCCGAACATGTTTGTTCTTCCATCGGTTGCCCATTCATCGGTAGCTTCCGCCATCGGAGAAGAAGGGGTAATCGGGTAGATGGCTGCTACATCCGTAAATGCATAGGAAGCATGAGCGGCTGCATGGTTACCATCCATGGTTTTCATTTTTCTTGCCATAGTTGATTTCCTCCTATAAAGTGTATAAATATGTAAATATTTATTTAACTAGCTTGTGTCCTGCATACACAGAACATCTATAGATTATTATAGCAATTTTTCCCTAAAATGCAAATCAAAAACGCTGGAATCATGTACCAAATCATAAACAATATTAAAATTTCCGTACCATCTTTCCACATTATGGAATATTATCCGCATTGTGAGAATAGTTATTTGGTTAGTCCTGAGAAACTAATATTTCAGCTCCGAGTTAGCTTCGCCAAACCAATGTATCAATAAAGACCTTTCATTTTGATATGTATTTCCTTTAAATAAAAAGTGGCGATCCAGGAAATGTATTTTATTCCTGTTCACCACTTTTTTATATAAAGTAAGGATTTAATTTTCCATGCACTCAGCTGACCAGTTTTTTCAGCCACGGATAATCCGTTCCATGTGACAGACTCGGTCTCTTACCGGCAAGTGAAATCCTCCTCTGTCTCTTACTGCCCATTCGGAGAAATCAGACCCATGTCAGATGGTGCCTGGTTCGTCTCCGCCGCAGCCGCCGTCGTGGCCTCGTTCACATATCCTGGACCATAATTCTCGCCCGGGGATGGCACTGCCGTTGTCGGCGCAGCTGTTGTCTCCAGTGCCGTCGTCGCCGCCGCTGTTGTCTCTGCAGGTGCTGCTGCCGTTGTCTCTCCCGCTGCCTCAGAGGACGCAGCCGATGCATCGGCAGATGCAGATTCTGTCGCTGCCACAGTACCGGAAGTGTTGCGCTTGATGGTCGCCGCCTTTCCGGTGTAGGTGCTGTTGTGGAGAAGCACATCGCTCACAACCTGTCCGTTCTTCTTCGTGATCAGCTTTGTCTGCCATCTGCTGCCCGGAGTTGCCGCTTTCGCAACGACCTCTACACCCGGCTCCAGTGTTGGATCCTCGACGTAGGTCGGTGTCGGCGGATCCAGCTCCTTGATCTTCTCAGAATGCATGGAAACAGTCACGCCGTCCTCCAGAATCGGATTTCCGTAGATGGATACCGTCAGTGTCTGGTTGGAGTATGCCGCCTTGATTCCCACTGCAGTCTTTGAGTTGTTTACAAACCGCAGATCCGGACCGGCATAGCCGTCGTAGCTGACCATTGCATCCTCACCGGGAGTTACATAGGACGGCTCGTAGGTATGGGCATGGCGCTCAGTGGTCTTGAGACCTGCGAATACGACCGCATTGTAAAGAGTCGAGGACACCTGGCAGACACCGCCGCCCGGTTCCTGTACCACAACGCCGTTTGAGTAGGCGCCCGCCGGTTTGTAACCTTTTTCCGTTGTACGGTTTCCCGTCATCTTATTGAAGGAGAATTCCTCGCCAGGCTTAATGATCGTTCCGTTGATCGCCGCGCAGGCAAGACGGATATTCTCATTTCTGTCCTTGTTTGCCGTTGTCTTTGTCGTGTAGGTTCCGATGCGCTTAAAATTTTCCCGCGCCTGGGCCTCCGTGATCTCCGGCTGGACCTCGTCTGCTGTCGCCGTGATCGTCTTATTGTACTCTCCCGCCTTCATAGCGGAGAGAATATCGGATGTGAGTTTCTCCTGATCGATCTTCTTTCCGGTCTGGGCACCGGCAAATGTGAATTTATCGGATGCCTTATCATAAGTAGAGATCGATCCATTCTTCGGCTCCACATCCCATTTTGCGGCAAGCGCTTTTACTTCCACCTGAACCGCATCATCGAGACCGTCAGTCTCCACGGTATAATCCCCGGATTCCTTCTTCGCAAATGCTTTTTCGATTACAGCGTCCACATTCGCTTCCATCAGGTTCGGGAGATCCGCGGTCTCATCGCCGAAGGAGACCTTCATCTCCCAGCCCATATCTTCCAGGACCTTCTTGATCGCCTCTGTTTTTGTCAGACCATGGACCTGGACTCCGTTCACAGTGATCTCCGCTGCCATCTCTGTCTCAGGCTCTGTCGTCTCTGTCTCCGATTCACTTTCCACGCTGGTTTTATCGTCTTCGGACCGCGCGCAGCTCTGGAATCCCACCGCCGCACAGATCAGTAAGATCAGAACTCCGATCACGATCAGTACGATCTTTGCCATATCCGGTCCCTGGCGTCTTCCGCGCCGTCTTCCGGAACCTCCTCTTCTGGATCCGGTTCCCCGGCTTCTCGCATTCTGGACTGCCATGATGCGGTCCGCGCTGCTTGACTGGCGGGAACGTCTTCCGCCCGCTCTGCTGTTTCTGTATGTGTCACTCATTTCTTCTCACCTTTTATCTTAAACCATTGATGTTCTCTGCTCCGTCAGTTCAATATTTCAAGGGTGCAGATATGCAGGTACTAGTATAGCATAATTTATAGAAAATGGAATAACAGAAATCTTAAATTTTATTCACAATTTTGTCTCAAATATGTTAAACTGGGTAACAGTTGGAAATTATTTCGGAAAGGATATTTATTATGAAATTAATAGATCTTCACATACACTCCACCGCCTCCGACGGCTCCCTAACTCCCACGGAGGTCATAAACCGCGCCAACGATCTCAGTCTCACCGCAATGGCCCTCACGGACCATGATACCGTCACAGGAATCGACGAGGCCCTTGAAGCCGCAAAAGATCTTGACATGGAGGTCATCCCGGGAATTGAGGTCTCCTGTATCTATAAGGGAAAAGAGATCCATATCCTGGGGCTCTACATTGATCATAAGGATCCGAAGCTGCTCTCCTTTCTAAAGGAAGCGTCCAGAAAACGCTATGACCGCAATATGGAAATGTTGGCCGCATTTAATAAGGATGGATTTGAGATCACTGAGGAAGATCTCCTCTGCGGAAATCCCGGAACCGTCATCACCCGTGCTCATTTTGCGAGAGCGCTCTTAAAGAACGGATATGTAACTTCCGTTGACCAGGCTTTTAAAAAATATTTAAACCCGGACCGCCCATATTACCGCTCCAGGGAACTTATCACCCCGGAGGAAGTTCTCGCGACACTTCTCGGCGCCGGCGGTTTCCCGGTTCTCGCCCATCCGCTCCAGTATAAGCTCGGCTGGGCCGGCACGGAGGAACTCGTCTCCATGCTCACTGACCATGGTCTCCGCGGTCTCGAGTGTTTCCACTCTTCCAATAACCAGGATGAGAGCGGAAAGCTCCGCAAACTCGCAAAAAAATACTCCCTCGCCCTCACTGGCGGCTCTGACTTTCACGGTGCCGCAAAACCCGATATCGAGATCGGTTCCGGCCGCGGCGGGCTTCGGGTTTCGGCGCTTTACCTGGATGATATCAAACTTTCTATGTTCATGGCTGGAATGGGCAGAAGCTAAACAGCTATTGTTCTCAATATTTGCCGTACCGCCGCAGAGATCTTCGCCGCCAGCCTATGATCTCCCCCGCCGGAAGTTATTCCGACAACCGTATCGCCGTCTTTCGCGATTCCCGGAAAATAAAAATCACATTGATCCCGGTTTGACGCATTGTTTACCGGGATCTTTTTTTTGCGGCAGTCACAGACTATCTTTTCATTTACCTCCGGGGCTGCTGCTGCAAGAACAAATACAAATCGAGAAGCTTCTCCCACATTTCCCAGACTTTCAAGGTCCGTCTCATCATATCGTTTTTTCTTCCAGAGAACCTTTTCCCGCAGTTCCTCACATACTTCCGGAGATACAACAGTGATCTCGCACCCGAACTCCAAAAGCGTCCGCACCCTCCTCACCGCGATCTTTCCGCCGCCGACTACAAGCACTTGCCGCCCCTCAAGGTCCACAAACAATGGAAAATATGCCATTTTTTTCGATCCTTTCCCGGTTTTTGGTACATTTTCGACAGTCCGCCCTGCCTCCGCCAGATCTTTCCCATAAATTCCATAAAAATCCAGTTTGGATTGTTAAAATTTTATCTATTCCGTCGATTGTTTTTTCCTTACCCATCTGGTAGAATTCAAATCGTTAAAAGAAAAACGAAGTGACAAAGCAAAACAAGCGTAACTGGAATGAAAACAGGATTTGTAACAGCTGCCATGTATCCGCCCTGAGAACTGTCGGAGACAGCTTTCACAGGCAATGGCACTAAGAAGTTACAGCCAGTTACAATCACCTTTTAAGGAGGTAACGAATTATGAAATTAAAAATGAGAAACATTTCCAATCTTGATACATTTTTCAAAGTCATCAACCAGTGTGACGGCGCTGTTGAGTTAAGTCTTCCGGAGGGCGGAAGCGTAAACTTAAAATCCAAGCTCAGCCAGTACTTCTCAATGGCTACCGTATTTTCTAACGGCAGTATCAAGGAGTTAAGCCTCACCACTCACAACGATGAAGATTCCAAGCGCCTGATCCAGTACATGGTTCAGGGCTGCTAAGCAGATCACAATAAAGCTGTCCCCACCGCGCCAAAAGGCAGCGGCAGGTTTAGCCCGCCGCTAGTCGGCCATAACAAACCCTCTGGCGGCCAGATTGGAGAGCAGTTCTTCCTTCCTTGCGAAGAAAGTTCCCTGTGCCATCTGGCTGCTGCCCCCGCCTCTCCCGGAGAGTTCCCCATTTAATTCCTTCGAGAGAGCGCGCATATCCTCGCTCTGGCTCCCCAGAACATAAGAGAATCCCCCATTCACACTTTCTGACAGAGCGAGGACAATCCCCCCCTTCTTACCTTCCAGCGCGAAATTCACAAAATGGCGGAGTTCCGTCATATCGAGTCCGTCTTCTATCCAGCAGATCTTGCTATTTCCACCGTTTAACTGATCCGCATAGATCTTCATGAGTTTTCTTGACATCTCCGAGCACTTTGCCTGCGTCATCGTCAGCTCATTTTTTACCTTTTCCACAGCATCCGCAGTCTTTCCAGCCTTTGCGGATAAAAGAACAGAGATCTTCTGAAGCTCTTCTCTCTTCTTCTCATAATCCATAACTGCAGCCTCACCACAGAGCAGGGAAATTCTCACGCCGCCCTTGTAGTGGATCATGGTCAGGAACTTTACAAGTCCGATCTCCCCCGTCGTCTTCACATGGGTACCACAGCAGGCACAGGTATCACCGCCAGGGATGCTGACAATACGGATAGCACCGGTGAGTTCTTTTTTGCTCCGGTAATCCATATGGGCAAGTTCCTCAGCAGACGGGAATCCCGCATAGATCTCCCGGTCCTCCCAGATAATTCTGTTTGCCTTCTTCTCAATCTCCATGAGATCTTCCCACTCTAACAGGCCATTGAGATCGATGGTGATCTCCTCAGTCCCCATATGGAATCCTACATTGTCATACCCATACTTCGCGTGAATCAGCCCGGACACAAGATGTTCGCCGGAATGTCCCTGCATATTCTGGAATCTTCTGTCCCAGTTGATCTCACCTGTCACAGTCTCACCGACCGCAAGCGGCGCATCCGTATAGTGGACGATCTCTCCCTTTACATCATGGACTGCCGTTACATGCGCTCCGCCAAGAATTCCCATATCATACGGCTGTCCGCCGCCTTCCGGATAGAATGCGGTCTGGTCCAGAACCACCTCATATCCCTTTTTCCCTTTTTCGCAGGAAAGTACTTTCGCCTCGAATGTTCGGATATATGCGGAATCATAGAATAGTTTTTTCATAATTCGTTTCTCCTCTTATATTTCTGCTAGTGTACCCAGGCGCCGCTGCCGTCCACACGATATCCATCCGGAGCCACCGTGTTGGTCAGCAGGATGCCATTTTTCTTCCCATCTCTTATAAAAATTGCTGCGGGTATCTTTGCTGACTTTTCACTTTCCCATCATACCACATGAAGCAGCAAAAGTACACTCACGTTCGGTCCATATAGAATTTTTCCTTCAGCAACTGCTTCTGCCGGGAATGAACTGCAACATTTTTCATCTTCAGAGTGAAAGTCTGACATGCCATGATGCATATACTGGAAGTGTAAAGATAATTCCGGAGGAATTAACATGAGTGATTTAGCTGCTACAAACTGTGGATGTGGATGCGATGCTCCGGCATCAGGATGCGGCGGATGCGGCAACAACATGATCTGGATCATCCTGCTCCTGTGCTGCTGCGGCGGATACGGACATAACGGCGGTGGATGCGGATGCGGCAACGGCTGCGACAACAGCTGTATCTGGATCATTCTCCTTCTCTGCTGCTGCGGCGGATGGGGAAATGGATGCGGTTTCGGCTGCTGACCGAACCGGCATCTCAAAAGACTGCGGGGCGGCTAACGGCCGCCCTTTCTGTTCGTTCTCTCTGTATTTTCTCCTTTCTGAGGTCTGTTTTCCTTTTTTCTCCTCTCGCACTCCTCATCGATCTCGTAGACAGCATTTCCATCTATGACAAGTCTTCCCACGTTTTCTCCTCCCTGGGCTGGAGCCCCTTTCCCTATATTTTATTCCCCTGTCCTCTTTTCCGTGCATTTTTCGCATGAATCCGCCGGTCCTCTCATATATTGTCACATGCAGGAGGTCCCAATATGAGTGAAAAAGATTTAAAGCTGACCGACCTGGACTATGCCACAGGTGATCATCACTTACAGATGATGAAGGCCGCTCTTCCCTATCTGGATATCAGACGGCAGCGGTCTCTCTCCATGTTCATCCGTGCCAGGGAGATGATGCACACCATGGAATTTTTCCGGGAGAACGATGACGGGATGATGAGCGTATGTTCCCTGGAGTCCCCGAACCCATCCGTCGAAGATATGCTGAGTGCAGTCCGCCCATATGCAAATAAGGCGGAACAGGATACCATCGATATGATCTCTCGCTTTCTTGCCAGCCGCCGCGGACGATCCGGTTCCGGGCTCACTCCGGAACAGCTGTTTTCCATTCTTCCCCCGGATATGCAGGCACAATACGAAACCCTGCAGTTAGTCATGCAGAGTTTTGCCCCAGGAGGATCTGCCCATGGAACAACATGATCAGGAAAGATCCTGGAAATCAGATCCGCGGCTCCATCACATGGATGCGAAAAAGATCGCTTTACTGGCTTCCTTCGCCGATGAACTGGCCGCAGCCCCAGAAGCTCAAAGAATGAATCTATTTTTAGATCTGCACCGGAAGATGCGGCAGTCCAATCTGGTTTTTTCCAGCGAGGAGCGGGATCTGCTCTTTTCCATCCTGACAGAAAATCTGTCGCCGGATGGCAGAAAGAAGGCAGAAATGATCCGTCGCCTTGCCGGACAGTTCCCGCCAAAATAAGGCATATCCTGTTCCAGCAAAATTTTGAAAAGTCTGCTGCGGGCAAAGACATCAGGGGCATATAGTCAAAAAGATCCCTGGAATTTCACCACCAGTGTGTGTGATTCCAGGGATCTTTTAAATTTCGTTTTACTGAAGCATAACTCCGGCCATATCCGCAGGTCCCTCTGTGAAATGGTACGTCGTTCCATCTATCTTCCGCTCTCCTGTCACCATCGCTCCGGAGGCGTCGAGATAATGCCATCTGCCTGTGCCTGCATCCTGATACCAGCCGGTGATCATATATCCACCTTTGTCAAACCGGTACCAGATTCCGCCTTATATGCCACAGTCCACTTCGCGGTTCCATCCGCAGTCCACACAGGGTCTAATGGAACACCGATGCTGCGGTTTAGCGGAGCCATATCCACGCAGAGCCAGATCACTTCTTTATCGTCGTAATCGCTGGACTCATAACGGTAAAAATCGGAACCTTTGAGGTCAAAATACGATTTTCCTTTTTTGCGGAATTCGTAACCGTCATCAGCCGTCAGTTCGATCTGGAGGCGGGCACAGTAGGAAGAATTCCAGTTGTCGATATCACTGTCGTTGATAATCTCGCAATCTACCACAGAATATCCGGTTCCAAGATTCGTGATCTTCACATATCCATCTTTCGGACGAAACGACTCAAATTTCAACTTTACACGTTCGATCTTCACCGGATCGCTCTCTGCCGCCAATGCGGTAAATGACCAGATCGCACAGAGACATACAGCCATTAAAAGCCTTTTCCATATCTTCATCAGAAATCCACCTCTATGCTAGTTTTTCCTTCTTTGACAATAAATTTAAAAAATAGTGAAAGACTCCCCGCGGGGAATCTTTCACCTTACTTTTACATTCCTTCCAGTTCTTCCACCTCACCGGCGATCATGATTCTCGTTCCGGAATCCATAGACTGAATCAGCATTCTCACATAGGACTGGGCAAGCTGAATCCCGCAGAAAGACTTATTCTTTGCGCCGGATTGCTGGCAGTTGACCACAAGAGCCGGGTATCCTTCAGAACCTTCCTCCGGTTTCAGAATCATGCCAAAGTTTGAGAACGCTCGCATCTCCTCCAGATTCACATACTGGGTCGACAACAAGCCAGACGGCTTCTTTGCGGTGATAACACCGAATCCATCCACTTTCGGATCGGTGATCCAGTAATCGTCCGATGTCAGTTTCTGATACGGGACGAGACTTCCCGGATCATTTTCGCTTCCAAAAGCACTCTCCAGGCGGTAAACACCGTAAATATCGGAATCTTCGTCCTGTCCGCCGGAAATATAACAATTGACAGAGAAATTCTCCTGCCAATCCCCTTTTTCCGTTCTTGAGAGGTAGAGCATTCTCGAGTTTCCAGGCAGCTGTTTTCTTTCCACCTTTACAACTTTATCGCTGGAAACATTTCCTGTATTTGTCTTTACCGTGTCGGTATCATTTTCTATATTATTTATGATCAGAACCAGGCTGTTCACATCATCTGCGATTCCCATCTTATCGATCCAGCGTCCCTTGTCCTGCTGGGTCTTCCATCCAAGATCCACCGCAACTTCATCGTCTGCCGACTGTGTCTCCAATGTGATCGTATCTACCTGGGTAGTTTTTGCCGCACCAAACACCGTTCCGCCGGAAATTCCGATCGTCGCTGTCAGCGCAAAAAATATCGCACATAAGCGTTTTCGCATGCAAAAATCTCCTTTTAAAATCAAATTCCGCACATAGGCCAGAAGGACCCACGTTTATATGTATAGTACCATACTTTACACCGCTTGTCACTGAAAAATGTGTACTGACGAAATTTTGCCGCAAAAAAACCCCGGTCAGCCGCATTTCTGCTGCCAGCCGGGGAACTTCTTTTATCTCCAGTCTACAGGTGCTGCCGCGCCCTGCCTTCTCTTTACTTCAGATACTTCTCGAACCACTCCATCATCTCCGTCATTCTGCGGATCCTGTGTTTCGGCTTTCCGCTTCTTGAAAGTTCGTGGTTCTCACCATGGAAGAGACACATGCGGGCTTCAACGCCGAAGTATTTTAACGCGGAGAACATCTGGATCGCGTCGCCCATCCAGCAGCGGTAGTCTTCGTCCGACTGGATAAAGAGGGTCGGGGTCTTAGCCATGTTCGCGTATTTTAACGGGGAGTGCTGCCACATCTTTTCCTGGCTGTTCCACGGATCTGCCTTGATCTGATCCATATTGAAGTAATAGCCAATATCGGTGGTCATGCACTTGGATACCCAGTTGGAGATACTTCTCTGGGAGCAGGCCGCCGCGAATCTTGTGGTATTTCCGATTACCCAGTTTGTCATAAATCCGCCGTAGCTTCCGCCCATAACGCCCAGGTGCTTCTCATCAACCTGCGGATAGCGCTTCAATACCTCATCTGTGAGTGCCATGCAGCATTCAAAGTCGATTCCGCCGTGCTTTCCGGTAATGTCAGCGAACTCATTTCCGCGTCCGTCGCTTCCTAACGGGTTTGTAAAGAATACAAAGTATCCGGCATTCGCGAATACCTCACTCTCGTGGAAGAAGGTCGGTCCAAAGGTTGCCCGCGGGCCGCCGTGGATCGTTAAGATACCAGGATATGTCTTATTCGGGTCGAAGTTCACCGGTTTGATCACATAGCCGTCCAGCTCCAGATCTTTATATGTAAAGATAAACTCCTCAACCGGGCAAACACTTCTCTCCGCCATCACCGCGTCGTTAAAGGAAGTGAGCTTCGTCTCCTCTTTTCCGTCAAAGGCGTAGCACTCGGTGAGCCCCATATCACGCATTCCTGTAAAGTAAATGGTATCGCCGGACTTCGCCAGTGTGTGGACGCTTCCCTGGCGGTCCAGGATCGTCTCCATATGTCCCTTGGCATCAAAGGTGCGGATCACACTCTGTTTTCTTAATGTAGCGATAAAGTAGATCTTATCCTCGTCATGAACTGCGGAGACACCGTCCGCGAACTTGCAGTCACAGCAGATGGAGTTGTGGACGCTGTCATCGTAATCGGAAAGAAGCTCCACTTTGCCGTCCTCTACTGTATACAGTTTGTCATTCTCGTTGAAACCGTATTCCTTCATGTAGGAACCGAAGAAGGTCACTTTGCCTTTCAGGATGCACGCGTAGTCGATGCTCATGTCCTTCTGCTCCACAAGCGTCTCAAGCTCACCGGTGGAGACCGTATACTGCTTTAATCCCTGGTAAACATCCTTCTTGTCGGTATAAAGACTGGAAACATAGAGGATTGTATCGTCTCCCTCTACCCAGGAAGCCTCAACATTCTCATAATCCGGAGTCACGATCTCGCAGGAGCCGCTTTCCAGATCATAGACCGCCAGTCTTGTTCTCTTCTTATTTACAATGCCCTGACCATTTGCCCAGAACGGAAGCTCGTCGAATACCTCGTAGTCCTTCTCTTCCTTCCAGGCCTTGAGAGCGGCCTTTTTCTCCTCGCCCTCTTCCATATGAGAGAGATCCGGCTTATTGTAATCATATTTTACCGTGAGGACAAGTTTATTTCCGGCCTTTTTCATCTTCACTGCCTTATACGGAACAGCGAAAGCAAGCTGTGCTTCACCGCCGTGGATATTTAAGGTATAGAAGCAGGTCCAGTCTTCCTCATTCTTCGCTTTTTCCTGATAAGCCTTCTCACGGTCTGCAATAAAGAGGACCGTCTCGGAATCCATCCAGATAAATGTGCGTTCTTTCTTTCCGCTTGTCAGTCTGGACGTTTTCTTTGTCTCCATATCATAGAGCCATAAGCAGGACTCATAGCAGTTGTCCTTCTCGTTGGCATCCACCACCGCCATCACCGCGTGCTTTCCATCCGGTGCCGGGGTAAAGATCGTGGGATAATGATAATTTGTAAAGTCTCTGATATCGATCTGTTTCATGGTTCCAGGTCCTCTCTTTCCTTTTTATATATGTAGTTTTATCGCAGGATCATTTCCCTGTCAAATTTATTATGCTTACAAAAGAAGCTGCCCTCACAGCCCTGCACAGCATCCACTGCATCCATTTCTGTCGGCATTTCCTATTACACAAAATACCCCCGCCAGAATACCGGCGGGGGCATACGAATGTCTCCTTATTTGCCTTCCGTCAGATGGCATGCCACGAAATGATTCGGTTCGATCTCGCGGAGCACCGGTTCCTCGCTTCTGCAGCGGTCTGTCGCATACGGACAGCGGGCGGCAAAACGGCAGCCTGGCTTCGGGTTGATCGGGGAAGTGATCTCACCCTTTAAGATGATACGCTCTCTCTTCTTTTTCAGGCTTGGTACCGGAATTGCAGAGAGCAGAGCCTGTGTATACGGATGAGTCGGCTTATCGAAAAGCTGCTCAGACGGAGCTTTCTCGATGAGCTGTCCAAGATACATAACCGCGATATCATCCGCAAAGTGGTTGACAACGGAAAGGTCGTGTGTGATGAAGATATAGGTCAATCCCATCTGTTCCTGAAGATCCTGCATCAGGTTTAAGATCTGTGCCTGAATGGATACGTCAAGGGCAGAAACCGGCTCGTCGCATACAATAAGCTTCGGTTTCATCGCAAGCGCTCTTGCGATACCGATACGCTGGCGGCGGCCGCCGTCAAGCTCATGCGGATATGTATTGATCAGGCGGTCCGCAAGACCTACGACCTGCATCAGCTCACGCACACGGTCCATACGGGCTTTCGGGTCCGTAATAAGCTTCTGGAGCTTTAACGGCTCAGCAATGATCTCACTGACTGTTTTTCTCGGGTCAAGGGACGCGTACGGGTCCTGAAAGATCAACTGCATGTCACGTCTTAAGAGACGGAGTTCATTTTTATTCTTTTTACATACATCCTCACCGTCGAAGATGACCTCACCGGAGGTCGGCTCGATGAGACGTAAGATGGAACGTCCTGTGGTGGACTTACCACATCCGGACTCACCTACGATACCGAGGGTCTTTCCACGTTCCAGAGTGAAGTTCACGTCATCGACCGCATGGAGCAGTCCCTTTGGAGTGTTGAAATATTTTTTCAGGTGTTTTACTTCAAGGATCGTATCTGCCATTACTGCTCACTCCTTTCAATGGAAAATCCCGGCTCTTCGTAGCGGACGCAACGCACATAATGCGTATCGCTCGCCCACTTCTTTTCCGGTCTGTCTTTTTTGCACGCTTCTGTGCAGTACTTACATCTCGGGGAGAACGGGCAGCCTTTCGGAAGGTTTGTCGGATCCGGCATCAGGCCCGGAATCGGCTGAAGTCTCGCCTTGCGGTCCTCAATGTTCGGAAGAGAACCGAAAAGACCTTCTGTGTATGGGTGCATAGTATGGTTGAAGATATCTTCCAGAGTTCCATGCTCAACGATCTGTCCAGCATATACAACGGAGACCTCATCACAGACCTCTGCGATAATACCCAGATCATGGGTGATCATGATCATCGCGGATCCAAATTTCTTTCTTAAATCCTTCATCGTCTCGAGAACCTGTGCCTGAATTGTCACATCGAGAGCGGTTGTCGGCTCATCGGCAAGAAGGAGCTTCGGGTTGCAGGCAAGAGCCATAGCGATAACGACACGCTGCTTCATACCACCGGAGAACTGGTGCGGATACTCGCCGAAACGTTCTCTCGGGATACCTACCACTTCCAGCATATCGCCGGCTCTCTGTTCAGCCTCTTTCTCACTGATCTTATCATGGAGCTTGATAACCTCGGCGATCTGGTCGCCGACGGTGAGCACCGGGTTTAAGGATGTCATCGGATCCTGGAAGATCATGGAAACGGTATTTCCACGGATCGCCTCCAGCTCCTTCTGCGGCATATTTAAGATATCTTTTCCGTCAAGAAAGATGGAACCGTTTTTAATAACTCCCGGCGGATCCGGAACGAGACGCAGGATTGAAAGAGCGGTTGTTGTCTTTCCGGATCCGGTCTCTCCTACCAGTCCTAAGGTTTTTCCGTGCTCTAACTGGATATCGATGCCGTTTACCGCCTCTACAACGCCGTCATCGGTCTCATAATGGATCACAAGATCCTTAATATCAAGAATTAAGTTTTTGTTATCTTCCAATATTTTGTCCTCCCTACTTCTTCAGTTTCGGGTCTAACGCATCACGAAGACCATCGCCTAACAGGTTCAGGGAAAGGATCGTAATGATGATCGCAATACCCGGGAATACGGTCAGGTGCGGAGCGTTTCTTAAGTAAGCACGTCCGCCGGAAAGCATTGCGCCCCACTCCGGTGTCGGAGCCTTTACGCCGAGGCCCAGGAAGCTTAAACCGGATGTGGAAAGGATCGCGGATGCAACCTTTAAAGATACCTGAACGATGATCGGTGCCATACAGTTCGGGAGAATATGGGAGGAAATGATCTCGAAATTGTTTGCCCCGATACATTTCGCCGCCTCTACAAATTCCTGATCCTTTACGGTAAGGACGGAAGCCCGGACGATTCTCGCATAGCCAGGCACAGAAGAGATCGCGATGGCAAGCATTAAGTTGAAGATGCTCGGTCCAAGTGCGGATACAATCGTGATGGAAAGAAGAAGACTCGGTACCGCAAGGAAGATATCCATGATACGCATGATCACGTTATCGATCTTTCCGCCGTAGAAGCCTGCGATCGCTCCTAAGGATCCGCCGATCAGAAGTGCGATGGATACGGCTATAACGCCAACGCTTAAGGATACTCTTGATCCGTGAACAAGACGTGCCAGAATATCGCGTCCGAACTCATCTGTTCCGAGCCAGTGAGCTGCGCTCGGAGTCTGGAGACGGATAGCTGTGTTCTGTTTGATAACAACGGTATTGTAATCGAACAGGAAATCCGCAAAGATAGAGATCAGTACGAGGAGAGCGACGATTCCAAGACCGATCATTGCCATTTTATTCTTTTTTAAGCGGCGCCAGATCTCTTTAAACTGGCCGCGCTTCTTTACAGCCGCGCCGGATGCCGCTTCCTGATTCTTTGATGTTCCCATACGCTTTCCTCCTTATTTTTTCTTATACTGCGCTTTGATACGCGGATCAATGAAAGCGTAGAGAATGTCCACGCAAAGGTTTACGATACTGAAGGTGATGGTCATCATGATAACGCCGCCGAGGACTAACGGGGCATCCTTACTCTTGATGGAGTCTACCAGGAGACGGCCAACGCCAGGCCATGCAAATACGGTCTCGGTAAGAGTCGCGCCGCCAAGAAGGGAACCGAACTGAAGTCCGATAACGGTAACGACCGGGATCAGCGCATTCTTTAATGCGTGTTTCCGGATCACCATTTTCTCCGGCACACCCTTCGCTCTCGCGGTACGGATATAATCCTGACGGATGACCTCAAGCATGGAGGAACGCGTCATACGGCAGATCAGCGCTGCGTCGCCGGTACCAAGGGTTATCGCCGGCATGATGTAGTTCTTCCAGGATCCCATACCGCCGGATGGAAGCCATCCAAGGTTTAAGGAGAATACGATGATGAGCATCAGGCCCAGCCAGAAGTTTGGCGTCGCGACACCCAATAGGGCGGCGACCATACCCACATTATCGACCATACTGTACTGCCTCGTGGCACTGATGATACCAATCGGAAGCGCGATGGCTACTGCTACCAGGATTGACCAGAACGCAAGCTTTGCTGTATTCGGGAATGCAGCCATGATCGTCGGGAAAACGTCACGTTTCGTCTTGTAGGATTTACCCATATCACCGTGAAGAAGGTTCAGCATATATTTTCCGTACTGAACGATAACCGGCTGGTCAAGTCCGAGGTCTTTTCTTGTCGCTTCGATCGTCTCTGCGTCTGCCGACTCACCTGCGATCATCGCTGCCGTATCACCTGGTGAAAGGCTTAAGATGAAATAAACCATGAATGTCACGCCGATCAATACCGGGATCAGCATCGCAAGTCTCTTTAACACATATTTGCTCATGCACACCATCCAATCTACCGCATCCCGCGGCTGTTTTTTTGTGTTTCCGAAACCCGTCTGTCGGGGCCGAAGTTCCGGATCCTTGTCTCAGGGTTTCTGGAATGTTTTCCGGGCTTTCACCGGATTCTGGAAATAGGTACGGATCCCTTTCGTGATCCGTACCCTGTCTTTGCATGGACTCTGTCCTTTTTGGGGATCAGATATTATTTTTCGTAATGGCAGTTGCCAAGGTAATGCTGTGCGCCTTTGTGAAGCTTGAAGCCCTTTAAGTCTGCGCGGACACCGACGTTATCGTATTTGTAGTATAACGGGCACCACGGGGAGATCTCGTGGAGACGATCCTGAAGCTCCTTGTAGAGTCCCATACGCTTGGTATCGTCGCTTTCCTTCTGAGCAGCGATGATGAGCTCATCGACCTTCTCATCTGTTAAGAATGCACGGTTACCGGTCGCACCATGGTTCTCGGAGTAGAATAACTGGTAGGTACTTCCATCTGCGTCGAAGCTTGTGTTGGACCAGCCGAGGATGAACATCTCGTGATCACCTGCGTTTAAGGAATCAAGGAATGCGCCCCACTCATATGTAGAAATATCAACGGTGATTCCCACTTCAGCGAGCTGTGCCTGAACGATCTGTGCGGAACGTGTACGAACGTCACCATTTACATAGAGACTGCACTCAAATCCATTCGGATAACCTGCTTCCGCAAGGAGCTCTTTTGCCTTTTCCGGATCATACGGGTAAGCTTCTTCTTCTTCAGACCAACCAGGAATTGTGGAGTTGATGTAGCTGTTTGCTACTGTTCCGCGGCCCTCAACGATCGTATCAACGAAGGTCTGCTTATCCAGTGCGTAGTTGACTGCCTGACGGACTCTCTCATCGGAGAACTTCTCTTTCGTTGTATTCATTCCGAGATACTCAATGGAAGAAGACGGCTGGGAAAGAAGCGCTACGTCGGAGTTTGCTTCCACATTCGCACAGTCTGTCGGGTCAACGTTCCATACAAGATCGACTTCTCCTGCCTCAAGAGCGATCGTTCTTGCACTTCCCTCCGGGATTACGCGGACAGTAATGGAAGTTGCGATCGGTTCTGTACCCCAGTATTTTTCGTTTTTTGTAAGGGTGTAGTGATCGTTCGGAACCCACTCCGTAACCGTGAACTCACCGGATCCGAGTACATTCTTCACATCGCCGTAAGCATCGCCTGCTGCTGTAACAGCTGCCTCAGAAACGATACTTAAGTTTGTCTGGGTAACGATTGTCTTGAACGCTGCGTATGGCTGTGTAAGCTTGAAGGTTACGTGGTGATCATCGTCCGCGATAACCTCTGCGATCTTTGAGGTATTGGACTTTGTCTTCGGCATATCCTTCGCACGGTCATACGTAAACTTTACATCCTTCGCTGTTACCGGTGTTCCGTCTGAGAAGCATGCATCCTCACGGAGCTTGAAGGTATACTCTGTATCACTCTTCATCTCATAGCTCTCAGCCAGATCAGGAACAAGGTTACCGTCATCGTCGATATCCATCAGTGTGCTGTATACGTGATGGATCAGCACTCCGGATGTGGTATCCTGCTGTCCTGCCGGATCCAGTGTGACAACGTCTGCGCCCATAGCCACAACGATATCTGTTTTTGTGATCTCGCCGCTTCCGCCGTTATCGGTAGCTGTCTGTGCGCTGCCGCCTGTCGGTGCGTTTGCAGACTGATCAGTGTTTCCACCTCCGCAGGCTGTAAGGATCATAGCTGCTGCCATTGCCATTGCTGTTGTTCTTGCAATACCCCTTCTTTTCATTCACAAATTCCTCCTGTTATTTTCTTCCGCTCTCCATAGCGGTCGCACTTCATAACGATAGCATATGTCAGTGTTCACTATACACGTCATGCAGTACTTAGTTCGTTCTTATGAACTAAGAATAACAGTTTTTAACAAATTTGTCAATAATTTTCAATTTATACAGGGTTGTTTTGGCAATTTTAACAAATTATAGTTATCTTTTTTGTATTGTATTTACTATACTCCTATTATGCTGATAGGTTGCCCCTTCGAGGATCCGCTGCCTATAAACTGTCTTTAACGAAATCAATGCTGCCGATCGCACTTCGCACTTCCGAGAGGCGCCCACGGCGTTTATTCGTCTCCTCCGGGTTATCCATGGCGGCAAAATATATCAGGGCATTCGCCACAGACATATATCCCATCACGGAATTATAAAAGAACAGGTCGTGGTTATTGCAGGTAAAAATGGTCGTTCCATAGGACGCGATCGGTGAAGTTCTCTGATCCGTGATGGCGATCTGCGGGATCTTCTTCTTGTCGAGATATCTTGCGGTATTCACGATATGTTTCGCGTATCCGGGTGCTGAAAAGATGATCGCGCAGTCCTCAGGCGTAGCGTGGGCCAGGTAATTATTGTAGAGAGCCCGGCTCAGATTCGAGAGATCGAGCGCCTCCAGCCCCAACGTCAGGAGTCTTCTCGTTGTATAGGCACAGAGCCCTGTCACAAGCTCGCTCCCCACCACATAGATCTTCCGGGACTGCCTGATGATGGCCACTGCGGAGAGGATATCCTTTAAGGAGACCTGTTCAAAGGTCTTCGCGATCACATTTTTCTCGTTCGCGACGAACTCCTGGAACATCTCCTCCTTGTCGTGATCACCGAACCGGATCCCGCCCACATGGTCCGCGATCCTGTTCAAACCGTCCCCATGGACCAGTCTCGTCTGCAAATGCTCCCGAAGACGGTTCTTCATCTCCACGAAGCTCTGGGCCCCGATCTTCTTTGTGAACCTTAATATGGTCACCTCCGTCACACCCAGTGTCTCCGAAAGCTCTTTCAGGGAGTAAAAGCAGACCTGATCCGGATATTTGAAGATAAAATCCGCGATCCTTTTCTGAACCGGGCTGAGTTTTTCATAGCTTGCGTTTACTTCTTCGAGAATTCCCATGCTCATCTCCTCCTGTTTTACTATTCAGCCCTATCCCTATTTTATCAGCGAATTCTCTGAATAGTTATAATTCACTATACATCGTACTATACATGATAGTGACATTATAACCGAACATCTCATGCATTTCCAGTATTTTTTGTGTAATTTTTAAAGAATATGCTCTGACACATTCGCGCGGCCGTTTGCGGCGATCTGCATCTTCGCACGGGTGCGTGTCATTGAAAAGGGGCAGACACCTTTATGCCTGCCCCCGTCTTTCACATTTTAAATATTATCAATCTTCATAGTGGCAGTTGCCAAGGTAGTGCTGTGCGCCCTTGTGAAGCTTGAATCCCTTTAAGTCTGCGCGGACACCGACATTGTCATTTTTGTAGTATAACGGACACCACGGGGAGATCTCGTGGAGATATACCTGAAGCTCTTTGTAGAACTCCATACGCTTGGTATCGTCACTCTCTTTCTGCGCGTTGATGATCAGCTCATCGACTTTATCATCAGTTAAGAATGCACGGTTACCGGTTGCTCCATGGTTTCCGGAATAGAATAACTGGTAAGTACTTCCATCCGCGTCGAAGCTTGAATTCGACCATCCGAGGAGAAACATCTCATGCTCACCTGCATTTAAGGAATCGAGAAGAGCACCCCACTCATAGGTAGAGATATCAACCGTGATTCCAACCTCTGCAAGCTGGGCCTGAATGATCTGGGCGGAACGGGTACGAACGTCGCCGTTTACATAGATCTTGCATTCGAATCCGTTCGGATAGCCGGCTTCCGCAAGAAGTTCTTTCGCCTTCGCCGGATCATACGGATAAGCTTCCACCTCGTCGGTCCAGCCCGGGATCATCGAATTGATATAGCTGTTTGCTACAATTCCCCGACCCTCAATGATCGTATCAACAAATGCCTGTTTATCCAGCGCGTAATTGATCGCCTGTCTGACTCTCACATCCTTGAATTTCTCTTTTGTCGTATTCATACCGAGATATTCGATGGAAGAAGACGTCTGGCTCAACAGCGTTACATCCGGATTTGCCTCGATGTTCGCACAGTCTGTCGCGTCAACGTTCCATACAAGATCGACCTCTCCTGCCTCAAGGGCAATGGCGCGGGCGCTTCCCTCCGGGATCACGCGGCAGGTGATCGTTGTAGCGATCGGCATTTCACCCCAGTATTTTTCGTTTCTTGCAAGGGTGTAGTGATCGTTCGGAACCCACTCTGTAACTGTGAACTCACCGGATCCGAGAACATTGTCAACATCACCGTAAGACTCTCCCGCTGCTGTGACCGCTGCCTCGGAAACAATACTAAGGTTCGACGAGGTAACAATGGTCTTAAATGCCGCATATGGCTGTGTCAGCTTGAAGGTAACATGGTGATCGTCATCCGCGATAACCTCTTCGATCTTGGAGGTATTGGATTTCGTCTTCGGCATATCCTTCGCGCGGTCAAATGTAAACTTTACATCCTTCGCTGTAACCGGCGTGCCATCAGAGAAGCATGCGTCCTGTCTCAGGGTGAAGGTATATTCTGTGTCACTCTTCATCTCGTAGCTCTCTGCCAGATCCGGAACAAGGTTGCCATCATCATCGACATCCATCAAGGTACTGTACACATGTTTCATAAGTACACCGGAAGTGGTATCCTGCTGTCCTGCCGGATCCAGGGTCACGACGTCAGAGGCCTGGGCAAAGACGATATCTGTCTTTGTGATATTTCCGCCTCCGGAGCTTTCCGCTGTCGCCTGAGTCTCACTGCCGCCTGCCGCCGCGGTCGTTGCCGCTGCATTGTTTCCGCCTCCGCACGCTGTCAGCACCATTGCTGCTCCGACAACGGCTGCCACCGATCTCGCTGCTGTTCTTTTTTTCATTCACATGCCCTCCTTCAAGTTATTTCTGTTTCGTCAGAGTGTTATTGGTAATTCGTGAATGTAAATATTTACTATACCTATATATACACTCTTTTCTGAATTCCATGATTAAAGGATATCATTTTCTAATATTTTTGTCAATAAAGTTTTCCTTTCTGCGCATTTTTTGTTTAATTTGTTTATTTTATTTGGTTTCAGCAATTCTATAGCCATAATCTGTTTACAATTTGTTCAAAATTAACAAAGCGGGATTTCTGCTATGTATAGTAAATGCTAACACTTTCCGGTCTTCGTATCTTCAGATGGATCGTTTTATCCTTTATTTTCTCAAAAGGGCGGGATCAAAAAGATCCCGCCCCAAATTTCTCTGAATATTTATATTATCAGAAATTTATTAAACGATTTGAATGCTCCTGATTTCGCTGTATCTATTCTTCGTAATGGCAGTTACCAAGATAATGCTGTGCGCCTGCATGAAGAGTAAATCCCTTTAAGTCTGCGCGCACACCAACGTTATTCTCTTTGTAGTATAACGGACACCACGGAGATTCTTCATGAAGTACAAACTGGAGTTCTTTGTAAAGCTCCATACGTTTTGACTCTTCGCTCTCCCGCTGTGCAGAAAGGATCAGCTCATCAACCTTGTCATTTGAGAAGAATGCGCGGTTTCCGGTTGCACCATGATTTCCAGAATAGAATAACTGATAGGTACTTCCGTCCGGATCAAAGCTCGTGTTGGACCAGCCAAGAAGAAACATTTCGTGTTCGCCTGCATTTAAAGTATCAAGAAGGGCACCCCACTCATATGTGGAAATGTCAACCTTGATTCCTACATCCGCAAGCTGAGCCTGAAGAATCTGTGCAGAACGGGTACGGAGATCGCCATTTACAAAAATCGAGCATTCAAATCCATCCGGATATCCGGCTTCCGCTAACAATTCTTTCGCTTTTTCCGGATCATACGGATAAGCTTCCACTTCATCGGTCCATCCCGGGATTGCTGCATTGATATAGCTGTTTGCTACAAGACCGCGACCTTCAATGATCGTGTCAACGAAGGCCTGCTTGTCAAGGGCGTAGTTGATAGCCTGACGGACTCTTTTATCAGAAAACTTTTCTTTCTGAGTGTTCATTCCCACGTAGTCAATACCTGTTGACGGCTGCGAAAGAAGTTTTACGTCAGGATTTGACTCTACATTTGCGCAGTCTGTCGGATCTACGCTCCAGACAACATCAATCTCTCCTGCTTCAAGAGCGATCGTGCGGGCACTTCCCTCCGGGATCACACGACAGGTAATAGAGGTTGCGATCGGCATCTCCCCCCAATAATTATCGTTTCTTACAAGAGTATAATGATCGTTCGGCACCCACTCTGTTACTTTAAATGGCCCTGATCCGAGAAGATTATCCACATCACCATATGAATCTCCCGCTTCCGTCACGGCTTTCTCTGAAAGGATACTCAGGTTGTGCTGTGTTACGATTGTTTTAAATGCTGCATACGGCTCTGTCAGTTTAATCGTTACCTCATGATCCCCATTTACGGTAACCTCCTCGATCTTTGAGGTATTCGACTTTGTCTTCGGCATTCCCTTCGCGCGATCCAGAGAAAATTTAACATCCTGAGCTGTCACTGGAGTGCCGTCCCAGAAGCAGGCATCCTCGCGGAGTTTAAACACATACTCCGTGTCGCTCTTCATCTCATAGCTTTCTGCCAGATCCGGAACCACCTTTCCTTCATTATCAACGTCCAAAAGCGTACTGTACGCATGTTTCATCAGCACACCCGAAGTCGTATCCTGTTGTCCCGCAGGATCAAGCGTAACAATATCCGATGCCTGACCGACAACGATATCTGTTTTTGTGATCTTCCCGCTTTCTGCACTCTCAGAAGCTGTCTGAGTCTCTCCTCCGGAAGAAGCACCTGTCGTAGGAGCTGTAGTGTTTCCACCTCCACAGGCTGTGAGCACCATTGCTGCTCCCATAAGTGCCGCCATCGACCTCGCTGCTGTTCGTTTTTTCATTCGCATATCCTCCCTCTTATTTTCAGACAGGTATCTCATTTACACTGTCCTTCTCAAAATTTATGAAATAAGAATATCACCATTTGTTACTTATTGTCAATTAAATTCACACTTTTACGATTATTTTGTTTATTTTGTATAATTTATTTTCTGTTTTTTGACATTATGTACATGTGCGAGGAATATATGTCTTTATTGACTCTTGGAAGCAAAAAGGCACTGAAAGCCGTTTCTGCTTAGGAAGCGGCTTTCAATGCCTCAATCTGACGCAGCAGATGCGCAGACCTGCTGAATCATTACTTTTTATTTTACAACAAGATTTACGATCTTCTTCGGAACATAGATCTCCTTCACGATATTTCCGGTGATCTTTCCTTCTACTGCAGCTTTACCTGCAGTGATCGCATCCTCTTTTGCGATGTCAGCCGGAACCATGATGACAGCTTTTACCTTACCGTTTACCTGTACGGCAACCTCGATCTCATCGTCCTTCATTGCTTCCTCATCGCACTCCGGCCATGTTGCGTGGAATACGCTGTCTGTGCCTCCAAGCTCTCTCCAGAGCTCCTCGCCAAGGTGCGGAGTAAACGGAGCCAGTAAGATCACGAAGGTCTTTAAGGTCTCCTTATCGATTCCGCCCTCTTTCTTCGCAACATCTGTCAGCTTATTGCAGTACTCCATGAATCCGGATACGACCGTATTCAAGCTGAACTGGTTGAAACGTGTCTCGATATCGTAGACAAGCTTGTGGCGAAGCTTCACCATCTCCTTTGTCTCCTTGATATCCTTGTCCTTGCTGTCCATCACAAGGTTGTAGAAACGATTTAAGAATCTGGCAACGCCCTCGATTCCTCTGTCGTCCCACTCGGCATCGAGTTCCGGCGGACCAACGAAGAGCTCGTACATTCTCAACGCGTCACAGCCGTAATCTCTTACGAGATCATCCGGGGAAACGACATTTCCTTTGGACTTACTCATCTTGATACCGTTCTTACCGGTGATCATGCCCTGGTTGAACAGCTTCTTGAACGGCTCATCAAAATCAACCACTCCGATATCATATAAGAACTTCGTGTAGAATCTGGAGTACAGGAGGTGAAGAACGGCATGCTCAACACCGCCGATATACATATCTACCGGAAGGTACTTGTCTGCTTTCTCTTTGGATACGAGTTCCTGATCGTTCTTGTTATCGACATAACGTAAGAAGTACCAGGAGGAACCGGCCCACTGAGGCATTGTGTTTGTCTCACGTTTTGCCGGAGCGCCACAGCACGGGCAGGTGGTGTTTACCCAGGAGTCGATCGCCGCAAGCGGGGACTCACCGGTACCGGTCGGCTGATAGCTCTCAACCTCCGGAAGTTTTAACGGAAGCTGGTCTTCCGGAACCGGAACATTGCCGCACTTCGGGCAGTGAACGATCGGGATCGGCTCGCCCCAGTAACGCTGACGGGAGAATACCCAGTCACGGAGCTTGTAGTTGACAGTCTTTTTACCGATACCCATCTTCTCGATGATGTGCGGAGCTTCTTTCTTTAATACGGAGGATTCCATGCCGTTCCACTCGCCGGAGTTGATCATGATTCCCTTCGCGTCTGTGTAAGCTTCTGTCATATTCTCGATCTCTTTGCCATCCTGAGCGATAACCTGGATGATCGGGAGACCGAATTTCTTTGCGAACTCGAAGTCACGGTCATCATGGGCCGGTACGCACATGATGGCACCGGTACCGTAATCAGCAAGTACATAGTCGGACAGCCAGATCGGAACCTCTTTACCGTTTAATGGGTTGATGGCGTAGGAGCCCGTAAATACGCCTGTCTTTTCCTTGCCCTGGAGACGGTCTACGTTGGACTTCATGGAAGCATCGAAGATGTACTTCTCTACTGCTTCTCTTGTCTCGTCTGTTGCCAGCTCTTTTGCGAGCTTGTGCTCCGGGGAGAGAACCATAAAGGTCGCGCCGTGGAGCGTATCCGGTCTTGTCGTGTAGACGGTGATCTTCTCATCACGTCCTTTAACCGGGAAATCCACCTCTGCACCGTAGGATTTACCGATCCAGTCTGTCTGCATCTTTTTAACCTTCTCCGGCCAGTCGAGCTTGTTGAGGTCATCTAAGAGACGGTCTGCGTACGCTGTGATCTTCAACATCCACTGGCGGAGGTTCTTCTTTGTAACCGGTGTACCGCAGCGCTCGCAGCAGCCGTTTACAACTTCCTCGTTCGCAAGGCCTGTCTTACAGGACGGGCACCAGTTGATCGGGAATTCCTTCTCGTATGCAAGACCTTTTTTGAACATCTGTACGAAGATCCACTGGGTCCATTTGTAGAAGGACGGATCTGTCGTGTTTACTTCCATATCCCAGTCATAGAGCGCTGCGATCTGGTTGATCTGGCGTTTGATATTTTTGATATTTGACGCTGTGGAGATTGCCGGATGAACGCCCATCTTGATCGCGTAGTTCTCAGCCGGAAGACCAAACGCGTCCCAGCCCATCGGGTGGATCACATATTTTCCCTTTAATAACTGATAACGGCTCCATACATCGGAGATTACATAACCTCTCCAGTGACCTACATGAAGTCCGCTGCCGGACGGATACGGGAACATATCCAGGCAGTAATATTTTTCTTTCTTTCCATCATTGACATTGATCGGATGCTTTTCCCAGTTCTCACGCCACTTGTTCTCAATGGCGGTGTGGTTGTACTGTGCCATGACGCTTTTCTCCTCCATTTCATATCGTTGAAGGCGGTACAAAAATACGCTCCGCGGATTTCGCCCGCCGCCGCTGCATTTACCAGAATCCGGGAGCTGCCCGGTCCTGTTCGATTGCCTGACCGCTTTTCCGGCTGCCAGGCAACAAAAAAGTCCCTCTATCTCTATCATAATTTTATAGAGACGTGGGGGACTTAGATTCTCACGCGGTACCACTCTATTTCATACAGGGCTTTCACCCGTATGCACTCATTTTCCGATAACGGCGGAAACCGGCAATGCCTATCTGAGGATATCCGCAGACAGCGTTTCGTTTTCCCGCTGCCCTGCCCGCTCTTTCAGCATGCTGCTCCGAGGCGAGTTCGGAAAGCTTCTGGACTCTGCCTCGCACCGCCCGGCAGTTCTCTGTACCCCGTCTTCTCTCTTACTGTTCCTCTTCGACGCATTTTAACTCAATAAATTTACCATAGAATCCCGGTTCTGTCAAGGTGTCATGCACAGCTCGATCCTGCAGTCATGCATGGTTCATATGCATGGTCGATTCTGCAGAAAACCAGTTGACTTTTTGGGGGGTCTTATTTAGTATGGAAGGACAGGTCTCTGCCTGAATTTTATCAGAAAAAGCGGTATTGCGGCATTTTTTCTGCCCGCCGCCAAAATACAAGGGGGATATCCATGGAATACATCCATAATCTGATCTGGCTCTGCCCGCTCCTCTTCATTGCGGGATTTATAGACTCTATCGCCGGAGGAGGCGGCCTGATCGCGCTTCCGGCTTATATGATGTGTGGAATGCCGATCTACTATGTTTACGGCTGCAACAAGTTCCAGTGCGCCTTCGGAAGCACCGTGGCGGCATGGAAATACTTTAAAAACGGCTGTCTCGACCTTAAGATCACGCTGATCAGCGCCGTGACCTCGTTCCTCTGCTCCATGCTCGGAACCAGAATCATCTTTTACCTCAAAGAGGAACAGATCCGCTCGATGTTAATGGTACTGCTTCCACTCACCGCGGTCCTCGTGATCTTTATGAAGAACGCCTGGAACTATACCGATACGAAAAAGCCGCTGATCCTGCCGAATGTGCTCCGCGCCCTTTTCATCGGAATGACCATCGGTCTTTACGACAGCCTCTACGGGCCGGGCGGCGGTACGATCGCCATGCTGCTCTTCACGTTTCTTTTAAAATACGATGTCCGCACGGCCTCCGGAAACGCGAAGCTCACGTTGATCGTTTCCAACTACACAGCGCTTCTCTCCTATGTCCTTTCCGGAAATGTGTTCTACATGATCGCGATCCCATGTGCCGTAAGCAACGTTCTCGGAAACTATATCGGTGCCGGCTTCGCCATCAAAAACGGCGCGAAGATCATCCGGCCGGTGATGATCTGCGTGGTGACGGTGCTGATCGTGAAAATTGTTCTTGGAAAGTAAACTGATACGAGCGTGCTTATTTTACATAGGCACGCTCGTTTACTATCATCCATTCACCCGTATCCGTTTTCCCGCTATTTCCCTCTTACCAAGCCGGAAACTGCCTGCGCTTTCCATCCCAGCTTCCGTCCGGGATCGGGTTGAAATAGTACCATTTTTCATTGATCTCGATCTCCCGGCACTTAGTTAAATCCGAAGAACTTCTGCGCGATCTTATATCCCGCGATGGAGAGGGATCTTCCGCCTTTTCCCGGAAGGTTCATGCCCTGTCCCAGGAAGCCCCAGCGGAGGCGCAGGTAGAGCGCCGGATTGGATTTCTTTAACTCTTCCCACAACGCTTTTTTCTTTTCCATATTCTCCTCACTGCCGGACTTGATCGCAAGGATCGAGCAGATGACCATCATGATCTCCAGATAGCGGACCATATAGTGGCGGAGCTTCCGGTTCTGGATCTTTGTCACATCGTAGTAGCCAAGCATCAGCTTCGTCACACGGATCTGCTGATCGATCCTTCCGATCATGACCTGTTCGTTGACAGACTGGTCCGAGCGGCCGATAAAATAGCGGTAGAAGTTCACATTAAGATAGTACATCGTATGTACATGCGGGAGCGGCTCGTAGACAAAGATATTGTCCACATAGAACGTGTGCTCCGGGAGTTCCAGCTTACAGTCCCTTAAGAGCTCGGTGCGGTAGATCACGGAGTGCATCAGGATATACTGTCCTGCTACGAATACCTTCACATCGTTCCAGCTAAAGAGCTCATCTTTCGGAAGTGCCAGCTTGTAGCTCATGACCTTCTTGTGTCTTGCGCCCTGTTTCTCATAGACAAAGTTTGTGATCAGCATATCGAGGGTATCTTTTCCATAGACGAAGCGGCGCAGGGTGTCAAGCACCTGTCTGTATGCCTGCTCATTGACCCAGTCATCACTGTCCACGACCTTAAAATAGATCCCGGTAGCGGCCTTTAATCCCGCGTTCACCGCAGCGCCGTGTCCGCCGTTCTCCTGATGGATCGCTTTGCAGATCCCCGGATATTCTTTCTCGTAACGGTCAGCGATCTCGGCCGTATTGTCTTTTGTGGAACCGTCGTCCACGATCAGGATCTCCACTTCATTTCCGCCCGGGAGCAGAGACTTGATACAATTTTCCATATACGCCGCTGAATTGTAGCACGGAATTGCTATCGATAACAGCTTCAAAATTGTTTCCTCCTTAAATTCCCCCTGTCGGGGATCTTTCGCTGCTGTCTGTGCCAGGCACAGACAGGAACGTTTTTCGACTCAGTTGTTCTCATTTTATCATAAATTATCTGAAAAAGCAAAAAATTATTTCTTTCGATTCTCTTTCGTTCCAGTACAGGATTCATTCGCTAAACTTCTGCTTCCGAAGAACTATGCGAAATTTTCAATTCAAAATTTTTCTACCTGGGTCCCCTCATAAAACTTTGAGTTTTTTCTTCCATAATCACTTAAAATATGGTAAAATATCTGAAAATACATAAAAGCAGGCCGCTTTCTACCGATCCGCGGAGAAAACTTATCCGCGGCTCCCACTTAAGCAGATCTGCCCCAACGATATCGGTATGAAATAGAAATGAGGGATTCGATATGGCAAAGAAAAGACTTGTTTTAGCACTTGGACATGATGCTCTCGGAACAAACCTTCCGGAGCAGAAAAACGCCGTTACAAAGACGGCGAAAGCCATCGCCGATTTTATTCAGGACGGCTGGCAGGTTGTGATCACCCACGGAAATACTCCGCAGCTCGGTATGATCCACACCGCGTTAAATGAATTTGCGAAAAATCACGAAGGTTACACTCCGGCTCCGATGTCTGTCTGCTCCGCAATGAGCCAGGGATATATCGGCTACGATCTCCAGAACGCTCTCCGCTCCGAGCTTATCAAACGCGGCATTTACAAAGCTGTATCTACGATCTTAACGCAGGTCACGGTTGACCCGTACGATGAGTCCTCCTACACTCCAATGAAGGTGGTTGGACGTGTGATGAACGCCGAGGAGGCAAAAGAGGAAGAGGCAAAGGGCAACTTCGTTGTGAAGGAAGGCGAAGGCTACCGCCGTATCGTTGCGGCTCCGAAGCCGGTCGCAATCGTTGAGATCGACGCGATCCGCGCTCTCGCTGATGCTGACCAGCCGGTGATCGCTGCAGGCGGCGGCGGAATCCCGGTTATGGAACAGGGCTCCCACCTAAAGGGTGCCAGCGCTGTCATCGAGAAAGACCGCGCAGCCGGACTTCTCGCGAAGGAGCTTGACGCTGATGTCCTGATGTTCATCACAGGTGTTCCGAATGTCGTATTAAACTACGGCAGTGACCATCCGATCAACATCGATAAGATGACAACGGCTGAGGCAGCCCGCTATGCCGGGGAAGGCCACTTTAAGACAGGGTCGATGCTGCCGAAGGTTGAAAGCTCCATCGACTTCATCAACGCAGGAAAAGGTCGACGCGCGATCATCACTTCCCTTGATGGTGCAAAGAGTGCTTTAGCAGGTAAAGGCGGCACGACGATCCAGTAGGCAATACATTCTGATTTGACTCAGGTCAATCTTATTTAAATCTGGAACAAACAAGAATATGATCCCAGGGAGTTCTATACAGGCACTTCTCTGGGATCTTTTTTCAAATAATCTTCTCCCAACTGTTCTAATCATCCAAATCTCTTTAGTGAAAATAATAAAGAATGCACCTTGGCGTATTCTCGCGCGGTCGCTTGCGACAATCTACATCTTCGCGCGAGTATGTATCATTGTCACGTTAGTGCCTTTTGTGTAATAGGAAATTCCTTGTAATCTCCTATTACACAAAAAAGACCCGCCAGAAAGCATTTCTGCCTTCCGCGGGTCTTTCATTTTTCTACAAGTTGTTATCCAATCAGACAATAACATGTGCCGGACACTTCGCCGCGCACTTGCCGCAGCCGGTACACTTTGTGTAATCGATCACAGCAACGTTGTTATCCATATGGATCGCATCGAACTCACACTGCTTTGTGCAGAGTGTACATCCGATACAGCCTGCCTCGCAGATCTTCTTGACAGCCGGTCCTTTGTCGTGGGAGCTGCACTGTACGAGGTGGTTTGCCTTGTACGGAACAAGCTCGATCAGGTGACGCGGACAAGCCTCCGCACACTTACCACAGGCAACGCACTTCTCCTTATCGACAACGGCAACACCGTTTACAACATGGATCGCGTCAAACTGACATGCCTTTACACAGCTTCCGGAACCGAGACATCCGTAGTTACAGCCCTTGGAGCCGCCGCCCGGAACTGCATCTGCGATCTTGTGACAGTCGTCAATACCATAATAGTTGTATTTCACGGTTGCCTTATCGCAGGTACCTTTACATTTTACAAATGCAACCTTCTTCTCAGCGGAACCAGCCTCAACGCCCATGATCGCAGCGATCTTTTCTCCTACCGGAGCGCCGCCGACCGGACACTGGTCAACCTTTGCCTTGCCCTCTGCAATTGCTTTTGCAAGAGCGTCACAGCCTGCGTAACCGCAGCCGCCGCAGTTGTTGCCCGGAAGCTCTGCACGAACCAGAATTTCCTTCTCGTCTACTTCTACTTTAAACTTCTCGCTGGCGATTCCAAGGAGTACGCCGATGACGATACCGACGATACCGACAACCGCAGCAGCGATGATAATGCCTGTCATGTTCATCTCTCGTTCCTCCTTAAATCATTCCGGAAAATCCGAAGAGAGCGATCGACATTAAGCTTGCTGTGATCAGGACGATCGGGGATCCCTGAAAAGCGTGCGGCACATCATTGTGCTCGATCTTCTCACGGATACCTGCAAGCAGGACGATGGCGATCAGGAATCCAACGGAAATACCGATACCGTTTACGACACTCTGAATGAAGTTGTAGCTCTTCTGTACGTTTGTCAGCGCAACACCGAGAACCGCACAGTTTGTTGTAATTAACGGAAGGTATACGCCGAGTGCCTCATAAAGGCTTACCATGTTCTTCTTTAAGAACATCTCAACGAACTGAACCAGAGCCGCGATTACAAGGATAAATACGATCGTCTGTAAATACTCGATATGGAGCTTTACGAGAACGAAATCGTAAACAAGGCTTGTGCAGGCAGATGCGATCGTAATAACGAATACGACTGCAGCGCCCATACCAGCTGCTGTCTCTGTTTTCTTGGATACACCAAGGAACGGGCAAAGACCGAGGAACTGGCTTAAAACAACGTTATTCACCAGGGCAGAACCGATGGCGATCAATAAAAGTTCTTTCATTTCTCCATTTCCTCCTTAATTTTCTTTGCCGGCGTCTGCTGCTTCAGTCTTAGCTGCCTCTGCCGCTTTTGCAGCCTCAGCTGCCTTCTTAGCTGCGAGAGCCTTCTCTGCTGCTGCCTTCTTTGCTGCCGCTGCGGCTGCTGCTTCCTCTGCCTTCTTCTCAGCAAGAGCAGCATGGTTTGTCATGCTGACACAGCCTGCACAGCTTGCACAGTTACCGCCGCATACAAGGTCAGACTTCGGTGCATCACCGTTGGTCGCGCATGGAAGACGGAGCTTGTTCTGGATCGCGGAAAGCATAGCCAGAGTGAACAGAGCACCCGGTGCAAGGATGATGATGGAAATGTGGTAAGCTTCCGGAATAATGGTGTGTCCGAAGATCGCACCTGCACCGAAGAACTCACGGCACATACCGATGACGGTAAGGGAAAGGGAGAATCCAAGTCCCATACCAAGACCATCGAAGAAAGATTCAACCGGACCGTTCTTGCAGGCATATGCCTCTGCACGGCCAAGGATGATACAGTTAACAACGATAAGCGGGATATAAATACCCAGGGATGCATACAGGGACGGAACGTAGCCCTGCATTAAGAGCTGTACGACTGTAACCAGGCTGGCTACGACTACGATGAATGCCGGAATACGGACTCTGTCCGGAATGATCTTACGCAGTGCGGAGATCAGCAGGTTGGAAAACATCAGTACGGCTGTTGTGGAAAGTCCCATGCCGAGACCGTTGATGGCGGATGTTGTCGTCGCAAGAGTCGGACACATACCTAACATCAGGATGAAGGTTGGGTTTTCCTTGATAATACCGTTATATAAACGTTCTACGCATTTATTCATGAATGCCCACCTCCTAGTTTAAGCAGTTATGCAGGTAGTATAAAGCTGCATTGACTGCGTTTGTTGTAGCGTTTGATGTGATGGTGGCACCACTGATGGCATTGATCTCAGTGTCAGACGCAGAACCGGATTTTGTTACGCTTAAGCTCTCGCAGTTCTTGCCAACGTACTGATTTCTGTAGTCATCATCTTTTGCCTTTAAGCCAAGACCAGGAGTATCACTTGTCTCACGGATACCAACACCTGTGATAGTGCCGTCTGCATCAAAGCCGATGGAGAGCTTGACAGCTCCGCCGTAGGAGTCGTTGGACAGGGAGTTGATCACATGTCCTACTACTTCACCGCTTGCGTCCTTTGCCTCGAGAACGGACTCGATCGCAACGCCGCCGAAGCCGAGGTTTGCGATCTCATCAGCTGTCTCAGCGATCTTTTCTGTGGAACCTTCCACATCATCGAAGCTCTCTGCCTCCGGAAGGACCTGTTTATAAGTTGCGTTGTTGGCTGCGATGGTAGCCGCCTCGATCGGAGCTTTTGTCACATCATAGACAACACCGAGACATAAACCGGAAACCAGGGTGATCGCAAAAAGGATCAGGGCATCTTTCATAAATCCAGACTTACTTGCTGCCATTTTTCTTACCCCCTTTTCCGAATGCTGTCGGGAGAGTTACCTTCTCAATCAACGGAACAAGCATGTTGCAGAAGATAATTGCGTAGGAAACGCCCTCTGCACCGCTTCCGAAGATACGGAACAGTCCTGTTAAAATACCAAGGCAGATACCGAATACGATCTGTCCTTTTGCAGTGATCGGGCTTGTTACATAGTCGGTAGCCATGAAGAATGCACCGAAGATCAGTCCGCCGCCGCAAACCTCTGCGAGCACGTAGTTAATATTGTGCTGGCCGAAGATAAATGCGAATACTGCGAAGGAAAGGATGTATGCTGCCGGGATGCGGATCGTAATTACTTTCTTAACGAGCAGGTAAGCTGCACCGATTAAAAGGGCAATTACGGAAACCTCACCGATGGTTCCCGGAATCTTACCAATGAACATAGCTGCAAGATCATATGTATCACCGGCTTTGATCGCCGCAAGAGGAGTTGCACTCGCAACTGCGTCTGTTACCGGGTCTGTGAACTTTGTCATAGCCTGTGCAAAGGAGATCAGCATAAAGCATCTCGCTGCCAGAGCCGGGTTCATCCAGTTCTGACCAAGTCCGCCGTAAAGCTGTTTTACGACGATGATTGCGAATACACCGCCAAGGATCGGCATCCATAACGGAATTGCCGGCGGCATATTTAAGCCTAAGATCATACCTGTGACAAGGGCACTGCCGTCACTGATGGTAACCGGCTTGTGCATCAGTGTCTCAAAAAGGTACTCACTGAGTACACAGGAAAGAACCGTTGCAACAACAACGATAAGGGAATAGATACCGAACTGCATCACGCCCCAGATCGTAGCCGGAAGCATTGCGATCGCCACATCGTACATTAAGTTCTTTGTGGAAACACCGCAGCGTACGTGAGGGGATGATGATACGTTTAATAATTTACTCATTTGTCACACCTCCTACGCTTTCTTTCTTCTGGCTGCCATGACAGCTTTACGCATCTCTTTGAATGCCTGTGTCAGCGGTCTGTGTGCAGGGCAGATGAAAGTACAGGAGCCGCATTCGCAGCACTCCATACCATTTAACTTTTCAAATAAGGCAAGATCATTTCTCTCAGCAGCGCCCATCATGATCTGCGGAACGATATGTTCCGGACATACGTCGATGCAGCGTCCGCAGCGGATACACGGAGACTCCGGATTTGCCGCAACCTGGTCTTTTGTGAAGCAGGTAAGCGCAGAGGAGTTCTTCATAACCGGAATGTCCAGAGAGAACAATGCCTGTCCCATCATAGGACCACCAGAGATCATCTTCTCCGGCTCTTCCTTAAAGCCGCCTGCAGCTTCAAGGATCTCGCGGTAGCACATGCCAAGCGGAACCTGGAAGTTCTGCGGGTTCTTAACCGCATCACCGGTAACCGTGATGATCTTACGAATTAACGGTGTGCTCTCACAGACAGCGTTATAAATAGAAATAACAGTGTCTACGTTATCTACGATACAGCCAGCGTCTGCCGGAAGCATCGCGGAGCTGATCTCACGTCCGCCTGTTACAGCGTAGATCAGGAAACGCTCGCCGCCCTGCGGGTACTTTGTCTTTAACGGACATACCGAGATCTTCGGCTCATCCTTTACGAGACCTTCCAGAAGCTTGATCGCCTCCGGCTTGTTCTCCTCGATTCCGATCACGCCTTTCGCGTTCGGGAACATGCTTAACATGACTTTGATGCCGCCGATCAGTCTCTCCGGCTGCTCCATCATCAGGCGATAGTCACTTGTCAGATACGGCTCACACTCGGCCGCATTTACGATAATGTGATCGATCGCATTGTCATCCTTCGGTGCAAGTTTTACGTTGGTCGGGAAACCTGCGCCGCCGAGACCTACGATACCGGCTTCTTTTACGATATTCCGGATCTCTTCCTTGGAAAGTTTTGTGTAATCGCGTTTTTCGCCAAAACCTTCGATTGCTGTGTACTCGTTATCGTTCTCAACGATAATGGACTGTACGATTGCTCCGTTCGCAACCAGACGCGGTTCGATTCCCTTTACTGTACCGGATACGGAACAGATAACATTTGCGGAAATGAAGCCGCCTGCTTCAGCGATCTTCTGGCCAACCAGGACCTTGTCACCCTTGGCAACAAGCGGTTTCGCCGGAGCACCGATATGCTGGGAGAGAGGATAAACCAGCTCACCCTTCGGCTGGATCACCTGAATCGGCTTATCTGCGGACAGTTCTTTTCCCTCATAAGGATGAACGCCGCCTATAAATGTGCTCAGACCCATTTAACAAACCTTCTTTCTATAAAATTTCATAGTACCCATCACTTCGTAGTATAGCATATTTGGAATTTTTCTACAATTAGAAATCGGTTAACTTTTTAACGGAAATGGCCATTTTCGGCGTTTGTATCAAAAAAAAAACAAAAATAAGGTGGGAAACGGCTTAAGAAAATGAAGTTTTCAACAAAAAAAAGCGGACTGGAACCGCGATTCCGTCCACTTTTTTCCATTTTCTGTTAGTTTTTACTAATTTAATTCAGCCATACCTGTATACAATCGGTAATAACGTCCTTTTTCTTTCAGAAGATCCTCATGATCACCGCGCTCGATGATCTCTCCATTCTCCAGAACCATGATGGCGTTGGCGTTGCGCACGGTGGAGAGGCGGTGGGCGATCACAAAGGTGGTCCGTTCTGCCATCAGACGGTCCATGCCCTGCTCGATGTGCTTTTCCGTTCTCGTATCGACGGAGCTCGTCGCTTCATCGAGGATCAGGATCGGTGCCCTGGATACCGCTGCTCTCGCGATATTAAGAAGCTGTCTCTGGCCCTGACTCAAGTTCGCGCCATCGCTCTCAAGAACGGTGTCATAGCCCTTTGGAAGCCGCATGATAAAGGAATGGGCAGATGCCATCTTCGCCGCCTGAATGACCTCTTCATCGGTGGCATCCAATCTTCCGTAACGGATATTTTCCATGACCGTCCCCGTAAACAGATGGGTGTCCTGAAGAACCATGGCGATATGGCGGCGCAGCTCGTCCCGCTTAATATGGCAGATATCAACGCCGTCGATGGTGATGGTCCCGCTCTGGATATCGTAGAAGCGGTTGATGAGGTTCGTGATCGTCGTCTTCCCGGCTCCCGTGGAACCCACGAAGGCGATCTTCTGTCCCGGCTTTGCGTAAAGGCTGATATCCTTTAAGATGACCTTGTCCGGGTTGTAACCGAAGGTCACATGATTTAATACCACTTCCCCGCTCATACCGTCCATGGATACTGCGTCCTTATCATCCGCCGCCTCCGGCTCCTCATCCATCACGGAGAACACGCGCTCCGCTCCGGCGAGGGCTGAGAACACGTTGGAGACCTGCATGGAGATCTCGTTGATCGGCCTTGAGAACTGTCTCGAAAAGTTCAAAAATACCGTGAGCCCGCCGACATCGAAGTTTTTCACCACACAGAGGATCCCGCCGATGCACGCCGTCAGGGAATAGTTTATCTGGCTTAAGTTGTTCATCACAGGTCCCATCATGCCCCCAAGGAATTGGGCGCGGATCTGTTTTTCGCGGAGATCCCTGTTTAATATATCAAATTCTTCCTCCGCGATCTCCTCATGGCAGAAGACTTTTACTACCTTCTGTCCGGTGATGGTCTCCTCGATGTATCCATTTAAGGCACCGAGAGCCGACTGCTGGGCGCTGAAGTATTTCTGACTCCGCTTCGCGACCGCTCCACCAGCCCGCAGCATGAGCGGAATCATGATCAGGGTCACAGCTGTCAGCCAGATGTTCGTGTAAAGCATGAGGAGCAAGGTTCCGATGATACTTAAGGTTCCGGAAAAGAGCTGCACGAGAGTACTGCTCAGCATATTTCCGATGGTGTCCACGTCGTTTGTGAAGCGGCTCATCAGATCCCCATTGGAATTTGTATCGTAAAATCTCACCGGAAGCTTCTGCATCTTTGTAAAGAGGTCTGTCCGGATCCGCACAAGGGCGCTCTGGGCAACCTCTAACATCAGTCTTGACTGGAGATAATTTGCGATAACCCCCAGAAGATAGACGCACGCCATCATGGTCAGCCCTTTAAAAAGTCCCGCCACATTTCCGGGACTTCCGTCCGGCGGTGCGATAAAGCGGTTGATGATCGGGCGCAGCATATAGGAACCGGTCAGTGTCGCCACCGTGTTTACAATGACACAGAAAAATGCGATTCCCATCCGGAGCCTGTCCGCTTCCAGATAGGACATCAGGCGCTTTAAGGCCGCTCCCGTGCTCTTTGGGCGTCCTCCGCCTCTGGGAGCACCCGGTCCTCTTCCCATTCCTCTCCTTTTCGGTGCGGCTGCCACGCGTCCGGCATATCGTTTTTTCAGACTCGCTTCGCGGTCTGCTCTCGTGACGCTCATACTGCCGCCTCCTCTCCTGTCCCAATGGACTGATTTCCGATCTGGGTCGTATAGATCTCACTGTATGTCTCACAGGTCTTTAAAAGTTCCTCGTGGGTTCCGTGACCGATGATCTTTCCGTCCTCCAGTACCAGAATCTGGTCCGCCTCCTGAACGGAGGAGATCCTCTGGGCGATGATGATCTTTGTGGTATCCTTGAGATCATGATAGAGACTCTCCCGGATCTTTGCCTCCGTCGCCGTGTCAACAGCGCTGGTGGAATCATCCAGGATCAGGATCTTCGGGCGCTTTAAGAGTGCTCTCGCGATACAGAGACGCTGTTTCTGACCGCCGGAGACATTGACGCCGCCCTGCCCCATCTCGGTGCCGTACCCGTTTTTGAAGGTCTTAACGAAGGGATCTGCCTGAGCGCTCTCTGAGAACCGGATCACATCCTCCATCGGCGCGTCTTCATTTCCCCATCGGAGATTTTCCTCGATCGTTCCCGAAAAGAGGATATTTTTCTGGAGGACCATGCCGACGCCCTCACGCAGGTGTTTTAAAGAGTACTCTTTGACGTTCACGCCGTCGACAAGTACTTCGCCTCCGGTCACGTCATAGAGTCTCGGGATCAGCTGCACGAGAGAGGTCTTTCCGCTTCCCGTGGAGCCGATGATCCCGATCGTCTGTCCCGGTTCTGCCGTAAAGGAGATCCCTTCCAGAACGAGATCCTTTCTCCCGCTCTCTCCGCTGTAGCCAAAGCTTACATTCTTAAACTCCACGCGGCCTTCCGTGACTTTTTTATCCTTATTTTTCGCATTATCATCATTTAAGCCGATCTCTGTGTCAAAGATCTCATTGATCCGCTTCATGGACGCGCTGGCGCGGGAGCTCTGTAAGAATACCATGGAAAGCATCATAAGGGACATCAGGATCTGCACGATATACGTCGTAAACGCAGTGAGATCCCCCACCGGCATCTTTCCGGCAATGATGATATTTCCTCCATACCAGACGACAGCCAGTGTCGTCACGTTCATGGCGAACATCATCACCGGCATCGTAGTGATCACGATCCGGAGGGCCCGGAGACTGCTCTCCTTTAAGTCGCGGTTCAGTCTGCTGAATTTTTCGATCTCATGAGCCTCCCGGACAAAGGATTTGACCACGCGGACATTCGTCAGGGATTCCTGAATCCCGGAATTCAAACGGTCCAGTCTCCTCTGCATCTCCCCAAAACGCGGGAATGCAGTCTTTAAGATCAGAATGATCGCCGCGAGAAGAAGCGGGATCACGATGAGGATGATGACCGCAAGCTGACGGTTCATCATAAACGCCATGATCAGGGCGCCGAGAAACATTCCGGGCGCCCTAAGCGCCATGCGTAGACCCATCATCAGGACGTTCTGAACCTGCTGGACATCGTTCGTAAGCCTCGTGACGAGAGAACCGGTGCTGTAGCCGTCGATGTTCTCAAAGGAGAACTGCTGAACCTTTCTGAAGAGATCGTTTCTCATGTCACTGGTAAAGGAGATGGACGCCTTTGCAGAAAAGTAGGCGCCGAGGATCCCACCCACCGCCATAAAAAGGACAGTAAGGACCATCAGTGTACCCATCTTTCCGATATAGGCAACATTTCGACTTGCGACACCGTTGTTGATGATCATGGACATAAATTTCGGGAGCATGACCTCTCCCGCCACCTCGGTGAGCATCATCAGCGGACCGATCACGAAGGCACTGAGATAGGGGGTGATGTATTTTTTGTATCGTTTCAATTCTGTTGTTTCCTTTCTGGTCAGATCTGCATTCGTTGGATTCTTTTGATGCTGTTTATCACGCATCTTCCCTCGGAAGTTTTCTCCTAACGATATAGAAGCAGATCATATGGGCCGTCGCCGTGACGATCCAGGTAAACGGATAAGATAAGTACAACACCGTCAGGTTGTGGTATACCTGGAACACCGTAAAGATCCAGACGATCCGGAGTCCGCACGCTCCCAGAAGGGAGACGCACATCGGCATGACGGAATATCCGAGACCGCGGATGCTGCCCACCATCGTATCCATGATCCCACAGAGGAAATATGTCGTTCCAAAAACCGCAAGTCTTCTCATTCCGTATACAATGACCTCCGGGTCTGAGGAATAGATCCGGATCAGGGCATGTCCGCAAAGATAAGCCGGGATTCCCATTCCAAGTGCCACTGCCGTCACAACGCCGAGACAGGTAACCATAATCCGGTTGATCCTCGAATACTTTTTGCCGCCGAAGTTCTGGCTCGTGAAACTTAAGTTTGCCTGATAAACCGCATTCATGGCATTATAGATGAATCCCTCAATATTCTGGGAAGTCGTATTTCCCGCCATCGCGACAGAGCCGAAGGAATTGACAGAGGACTGGATCAGAACGTTGGAAATCGAGAATACTGCGCCCTGCATCCCCGCCGGAAGGCCTACCTGAATGATCTGACGGAATTTCGAGCGGTGGATCTTCAGATCTTTTAAATGAAGCTTCAGACTGCCCTCGCTCTCCATCAGGCAGCGGATCACCAGGAATGCCGAGATTGCCTGGGAGATCGCGGTCGCCAAGGAAACTCCCGCCACATCCATCCGGAACATGATCACGAAAAACAGGTTTAAGACCACATTGATCACGCCCGCCGCTGTAAGGAAATACAGTGGGCGTTTCGTGTCTCCCACCGCGCGGAGGATCGCGCTTCCGAAGTTGTAGATCATATTCGCAGGCATGCCGATAAAGATAATCCGCATATAGATCGTAGATTTATCGATCACATCGTCCGGGGTTCCCATGAGTTCCAGCATTGGCCTCGAGAGAAGCTGACCCAAAATGATCAGGAAAAGGCCGCTGACGATACTGAGCGCCATGGCCGTATGGATCGTATCCTGCACGTCTTTTTCCCGCTTCGCTCCGTAATATCTTGCCACGATAACATTGACACCCACGGACAGTCCGATAAAGATATTGATCATCAGGTTAATAAGAGCCGTGGTGGAACCCACCGCCGCCAGAGACTGGCTGCCCGCGAAGCGTCCCACAACGATCACATCCGCGGCGTTGAACAGAAGCTGCAGGATTCCGGAAAAGATCAGCGGAATCGTAAAGGTGAGCAGTTTTCCGAGGATCGGGCCGCTGCACATGTCCATCTCGTAATTTCTCTTCATAATACTCCTTTTCCCGTATCTGTATTTTCTTTCCGGCAGCATCCGGAAAGAAAAGCAGACTGGCATTTCCCGTCCCTGTCCGTCTGCTCATTCTATCCACGGCTGCTCCCGGTGCCGGAATGCGTAAGGCACATTCCTTTTATCTATTATGCAGATTATAGACGATTTTTACAAATAATGCAATCCTGCCGCAACACGCTTCAGTCCTCAAGGACATACACCCGGAAGAGACCGGACCACGGATTTCCGATAATATAGCAGGTGTAGGCTCTTCCCGCACGGACGTTGACGTTGAAGGTGAGAAGCGGATTCGACACGGTGCAGGTCGGACAGGAAACGCCGACGATGGAAGAAAGGACAAGGACCGGAAGCTCGCCTAAGGCCGAAACTGCATACTGGGAACCTGTCACAAAGAAGGTATAGGTTCCGCTGGATGTCTGTTTATAGCTCGTCACTTCCTTGTATCCGATCCCCGCAAATGCTGTCTGGTTGTTGAAAGTCCGCACATCGTAGCTGGATCCCGCGTAGGACATGTTCGCGACGCGGAGGCAGCCGTAACCTGCCGGAACATTCGTGCAGCCCATGTCAGAGACGCGGGTCAGAGACACTCCGGATACCGTGTCTAAGATCACCATCGTGAGTCTCTCACCGGACACAAAGGCAATCGTCTGCTGATAATAGATCTGACCGTTGGTCCTGCGCACAGTGACGGTGTGGAATCCGTCCGTCACGCGGATATAAGAAGAGATCGTGGCAAACTCGGAACCGGAAAAGATATTCCGGCCATCGATATAGACATCCAGAGTACGGCCTGATGTGCTGGCATTTAAAAACCGGACTCTGCTGTAGTAATTCCCTCCTGAGACCGTCGGGTATGTGACCGGAAAAGAAATCGTCGGAAAGCCCGGGTGCCCGATGGTATTGTCGGGATAGACAGGGCGACCGCCAGACGGCGCGACCGGTGTCGTCGGGATTCCAGCGAGATCGTCATCTCCGGGATAAACAGGTCTTCCGCCCGGTGAAGCGATAGGCGGCACAGGGATCCCCGCAAGATCATCGTCTCCCGGATAAACAAAAACTCCTCCTAATGGCTCAGCTGGTGTCTCCGGTACGTTTGCGTCGTTCTTTCCTGCCACAACCTCCGACGTATTCTCCCCTGACGGCTCCGGCATTGATGTTGGATTCTCTGGCATATTAACACCTCAATATCTTTTTTACTACAAAATATGAAAGCAGGACGGAAAGTGTTCCCTGCCTGTGTTTGAACCTCCACGGGCTTTCCGAGGAATTGATCTTTTTGTATGAAAAATTTATTGTTACAGTTCAGCCATGCGCTGGTTTGAATGAGAAAGTGTGTTGCAAGCTTGCTTGCATAAGCACTTTTTCATCCAAATCAGCATATGGTGGAACCACCAAGCTTCTTGTTTTCATGAATATGAAAACAAGAAGATGTAATGGCTGAACTGTAACAATTTATTCAAATTTTTTTGTTTTTATCGTTGACAAACCTGTTGATCCATGATACTATATTGAAGGTTCGAAAAACACAGCAACTGTGTTCGCTGCCTTGGCTCAGCTGGTAGAGCGTCGCCTTGGTAAGGCGGAGGTCGGCAGTTCAAATCTGCTAGGCAGCTTAAACCATGAGGCTTTCCGGAATATCCGGGAAGCCTTTTTTCGCGTGACAGGGAATTTCCTGTTGTACGAAAAGGTACGAACGCGCCAGTGATGTACACACACGCAGGACGCCCGGACATGTCAGAGCAATTGTTTATTACAATTGATAAGACTCCCGCCTCTTTCAGGCGGTGAGTACTTGCAGGAAATCCTTCGCGCACAAAAAAGACCCGGGAAACTCCTCTCCACGGGTCTTTTTTCATAATCAAAATTTTAAATTCTATGCCTTCGCCAGTCTCTGTCTCACGATCTCATACGCGAGAACACCTGTTGCAACGGACGCGTTCAGGGAATCGATATCGCCCTTCATCGGGATCGACGCGATCATATCGCACTTTTCCTTTACGAGACGGCTCACGCCCTCCCCCTCATTTCCGATCACAAGACCGATCGGTCCGGTGAGATTTAAACGGTACATGCTCTCTCCGCCCATATCGGCGCAGACAAACCAGATACCGCGTTTCTTTAAATCCTCGATGGTCGCCGCCATGTTGGTGACCTTTGCGACCGGCGTATAGTTTAACGCGCCTGCGGAGGTTCTCGCAACCGTCGCGGTAAGTCCCACCGCGCGGCGTTTCGGAATGATCACTCCGTGAGCGCCCGCAAGGTTCGCGGTACGGATGATCGCTCCAAGGTTATGCGGATCCTCAATTCCGTCAAGCAGGAATAAAAACGGCGGTTCGCCCTTCTCTTCCGCAATTTTCAAAATATCTTCCACCTCAGCGTACTCATAAGCAGCGGCATACGCCATCACGCCCTGATGGTGTCCCGTCTCGGACATGGAATCCAGACGTTCCTTCGGAACAAAGTTTACGATCGTGTCATGCTTTTTCGCCTCTCTCACGATCGTGCGCACCGGTCCGTCCTGACATCCGTCAAGGACAAACAGACGGTCGATGGTCTTTCCGGAGCGGAACGCCTCCAAAACAGCGTTGCGCCCTTCAATCGTCAGTTCTTCATATCTCATCGGAGTTCTCCTCTTTTTGTTTTTCCATATCGCCGGAGTCAGTTTTTCCGGTCTTTGTCATCGCCAGCGCCACAAGATCCACCATTCGCTCCGTTCTTCCGGACAGGTAAAGATATCCCATCAGAGCCTCAAAGCCTGTCGCCATCCGGTAATCCTTCATCGTCGCGTTCTTCGCCATGGAAAAGGATTTTGCATTTCTTCCCCGCTTATAAACGGCATGTTCCTCCTCCGTGAGGTCTTCCTCGATCGCCATCAGGAATTCCGCCTGGGCGGCAGCCTTTACGAGAGCCGAAGACTTCTTGTGAAGCTTATTCACCTGCATATTTCCCTCACTGACCACGATGGTACGGATCAGGATCTCGTAAGCCGCATCACCGAGATAGGCGAGCACAAGCGGAGAGTACTGGCCTGCATCCGTATCCTTTAAGTGGAATTTTTCCTTTAAAAGCATTAAGCTCTCTTCCATTTTACGCCCTCTCTTGTGTCCTCGAGGACGATTCCCATGTCGAGAAGTTTTCCTCTGATCTCATCGGCAAGGGCAAAGTTCTTTGCCTTTCTCGCTGCCTGTCTCTGGGCGATCAGGTCCTCCACCTCAGAGTCAAGGACTTCCGCCTTCTTTTCTGTAATGATCCCCATTACGTCGCAGAGTCTCTGGATCTCATTCTTCATCCAGGAAACATATTCTTTTGTGCTTGCCCCGGAGACTGTGGAGTTGGAGAGCTTGATGAGCTCGAAGATCGCAGAGATCGCGTCCGCGGTGTTGAAATCATCATCCATCGCCGCCTCATACTTTGCGACAAGCTCCATTGCCTTCTTCTTGTTTTCCAGTTCTTCCGCTGTCATTGTGCCGTCGGCTGCCTTCGCCTCCGCCTCACGGAGCTTTTCCATACCGGTGAGGATTCTCTCAAGACCGTTCTTGGAGGCTTCCATTAAGTCCGCGCTGAAGTTTAACGGACTTCTGTAATGTGCGCTCAGCATAAAGAAACGGAGCACCTGAAGATCGTATTTTTCGCTGATCTCACGGACGGTGAAGAAGTTTCCGAGCGATTTTGACATCTTCTTATTATCAATATTTAAGAACGCGTTGTGCATCCAGTATTTCGCGAAGGGCTTTCCGTTTGCAGCCTCACTCTGGGCGATTTCATTCTCATGATGCGGGAAAATTAAGTCCTCACCGCCTGCATGAATATCGATCTCGTCGCCGAGGTATCTCTTTGCCATAACGGAACACTCGATATGCCAGCCCGGACGGCCCTCGCACCACGGGGACTCCCAGTACGGCTCACCCTCTTTTTTCGGTTTCCAGAGAACGAAGTCATTCGGGTCCTGCTTACCCTCCTCACCGGTTACCTTGATCTCACGGAATCCGGACTGGAGATCGTCAAGATTCTTATGAGAAAGCTTTCCGTAATCTTTAAATTTCCGGACGCTGTAATAAACTGTTCCGTCAGCAGCCACATAGGCGTAACCTTTTTCGATCAGAGTGCTGATCATATTCAGCATGCCGCAGATCTCTTCTGTCGCCAGCGGGTTCTTTGTTGCCGGCTCGATATTCATGCCTTCCATATCCTTTTTGCACTCAGCGATATAGCGCTTGGAGATCGTCTCGGCATCAACGCCCTCCTCGATGGCTTTTTTGATGATCTTATCATCGACATCCGTAAAGTTGGATACATAATTTACATCGTATCCTTTATATTCAAAGTACCGTCTTACCGTATCAAATACGATCATCGGTCTCGCGTTTCCGATGTGGATAAAGTTGTAGACGGTCGGTCCGCACACGTACATTTTTACTTTTCCCGGCTCTACCGGAACGAACTCTTCTTTTCTCTTTGTGAGTGTATTGTAGATCTTCATAACTTAAGCTCCTTCATATATCTTTCTGTCCGAATTTTTCTGCCATGCAGCTTTGCGTAATGCACTTTTACTATCAACAGGCGCTTACTTCCGCATTCATTTATTGCTGCTGTCTACAGCCCGGACAGCCCCCGCATCCGCCGGAAATAATTCCAACGCGGTCCTCCGGCGCGTAATCCGCCACCGAACTTAAAAGGGCGATCGCCTGAGCGGAGATCCCCTCTCCGGTACCGGTAAATCCAAGCCCTTCTTCCGTCGTCGCTTTCACACTTACCTGTTCTTTTTCGATTCCTAACGCCGCCGCGATATTTTCCGCCATCTGCGGGCGGTACGGCAAAAGCTTCGGTCTCTGGGCGATCACGGTGGAATCGATATTTTCGATCATATATCCGTTTTCCTGCAGGATCTTCCCGACTTCCTTTAAAAGCGCGATGCTGGAAATTCCTTTATATCTCTCGTCCGAATCCGGGAAATGCTGGCCGATATCGCCGAGGGCGGCGGCCCCCAAAAGTGCGTCCATCACAGCATGAAGAAGGACATCTGCGTCAGAATGACCCAAAAGTCCTTTTTCATAGGGAATGTCCACGCCTCCAATAATCAGCTTTCTTCCTTCTACGAGACGATGCACATCATATCCCTGTCCGATTCTCATAGAATCTCCTCCTATATTTCTTATGAGCCGATCACGCGCATCCGTTTCGGGATACAGCGCACCGCCAGATTCTCCTGACACATACAGCTCTCACCGTCCACGTGGACCGCCAGCGGGCGTGCAAGGTGAATCTCCGCCTCACTGCACTCAAAGACACGGATCCCCCGCTCTTTTCTCCGGACACCCATCACAAGGTCCCTTAAGATCGGGATCATCTTCGTCTTTCTCGCACTGTTTCCAACGTAAACGGTCATTTTTCCGTCATCATTTAAAATCCCGCCGTTCTTCTTTTTCTTCTCTTCCCGGCGTACCATAAACGTGATGAAATATATATGATTAAACTCCACTTTCTGCGTCCCGTCAAGCAAAATATATCCTTTTGTCGGCTTTGCAAGAAAAAGCTGCTTTAATCCGATCCCAAAACGAAGGATTTTTGTCAGATGAAGTCTCGTCATCTGGTTTCTCACAGGGCAGCATAAGAGATTGTGGCACAGTGCCGCATCAAGCCCTATCCCACAGCGTCCGGCAAATCTGCGGCTCACGATCTCCTCGTTTCCGAACGTGATAACGCCATAGTCCAGCATCCGGTAATATTTCGGGTGAAGGATCCGCCTCGCCTGACGGTCCACCTTCCAGAAAGACTGAAATCCCTTCGAGAGCGCATTCCGGAATCCCGCCGGGACATAGCCGAAGGTCAGGAGTCCCTTAAAGGAGACACCGTTTAAGACCTCATTGTAGGTACCTTCGCCGCCGACGATCACGATCACCTTCGCTTCATCCTTTTCCGCCGTCAGCACTCTCGCGATCTCCGCCGCATCCCCCTGATGTTCCGTAAAAAAGACACGGTATTCCTGACTGTTCATTTCCAGCTGATGTTCCAGTCGTTTCCAGATCCGGTATCCTCTTCCAGCACCGGCACCGGGATTTACGATAAACTGATACATAACGTCCTCCGAATCTTATATGTTCAGAATTTTCCGTGCAGCCATACATATCCTGACCGTGTCAGCGCCATATGGCATACGATATAGATTATAGTATATCACATAACCGCTAAAAAAAGGCTAAATTTTTTCTAAACTTCATGCAAGTGCACTGCGATACATTCCTGTTCATGCCATGCGCAGACAGCAGCTGATTTTACCGATGCTTCGCATTCCAAATCAGCAAAATCCCTACCCGTGTACCGGGCACATCCGCGCCAAAACGTAAGAAAATAGTAAACACCTCTTCCTTGTCAGACAATATTGGTATCGATTATAATAAAAGCAGATACAATGGACAAAGATAACTGATTTTTATGAATCCAAGCTCTGAAAGGAGGTTCCTGGTATGAAAAAAAGAATGCATGTTGGGCTTTTCATGCTGCTGTTCTACATGATTTTTGCAGTCACAGCACTTCCGATCACCGCGAAAGCTGATACGGGTCCAAAGCCCTCGGTGCGCATCCAGTTCAAAAATATGGGTGATGACCTGTGCTACGGCACGCTGCTTTCAAAGGAGAAAGGTGCAGGACCTGCACGTGTCTGGGACGGCACCGCCAGAAACGGGCAGCTCTATGATCTTGACCGGAACATCTGGAAAGCTTTTGTAGATTACAAAGATCCTGACGGGTATTATTTCCTGCAGAGGGGCTGGACGGTAAGCGAAACAGGCGAGATCGCGTGGACCTATTATCCACCCGAGGATTTTAAGATCCTCCTGTATTATCCGGAAGCCGGGACCTTTGTATCAAGCGGAAGCTATGAGCGTTATGCATTTGATACTTATTACACCGTTGACATGGAGGGCGTCCGGATCGGATCCGTGGAATACAATGAGGGTCTGAGCACAAACGAGCGGATCAACGCGTATCGTTCCTATAATTATCGAAAGGAGCTTTTATCGCTCGCGGTCCGTATCCTTCTTACGATCGCAATTGAAATGGTCGTCGGGCTGTTATTCGGCTTCCGGCAGAAAAAGCAGCTGCAGATCCTTGCGCTTGTAAATATCACGACGCAGCTTCTCTTAAATCTGCTTCTCAATATCATTCATTACAATGCCGGTCCGTTGGCCTTTATCACAAGCTATGTCTTTTTCGAGGTCATAGTCTTTGCGCTGGAGGCAGGTCTGTATTGCAGGTTTTTGAAGAGAGTGTCCCCCAAAAAGGAAAACGGTGACTTCGTTCTCTATTCGTTTATCGCGAATTCAGCATCATTCTGGGTCGGATATTATCTTGCAACAGTATTACCGGGAATCTTTTAAGTGAAAATCCAGACACCAACAGAGCCTTTCATATGTTTGCAAGATCATTGCAGATGTTCTTTTTTATTTGGTACAGCAGAATATTTCAGAAAAATTATTATAATCGAAAAAATCCCGGGAGCCTTCTCAGATTCCCGGGATTTTCAATCGTAGCGGAAGGGAGATTTGAACTCTCGACACCACGGGTATGAACCGTGTGCTCTA
>ERZ838225.147-NODE-147-length-108931-cov-10.562328_pt1 | contig 108931 bp, 73 predicted proteins | sample MGYA00519684_ERZ838225 | MGnify/ENA primary metagenome ERZ838225 (study PRJEB31850, sample SAMEA3708829) | human gut metagenome | biome: human gut; feature: human-associated habitat; material: faeces | place: China | collected 2014 ... | reverse complement strand
AGTGGTGGAGTATCGCCTTGCCAAGGCGAGGGTCGCGGGTTCGAATCCCGTCTCGCGCTCTTATCTAAAGAAGGTCGTAAAGATCTTCTTTTTTTGTGCTTTCTTCCACTTGCTTCTAATTTCTTTTGTGATATAATAACTGATGCAAAAAATGTCTTACATTTTGTCTTATATTGACACTGAGAGGTTTTTATGAAACGCTTATTTCATTTTTTATCACTTAGCTTTATTTTTATGCTTTCTTCTATGGCAGTCTGTGGATGTGTCCCTGCCCAGACACCGCTCTACTACTTTCATGCAGGTCTTAGCACCTACCATGAGCTTCTTGACGATGTCTTAGGTAAAAGAAGCGAGGTTGATCTTTTCTCTTCAGCAGCAGATTCATCTGCACCTGTATCATCCGTTACAGAAACGATCTCTTGTGCCCCACTTTATGCAGATTATAGCTACTACCTGCCTTCTCTTGCAGATGATGAAGCAGCAAACTTTCAGGCTCTTTACACTGGCATACAAGGTTTTCAGAACACTATTTCACTCCCTGTTGCCGTCAGTTCTGATAATGTCAGCGATTTGATGCATCTTCTGACAAATGAATGTCCTGAGCTGATGCAGCTGTCATCACGATGGGTTGAACATTCAAATCTGCTTGGTCTTGTTGTATCTGTATCACCTGAGTACACAATATCAAAGGAAACTTTTGATGCGCAGACAGCAGCTGTTAATACACTTATTCAAAGCTGGCAGACAACGCTGTCGGGACAAAGTGCTTATCAGGCTGAGCTTACTATTTACAATTATATCATTGAAAACTGTGTATATTCTACTCAGGCAGACAATTGCCAGAGTGCCTATGGTGCTCTGATTGATGGGCAGGCTAAATGTGACGGCCGCGCCAAGGCGCTCGTCTGGGGACTTAGAAGCCTCGGCATCAAAAGCTCTGTTATAACAGGAAATACACATGCCTGGGTCATCGCCCACATCGGAGACTATGACTACAATGTCGATCCGACTTATGATGACAATGAAAATGACGGCATTCAGCAGCCTTTATGTTACGCATATTTTAATATTCCAGAATCAGCTATCTCATCCGATCCATACCCGGCAGATGATTTTTACCAAAGACGAGGCTACCCTGCCACTGTGCGCTGGGACTTTAATTTTCATGTTCAGGCCGGTCTATGGATTTATGCTGATGACCCTTCGTCAAGTGACCCTGCTTCTGGTACCGCACTTGACCATGCAAGAGCACTCTTTGTCGCGCAGGCAGAAAACATCTGGGAAGGCGGCGGTGAAGGTCTTGTAATGATTCGTTTTGAAAATGCATCTGACTACGCTGATGCTGCTGCATCATATAATGACTGGGTCCAATCCTTCATTAACATGCACGCTGCCGGCTGCAACATTGTAAGCTATGATTTTTCCAATCAGCAGCTCTTAGCAGTGCGACTTTCTTTTTATTAAAACCATATGTAAATAATTAAAAAAAGGTAATTATTCAGAACCTCATTTGCAAAAAAGATCAGTGACAATGGAAGTAAACTCCATTTTCACTGATCTTTTCTATTGCCATCTTAAGTCCAAGAATATCACTGTGATGTATACTCTTTGTTTCCAAAGCGGCACAAATCTCCCATCCAGACAAGCTCAACAGTTCCAATAGGGCCGTTACGCTGCTTGGCTATGATAACCTCTGTGATTCCCTTTGACGGCGAATCCTTATTATAATATTCATCTCGGTATAAAAACATTACAATATCTGCATCCTGCTCAATTGCTCCTGACTCACGAAGGTCAGAAAGCATAGGACGATGATCCGTTCTTGACTCACAGGCACGTGAAAGCTGTGACAGTGCGATGACTGGTACATTTAGCTCTCTTGCAAGTGCCTTTAGAGAACGTGAAATATCTGAGATTTCCTGCTGTCTGCTGTCTCCCTTTCTTGCTCCGCTTCCGCTCATAAGCTGAAGATAGTCGATCATGATACAATCAAGACCATGCTCAAGCTTAAACTTACGGCATTTAGAACGAAGCTCTGCCACCGTTATACCTGGCGTATCATCAAGCAAAAGCTTTGTGTTTGCAATGATACCAGAACTCTCGACAACCTGATCCCAATCACTGTCGGAAAGATTTCCTGTACGAAGTGTCTGAGAATCAACACGCGACTCCATGGCCAACAGACGGTTTACTAACTGCTCCTTTGACATCTCAAGAGAAAAAATTGCAACTGTCTTCTTGTCTTTTATGGTCATATTGTGTGCTAAGTTAAGTACAAATGCCGTCTTTCCCATGGACGGACGAGCCGCAATCAAAATAAGATCTGACGGCTGCATACCTGAGGTCTGACGATCCAAATCAGTATATCCAGTAGAAAGGCCAGTTACCATGCTGTGATTTCGCGATGCAATCTCAATTTTATTTACAACATTTATAACTACATCACGTATCGGCACATAGTCACTTGTTGCTCTTGTTTCCAGAAGACCAAAAATACGCTTTTCCGTAGATTCCAGAATGGTATTTACGTCTTCTTTTTCCATGTAGCAATCATTTGCAATCTCTTCATTGATACGGATCAGGCGGCGAAGCAATGCCTTCTCATACACCAGATTGGCATAATAGCGAATATTAACGGAAGTCGGCACCATATTAAGCAGCTCACGGAATGCAGCAATGCTGTAGCTTTCCGGCGGCACATCCTTGGTCTTTAGCTGCTCTTGAACGGCTACTAGATCTGTTGGCTTTCCCTCATTGTAAAGCTCCGTTATAGCCTCAAACATGGCACCGTACTGCCGTCCGTAAAAATCATCCGAATGGATAATCTCACTGGCTGCCGATATGGCTTCCTTGTCCATGAGCATACAGCCGATTACTAACTGTTCGGCCTCCGTGTTGTGCGGGAGTACTCGTTTTATTAATGCCTCTTCCATGTTTTTTATGCTTCCTGAACTTTAACGGTCAGCTTTGCAGTTACTTCTCTATGAAGCTTAACCGGAACAATCGTAGTTCCACATGCCTTAATAGGCTCTGGCAGAACCATCTTCTTCTTATCAATCTCAAGACCTAACTGCTTCTCGCATGCAGCAGCGATTTCCTTTGTGGATACAGAGCCGAACAGTTTGCCGCCCTCACCTGTCTTAACACTCAGTACAACTGACTTTTCCTCAATCTTTGCTGCCAACTGCTTTGCTTCCTCTAACTTCTGTGCCGCAATTCTATCCTCATTTGCCTTCTGTAGCTTCAGATCATTTAAATTCTTTGCTGTTGCTTCAATTCCAAGCTTCTTTGGAAGCACAAAATTTCTTGCATAACCATCGTTAATCTTTACGCGCTCACCCTTTTTTCCAAGTGATTTTACGTCCTGTAATAAAATTATTTCCATTTTTTTCTCCTCCAATTCTAATATCTATATCAGCCCTTCACTTCGTCACCCTTTTCTTCCTGAGCCATAAGCACATCCTTCAACATGCTTCTTGCCTCTCCAAGTGTGACATTGCGAAGCTGGGCACCTGCGACGTTCATATGACCGCCTCCGCCAAGCTTTTCCATTATGGTCTGTACATTTACCTCATCAATAGAACGGGCACTAATATAAATCTGATTTTCATATTCTGTCATCACAAATGATGCACGAATGCCGCGAATACCCAAAAGTTCATTTGCTGCCTGCGCTGCAATAACTGTCGGATTTCCAGTCATGTCACTTGGACATACACTGATTGCATAGCGCTCATGGAACATCTCCACCTCACGCACGGCCTCTGCCTTTGCCTTGTAATCCTCCATATCATCACGAAAGAGCTTTCGCACTTTTGTAATGTCGGCACCATTTCGACGTAAGAAAGCCGCCGCCTCAAACGTTCTGACACCTGTATTATTCATGAAATTATTTGTATCCACAACAATTCCAGAATACATTGCATCTGCATCAGTCGGACGAATCTTGATTGAATCTGAATAATACTGCAATATCTCTGCCACCATCTCACTGGCAGATGATGCATAAGGCTCCACATAGCTAAGCACTGCACCCTCAATACAGTCACGCGACTGACGATGATGGTCAAGCACTACCACATGCTGTGCTAACTGCAAAAGCTGCGGACACTCTGTTCGGCTTGGTCTGTTATTATCCACCACAATCAGAAGTGTTCCTTCTGTTATCCTCTGAATTGCAGTCTCATTATTAATAAACAGCTTCTTTCCATATTCTTCATCCTCGGCAAGACGATTTAGAAGAGGTTTTATGCTGTTTGCAATAGTATTCAGCACAATATGAACATCCTTACCAGATGTTCTGGCTGCGCGATAAATACCAACTGAAGCACCAATACAATCTGCATCGCTGATTGAATGACCCATGATCAGCACATCAGAAGATGCCTCTATAAGCTCCTTTAACGCCTGTGCCTTGACACGCGCCTTAACACGCGTATTCTTGCCCTGGCTCTGTGTACGACCGCCATAATAGGTGATCTCATCCTGATTTTTAAGAACAACCTGATCACCGCCGCGTCCAAGTGCCATGTCAATTGCCATGCGCGCGTAGTCATAATTTTTCGAATACGTTCCGCCGTTTATGCCAAGTCCGATACTGATCGTAACATTTATCGTGTTTCCGATACTGATCGTCTTCACATCCTCAAGAAGTGAAAAATCATTTGCCTGCATCTCTTTTAAATGCTCGTTGCTGACAATGGCAAAATATTTATCATTCTCCAGCTTTTTAATAACACCGTGATAGGCACTGATATACTTTGTAATCTGACGGTCAATCAGCGCTATCAGCAACGGTCGTCTCGTCTCCTCTATGGAGTCTAGGACTTCATCATAGTTATCAAGATAAATCAGCGCTGCAACAAGCTTTTCATCCTCAACCTTCTGCTTCCACTCAAGCATCTGTGTCTCGTCTGACAAATACACTGCATACATCATTGGTGCCTTTTTTCCCTGATCCTCTTCATCAACAACCGTCTCCACAATATCACGAATCGACACAGCCTTAATCGTGATCTGATATTTTCTTCCCAGATACTCCGAATGGACCTGTGATGTTCTTTGATTCTTTGGAAACTGTCTGTCGATTCCCGGAAACAGCGTACCCAAGTTTTTATGTGCATTGTTATTTAGCTGAACAATTCGCTGAAATGACTGATTCATCCATATTAGACGGCCAATCTCATCTGCCACACCATATGGAAATTCCATTTCCTGTAGCAGCTGCTTTTGAATCTGGGCATAACCTGCGCCAAAGCCAACCATGTCACTGTTAATTCTGCGGTGATAATAGATTGAAAGCGCCATAAGACCTATGATCAGAACAATTGAGCAGGCGCTTGCCGCCACACCAGCCATCCAGTCAATCATAGTGATAATGATGCTTAGAATCAAAAGCGCAATACACACAAGAAGTGGCCAGTTCATATACGCACTTAAGCTTCCATGTACTTTCACAGCCTCCTGCTTTTGCGTCTGACGAAGCTTTTCCTTCTCCTCGCGCTTTCTGTCTATATCCTGCAAAGCAGCTTTTCTCTCTGCCGACATTCTCTCAGATTCACCCGGCTCCGGTACCGTTTCACCCGGCTTATTTTTTTCCTCCATATCCATCTCTCCCCTGCCTGTCATGCAGGCAACGTGAAATCATTCAATATAGTTACATTCTTTTCACAGAAACTATACGGAACAATTATAACACATCTAATGGTAAATGGAAAGTATTAATTCAGTACTCAGCCGCTCCCTGAACCCATACACCGTTCTCATCGACATAATACCTGCCATTATCAACCCACTCAGAACGTGCCATCGTTCCATCTGCCTTCACGTAATAATTTCCAATCCAGCTGGAGGATAGCATATAACCAGACGCATCGAAATAGTACCACTGTCCACCAATGAGTTCCCAATTATTTATTGTATAGCTGCCATCTGCATGGCTGTACCACCAGCGACCATTGCTGATCTGCCACTGAGCGACTTTACCAGGTTCCCAAATGCCATACTCATTGACATAATAGCGATTCTCATCAACGCACTCGGAACGCGCCATAGTTCCATCTGCCTTCACATAATAATTTCCAATCCAACTGGAAGTCATCATATAGCCAGATGCATCAAAATAATACCATTCTCCGTCAATGCTTTCCCAATCATTCGTTGTGTAACTGCCATCTGCATGCTGGTACCACCAACCTCCATTGTCTTTCTTCCACTGTGCTGCTGCCTTGCCAGGAACCCATACGCCATTTTCATCGACATAATACTTATTCTCATCAACCCACTCAGAACGTGCCATCGTTCCATCTTCCTTAACATAGTAAGCACCGATCCACTGACTTGTAAGCATAATTCCATCCTGATCAAAGTAATACCAGTTCTGATTGATTTCTCTCCAGCCTTTTAACGGCTTTCCTTTCACGACATATACCCAGCCATCATCTGTCCCATACCAGCCATCATTCCAAACAATTTCATATATATCGCCAGTTGAATAATATGGATTCCAGTCTGCAACAAATGTAATTGCACCATTCTCTTCTCTGCATCCATTTATGATCGCTCCAACAGAGTCCTCCAAATCATACAATACATATTCGGTACGATCAGACAGATCAAATTCTAAAATTTGATTACTTGAATTATAGCAAATACCTCCATCATAATAGAACAATCCAGTATCCTGCTGTCCGCTGTAAGCACCAGTATCATTGGTTGAAGTATTTGTCAAAATCGTTTCTGCACCAGTGCTATTGTTTCTCTCAATCAATGTAGTCCAATCAGAATCCATATAATAGCTATTGCCGCCTGCAAGCACAATCGGAGACTCACTATTTCTCCAAAACGCAGATTCATATGCATTGCTTATACATGTCATACCCTGCGCATTCCAACTGTAATGATCCATCTGACTGATTGCGTTATCACTAAGTAAAAAATACTCATGGCTTGCCATTCCAAATCTATCACTCACTGGATCATCATATGTACAATCTACATGATAGAGCTGTCCGTTAATACGAACAATATTCCAGCCATGCCGCATCTCATCACTCGGCACAAAATAACAGTCAATACCAAGTGAATTTAAAATGTACATATAGGTACACGCATAAGACTGGCATACTCCAATTCCACGCATAAAAATACCTTCACATGCATAAATGGAATAGGATGTATCATATTCTGAATGGCTAACAATATAATCGTGGATTGTCAATGCCTTCTGCTCCTGTGTCATGCTGTCATTTACAAGAGACTGATAAAAAGCAAGCTTTGCATCGACCTGTGCAAAATAAGCTTTTGTTTCCTCTATTGACAATGGATTTTGAATGTCTGCCTCCACATATAATCCATCTTCTGCATAATAAAGCGCTACAAACGATCCTTCTGGGAAATATGGAGAATATCCATAATAATAAGGAAAGACACACTTTGTCTCATAAATATTCATATCCGAAATATCGACCGTTGTCTGTCCACTCAGCATGGCATCCTTCACACGTCTCTCAATCTCTGAATAAATCTGATATTCAGAAACATAACTCTGCGGACTAATCTGGTTATCCTCCCGTTTGGCATACCGCTGCTCCATCTCCTCATCTGCCTGCTTCACTCCAATCGGAGCTAAGCCATTGCCAGACTGGGATAGTGCTGTTTCATTTCCTGCTGCCTGACTTCCCAAATGATAGATTGCTGCCGTTCCATTCTCAGCGGCAAAGCTGCTTTGTGGGCTAATCGTGCATGAGAGCACCGCCAATCCTACCAATAATTTCTTAATCATAAAGTTCTCCTTCCTCTCTTTTGGTATCTTCAGTATACCGTCTAACCGCTCTCTTCGCAACCCAAATCTTGATGATAAAAATCTTGACACTAAATGGAAACATAGAAAAGCAGCAGAAAGAGCCCTGCTTACGCAAGACTCTTTCGCACAATTACTAAATCATCAAATTACCACTCAGGAACCCAAACACCATTCGAATCAAAATAATATTGGTTGCCATCTATTGTATTGCTTCCAGTTACAACACATCCGCCTCGCATATAATACCAGTCTTCGCCAGCCTGATACCAACCAGTTTGTGGTCCACAAACGCCCTGGCATGCACCGCTTGTATCAAAGTAATACAGCTTTTTATCAATTGCACAATATCCGGTAACCATTGCGTGTTGAATTGTATCATACTCGGTGTTAAAATAGTACTTCACACCATTGATAATCTGCCAGCCTGATACTACCCTGGATGCTGCATCAAAGTAATACCAGTTTCCCTTCACATCCTGATACCACTCTGAAACATACAGACTTCCATTTGCACGCGCACGGCATGTAACCAGATTGCATACAGCTTCGCCATTTGCAAGCATCTTTCCATCGTTATCAAATGCATAGTAGGCACCATTGATCTTTCGAATCTCATTTGTGACCAGACCGCCATCCTCTGCATAATAATCGCTTCCGGCAAGAACCCAGCCGTTCTTTGGAATTGGTGTCAGACATCCACTTGCATCGGCCACATACCATTTTCCATTTACATTGACAACAGTTGATGTCGCCATATTTTCATTTATAAAATAATATTTTCATCCAGCCATTATTTTCCAGTTTTATTACAATTCCTTCGCTGTCACTATAATAGTTTTCTCCATCCACTTTGAACGCTATATTTCGATACAGACTTCCATCATATTCATTAAAGTAGTATGATTTTCCGTGTACTGTTCGAAACCCCGTATATGCCTTTCCACCTTCTCCGTAGTAATACCTATAATAATTGTCATTCTCTGGAATGTACCATTCATTTACATAGAGAGTTCCATCTGCTTTTGTGCGATATCTTGCAATACCTGTGACAGATTTTTTATTCATATCAGCCAATCCATATTCCATCTTCTCCAAAATAATAAATTACCCCATTGATCATTTTGATTCCTGTGCAAACAGTACCATTATCCTGTATGTAAATATAGCCATTACTTAACAATCTCCATCCTTTTTGTGTCACAATTGCTTCGTTTGAATTAACGTAACGAAGACCATTTTCTTTTACGATTGTATCTGCATACATTTTACCATCACTTGCAAAAATATATTCAATACCATTTACTGTAGCTCTTCCGGTCGTGACTCTTTGTCCTTTCATAAAATACCAATCATTTTCTTCTTTTGCATAATACCACCCATTTTCACAGCCTCTTATTCCTCTATAAGCTCCATTTTGATCAAAATAACACAGCCTTCCATTAATCACGCGATACCCTGTACACATCACACCAAGTCTTCCATAATTTATTTTGTCAGTTGTTTTCTCTGCAAAACAATCTTCTTCTGTCAAAAAATAGTATCGTTCCGTTCCAATCATAGCCCATCCTGTGATGTATTCTGATTTCGAATTTAAATAATACCATTTTCCATCCAACAGCCTCCAACCAGTACCAGACAATCTAATTCCATCTTCTCCATAACAATACTCTGACAAATTTGCTGTACTCGCTGTGTTTTTCATCATTATGCCATTTTCAAAACAATACTCTTTTCCATCTATCTCTGCTTTACCATTCAAAAGATTTGCGCCATATTTATAATACCACTCACCATTTATAAGATTCCATCCCAATTTCATATCATTAGATGAACCTATATATATTCCATCTGCATCAAATAAATCAGCTGCTCCGCCTTCTTGATAAACCAGACCTGTATCCTTATTAATTCCTTCAAAATAATATTTTTTTCCATCTATTTCAAGCCATTCATTTTCTGCCAACGTACCATCTTCTTTTGCATAACTACTTCCCCCATTTACCCATCTGTTTTTTTGACGAACTCCATATCCATCCACAAAAAAATGTTTTTCTCCATCAACTCCAATCACTTTTTCTCGCTGCATACAGCCATTATCAACGAAATACTCACCTACCCAACCGCTATAAGGTTCTCCATCTACATAGTAGTAGTACTCACCTCCATAACAGCTCCAGCCTTCAGCTAAAATAGTTGTGATGGTAACTGAACCATTTTCATCTGCAATAATCAATTTCCCGTCCACTATTTTATCACCAATCAGCATAGTGTAATCTGACTCATCAAAATAATATTGGACACCATTAATCACTTGAAAACCTGTACAAATCTGTGCAGTAACAGGATCCGCATAGTACCACGAACCAGCTTTAAAAATCCACCCTACCATACACCATCCGCCTTCGCTGTACCATCTTCCTTCAAACTGCTCATTTTTTCGCATTATTCCCTGACTGTCAAATGTATATCTAGCCCCATCCGATGTCTGAAAATCTGTATCTGTCAACATTTCTCCGTCTTTAATATAGTAATAATTTCCATTCAGTAAATTCCAGCCTTCCTTATTGATTGTGCCTTGTTGATATCCGTCTAAATCATAAAGTGTATAGCCGTTCTCAGTCTTAATCATGCCAGTTTTCATGATTCCATTACTGTCAAAATGATAACAGGTTCCATTTATCATTACATCGCCAACTGCAAGTTTTCCTGATGCAGTAGCATAGTACCAAACTCCTGATGATGTATAGATCCATTCTTCGGAATACATAATTCCATATTCATCAAATCCATAGTATCCATCATCAATCCACATTATACAATTTTTCATTCTATTTTCGTCTAATACATAATGATATCCTGCCTCATCCAATTCCCATCCATCTGAACACACTGGTTTAAATTGCTGAATGCTATTTCCATCTTCTCCATCACATTCTAAAAAATCTGTATCATCGATCACATCATTTAAATTTTCTTCTTCGTTTGTAGCAATCATATTTAATTCTTCATTTGTTTCCTCTTCAAAAGGCTCAGTATCTTCTGCTAATGTTTCTTCTTCCATTATTTCTGATGTTACAAATTCATCCATTACTTCATCTGCCATAGGTTCCTGCATTGTCACTAACGTGGTAACTACTATCACTTTAATATATATTGCAGCTTTCAACAATTTTCTTACCATCATAAAAACTCCCTCCATTTTTGATTCAAAATTTTTATCTCTCACTCGACATATATTGTAATATACATGGCAAATGGCAACACAATATTTTTTTTCGGCATTAAATGTCCTTAAAGTTTTTCTTTAGTATAATGTTTACGGTTGCTTCTTGCAATATCTGTAACAGACTTTTCCTTATTTTTGCCACACATGGACGAATTGTTTTTTTATTAAAAGTTTCATGTTAAAGTTAAAATAGTAAGCTGCGATTTATAATGCCCTCACGGGCTGCTGTGCAGAAGATTTTTTCCTCTGCACAACATTTTATTTTTTTATAAATGTGTTTCAAATATCAAGTATCATTCAGAATAAATAGTAATTATCATTCAGAAATCCATACACCATTCTCATCAAACTCATACCAGACATTATTGATAACGGTTCTTTCTGATGTTAAAGCTCTGCCACCTCTGATATAGTACCATTTTCCATCTGCCTGATACCAACCAATTTTTACAATACCATTGCCGTCACGGTACTGCCCAATCATATTCCACATTCTGGCAGACATAGTTATAGATTGCAAATATTTTACTGTAATCATCCTTTCCATCTAAATCAAGATACTGAATAATTTCTTCTACTTTATCTGCAAGCTCTTTATTCTGATCTTCTGTCGGCATACTAAATATCTGTGGTTTCAAAATTTGTTATTCTGTCAATACCTTTGACAATGCATTCTCCGCCGCAAACGCCGGACTTTGTGATGATATAAGGATAGTAAGTCCCATAATACCGATCATTTCTTTTAAAAATCTCTTCATATTCTTTTCCTTCCTCTATATTTTTTCTTTTATTTACTTTTGCCAACGCTCCTTTTCGTCAACGTTTTATCTTTCTTTCAGTATACGTTCTCACATATATTTTTTCAATACGTGTGACAGCTTTTCGCTTATTTCTGTCACACAACTTTTGTCCCTATTAAAAAAAACCAGGCAGCATCTTTTGCCACCCAGCTTTTTCATTTAAAACTTAGATTTGATTATCAATCGCATTTTTACATTTTCTTTTACCATCACTTCGATGATCGATTATCAAATTAGGCAATCAAAATTCCATTTGCACTAAAGTAATAAGTAACACCATCAATTACCTGTACTCCTGTGCATACAGTTCCGTTTGCCTGAATGTATACATATCCATCAGATGTTAAAAGCCAACCCTGTGTTGTCACAACTGCACCATCTGCATTGACATAACGCAGACCATTACTATTTGCAACTGTATTTGCATACATCTTTCCATCAGGACCTAAGATATAGTTTGCTCCATTTACAGAAATCATTCCGGTAGAAACGATTCCGCCTTTCATGAAATACCAGATACCATCTGCATTGTACCAACCATCCTTTGGTCCACATACGCCCTGGCATACACCATTCTGATCAAAATAGTACAGCTTATGATCAATCACACGATATCCGGTGCACATAATTCCGACTTCATCCAGATTAATATCTCCCAAATAAGCTTCATATGCATACTCAGAACCAGGCATGAAATAATACATCTTTCCATCAATTCTTGCCCAGTACTTTATATACTGTGATCTATTATTCAGATAATACCAATTTCCGTTGATAGATTTCCATCCTGCACCAGTAAGCATTGCTCCATCTGCACCATAGCAGTAATCAAAATACCCATCAAAGACACCATCCTTACTTGCCATATTGGTCATCATTTTTCCATCCTTGAAATAGTAGGTATTTCCGTTAATCTGTGTTTTTCCATATTCAAGTCTGCTTCCTACCTGATAGTAATATTCGCCCTGAATCAAATTCCAGCCATCATGTAAATCTGCAGTACTCACATAACCGCCATCCTCATCTAGTACATAAACATGACCATTCAAATAGAAATTCTCTGTTTTCTTTTCTGTACCGCTGAAATAATAGTCCTTACTTCCAATAGTCAGCCATTCATCCTCTGCCAGTGTACCATCTGCCTTTGCATAGCTACTTCCATTATTAACCCAGGAATTTGTCTGGTAAACACCATACTCATTTACCCAATACTGGTTTCCACTCTGATCAACAACAGCTGTATCGCGCAGCATCAGTCCATTGCTTACATAATATGCGCCAACCCAGCCGGTATATGGCTTTCCATTCTGATAGTAATAATACTCACCATCGCAGCGACTCCAGCCATCTGCTGCAATCTCACTTACTGTAACAGCTCCCGATGCGTCTGTCGTCAGGATTTTTCCATCGACAACCTTTTCACCAACTAACATTGCACCAGTGTCCTCGTCAAAGTAATACTCGACTCCATTAATTGTCTGGAAACCTTTGTACAGCTGTGCAGTCCGCAAATCTGCATAATACCAGGTTCCAGCCTTTAAAATCCAACCAGTATACGCCCAGCCGCCTTCGCTAAGCCAGCGATTCCATTCATACTTGTTCTTTACCATTCTTCCCTGATAATCAAATACATACCATGCACCATCTGGTGTCTGATAATCCGTTCCTTTTACCAAAGAACCATTTGCCAGATAATAATAATTTCCGTCGACCAGATTCCATCCCTCTGAATCAATTGTTCCGATTACTTCTCCGTCATCTCCATAAAGTGTGTATCCATTTTCCGTTTTATTGACCTCTGTCTTCAAGCTTCCATCTTCGTTAAAATGATACAAAGTTCCATTAATTTGAACATCGCCAGTCGCAAGCTCTCCAGATGCATATGCATAATGCCAGATACCACTGTAAACCCATCCATTTGCTGCCATGATTCCATCGGAATAGAAGTAATATCGTTTATTTTCAATCGTTGCAGAACCATTACTTTCCATGATGCCAGTATTTCCAAAATAGTACCAGTTTCCGTCAATATACTGCCATGTACTCTTGAGGATTTTTCCATCACGCACATAGCACATTGGACCACCATCTACTATATTATAAAAACCATCTACACATTGAATTACATAACCATTTTCATCAACCGCATATGCATCACCGCTGTCACCATCACTAAAGAACGGCTGGTTTACTACCATTACCGGATTCATTTTATATGTATGGCCACCGTCATTTAAAAGGCCAATATACAAACTGCCATCCTCATTTACATAATACCAATAGCCCTTCTGCCAATACCAGCCTTTTGTCAGGACACGTGCACCACTTGCATCAGCAAGATACCAATTTCCGTCTATATAATACGTGTCGCTTGCTATCATTCCATCGCCGCCAAAATAATAAATCTTTCCATTGATGGTCATTGCCTTATAGCGTACGCTGTTTCCATTTTCATCATAGTAGTACCAGGTTCCCTTACTATTCTGATACCAACCAGAAATATGAGCTGATCCAATTTCTGCTGCCTGCGCCTCGGCATCTGTTGCTTCGGCTGTCTCATCTAACTCAGCATTCTCAGACTCTGTGGATTCTAAGGCTGACTCGGATTCAATTTCTGCCTCTTCTGCCTCAGATTCTTCTGTCGATTCAATTGTTATTTCTTCCGTGCTTTCGCTTTCTGCCGGCCGCTCTGTAGTTTCTTCTGTTGATTCTTCTACTGTTTCCGTCAAAGTAACATCGTCTTCCTCAGTTTGAACTTCAATAGCAGATGTAGTTTCTTCCCGTGCTACTTCTGCCGCCATTACCGGTCCCTGCGCAGACATCATCACTGCAAGACCTACTGCACCGATCTGTTTCCTTGAGAATTTTCTCATATGTAGTTTCTCCCTTCCCTGGGCAACACGGATTCACATTTCTTTTTTATTTTTGCCCGCAAACTTTCTTTCAGTATACCACTTTCAATGTTTTTTTTGTAACGTTTATGTTTTATTTTTTGAATATTTTTGCAATGAAAAAGAGGCACTGCATTTTCTGCAATGCCTCTCTTTTCTACTCGCTATTTTCTTTTATCTTTTAATTCATTCCTGCATTACACCATCTTTATCAAACTGATATGTTATACCATTAATATAGACACTTCCTGTTGTAACATATCCGCCCTTCATAAAATACCACTTTCCTTCTGCCTGATACCAACCACTCTGCGGTCCACACTTACCCCAGCAACTTCCATCTGCATTGAAATAGTACAGTTCACCATTTATTGCATGATAACCAGTATACATATAATGATCTTCTGTATCAAAATAATATTTCACACCGTTTATCATTTTCCAACCACTAGCTGCTTCAGAATAATTGTTAAAATAGTACCAATTTCCTTCAAGCATCTGCCAACCAGTATAATAGCATCTTCTACCATCGCTTCCGTAATAGTATTTTCCGCTATCTTCATAACGACAACCTGCATCATAAAAAATACCATTATATTCTTTATGTGTAAAACCTGTAATCATTCTTCCTCGGGTATTAAATGCATACCAGTCTCCATTAATCTGCTTTATCGTTCCACATAAGAAGCTTTCGCCTTCTTTATAATAGTAATACCCATCAATCAAGTTCCAGCCCTGTGCATAGTTAGCAGCAGGTATGTATACGCCTTTTTCATTAAATACATAAATCTTTCCATTGCTATCCCAAGAATATTCTTGTTTGCACGCTGTCATACCAGATGTAAAATAATACCAATCTCCAGCAATCTGTGTCCAACCATAAGCCATATTTCCATCTGCTTTTCGATAAAGCAGATCCTCAATCCAAACATCCGTTTCTACCATTTTCCCGTATTCAACCAAATATGTTCCTATCTGACCCGTATATGGTTTTCCATCCTGGTAATAATACCAGTCTCCATCATGAAAACTCCATCCATCTTCTATCGGTGCAATGCTCACAATTTCACCACTATCATTCGCGGTTATTACATCATTACCAACGACTCTCTCTCCTACCAGCATTTTTGGCATAAAGTAATATTCCACTCCATTGATTGTCTGGAACCCTGAATACAATGTTGCTTTTTCTGGATCTGCGTAATACCACTTTCCTGTATCATAAATCCATCCTGTCATAGCTGCGCCAGACTCACTGTAATATCTGCCTTCATATTCTATATTATTTCTCATTCTGCCAGATTCATCAAAGCTATACCAGTTTCCATCGGACAATTTACATGTTGTATTCTTCAACAACATTCCGTCCTTTAGATAATAATACACTCCATCAACCAGATTCCAGCCTTCCTGAAATTTAATCGTTTCTGCTATACTTCCATCATCCCCATAACGAATTATTGCATTGTCCTGTTGAATTGTTCCGCTCTTAAGACGCCCATCCTCTTCAAAGTGATACAATACTCCATTAATTGTACAATCGCCAGTTGCTAATTCTCCAGATGAAAATGCATAACACCAAACTCCGCTTCCATCCGTAAACCAACCATTATTTTTCAATATTCCATTGGAATCAAAATAATACAGCTTACCATCAATCTTATAGCTTCCTCCACAATATGCCGCGCCATTAGAAAAATAATACCATTCATTATTGATAATCTTCCAACCGTCATCTACTAATTTTCCATTGATGAGATAGTAATAATAGCGAATTGGATCTCTCCAAGACTGCATTTGAGCTACGCTATAAAATCCATCTGATAGCTTGGATAAATATCCATTTGAATCAATTTTATAATAACTGTCATCTATTTCTATAAAATCTTTTCCCGTAATCATTTCTGGATTCAAATAATAGGTATGACCATTTTCTGTCAAAATACCTGTATATATAATTCCATCTTGATTCAGATAATACCATTTTCCACCAGTTTGATTCCATCCCGCATTTTTTATCTGTATTCCGCTTTCGTCAAACAGATCATTTCCTGCTGAACCCCCTTGCATCATTTCTCCATTATAATTAAAATAATACGTATTTCCATTAATGGTAACCAATTCGCTTACTGCTCGATGTCCATCCTCACAATAATATTTCCAATTTCCAAAATCGTCCTGAACCCATAATGATGTATATAAACTTCCATCTTCTTTTGCACGACAATATATATACTTTCCAGATTCATCAGTAAAGTAAAATTCATTTCCCTCATATTTATTGTCAGATGCGTCAACCATTACACCATCCGCTTTAAATGCGTAATACGCACCATTTATTTCCAATATTTTTTTCTTTACGATTTCTCCATCTTTTATATAGTAATATTTTCCTTCGTTTAAAAACCAGCCATTTTCTGGCATTTTTGTAAGGCTTCCATCTTTTTGCGCAACATACTTTTCATCATTCAGCGTATAAACGCCCGATGTTACCATGCTTCCAAATTTATCAAAATAATATAACGTATTATTTATCTCATATATTCCATCCGTATAGTACGTTCTACCAGACCCATAATACATCCAACACTTATAAGTGTAATTATAATACCACTCATTCATGTAAAGACTTCCATCTGACTTAGCGCGATAATACACTCCGCTTTCATCACTGAATGTAGTATCTGCATACATTTTTCCATTTAAATCAAATCCATAATAACTGTCTCCAATTTTTTGAACTTTATTTCTAATATTATGGCCATTTTCATCATAGTAATAGTAAGTTCCATCTTCATTCCTGTACCATTCATTCACATAAAGACTTCCATCTGACTTAGCACGATACGTATTAGACTCAATACTAAACAACGTATTTGTATATCGTTTTCCTTTTGAATCAAATCCATAATAACTTCCGTTAATTTTTTCAACACAATATCGTAATAACTTTTCATTCTTCACATAATACCAATCTCCACTTGCCTGTGTCCATTGATTATTTAATAGTTCAGTCACTTTTCCATCTGAATCAGTTACGTATATTGCCCCTTCTATTTCCAACAACGCATTCTTTGAAACTCTTCCCCCATTAAAATAATAGTAGTTCCCCGAAACCTGTTGAATTCCTTCATAGGCAGTGCATTCCTCCCCATAATAATAAGAATTTCCATCTGAATCTTCATACCATTCATTCTGATAAAGTGTTCCATCCGATTTTGCTCGGTAATAACCAGCGGCTCCAATTGGTACAAATTGATCTCCATCCCATACAAAACTACTATCAATAAAAAATTCCGTATTTACATATAATTTTCCATCCTGATCAAATCCATAATACGCATTATCAATAAAAATCACTTCTTCTGTAACGAGACTTCCATTTTTTACATAGGTACGGTTTCCATCATTGTCCGTATGCCATCCATCTGTAATGGCACTCTGAGCTGCTACTATATTTTTTCCTTCTTCCACAGCTTCCGTCGTCAGTTCATCTGTTTCCTCTGTAACTACCTCAATAGCTGTTTCTTCCACTGCATTTTCTTCTGACGCTGTTTCTTGTACAATAACAGAATCTTGCTCTGAAACAGTCTCCTGTTCTGTAACTGTTTCCTGTTCTGCGGCTGATACATCTTCTGCGACTGTTGCCTCTTCTTGAGAGTCTTCCTGAGTAGCTTCCTGCGTCACTACTGTATTCTCTGTTTGTGATGTTTCAATTTCCGCAGCCATTGCCGGACTCTGCGCTGTCATCATTACTGCAAGTCCCATTGCTCCAATTTGCTTTTTTGAAATTTTTCTCATATAACTTTTCTCCCTTTATTTTTCACAAAAATTTGTACTATTTAGCATTACTTTGATTTTATTATAGCATTTGCCAATTTTCAATTCAACTGTGCGCAAATATGTGACGAATTTGACGGTTTTTCTGTCACACATTTTTTGTAAAAAAGAAGCACTACATTCTACGTAGCGCTCCTTCTTTAGCTTGTTATAAATTTTAGTTATCAATATTGTTTTACTAATAGTTGCTTTTAATGAAAACTCATCCCACATTTTCTTCAGGTTTAATCCAAGCTCCATCTGTGCCCAAATTATATTCTATTCCATTTATTACTTGAATTCCTGTTTTCATTCTTCCATTTTCATCGAAATAATACCAGTGATCTCCTACCAAATACCAGCCAATGATCATTTGTCCACCATCATAGAGATAATACCAGTCACCATTTAACTGAAGCCAACCTGTTTTCATTCTTCCATTTTCGTCAAAATAATACCAGTGATCTCCTACTGGATACCAGCCGCTAATCATTGCTCCGCTATCACTGAGATAGTACCAATCATCACCTAACTGAAGCCAACCTGTTTTCATCTTTCCATTTTCATCAAAATAATACCAGTGATCTCCTACTGGATACCAGCCAGTGACCATTGCTCCACTATCATGGAAATAATACCAATCCTCATTGATTTTTTGCCAGCCAGTCATCATAACGCCATCATCATCAAGGTAATACGAATTTGTTTGCAGATGTATAAAACCTGTGCTCTTTTCTCTTCTGGCATTATAATAATACCACTTTCCATCGACAAATTCCCAACCATGTTTATGATCAAATGATACCACCTGACTGCAATCTGTCAAATCTACGTACGCGCCCTTGACTAATACATTCCCACTATTAGTGTAAAGATAAATATGTGTAATATATTCACCTGCTTCCGATTTATGTTGTGACGCTGGAATCTTTACAGATGCTACCTTTCCATTTACACTTGCCTTATGCCATACAATATCATCCTGACCATTTTTCACAGTCCACGTTGGCATTAAAACCTGTTTAATTCCACTTGATGCCGTAACAGTAACATTAATCTGATATCCATCGGATGTAATATCTGAAATCTGAATATCATCAATCGAATTCTTCTCTTGATATGTAATTAAATTTGTATTACTATTTAAATTTGTATTACTATTCAAATTTGTGTTTTCAGTCACCGGAAGCAGAACATACTTGGCATTTAACCCATTGGTTCCTTTTGCTGCATTTGTCACACATACTCCTGTGCTGTCAGAGTATGCCTCTACGCGCCAAATTTTATTATATTCGCCTGAATATGTTCCATCATCCAGTAAAATATCAGTACCTAAATATTTTTTCTCCATCCATGTATTTGGATACTGCGTTATGGAATTTAATCCCAAAAGAAGATCTTGTCCCACACCATAACGCTGTTCCAATAGCCCTGTTACGTATTCCATAGTTGTCTGTAATACTCCCTGCGGATTTTCTGCTGGATCATATTCACCCTCTTGACGATCAAATGCACCTAATGATACTGCAATATGTCCTCTTGACTCATTTGGAAGAATCAATACCATCAACGTTCCAGGTACCACAAACGCATCGGGATTGCTTATAATATCTGTATTTTTCGCAATTAACTTATAAGATGCCTTACAGCCATTACCGTGAAATGTAATGATATCTCCAATATTTGTTCCAGCCAATCTGCTGTTCCAACCGGCTGTTGAAATCGGAATCCCAGTTAAGCCAAATTCCTGAAGACATCTCATGACAAGTGAGCTGCAATCATAATAGTTTTCTTCATATCGCTTTGACTGGCTGTATCCTTTTCCAACTTTTGATAACAGTGACTTGATAAATTCGGTCTGGCTAATATCTTTTTCCCCAACTGCATACAATTCAATCTCATCTATATCTTCTGTTTCTTCTGATATTACCTGTGCATCTCCACTAGGTTCTCCCGACGATTGAACACTCACACTTTTGTTTGAAGTTTCACCTGCCATATTTTCTTGATAAGGTATTACACTTATACACATCCCAATAATTATGGGAATTACAACACCAAAAATTTTTTTTCTAAACATAGCCTTCTCCTTTTTTATTTTTCGAAAACCATTTTATTCCTTCATTGTTTTTATGTCAAGTAAAATAAAAGTTTTAACATAATTAACATTTCTGAAGCATTTGTAATTCTAGTAGCCTGCAAAGAAAAAAGAGCTGCACTTTCGCACAGCTCTCTCCCATGTTTTTAAATTGGATTAAATAAAATCATATCAATTTGTTAACACAATTATCAATTCGCTACCCAAGCGCCATCTTGATTAAAAATATAAGTAGTACCACCAATTACTTGTGTTCCAGTTAGCATCACGCCATCGGCTCCCATATAGTACCAGGTGCCATTTAGATCTAACCAACCTGTCACCATTGCTCCACTTCCTGACAAATAGTACCAGTTATTTCCAACTAAGCACCAGCCAACTACCATCGCTCCGCTTCCATCAAAGAAATACCAGGTGCCATCCACAATCTGCCAGCCAGTCACCATCCAACCATATTCATTTAAATAATACCAAGTATTGCCTAGAGAAAGCCAACCTGTTTTCCTAAGACCAGTCTCATCATAATATTCCCAGTAACCATTTATCTGATACCACTGAGAAATATACAGACTTCCATCCGCATGTACTCGATATTCTCCTTCTGTATTCGGAAGTACGAAAGTTGTATCAGAAAGCATAACTCCTGAATAACCAAAATAATAATAGGCATCTCCGATTTTTTCCACGCAATCGGTTAAAACCTGACCATCTTTTACATACAGATAGTTTCCGTCTACCAAGTTCCAGCCATTTTTCGAAAGCTCTACTGCCTCTCCACTGGATTTGCAATAATAATTTTTGCCATCTACAGTAACACTTTCATCTTGATACATTCTGCTACCAAAATAGTAGAGAATTCCATTTACCTCTCTTAGTCCGAAATACATCTTTGCATCGTTTCCGAAATAATACCATAAACCTTTATAGTTCATGTACCATTCATTTCTATAGAGGTGGCCATCCTCATGTGCCCGGTAATAGCAGGTGTTTCCACTCTCTGAATCTAACAGATTAAACTGTTCATCCGCAAACATATATCCATCGCTATCAAATCCATAATAGAAATCGCCTATTTTTTCAACGCAATTGGTTAGAGCCTGACCATCCTTGACATAGCGATATTTCCCATCTACTTTTGTCCATCTATTATTTTGCAACTCTACTGCGATTCCATCCAGATTGCAATAATAAATCTTTCCATCTACAGTAATAGTTTGATTTTGATATAGTCTGCCATCCTCTGAAAAATAGTAAAGTGTTCCATTTATCTGTGTTAAACCAGAAGCCGCTTTTCCTTCATCTCCGTAATAATACCAAATGCCATGGCCATAGTTATCATACTTATCATACTCATACCACTCATTTACATAAAGACGTCCATCCGCTTTTATGAAATAATAGGTATATTTTTGGGTTGCCTCGTCCCATCTCGTTAATACTGTATTTCGATACATCACTCCTGTAGAGTCAAAGCTATAATAGGAATCTCCGATTTTTTCCACGCAATCGGTTAAAACCTGACCATCTTTGACATACTTATCATTTTCACCTTCCTTGATCCAGCCATTATCCTGAATTTCAATCACTTCGCCATCAGACTTACAATAATAGTTCCTTCCATCTACGGTAATCTTTTCATTTTGATATCTACAACCATTTTCAGAAAAATAATAAAGTGTTCCATCTACCTGTGTTAAGCCTGAAGCTGCCCTTCCTTCGTCTCCATAATAAAAATAGTAAAGATAATCCCCTCGCTCGTCAACATACCACTCGTTTACATAGAGACGTCCATCTTCCTTCGCACGATAATACGAACTAATTTGGCCTTCGAAATCCCTAAGAATAATATCTTCATTCGCATACATAACGCCTATGTAGTTAAAGCCATAATAGGAATCTCCAATTTTTTCTACACAATTGATTAAAGCCTGCCCATCTTTCACATACATAAAATGATCATCTACTTTGGTCCAATCATTGTTTTGAAGTTCTATCGCACTTCCATCTGTTTTACAATAATAGACCTTTCCATCTGCAGTAACGATTTCGTTTTGATATCTCCAACCACTTGGATAGAAATAGTAGCGGATTCCATCTACCTCCTGCAAGCCTGAGTACGCTTTTCCATCCTCTCCGTAATAATAAGTCCTATATTCCTCAACATACCACTCATTTCTATAGAGATGTCCATCTTCTTTTGCGCGATACTCGTCGGATCTTTCGTTTTTCTCATTCCAAATTCCAAAGCTTCTATTAACAATCAAAAAGCCTTTCTCATCGAAGCCATAATAGGAATCTCCAATTTTTTCCACGCAATTGATTAAAACCTGACCATCCTTGACATACAGATTTTGGTCATCTATCTTGGTCCAATCATTGTTTTGAAGTTCTATCGCACTTCCATCTGGCTTACAATAATAGCTCTTTCCATCTATGGTAACACTTTGGTCTTGATATCTTCGACAATATTCGGAAAAACAATATTGTATTCCATCTATCTCATGTAAGCCTGAGTACGCTTTTCCATCCTCTCCGTAATAATAAAAAACTTCCCTCTCGTTGGTATACCACTCATTTGCATAGAGTCGCCCATCTTCCTTCGCACGATAATCCGAACCCATTTGGCTTTCAAAATTCCAAATAGAAAAATCTCTATTCGCATACATAACGCCTCTGTAGTCAAAGCCATAATAGGACTCTCCAATTTTTTCTACTGTATTTGATAAATACTGACCATTCTTTATATAGAAGTAGTAATCTCCCACTTGATGCCAGCCATCACCAGAAATGTCACTTACAGAGCCTTCAGGGTCACAATAATAGCTTTTTCCATTTTCCGAAACACACTGATTTGTGCACACCTTTCCCCAACTAAAATAATAGGTTTTCCCATCTACCTCGTGCAAACCAGAATAACCTTCTCCTTTTTGTCCGTAATAATAATGGTTTCCCAGCTGATTAGTATACCACTCATTTACATAAAGACTTCCATCTTCCTTTGCACGATAGCACACCATCACGTAATCTACACCATTATCGCTCTTATACATATTAAAGGACTGGTTCACATACAGAATTCCATTTTCATCAAAGCCATAATAGTTTCCATCAATCTCAAGCACCTGATTTTGTACCAGTTCTCCGCCTTTGATATAAGTGATGTTTCCATCATCATCCTGACACCAACCATCGGTAAGTGTGATCAGATCAGTGATCTGTTCTTCTGTCGGCATTGCATATGTCTGTACCTCCGACAGCACTTCTAGCTCTTCCGACTCTTCTATTAACGATAATTCTTCGGATTCTGACTCTAGTTCAATCTCTGGCTCAGTTGCACTTTCACCTGTACTTTGTTTTTCATTCTCTGGCTCAAGCATGGTCTCAGCTTCACGAGATTCCTTCTCAGTTGCAGATTCCGTTATGATCTCTTCCTGTGTTGGCGTGTGTTGTGCTTCTGATTCTGCCTGCGCTTCTGTTTCTATCTCTGCTAGTTCTGTTGTTTCTATCTGTTCTTCGGTCTGGCTCTGTGTTTCAAACTCTGTGACCTCGGTCGATGCGAAAGTCTGTGACTGTGTCTCTTCAATTTGTTGTTTTGTTTCCTCTGTTTGTAATTCTGTTTCCTCCCAAGCTGTCTCTTGTACTGTTTCCTGCGTACTTGCCTCTGGTAGTGTTTCCACCTCTGCCGCCATCGCTGGTGTCTGGACTGCCATCATCACCGCAAGTCCCATTGCTATCATTTTTTTTGATAAGTTTTTTCTCATGCGTCTACCTTCCCCTTCCTAAAGGCAAAATAGCTTTTGCCCCTAACTGATACCCACGAATTGCTCTGTTACGATGCAATCTCAAAATATTCGGATTCATTATTTTTTATTATACCTTTTATTACCAAAACTAGCAATCTGTGACAACTCATGTGACAGTTTTTTTCTGATTTGAGACACACTTTTTAAGACACAGGCACGAGAATCCTCGGCCATTCAATGACAGTCATTCACCACAACTGCACACACAACACGCCCAAATTTTTTCCTACACAAAAAGAGCCGAGTAGTTCACTACCCGACTCCTTTTGCTCATCATTCAAGCTTTTTACTTACACCACTTATGCCTTTTCTGATAAAATATTCTTTTATTTCCAGTTAAACGGAATGAATCAATTAGCAAATCCAAATTCCATCCGTTCCGAAATAGTATGTAACACCGTTAATGACCTGCACTCCAGTGCATACAAGTCCGTTTGCCTGAACATAAACATATCCAGCAGATGTCAAAATCCAACCCTGCTTTGTCACAACTGCACCATCTGCATTTACATAGTAAAGACCAGAATAACTTCCAGTAACTGTATCTGCATACATCTTTCCATCACGGCCAAAGATATACTCAATTCCATTTACAGTAACTATTCCTGTGGAAACTTCTCCACCCTTCATGAAATACCAGCTGCCATCTGCTTTGAACCAACCATCCTTCGGTCCGCATACGCCCTGGCATACACCATTCTGATCAAAATAGTACAGCTTATTCGAAATTACATAATAACCGGTACACATAATTCCGCACTCTTCAAATCGAACAGTTCCCCAAATATCACTATCGTTAGCAGCCTCAGTTCCTGTCTTAAAATAATATTTATTACCATCGATGACAGCCCAACCTGTTACATACTGTGATTGACTATTCAGATAGAACCAGTTTCCATTGAGTGATACCCAGCCTGGACCAGTGATGCTTCTTCCATCTGCTCCATAGCAGAAATCATAGTATCCATCAAAGAGTCCGTTTACTGTTGTTAGATTTGTCTGCATCTTTCCATTTACAAAATAATATTTGCTTCCATTGACTTCAGTTCTTCCAGATGGCAATCTGTTTCCAGCTTTGTAATAATACTCGCCATCCACTAAATTCCATCCTGCATCTAACTCTACTGTACGGATGTAAGCGCCATCTGCATCCAATATATAGACACAACCATCCTTACCAAAGCTTTCTGTTTCTTTGTTTATATCATCAAAGTAGTATGTTTTGTCTCCAATTATCAACCACTCATCTTTTGCCAAAGTACCATCTGCCTTCGCGTAGCTGTTTCCATCATCGACCCAGGTATTGGTCTGATATACACCATACATGTCTACCCAGTACTCACCGCCCTCTGTGTCAGTAAACCATGTATTTCTCAACATACGACCATCGCTGATATAATATGCTCCAACCCATCCGGTATATGGCTTTCCATTTTTGTAATAATAATATTCACCATCATGACGGCTCCAGCCATCTGCTGCAATGTCCTTTGACAAAACTTTTCCCGACGCATCGGTTATCACTACCTTGTCATCTACAACTGCTTCTCCTACTAACATTGCTCCATCATAATCGCTAAAGTAGTACTCGGTTCCATTAATTGTCTGGAAGCCTCTGTAGATATTTGCTGTCTGCGGATCTGCATAGTACCAGGTTCCTGCTTTTAAAAACCAACCGACATATGCCCAACCGACATCACTATACCAGCGAAGACCATCCGACTTGTTTTTCTTCATTCTTCCCAAATAGTCGAATGAATACCATGCGCCATCTGCTGTCTGATAATCGGTTCCTATAACAAGTGCGCCATCCTTCAGATAATAATAATTTCCATCGACCAAATTCCAGCCTTCTGAATTGATGGCTCCCAGTTCCTCGCCACCATCTCCATACAGCATATAACCATTTTCTGTCTTTATCACACCTGTCAGTAATAGTCCAAATTCATCGAAATGATACTGTGTTCCACCGATTGATACATCACCAGTTGCAAGTTCACCTGATGCATTTGCATAATACCAGTTGCCGTAACCACCCAAAATCCATCCGTTTGCTGCCATACTTCCATCTGAATAGAAATAGTACGCTTTGTCATTGATACGAATGGAATCATTTTTAACCATAAGGCCTACAGAATTGAAATAATACCATTTTCCATTCACATTGACCCAGTCGTCTTTGACAATCTTTCCGCCACTGACATAATAAGTCGGACCGCCTTCCGGTGCGCCGAGGAAACCATCTGCACAAGCAACCACGTGTCCGTTTTCATCCGTCGCATATACCATGTCATCGCCATCATATCCGCTTTCCAAAAACGATGCATTGACAATCATAGCTGGATTCAACCAATAGGTATAACCACCATCTGTTAGATATCCTGTATAGAGAGTTCCATCATCTTTTACATAATACCAACTGTCACCCTGTTTATACCATCCAACTGATAAAACGCGCTCACCACCCTCGTTTGCAAGATAGTATTTTCCATCTATCAGATAAGTCGCACCTGTAACCAAACCGTCCCAACCAAAATAGTAAATTTTTCCACCTATCGTTGCCGCTTCGTATCTTAGTAACCTTCCTGATCCATCATAATAGTACCAGGTTCCACCCTTGTTCTGATACCATTCAGAAATATATAGGCTTCCATCAGCTTTCGCACGGTAATGCCCATAATTGTACACAAATGTTTCTCCTGCATACATGATTCCGTTTTCGTCAAATCCATAATAGGCACCATTGATCTGTATCACACAATTCTTTACGATCTGTCCATCTTTTACATAAGTGTACTTACCGTCTGCATCTAGCTGCCAACCGTCTGCGATCTGTACAGCAATCTGATTTCCTTCTACTTGAATACCGTCATCTCCAAGAGCCTCCGTTTCATCTTCCGATTCTGCTTCTGTCTGTACTTCTGATGCAGATTCTGGCACTGTTTCGCTACTTGTCTCGTCTGATTCTTCTGATGTTTCTTCTGTTTCAGCTAATTCTGACTGCTCAGTAGATTCTACTGTTGGCTCTTCAGTCAAGTCCTGCTCTGATGCAGCAGTCTCTGCAACAGTCTCTTCCGTAGACTCGCTCTCCTCTGACGGGATTTCACTCGTTGTCTCCTGGGCTTTAGTCTCCTGTGATCCTTCCACCTCTGCTGCCATCACCGGTCCCTGAGCTGACATCAACACAGCAAGACCAACTGCACTAAATTTTTTTCTTGAGAATTTTCTCATATAAAATTGTCTCCTTCTCCGTAATTGTCTAGCTAACTGGCTTCAGTGTTAGACGTTTTTTTCAGTATAGCATTTTCTTTGTCTTTTTCGCAAGCATTTTGGTGATACATTTTTATCTCTTTGGAAGAAAAATGGAGCTATGCTCCGATATGTCCCCTGTCTAGTAGACAGAGGGCATATCACACAGCTCTCTCTTATGTTTGTACTTCAATTCGGTCGATTTCTCAATTAAGAAATCCAGATGCCATTTGCTCCGAAATAGTATGTAACACCGTCGATTACGTGTATACCGGTACAAAGCTCTCCACCTTTTTGTACATAGATATAGCCATCAGACGTCAAAATCCAACCAGGTGTTGTCACTATCGCACCATCAGCATTTGCATAGCGCAAACGAATAATATCAGTATCTACGATTTCATTTGCATACATCTTACCATCTCTGCCAAATGCATAGTTTACACCGTTAATGCAATACTCTCCACTAACAACATCTCCATTTTTCATATAATACCAAGTTCCATTTGCATTGTACCAACCATTCTTTGGTCCGCATTCTCCCTGACATACACCGTTCTGATCAAAATAGTAGAGCTTACTGCCGATCACACGATATCCAGTACACATGATTCCAGCCTGATCATCTTCCATATGAATATTATAATTATAGCCTGTCAGGAAATAATATCTGTTTCCATTGATTACTACCCAGCCTTTTAAGTACTGTGAACGCTCATCAAAATAATACCAATTTCCATTGATTAGTTTCCAACCAGTATAAGAAGCCTTTGCACCATCCTCTCCATAATAATAATCATTGGTATCTTGATACAAATTCAATGCACTGATCTGATTCAGAAGCATTTTTCCATAATCAAACTGGTATTCTTTTCCGTCAATAATCTGTCTTCCCTCGACAAGACCGCTACTTGTTTTATAATAATAGTTACCATCAATCAGATTCCAACCATTACTAAGCCGATCCGCATCACAAATATAAACACCATTCTCATCAAACAGATACTCTTTTCCATCAATTGTCGTGATGCCTCTTACTTTAAATTTATCTTCAAAATAATAGGTCTTTCCATCTGGCGTTGTTACCCAGCCTGTCTTGATAAGCTTTCCATCTGCCTGAGCATAGTAATTACCATAATTTACCAGCGAATTGATAATATATGCACCATCCTCTCCTAGTGCATATTCTTCTCCATCCTCATCTGTAAAGAGACGATTTTTGAGCATCAATCCATCTTTAACATAGTATACGCCAACCCAACCAGTATATGGCTTTCCACCTTGGTAATAGTAGTAGTCTCCACCATAATAGCTCCAACCATCGGTAGAAATATCTGTCACTGTAACAGCTCCATTATCATCGGCTCTCACAATCTTGCCATTCACAACTGTTTCTCCAGTTAACATTTCACCATTATAGCCTCCAAAATAATATTGAACACCATTAATCTCTTGAAAACCAGTGTAAAGTTTTGCTGTCAGTGGGTCTGCATAATACCAGTTGCCATTTTGATAAATCCAACCGACATAAGCCCAACCATCATCGCTATAAATTCTTTTATAGTTATTTACTCCATGAAGCATTTTTCCATCAAAATCAAACTCATACCATGCACCATTCTCAGTCTGATACTCACAATATTGCAACAACTGGCCATCTTTTAAGTAATAGTATGTTCCATCAACTAGATTCCAACCCTCATCCTTAATCGTTCCAAGATAGACGCCATCTAGATTATAAATGTCGTAACCACCTTCTACCTCAATCATGCCAGTCTTTAATTTGCCTTTCTCGTCAAAATGATATACCGTATCACCGATTGACACGTCGCCAATTGCAAGCGCACCTGACGGATATGCATAATACCATTCTCCCAAATTACTGCAGCCCCATCCATTCACAGCAAGACTTCCATCGCTAGTAAAGTAGTAGTGCACACCATTAATTTCAGAGAACTCATTTGATCCAATAAATGAATTGATATAATACCATTTTCCATTGATCAATTTCCAACCCATATTTTCAGCTAACTTTCCATCTACTGTATAGAAGATACTATATCCCCTTCCATCATGGAATCCATCCTCAAAAAGATGGGCATGTCCGTCTCCATCAATATAGCAAGCCATATCCTTACCTGGAGTATACCAAAAGTTTACATTCGTTTCCATAGCAGGCTGCAACACATACATATAACCATCATCATAGAAATAACCATCTCTATTGGTATTATACAAGGTTCCATCTTCTTTTACATAATACCAATCACCATCCTGCTTATGCCAGCCTTTTGCCTCAACTAATACACCATCAGGATCTGCCAAGCGCTCTGTATCCTCTCTATAAATAACTGTATTCGTGTACAACATTCCGTAACTGGTAAAGAAATATCGTTTTCCATTGATTTCTTTAATTCCGTCTTCCCGAATTTCTTTTCCTGACTCATCGTAATAATACCAGCTTCCATAAGCATTCTGATACCATGCTGATACATATAAGCTTCCATCTTGTCTTGCACGATAATAACCACCATGGAAATTAAACTCTTCTCCAGCATACATGATTCCATTTTCATCAAATCCATAATATGTACCATTAATCTGCATGATGCAGTTCTTTACGATTTGTCCACCCTGTACATAAGTATACTTGCCTTCCTCATCCAAGTGCCAACCATCTGCTAATACTTCCTGATTCTCCGCCAACACATACTCATCAGCGGCATTTTCGCTCTCGCTTGACTCTGTTTCTGTTGATTCCTCTGCCGGTGAAGTTTCCTCTAACTTGGCTTCTGTCTGTTCAGTTGATTCCTCGGTTTCTGTTTCCACAGACTCTTCTGTCTGCGCTTCGATTTCATCCTCTGTTTCAAGTGGTGTTTCTGCTTGAGCCGTTGTCTCCACTTCTTCAGTTTGTGATTCTGCTGTCTGAGCCACCGTCTCTACTTCTTCAGCTTGTGATTCTACCGTTTCTTCCTGCTGTTCTTGTGCTGTCTCCTGCACAGTAGCCTCTGGTGATGTTGTCACTTCTGCTGCCATTGCTGGTGTCTGGACTGCCATCATCGCTGCGAGTCCGACTGCTCCAAGTTGTTTTTTGGATAAATTTTTCTTCATGCGTATACCTTCCCCTTTCTGAAGATCATTGCTATGTTTCAATGCACCTTCTTAAAAGTTTTTTTCATTATACCCTTTCTTTTTTCATTTTTCAATATATCTAATAGATTTTTCGTCCATTTTTGCTATTCTTTTATGAAATATAGATAACAGCAAGAGAGAGCCATGCTTGGCCACTGTCAAATAGACAGAAGCATATCGCATAGCTCTCTCTTATGTTTATTCTTAGATTTAATTAAATATTTTTAGATCAATCAGAAATCCAGACTCCGTCCTGATTGAAGACATAAGTATTGCCATTGATTGTATGCGTTCCGGTCAGCATCGCGCCATCGTTACCCATATAATACCAAGTACCATTTAAATTTAGCCAGCCTGTTACCATGACTCCACTTTCTGCCATATAGTACCAGTTATTTCCAACTAAGCACCAGCCAACTGCCATTGCTCCGCTTGGTCTCATATAGTACCAGTTACCATTTAGATTCAGCCAGCCTGTACTCTTTTCTCTTCTTTCATTTTAAAACGCGATTATTTTAAAGAAGAGCCCTGCTTTCGCAGAGCTCCTCCCTTCCCTTAATCGTTGATATTCAAATTATAATTACGAAATCCAGATGCCATCTGCACCAAAGTAATATACAATACCATCAATCATATGTACCCCAGTACAAAGTGTTCCATTTGACTGAACGTATATATAGCCGTTCTTTGTCAACCTCCAACCTTTTGTTGTCACTACTTTTCCATCCGAATTGACATAGCGAAGGCTTTTTGCGCGGCTATCAACAAATTGACTCTCTGCTACCACATCACTATTTACGATTTGATCTATCAGCATTTTTCCTGTGAGATTATCAAAGGCATATTCTGTTCGATTGATTGTAGTGATGACTGCTACTTGTCTCTCCACATAGTCCATTACTCCGATTGCCTCGGTAATTACTTTTCCACCTTTCATATAATACCAATCACCATCGGCATAATACCAGCCATTTTGTGGTCCACAAGCGCCTTGGCATGCTCCACTCTTATCAAAATAATATAATACTCCATTGATTGTTCGATAACCAGTAACCATTTCGCCTGCTACTGATTTTGTTTTTCTCCAGTAACCAGTATCATAAAAAGACATGAAATAATATCGACTTCCATTTAGTATTGCCCAACCTTCCAAACATTTGGAATTATTATCAAAATAATACCATTTGCCATTGATCAACTGCCAGCCAGTAAACTCGGCCATACTTCCATCAGGCTTGTAGTAACTGTTTCTGCCAAATGTATCCGTATCTTCCTGTATATCTGTTAGCGGTGAAAATCCATCACTCAGCATTCGATAGCCTTGCGCAAATATATACCACTTTCCATCTATCTTAGTCTTCCAACCTTTTGTAAGTTGTCCACCAGCTTTGTAATAGTAAGAGCCATTTATTAACGACCAGCCTTCCTTCATTTCCTCAACTTTGCATAAGTAAGAGCCATCTGTTCCAAACAAATATTCTATTCCGTCAATCGTCTGAACACCTGTTGCAAGTGCTCGACCATATTCAGGTTGATCAAAATAATAGAGTGTTCCATTAATCGTCAGCCATTCTTTTCTTGCCAGCGTACCATCGGTCTTTGCATAGTTGTAACCATAACCGTCGCTAATCCATCTATTTGTCTGGTAAACACCATATTCATCTACCCAATAGTATTTTTTTGATGTTGGATCCTGTACAATCTGATTACGAAGCATACAGCCATTCTCTACATAATAAGCACCTACCCAACCAGTATACGGCTCACCATTTCTGGTATAATAGCACTCGCCATCATGATAACTCCAGCCATCTTCCAGAGAAAGGCGACCTTTAATCGCTCCATTCTCATCAGTCATGATTAGCTCGTTATAAACAACTGCCTCCCCCTCAAGCATTGTCGCATCTAGCTTAAAGTAATATTGTACACCATTGATCTCTTTAAAACCAGTACATGTCTCTGCCGTCTCAGGATCTGCATAGTACCATGCACCTGCTCGCTTAATCCATCCAGTAATTGCATCACCATTTTCACTGAGCCAGCGCTTCTTTGCTCTCACGGAACTAAGCATTCTTCCGCTCTTGTCAAACACATACCATTTGCCATCTGGAAGTTTGTAAGCGCCATCTGCCTTTGCAACTCCATTTTCAACATAATAATAAGTTCCGTTAACAAAACCCCAGCCATCATGGGTAATCTCTCCTAGTTTGGTGCCTTCCTCATCATAGATCGCGCAGATTCCATTTTCTTCACAGGCGCCCTCTTTTAAAATGCCGTTTTCAGAGAAATGATATAACTTTTCTCCAATCCAAGCATCTCCTGTTACAAGTTCACCAGATGGCTTTGCATAACACCAAGTGCCAGTACACAAATAGACCCAACCATTATCCTCCATTACACCATTTGAATCAAAGTAATAATATTTCCCATCAATATTGATTGGATGAGGACCATCATAGTCGATTCTTGCATCACAAATTTCCATATAGCCATACTCATTAAAGTAATACCATTTGCCATCAATATTTTTCCAACTATTTTTAAGTACTTGTCCATTGCTTACATAGACTTTAGAACGAAAACTCTCATATAATCCATCTTCTTTAATTGGTGTTACATGTCCCGCGAAATCAATTTTATAAGCTGCTCCATCAATTTCAATAAAATTAAACCCAGTTAGCATATATGGAGCCATGTAATAAGTATAACCTTCATACTCTATAAGTCCATACTTTGCACTAAAGTCTTCCTGTGTATAATACCATCTTTCATTTATCTTATGCCATCCTACTATCTGAATTAATTCGCCATTCTCATTTGCCCCGTAATAAGAATTGTCAATATATACGAAACCATTTATTATTAAATATCCACTATAATTGTCAAACAGATACTTTCTTCCCTGAATCTCAACAATTCCCCTTACTTTGCAAGAAGTTTCATCATAATAATACCAGTAGCCTTCGCTATCCTGATACCATTCTGATACATACAAAGTTCCATCTGCCTTCGCCCTGTGTTCTCCATTATACAGATCTCGAAACTCGCAATCCTGATACATGTAACCGTTATAATCAAATCCGTAATAATTTCCATCTATCTTAAGCACTTGATTATATACATATACATAGTGATCCACATACTGCCATCGTCCACTTTCCGATTTTACCCACCAGCAATTATCTGCTGATCTTGCTTCATTGTCTTCAGCATTGCTATTTAACGGTTCTGTTTCCAACTGTAATTCAGGCTCAGCTTCTGACTCTAATTCTTCAGATAAGTTTTCCTCAGATACAGCCTCCGTTACCTCTGATTGCTCCATTTGTGATTGTTCTACTTGTGATTCCTCTGCTTCTGATTCTAATGTCTCTGCCTGAGTCTCAATCTCTAGCAATGATTCTGTCTGAACGCTTTCTGGTTCTGTAACTGACTCTGTCAAATCGCTTAGTTCAGTCTCAACTTCATGAGCTGCTACTGTCTCTTCCTGCTGAGTCTGTAATTCTTCAGATGCCATAACTGATGCCGGCATCGCCATTAACGCAACAACACTCAATACTCCTATTTGTTTTTTCGAAAATTTTCCTCGCATTTAGTAACCTTCCCCTTTCCAATTTTAAAATTTGTAAAAGATACGCTATGTTTTTCAGTATAAGGTTACTTCCGCAGAAATGTCAAGACATATAAAATCAACTTCATTGAATAATCTGTCTTTTATTTCTTTGGATGACATTTACTTTCACTTTACTGATACTTCAATGCTGTTAAAAACTTCTAAATCAAGTGTTATCTCGCGCAAAGGCTATTGATGAAGACAATATAGCAACCAAAATCACCTATCGTTTTTCGAAAATATTTATCGTCTTCTTCGTATCCTAGTGCATCTCTCCACTCAGTGTTTTTTCCCTGCGTCTTTAAATAGCGCGCCATCATGTTAAAATGAGTGATGACACTATTGTGGCAGGCTGTACGAAAAGAGTCCTGCTCCATCTTCTGGCTGCGATCTAAGCTCAGCCATTTTGCACGGATTTCAGCATATGTTGTTGCTTCTCCTATCAATTCATCGTACAGTTCCTGACCAACTGGATCATTTTCGATTTCTTTAAGCAATTTTTGATGCAGCTCTCTCATCTGATCAAATGTCAGACTCTTTGGTGTTTCTAAATAGTTTTCGTATGTGTTAGCCATGTTTTTTGCCTCCTATTTTTCTACAGTAGTGTCAAAATACTCAATCCCATCTCTTGGATAAAAATATGTGCGGATATATCCATCTGTAGAGACAATTACAAATTCATTTGTCTCTTCTATATAATAAACATCATCTCCATCTTCTTTTTCTAGCTTATGGAGTGCTCTGCTGTCAGATATAACGGCAGCTGCAGCCTTTTCATACTCTTTAGCTGATGCAAAGCCCATCTCAATGCCATGCTTTTCGAAGTGTTCCTCACATAGCGAATCACTTCTAAATGTGAGTGTGGATTTTGCAGACTGACTTGCCTGAGACGACTGTATAGTCTGAGTAACCTGTCCTGCCTGCCCAAATATATTATCTTGGCTATGATCATTTTCATACCAGCCAAAGTAAGCTGCAAATAACAAGATAATGGCAGCCAAAATTGGATAGCGTTTTTGTATTTTCTTCACTTTTTCTCCTTTGAAAAAAGCGAGCCATGCATACGCATGACCCGCTCTCACTTAGTCAATCAGTTGCCCAATTAACCTACATATTAAATTTGCTTGAATTACTCAGCCTTAGGACCTGCAGCTACTAAAGCCTTACCACTCTCGTTGCCCTCATATTTCTTGAAGTTCTTTACGAAACGGCTAGCAAGATCCTTTGCCTTTGCCTCCCACTCAGAAGCATCAGCGTAGGTATCGCGAGGATCAAGAATCTTAGAATCTACTCCTGGAAGCTCAGTCGGAACCTCGAAGTCGAACATCGGGATCTTCTTGGTAGGTGCAGTTGTGATGGAACCATCCAGGATTGCATCGATGATACCACGAGTATCCTTAATGGAGATACGCTTTCCGGTACCATTCCATCCGGTATTTACCAGATATGCCTTTGCACCGCTCTTCTCCATCTTCTTAACCAGCTCTTCTGCGTACTTGGTCGGATGCAGCTCAAGGAATGCCTGTCCGAAGCAAGCGGAGAAGGTTGGAGTCGGCTCAGTGATACCACGCTCGGTACCTGCTAACTTAGCTGTGAAACCAGACAGGAAGTAGTACTTAGTCTGCTCTGGAGTCAGAATAGATACTGGCGGCAGTACGCCGAAAGCATCTGCAGACAGGAAGATTACGTTCTTTGCAGCCGGAGCAGCAGAGATCGGACGAACGATCTTCTCGATGTGATTGATCGGATAAGATACACGAGTATTCTCGGTTACGCTCTTATCTGTGAAATCGATCTTGCCATTCTCATCAACAGTAACGTTCTCAAGAAGAGCGTTTCTCTTGATTGCATTGTAGATATCCGGCTCAGAATCCTTATCAAGGTTGATAACCTTTGCATAGCATCCACCCTCGAAGTTGAATACGCCGTTGTCATCCCAGCCGTGCTCGTCATCACCAATCAGAAGACGCTTCGGGTCAGTAGACAGAGTGGTCTTACCTGTTCCAGACAGACCAAAGAAGATAGCGGTGTTCTCACCGTTCATATCGGTGTTAGCGGAGCAGTGCATGGAAGCCATACCCTTTAATGGAAGGAAGTAGTTCATCATAGAGAACATACCCTTCTTCATCTCGCCGCCGTACCAAGTATTGATGATAACCTGCTCATGGCTGGTGATGTTGAATACTACTGCAGTCTCAGAGTTAAGACCTAATTCCTTGTAATTCTCAACCTTAGCCTTAGATGCGTTGTAAACAACGAAATCTGGCTTGAAGTTCTCCAGCTCCTCAGCTGTTGGGCGGATAAACATGTTAGTTACAAAGTGAGCCTGCCAAGCAACCTCTACGATGAAACGAACTGCCATTCTGGTGTCCTTGTTTGCACCACAGAATGCATCTACAACATACAGCTTCTTGTTAGAAAGTTCTTCCTGAGCGATCTTCTTTACTGCTGCCCATGCTTCTTCGCTTGCCGGATGATTATCGTTCTTATACTCGTCAGAGGTCCACCATACTGTGTCCTTAGAGTTCTCATCCATAACGATGAACTTATCCTTAGGAGAACGTCCGGTGTAGATACCAGTTCTGACATTAACAGCACCCAGCTCGGTAACCTGTCCCTTCTCATAGCCTTCCAGTTCCGGCTTTGTCTCCTCTGCAAACAGATCTTCATAAGAAGGATTGTATACAACTTCTGTAGTTCCAGTAATACCATACTGGCTTAAATCCACTTTTGCCATTTTACATTAACCTCTCTTTTCTTAAATATCTGTATATAATTGGTGGCTTTGGGGCAAACCAAAAAGCATCCCAATCTATCTATATTATTCCAGAATTTTCACTAAAAGTCAATTGCTTTTTTTACCAATTGGGCACATCTTTTTGCCATTTTTTAGGCTTTTTTGTTAAAAAATTAACATTGTGTTTAAACGCCATATACAAGCTGTCCAAGCCAGATGATAAATGGGATTGTTGCAGCAAATAAAATCGTAGACAGAAGCGTTGCCCTCGCACAAAGAGCTGGTTCCATATCGTGCTGAATTGCATATACGCTTGTCAGATTTGCCACCGGACATGCCACATAAATCAACACTGCCATTCTTAAATTCGGATCTAACGGAAGAAGTGCCATCACTACTAACATTATAAGCGGGCAAATCAAATTTCGGATTAATGAGATCACATACGCTCTTTTTTCTGTCACAATCTGAAGAAGATTTCCATCCGCAAGCATAACGCCGACGATGATCAGCGCCATAGGTGTTGTGATTCCTCCGATATTAGAGCAAACTGTCTGAAGCGGTCTTGGAAAATGCACATGAAAAATCAACATCAAAATGAGTGCAAGTGTGCTTATATTAAGCGGTGTTAAGAAAATCTTTGGATGAAATTTCTGCCTTGTAAAAAGAGAAATCTGAAGCGTGAAAAATAACAAATTAAATGCAATAATTCCTGCTGCACCATAAAGTGTTCCCCACTCTCCCATTAACGCAATACATAGAGGCATTCCAATAAAGGTGCAATTAGGATATGTGCACAGTCCCGTGTAGGCTGCACGCTTTTTTTCTGGCACGTGTTTTATTTTTGCATACAGCATACACCCAGCTGATGTAAGTGCCATACAGGAAAAAAGAAGCGCCACAGCAATGGCAACATTTACTATATCTTGTCCACTTGCCTCCATGCTGCTTGCTGACAGCACTGTAAACGGAAGAATGAGTGATGAAACAAGTTTTGAAAGATAGCGCTGCTGCTCTTTTGTGATCAGATTTTTCTTTCCAGCCACGTAGCCGACGATTACATAGCCAAAGATTATAAGAATCTGCTCAAACACAATTTGCATTGACATAAAATAGTCCCCCTTGTTTTTTTACAAATCCATTATACCGAAAGGATTCCCACAGCGCAATAAAAAACTCCCACCATTCCTTTCGGATGATGAGAGTCTTTTTTTCTATCAATCAATTTTAAAAAATCTTTTGCAGGCAATTATGCTGCATGTGTTCCGTTTGACGTGCCTGATGTCTTTGCGCACTCTGCTTCAAATTCACGCAGCTTTCTTGCTGCCTGTGGTGTAAGTGTCGTTGGTACCTGGATCTCGACAACCGCATACTGATCGCCGAAGACTTTGGAATCCTTCATTGATACAATACCTTTGCCTCTTAAACGGATCTTGCTGCCTGACTGAGTACCTGGTTTTATCTTGCAGATAACATCACCATGAATAGTCTGAATGCGAGCCTCGCCGCCAAATACAGCTGTTGTAAATGGAATCTGCACTGTCGTGTATACATCCATTCCTTCACGGCGAAATCCTAGCTTATCCTGTACAGTTACTTTAAGTAACAGATCGCCTGTACGGCCGTTTCTTCCGACATTGCCTTTTCCTTTAAGACGAATTGTCTTTCCTGTATCTATACCTGCCGGAATCTTAATTTCAAGTGTCTGAACCTTTCCATCAGAACCCTGCAGACGAACTCTCTTGTTTGCACCAAAGGCTGCTTCATCAAAGCTAACCGTAACTTCTGCTTTGACATCAAGGGAATTTGCTTCGTCTGCACCAGTTCCAAAGCCTGAACCATAATCAGATCCAAAGTCTGAATAACTACTGTAGCCATCTGCGCCCTGACCAAAACCAGAACCAAAGCCACTAGACGAATAGCTTCTTCTGCCTGAACTTCCAGTACCGCCAAAACCACCCTTAAAATGACCGCCGCCGAACAAATTTTTTAATATATCATCCATGTCGGCTTCATTTCCATTAAAATGATACTCCTGATAACCGCCGTTTTGACCAGCATTCTTAAATCCGCCAAAACCACCAAAACCGCCTGCTCCACCGGAATAGCTACCTGAGTAACCATTTGCGCCCTGACCAAAGCCTTCCTCAAATGCAGCATGGCCATACTGGTCATAAAGCTTACGCTTCTTCTCGTCACCGAGTACATCGTAAGCCTCATTTACCTCTTTAAAATGCTCTGCCGCTGATGCATCTCCTACATTACTGTCTGGATGATACTTCTTGGCTAATTTTCTATATGCTTTCTTTATTGCAGATGCGTCTGCACTGCGGCTGACGCCTAATACTTCATAGTAATCTCTTTTCATCACAGTTCTCACTCCTTTTTTATGAAACGCTCCAAATAAAGAGCTTCGTGCTTAACTGTTTCCAAATGGCAGAACGATATTGTTGTTCTGCTCTACATGTACTATAACACTTATTATTCTATCTGTCAATAAAATTCATAATTTATTTTGTGAAAGTTTTGCTATACCTACAGTTCACGCATCTATATTACGAAAGCCCTTCGGTGTAAATATTGGCTTATCAGTGAACTATAATATCACTTCTTCCCCGCGATAATTCCATACATCTCTGGTCTTCTGTCGCGGAATAGTCCCCACTCGAGGCGCTTTTGTGCTAGCTCTTCCAAATCAAATTCGCTATAAAGAATTTCTTCCTGATCGCGTGATGCTTCGCTTATAAGCTCTCCTGTTTCGTCTGCAATAAATGATGAACCATAAAAATTTAATGCAGATGTCTGGCCACCATTTCCTTCGCATGGCTCTACTGTTTCTGTTCCAATTCGGTTTGCTGCTATGACTGGCATCAGATTTGCTGCCGCATGACCCTGCATGACGCGTCTCCAGTGCGGCATGCTATCGCACTCTAGGATTGGCTCGGAGCCGATGGCTGTCGGGTAGAGCAAAATTTCTGCACCTAAAAGTGCCATGCTGCGTGCTGTCTCTGGAAACCACTGATCCCAGCAGATGCCAATTCCGATTGTTCCATAGCGTGTTTTAAATGCCTTGAAGCCTGTATCGCCCGGTGTGAAATAAAATTTTTCCTGATAATAATGATCATCCGGGATGTGCGTTTTTCGATATACGCCAAGCAGTGTTCCGTCTGCGTCTATACATGCTACGGAATTATACAGATTGTTGACATCCTTCTCATAAAAACTGATTGGAAGAACAACCTGAAGCTCTTTTGCAAGGCGCTTGCCCATCTGAACTGCCTTATTTTCTTCTACTGTCTTAGCATACTGATAGAAATCGTAGCGGCGCTGCTGACAGAAATATTCGCGTTCAAACAGCTCTGGCAAAAGAATGACATTGGCGCCGTTTGCTGCGGCTTCTCTGACCATTTCTTCTGCATGCGAAAGACTCTCTTTGGGATTTGTGCTGCATTTCATCTGAATTGCTGCTGCTTTTATTTTACTCATGAATTTTCCTCTCTTCTCCACAAATATCGCGTACAGCGTCCGATTTCGCTATAAAGATATCATGCGCTGCTATTTCGTTTCAATCATCTTGGAATCTGCTGTGTTATGCAGTGAATATTTCCGCCTCCTGTCAAAATATCTCTCGCAAAAACAGGTATTACCTTTCGGTCTGGATTCCACTGCTGCATAAGCTGCACAGCTCGCTCATCGCTTTCCTTATTTTCACCGCCAAACACTGGCAAAATGATCGCATCATTTGAAAAATAAAAATTGACATAGGATGCTGCAAGACGCTCTCCAACTTCTCGCATATCCTCGCCTTCCTCAAATGTATAGCCGTCAAGATCCTCTTTTGTGATGCATATCGGATGATCTGGAATTGGAAGCTTATGAATAACAAGCTTGCGGCCTTTTGCATCTCGCACGTTTTCAAGATACGATAAGCTTTGATGTGACAGCTCATACTGAGGATCATCTTTATTATCTGTCCACGCAAGCACTACCTCACCTGGGCGAAGAAATGCACACACATTGTCTACATGCTCGTTTGTCTCATCCTGATAAATTCCTCGGGGAAGCCATAATACCTTCTTGATTCCAAGAAAACGTGACAGCTGTTCTTCAATCTGTTCTCTCGAAAGATTTGGATTTCGTCCGGCACTTAACAGACAGCTTTCTGTCGTTAAAAGTGTACCCTCTCCATCGCTGTGAATGGAACCACCTTCTAATACAAATGGCGCAGCATCGTACCAGTCAAAGCCAAACTGATCTGCAAATGCACTGGCAAATGCATTGTCTTTTTCCCAGGAAGCATACAAACCATCGACATTTCCGCCCCACGCATTAAATTCCCAATTTATGGCTCGAATAACAGAATCACTAGCAGAACTTGAACTTTGATCTGAACCTTCTTTATTTGAATTTGCAGTATTGTGTTCATTTAATTTAACAAAAGTAGGTGCCACATCTCTTGCCCATGCATCATCGGTATCTGCAAAGAAAAGCTCAATATTGTCCTGCTGCATTATGTCCGCGTTTTTATTTTCTCCAAACAGCTTTTCTTGTGCAATTGGAAGTGTTTTTTTCGTGACCGCAACGTAGACCTTCTCACTCTGTGCTATGGCTTTGATCACTGCTGCAAATGCATTCCCTGCCGCTTTTGCCTCATATCCCCACGAACCTGGGCGCTTTGGCCATATTAGAATGCAGCCCTGATGCGGCTCAAACTCGCCGGGCATGTAAAAGCCGTCCTCACTCGGAATTTGCTTTATCAATTTCATATAAATTTCTGATTCCTTCCTCTTTCTTAGATGAATTCTATACGCGTCAATGTTTGACGAAACCATTACACCGATGTCGTTTCATAACTCCACTAAGAAAGTCTATTTTTGAAATCTTCATATCCAAAGCGCTTTACTGTCTCGATGGCTCCATCTTCATGAAGCAAGCAAATATCTGGCAGACCAATTCCATTAAATGTATTGTTTTTTACCATGGAATAAATTGCCATATCTTCAAATACAAGACGGTCTCCCACATGAATTTCATGGTCAAAGCTATAATCACCAATCACATCTCCAGCCAGACATGTCATGGATGAGAGGCGATATGTATAAGGCTTCTTACCAGCTTCATCGCCGCCTTTAAGCGGTGGGCGGTACGGCATCTCTAATACATCCGGCATATGACATGCTGCAGATGCATCCAATATCAGAATAGAAAGGTCATTGTCCACAATATCCTGAACCTCTGTTATCAGATAACCCGCGTTTAATGCAATTGCTTCACCAGGTTCCAGATATACTTCCAGATGATAGGTATCCTTTATTCGCTTTATAAGGCGAATCAGACGTTCAATATCATAGCCTGGTCTTGTGATATGATGACCGCCTCCGAGATTAAGCCATTTGATCTTCTTTAAATATGGTTCAAAAGACTTTTCAAAAGCGTTGAAGGTTGCCTCCAAATCATCAGAATCCTGCTCACAGAGTGTATGCACATGGAGTCCTTCTATTTCTTTTGGAAGTGTTTCTGGAAATTTTGCGCGCACTACACCAAGACGTGAACCTGGTGCACACGGATCATATATTGCATGACCCTCCTGTGTGGAAAACTCTGGATTGACACGCATTCCGATACTTACACGATTCCCGTTTTCTCTCTGACTGTTATTATATTCAGAAATGATTTCTTTGTGCTTTTCAAACTGCGCAAATGAATTGAAAATGATATGATCACAGATCGTTACAAGCTCCTTCATATCCTCTGTCTTGTAAGCTGGTGCAAAGACATGGTTTTCTTTTTTCATCTCTTCATATCCAAGCCTTGCCTCATAAAGACCGCTGGCGGTCGTACCACTTAAGTACGACCCGATCAGCGGATATACGCGAAACATTGAAAAAGCTTTCTGTGCCAAAAGGATATGACAGCCCGTCTCTTCTTCGACACGATGCAGACATTCCAGATTTTCTCTTAGCTTTTTTTCATCAACCACATAGGCTGGTGTTTTGATTGTTTCCCACATAGCTTCATTACTCCACGATCTGCGGATTTTCATCTACTACCCACGGCAGACCATAGCGGTTTAACATATCCATGTATGGATCTGGATCAAACTCTTCCACATTGAATACACCTGGCTTTTTCCATACCTTATCCATGACAAGTGCTGTTCCAATCATTGCCGGAACACCTGTTGTATAAGAGATTGCCTGGGAACCTACCTCGCGGTAGCACTCCTGATGATCACATACATTGTAGATATAGATAGTCTTCTTCTTTCCATCCTTAGTTCCTGTATAAATACAGCCAATATTTGTCTTTCCTACTGTTCTTGGTCCTAAGGAAGCCGGATCTGGCAGCAATGCCTTTAAGAACTGAATCGGAACGATCTCTTTTCCTTCAAAGTTAATAGGTGATGTGGAAAGCATACCAACATTTTCAAGGCACTTCATATGAGTCAGATAACTCTGACCAAATGTCATAAAGAAGCGAATGCGCTTTACGCCTGGAATATTCTTTGCAAGAGATTCGATTTCCTCATGATGAAGCAGATACATATCCTTCTCACCAACCTGTGGGAAATCATATACACGCTTGATCTCCATCGGCTTTGTCTCTACCCAGTGACCATTCTCCCAGTAGGAGCCATTTGCAGAAACCTCTCTTAAGTTGATTTCCGGATTGAAGTTTGTTGCAAACGGATAGCCATGATCGCCACCGTTGCAGTCTAAGATATCAATTGTCTCGATCTCATCAAAATAGTGCTTTAATGCATATGCACTGAAAACACTTGTTACGCCTGGGTCAAAGCCAGTTCCAAGAAGTGCAGTCAGACCTGCCTTTTCAAAACGCTCCTTATATGCCCACTGCCATGAATAATCAAAGTAAGCAGTGAAGCCTTCATCCTTGCAGCGCTTTTCATAAATAGCTCTCCACTCTGGATCATCTGTATCCTCTGGCTCATAGTTTGCAGTATCAATATAGTCAACACCACATGCAAGACATGCATCCATAATGGTCAAATCCTGATAAGGAAGTGCAACATTCAAAACAGCCTGTGGCTTATAGGAATTGATTAATGCCTTTAACTCTTCTACGTTGTCTGCATCTACCTGTGCTGTTGTGATTACAGTCTTTGTGGTACCCTCAAGCTTTTCCTTTAATGCATCACACTTTGATTTTGTACGGCTTGCAATGCAGATCTCTGTAAAGGTGTCGCTGTTCTGGCAGCACTTATGAATTGCTACACTTGCTACTCCACCACATCCAATAATTAAAAGTCTTCCCATCGTTTTGTCCTCCTGTTTTGTATTAGTTTTCCTCTTCTTCCAGCATATCCTCAACATATCGAGGAAGCATAAATGCACCCTTGTGCAGATTCGTGGTGTAATACCACGTTTTTATATTGCGCTCCTTCCAGCGTTCCACATTTAAATCTGTCAACGGATGATATTTTTTTGACGTAAATCCAAACAGCCAATAACCTGATGCACATGTTGGAATATGTGCCTGATATACTCTGCTTATTGGAAAGCTGTGGCTTGCTTTTCGGTGCATTGCGCGGCATGTATCCTCATCTTCATCATAGAATGGACTTCCATGCTGATAAACCATGATGCCATCCTCTTTTAAAGCGCGATAGCAATTTCCATAAAATTCCTTCGTAAACAATCCTGCCGTATGACCTAACGGATCAATTGCATCATTTATAATCAGATCATATTGATCATTCTTTGAACGAAGAAAACGAAGACCATCTGCGTAAAAGACGCGCACACGCGGATCATCCAGACCTCTTGCATTGTCTGGGAAAAACTTCTTGCAGACATCTACAAATACCTCATCTGGCTCAACAACATCAATCTCTTCAATCTCTTTATAATAAGAAAGCTCTCTTGCTACGCCTCCATCTCCGCCTCCAATTACAAGCACACGGCGCACATTTGGATGAACTGCCATAGGCACATGAACGATCATCTCGTCATATACAAACTCATCCTTCTCGGAAAATACAATGCTTCCATCGGAGCTGATAAATCGTCCAAATTCCTTTGAATCAAACACGTCTATTCGCTGGAAATCGGTCTGCTCGCCGAACAGCTGCTTTTCCACTTTCACTGACATTTTTACCTTGTCAGTATGATAATCTGAAAACCAAAGCTCCATTTTTTATCCTTTCAGCTGCCACATTTTATTCTGCAGCCTTATAATACATTTAAATACTCTACTGCTGGATCTTCCGTTCCCTGCATAGAACAGCCCTTTTCCTTTGCATAAAGTACATATTCAATAATTTCGTCTGTAATAAGCTCGCCTGGTGCCAAAATTGGGATTCCCGGCGGATAACACATGACAAATTCGGCACAAATGCGGCCAGATGTCTCTCTAATTGGCAGTCGTGTCTTTTCTGAATAAAATGCTGTCTGCGGTGATACAAGTACCTTCGGATTAATGTACTCTGTATTTAACATACTAGCCGGATCCTTTGAATATAAACGCTTTATATCGGCAAGTGCACCAACAAGACGCTCTATATCCTGAATGCGGTCTCCAATAGAAATATAAGCTAAAATATTTGCTATATCACCAAGCTCAATCTGAATATCATACTCATCACGAAGCAAATCATAGACTTCGATTCCCGCAAGACCAATATCTCTTGTGTAAACAGAAAGCTTTGTGACATCAAAATCATAAACGCTTCCTCCATTGATTAAATCCTTGCCGTAGGCATAATAGCCGCCAATCGCATTGATTTCATCACGGGCATACTCTGCCATTTTTGCGACCTTTGCGAAGGATTCTTTTCCGCGAAGTGCCAGATTTCTTCTGGAAATGTCAAGGCTTGACATCAGCAGATATGATGCACTTGTTGTCTGTGTCAGGTTAATGATCTGACTGACATACTCCCAATTTACGTTCTTTCCTGTTAAAAGTAGGGAGCTTTGCGTCAGGCTTCCGCCTGATTTGTGCATGGAGACTGATGCCATATCTGCTCCTGCATCCATCGCACAAACTGGAAGATTTTCTCCAAAATAAAGATGCGTTCCATGTGCCTCATCTACAAGCACCTTCATGCCATGTGCATGTGCCACCTTTACAATGGAACGAAGATCCGAACAAATTCCATAGTATGTCGGATTATTGACAAGGACAGCTACTGCCTTTGGATGTTCAAGAATCGCCTTTTCTACCTCGCTTACTTGCATACCAAGCGAGATTCCCAGACGATTATCCATCTCCGGATTTACATATACTGGAATTGCACCGCAAAGCACAAGTGCATTTATTACACTCTTATGAACATTTCTCGGCAAAATGATTTCATCTCCTGCCTTGCAGACAGAAAGCACCATACCCTGAACAGAGGACGTTGTTCCTCCAACCATAAAAAATGCATGATCGGCACGAAATGCCTCTGCCGCTAACTCTTCTGCCTCCTTAATTACTGAAACCGGATGACACAGATTATCAAGCGGCTTCATGGAATTGACATCAAGACTGACGCATTTTTCACCAAGAAGCTCGACTAATTCCGGGTTTCCACGTCCTCTCTTATGTCCTGGCACATCAAACGGAACCACTCTTCGTTTCTTTAGCTTTTCAAGCGCCTCATAAACTGGCGCACGCATTTGTCCTTTTTCCATTTGCCTACAGTCCTCTCAATTTGATGACCTGTTTCTTTTATAAAAAAAGGAACAGGCTGCATCACCTGTTCCGTAAAGTCCTATGTATCGTTTTTTCGCACGCATGCTTTTGCCCAGATGTGCATCCGATTATTATTGACCGTTTCACAAGTGATGTTTCGACCGGATGAGCACACTACTGTGCCATGTCCCGTCAACTTATAAAATTTGAGCTTCTAACTCAATCAATAACGCAGTTTAAAAACCACAATCGGCAGCTGCCCCGCCTGTCCGTATGGGCTTAATCCTCATCATTAGATGTGGATAGGCATGCGCAATAAAACGCGCTATTCGTAATATAACACGTTTGTTTCAAAAATGCAATCACTTTTTAACAATTTCAGTTTTTGTGAATGGATGTTTCTTTATTCTTGTTCCTCCTTCCACAAATCAATAAACTCCAGAAGTGCTTTCGCCTGTTCTTCTTTTGTTTTTTTAGACGTTTTTTTCAGAATGCAGCCAATTTGATCTATTCCTTTTTGATCCATTCGCGCTAACCATTGCCCGTCGCCATATACGCGCCCCTTTGTTATCTCCACAATCTGAAATGGATCGTAGCTGTCTAGCCCCATATGTTCCAGTTCCTTTTTTATTCCGTATCGTGTTCTCGGCATACAGCGATCCTCTAAAAATTGCTCATATTCTTGCCACGAAGGTTTTTCGCGGCTGCCAAATGCCCGACTAATCAGATCATCTGTGAAGTTCCAGATTTCCAGTCTGTTTATTGCTGGATAAATGTCCAACAATGTTGCTGGTTTTTTACGATCCATATATACATAAACAATTCTTGAAGACTTTTTTGCCTCATCTATAACATTGCTTACTGTACCAAGCGACACTCCTGCCTTTTGCGCAGTCTGGCGCATGGAATTTCCCTGCTGATAAAGTGTGCGAATTTGTGCCTTTTTCTCTGTACTTAGTCCTGGTCTTCCCTTCTTTCTTTCTGCAGCATTAATCGCTGCCCTTAGTTCATCTCTTTCTTTTGCACACTTCGCATATTCTTCCATCACTCGCTTTAATTTGCGATTAAGGCGCTCGATTTCCTTCTCATTTTGCGTTTCCTTTATATCCTTATCTTTCTTTTCACTTTCAATCTCCATTTGCGGCCTCCTTTCCCTTAAAAATAGTATATCCGTATATGTTCAAAAAATCAATCTTTTTATGAACATATACGGATTTTCAAATACATTTATGAATAAATTGTCACTCTACAAATTTTAGTTAAAAAACTTGTATACTTTTAAACTGCGAATAATGATAAATGACTTTCTCATGGGCAATAATTTTAGATCTAATTTTCTACCTTAGCCTCAAACTTCCACTCGCCACTTCCAACCTCAAACTGTGAACCACCGTATTCTTTTGGCATACATACAGTAGCAATAATTCCTAGCGGAATATATGCCGCAAGAAAAAAGCTTTCATTCTCCTTTTTCCATGACACCTTTACAATTCCCCACGGGGTCATAACACTCCCCTTCGCATACGTCAATTCTGCTACGGCATACGGTGCCACTAACATTTTTGTCCATCCCGGTGACTGCGGACGAATCCCTAACACAAAGCTTGTCATCCATTCGCGCACATGACCCATCATCGCATGATTACGGGAGCGCACCATACTACCAAGCCAAAGTTCCTCATAATTCCAATACTCCGGCAATGTGGTAAGTCCAGCATCGGCAAATACACGATAGCTCGGCGCAGTTGGATTCATGACCATCTGATAGACAACATCACTATAGCCTGCCTCTGCCAGTGCAGTAAATACCTGTTTTAAACCAACTTCTCCTGACGTCAAATGATAACCATTTTTCTTTACAGCTTCTACGAGTGCTTTCACTGCCTGCTCTTCATGCTCCTCTGCCATACCGCTAAGCAATGCAATCGCATAGCTTGCCTGACTGCCTGTTCCAAACTGTTCAGTTGCCTCATCGTAACACTCTGGATGGTGATAAAATGCGTCTCTTACGGCTTGTGCTTTTGCCTCGTATAATTTTGCTTTCTCATCTAGCTTATTTTCTTTCTGTTTTTTCTGCCCTTTTAAAATTTCACAAATCTGCTTTGTAATCACGAGCATTCTGTAATATGCACAAGTAGCGACCAGCACATTTGGTGTATGCTCCCCATACTCGCCCCATTCGCCCATCTGCGCATAATTTTCCAAGACACCATTTGTTGTCTGGCGATCCAGATAGGCTAGGTAACGCTCTATTACTGGAAATGCCTGACGCAATACAGCTTCATCGCCATAATATTGGTAATATGCCCACGGTGTAAAAACACATGCACCATTCCAGTTTGGATCCTTGTAAAGTCCTTCAATACGATAAAACGCTGGAATGATCCCTGGCACAAAACCCTCCTCGTTATTTCCTGCAAGCGAAGCCTGCTCGTTATCGAGCTGCGAATCGCAGATATCATGAATAATCTTTTTCATCCATGCGCGAATGTCATACACATCTGCAACAGATGCAAACATCAGATGTGAAGTTTCAATCCAGCCGAGTTTTTCAATCTGCGGACAATCGGTAAAGCTCCAGTACATGTTGCTTGAAATTGAGCGGTCTGTAATTTCGCAGATACGATTTAAAGTTTGATTTGAAGTTTCAAAAGTGCCATGCTTCTCATTTGCTACTGCAAGACGACAGCAGATGATCTGATCTGACGTAAGCTCACCTGGGAAGCCGACGACCTCCACATACTGAAAACCATGATAGCAAAAGGACGGATGCCAACGCTCCTCACCAGTTCCTGCCATTCGATAGGAATCGCGAATCACACAGTCAAACTTCTCACTCCAACTCTGCGTGCACGACCTCTGGTCTACACCATTGTCAGTCTCATTTATCATTTCCGCTGGGTACATAGAAATCCAATTTCCACGATTTTCTTTTGTTGTTCCATGCAGCACAAGCTCCACAAAACCAGCTCCATTTTTTTCCATATCTACCAGGAAATGACCTTCTCCCAGCTTTTTTACGCTCTTTGCGGTAAAGCGTTCCTCGATCTTAATTGGCGGACACTCGCGCGCCATAAGCACTCCCTTTGGCGACTGCATTTTCTTTGCTTTGGCCCAGCCATTTTCCTCTGATGGTATCTTTCCTATAAGTTCTTCTGCCAAGCAGGCATCGTAATCCTCGCCGCCATACCAGTTCTGAAAAACAGTCGGTCCATTGACCCACAGCCAGTTTTCATTGGATGTGCAAACAATCTTTCTTGTTCCATCCTTTAAGATCAGCTCTACTTGAGCGATCAACTTCTTTCTGCCACAGATTCCCGGCTTAACAAAACAACTGTCATTTTTCTGATAACGGCCAAATTTTGTCTTTGTTCCATCTTGATATACCATAACCGGATTGATTGTGTACCCAGTGTACTGACCATTTCCCAGCGTTATTGTAAGGAAATTGGTGCCTGAAATAAGTTGATTTGTGATGTCATAAGTCACATAATAAACAGTCTTTGTCGCATCGGACTCGCCAGGCTCAAAAAAAGCATCGGATAACTTCTGTCCATTCATATCAGCCAGAAACACGCCAAGTCCACTGATGTACGCTCGTGCACATACTACTTGTTTAAGATCTGCCACTTCAAATTCACCTACAAAAACCGGCGCTAACTCCTGATTTTCATAGTCTTCACCCTGTCCAATCCAAATGCCTTTCCAATCCTCGCGCTCAAGTAATCCTGTCTCAAAGGATGCCGTCTCACTCCACACGGATGCCTGATTTTCTCCATCCCACACCATCACCTTCCAATACGCTTTCTGTGCAGAATGTAGCTTTTTGCCCTGATACAAAATTCCAAAGCAGCGGCTTCCCTTTACAACACCGCTGTCCCAGAGCATCCCTGTCTCATTTATAAGCGATGCCTCACTCTCTGATACCAGAATTCGATATGCAGTCTGTCTTTCATTTTTTTCGTCTTTTTTATCCGATACCAGTTGCCAGGAAAACACCGGATTTTCGTTTATTCCCAACGGATTTTTCAGTGCCTGTACCCTCATATCTTCAGTTCTCATTCCACTCAAGCCTCTTTCATCGTTCGTCTTTGTCATTTTATCTTTTTATCCCTTTACAGAACCTACAGTCATACCCTTTACAAAATATTTCTGTGCAAATGGATAAATCAAAATGATCGGTATAATTCCAACAAAGATCTGCGCACACCGCACGGTACGATCTGAAATCATCGACATGGACTGCCAGTCCTCTAAGCTAAGCAATGTCATATCACGCTGTACAACAACGGTCTGCAAAAACGATGCCAATGGATAGCTTGATGGAAAATTGGAGAAAATTAATCCATCAAACCAACTGTTCCAGTGACTAATAAAGGAAAACAGCGTCAGAGTCGCGATTGACGGCTTTGCACATGGTACAAAGATCTGGAAACAGATACGCCACTGTCCTGCTCCGTCGATCTCGGCTGCCTCCTCTAATTCGTGTGGAATTCCTCTAAAGAAATTTAACATCAAAATTACGTTGTAAACAGGAACTGCTGCTGGAAGCACCAACGCCCAGATCGTATCCATCATTTTCAGATTCTGAATTAGCAAATAGCCCGGAATCAGGCCACCTGAAAACAGCATTGTAAAGAAGAAAATCCATACATACACAGTTCTCATGCGAAATGAAGTCGATTCCTTTGACAGTGGGTACGCAAGCATAATTGTTAAAATCATATTTAATGGAAGTCCGATTGCGACACGCTCCACCGAGCGAAGCAGTGCTTTCCAGAAATCAGCCTTCCCTACTACATAATCATACGCATACAGATTAAATTCAACAGGAAAAATAGAAACTTTTCCAGCTGCAACTGCTGTACTGCTTGAAAATGACATTGCCAGAATATTTAACAGCGGAAACAGACAGGCAAATGACAGCAATGACAGCACAATTACATTAATTACCTCAAAAACAATACGCCCTTTTGATTTCTTCATGACAGTTCCTCCTAAAAGATACGATAATCGGCCAGCTTATACGCCAGGAAATACGATACCGAAATAAAAAGTGTTGAGATAACGGATTTAAACAAACCCACAGCTGTTGCTGGTCCATATTGTGCATCCAAAAGGCCAAGACGGTATACAAACGTATCAATGATATCTCCTGTCTGGTATACAGAAGTACTGTACATATTGAAAATCTGATCAAAACCTGCATTTAATACATTCCCAAGACTAAGTACCATCATCAGCACGATGATCATCTTCATACCTGGAAGTGTAACATGCCATGTCTGCTGCCAGCGATTTGCGCCGTCAATCTGTGCAGCCTCATACAACTGCGTGTCAATGCCCAAAATAGCAGCCAGATACACAATTGCTCCGTATCCAAAATTTTTCCAGATATCGGTCACAATCATCGTACCTCTAAAATATCGATTGTCGCCTAAAAAGAAAATGGATTTTCCACCAAATGCGGTTATGATCTGATTAATGATTCCTTCTCCCGGTGAAAGCATATCACGGAAAATTCCACCGAGAATAACCCAAGACATGAAGTAAGGCAGATACACAATTGTCTGCACGACTTTCTTAAAACGGCGTCCCTTTACTTCATTTAAAAGAAGCGCAAACACGATTGGAACAACTAATCCCAGCACAATCTTCCATGCTGCTATAATAATCGTATTCATCATCGCTCGCGTGAAACCCGGAAGGGAAAATACATAGGAAAAATTGTCAAATCCGATCCACTTCTGGTTTCCAAACATTCCCTTACTCGGGATAAACTTCTGAAATGCAATGATCAATCCGCCCATCGGAACATAGGAAAAAATAAGAACAAGAATCAGTCCCGGAAGAATCATCAGATGCAATGGCAACTCTTTTTTAAACTTTGCTTTCGTATATTTCGTTTTTACTTTTTTTACTATATTTATATTTGGCATTTCAAATCCCTCATTTTCATCGCTGTATTCCAACTGTACTTCAATAAAACAATGAAAAAGCTGCCATGCTGTGCCACACCAGACGCTGCATGACAGCCTTTTTTATCTCTGACCAATTACTGTTGTGCCTGATACCACTCGTTCACTTCATCCGTCATATCCTGACCACCTGCAGAATACCAAGATTCTACAACGTTATCAAACTCATCGGCAGTTGTCTGTCCAGTGATGATCTTAATGAACGCTTCATCGAGCATGGTATCCAATGTTGTCTTTCTCATACTCATGGTCTCAGTTGCGACTCCATAGAACTGATCTCTTACTAACTTTACGTTTTCATCGTTCTCATAATCAATCAAAAGCATCTGGGAACCACCTTCACCGAATACACGATTCCAGCCCCAAAGTGTTGTATCGCCATCCTGCGCTGCCTTGCTGTACTCATACATGCTAAGCTGCTCTCCGTAAAGATCTCCTGGATCGCCAGTCTTTAACGGCTCTGCGATTGCCTTTGCGGTCTGCTGATTCTTATCCGGGCTGTTTAAGGATACCGGTGAAAGTCTCCATACACCCTCTAATCCATCACCTGGGTTAGCATAGTAACTGTACTCATTTAATTCTGGATCGAATACCTTCTCACAATAGAGATTTAACAATTCAACTAATGCCTCTGGATGCTCGCACTCAGAGCTTACTGCATACCAGCTACTTGTCATCATGTTGATACCTGGTGTCACCTCTGCACCTTCCTCACTGGTTACGATCTGATATGGTCTCCAGTCTGCATCTGGATTTTGGTTCAAATTATCCTGCAGTGGCCACAAAGCAGTTGCATGCCATCCATACAATACACCACACTTATCATTTACCAGAGCCTCTGCCGCCTTTGTTCCATCATTTACATGGAACTCTTCATCCAGATAATCATTCTGATACAGATCAGCCAGTGCTTCCAATGTCTGCTTCATCTCTGGTGTCGTGCTGCCGTATACGAGTGTTCCGTCATCCTGCTGTACCCAGTAACGCGGATATGCACCATATGCATTTGCAAAGCCCTTAATATCCATCAGGTTTCCATACAGATCGTTGCAAAGAGCCATGCCAACTGCACCATCTCCCACCTTTTCCATAAAAGCATCCATGATTTCCTTTAAATCATCAATTGTCTTTGGTGCTTCCAGCCCTAACTCATCCATCCAGTCTTGACGAAGCCAAAGCATCTGTGCGGTCTCAATATCACAATCAACATATGGGATTCCGTACTGTACACCATCAAAAGTACATGCCTGCACACACTGCTCTCCTGCAGATTCGATCATGGACTTGAGTAGATCACTCGCATACTCCTCAAAATATGGTCCCATATCGACAACCAGATCTGCTTCTACCAGATTTTTCAGTGTCAATTTATCGACACAAACGATATCCGGTATCGTTCCTGCTGCAACGGCTGCATTAAACTTCTGTGTCTGCTGCTCTGCATTCGGTGCAATCCACAGATACTTCACATCAATTCCAAGACGATCAGCAATCAGTCTAGTCCAACGGTTATCCTCGTAGGACTCATCCTTTAAAATAGAGAAAATATCACTCTCCATTGTGGAGTCCTGTGTTCTACAGAATGTCACAGTGTATTCCTCTGTGTTTTCTGCTGCCTGTACCATCGTTGGTGCTACACTTGAAAGTGCTGTCAATGTGCCGAGAAGTGCTGTTAACGTTCTTTTTTTCATGTTTTTCCTCCTAGTAAAAGTGTACTTTTAAACAACAAACCATTGATTTTCGTTCTTTGTTTTATTGCTTTTTGTTGTACTCATCATATCTTTTTTACTAGTATTTTTCAACATGCTCAAAATTTGCTTTTTATGACCTTTTTTCTGAATTTTTTCTATTTTTTTCTATAACCGTTTCCCTATCCTCGCTGGATTCGGTATGTCTGCGGTGTCACACCATATCGTCTCTTAAAATTCCGGTAAAATGCAGCAGAATCGCCACAGCCGACTTCCTCCATAATCTCTTCCACACTTTTATTTGTCCTACACAGCAAATCTGCCGCCGTCTGAAGGCGAATATCACCAAGAAGCTGCGAAAAAGAATATCCAGTTTCCATCTTCAATTCATGTCGCAGCGTATCCTCTCTTCGATTCCACCTTGACGCCAACTCTTTTAACGTAATATCCTGTAAATGCTGTTTCATATCCTGCAAAATTTCTGGTATCTGCCACACGCTTCCATCAAAACCCTCCAGAATCTTCATATTCTGGCTATGTCTGCGTATTCCCTCACCGAGCAGAATACAGACATAGCTTTCCTGTACTAGATTGCTCTTTTTTGTCTCTAACTGCGCCTGCTCATACAATCGAAGCACCGTCTGTTTCATCCGATCATCTGGTGTTGCAGAAAAAAATAATACGCGATTGCAATAATTGGTGTATGCCATTTTCCAGAAAAAATCGCCTAAAATTCCCTGCTCATACAAAAGTGTGGAAAAGGTTCTGGTAAAAGTCGATGCTCGCATCAAAATATTCACAGCAATTCCGTTTGAATCTGCTGTAAAAAGTGCCTGCTCAACTCCCGGTGCCACAATGCAAAAATTTCCCTCCGACATGTCATACCGCTTATTGCTGAGATAAAAAACAGCAGTTCCTTCCATTATGTAAACAATCTTAATAAATTCCAGTTTATGCAAAAACGGTGGACAAAATCTTACATTTTTAAAACAGTGTACCTGCACATCCTCATTGGTAAAAATTTCCTTTTCCGACAAAAAACCTTTTACTGGCGTCGGTGCTTCCTTTGTTATTTCAGTTGAAAAACGCTCACGAAATTCCTCCCAGCTTCGAATTGGACTGTCATATGCCTTTGGATTTTTCTGGTATAAATTCCTGTATTCTTTCTGACCATATTCTTCTTGTCTCAATATTTCTTCTAATTGCTTGGATACTGACATAATTCTCCTCTTCCTTTGCGGTATTTCACAGGTGACACACCATACATTGCCTTAAAATTTCTATAGAAACGACTCTTATCGGTATACCCTACTGTCTCCACAATCTTCTCAATCGAAAAATCGGTGTGAAGAAGCATTTTCTCTGCACGTCTCATGCGAAATTCACACAAAAGCTGTGCAAACGTTTTTCCAGTCTCTTTTCGCAAATATCGGCTCAAATACCCTTCACTTAAATTAAACGTACCTGCCAACTTTGGTAAGCTGCATGTAAGATTGTTTTCCATATAAAATATCATATCTGCCAACTGATAACCACCTGCACGTCCCTCTCTTCCCAGTACAATCAATTCTTTTTCGTGAAGGCGCAGGACATTCCCATAAAAAAGCATCAGCATACTTTTTCTAATCAGGCTGCTAGGATTTTGCGTTTCAAAAAGAATCTCCTCACACAGATCCTTTACATTTTCGGTTATAATTTCTTCTTCTTTTCCATCGTACATCAGGCAGCCATTGTCCGTTCTGCTATACAGCATTCGCCAGAGAAATTCTGACATAATCCCCTGTTCCCACATCAATCCCAAAAAGGATTCTGCAAAGGAAGAAAAGCGCATAATTAAATTCACAACAATATCCTCATCATTACAGCTATACACAGCCTGCTCTACACTAGGTCCAACGAGACAAAACGATCCTTTTTTCATTAAAATTTTTTCGCCGCCAATAAAGAAAAAGCAACTTCCTCGGAGCACATACACGATTTTGATAAATGCCAGACGGTGCAAAAATGGTGGACAATATCCGCAATTGACAACTAACGCGACCTCATCCTTTGGATTTGGAAAGAAATAGGCACTCTCCTCCAAAAATGGATTCATGTAAGTAGGTGCTTCTTTCGGCATATGAGCGGCAAATTCAGTGCGAAAACGCCCGCAAAATTCCTCCCAGCTGCGAATTGGGCTATCATATGCTTTAGGATTTTCAAAATAATAGGGGCGATATGGATTTTTCTTCATATCTCCTGATAGATTTTCCAACCATCCCAGCTCATTCATTCCCTGCTCGTACATATCTTGCTCACATGTTCCTAACTCATTCATCCCCTCAAAACACCTCCAAATTATTTTTCTTCTTGCAAACGTCCTCTTTTCTCCCTTATAATAGCAGAAACAGGAAGAAAATAATATAATTTTCAGCTAAAATTTACCAAGGAGGTCATTATGCCAATCGATATGAAAGCGGCGATTTGCCGTTCTGCTTCCGAACTTTTAACAAAAAAGCGTACTAAAAAACTTACAGTTAAGGATATCGTTGAGGAGTGCGGCATCACACGCCAAACCTTTTATTATCATTTTCAGGATATTCCAGATCTTATCTGCTACATGATGGAGCAGTGTTCTAAGGAGCTTTTGGAAAATTGTCTTGCCCAGCCAACGCTTGAAGATAAAATTCGTTACCTGTTAAGCGTTGCGCTTAATGCCCGCCCACTGATTCAGCGCACCATTTCTACCAGCTATCAAAGTGAGCTTGAGCCACTTTTACTTGAACAATTTTATTCTTTTTTCGATCAGCTGACTAATGAATCTGCTTCTTCCTCTCTTGTTTCAGACAGCCTGACATCATCACAAAGAAAGCTTCTCCTTCGCTATCACAGTCTCGCTTTTTTAGGTCTTGTCCGCACCTGGTCTAAAGATGATTCTGCTCACATGGATGAAATCGTGCATGATCTGGCTCAATTCTTTACAAACAAAACACACTAATAAATCTTTTTACACTTTTTAAATTCTGTCCATACACAATACAAATTGTGACTATTGTTTTGGTGTGCCTTTCTTTCTATAATAAAGATAGCAAAGAAAAGGAGGCACGATGCTATGTTTGCTGCAAAAATGATTGAACTTGACGAAAAACTCCGTCATCTCCATGAACGAATTGACGATGGTGAACACGAAGATATCACCGCACTGATGTGTGAATTAAATGCTCTGACAGAAGAATATAATTTGGAGCAGGATGCAATACGCTATCGTCTGAAGGAATGTAAAGTACCCAAAATTCAGGCACTGATTTCCATGTACAATGACGTCCAGGAACGAATGCACAATGCCGCCAAGAGCGACCCCGAAGCTACGTGGAATGAAAATGCTGAAAACACTGCGCTGCTTGCGGAATATGCGCTTGATTTTGCAATTCTCGCTGCTGACCGCGCACTGCTTCTCTCCTTAAAGGCCATTCAGGAGCAGAAAGAAGCCAGCAAAATTGAACTCCAGCAAAATAATCTTGTTTAAAACTAAGAAAGGAGTACTACCATGAAAGAGGTAAAATCACCAAAGAAACCGTTGATTTACTATTATGTGATTGTCCTGCTTGTACTGGCTGCATTCAACTTATTCGTCTCCCCGCTTTTATTATCGCGTCAGGTGACTGAGGTTGACTACGGAACATTTATGAGTATGACGGAAAAGAAAAACATAGGGCGCGTTGAGGTTGAGGATTCTCAGATTATCTTTACTGATAAAAATAATGACAACATATATAAAACAGGTGTCATGGATGATCCAAATCTCACAGAACGACTTTATCAGTCTGGTGCAATCTTCTCAAAAGACATCGAGCAGACAATGTCTCCTATCATGAGCTTTCTATTAACCTTTATTCTCCCTATGGTTATCTTCGTTGTTCTTGGACAATACCTTGGAAGAAAGCTTTTAGAACAGGCTGGTGGAAAAAATTCTATGGCCTTTGGCATGGGAAAGAGCAACGCCAGAGTTTATGTTCAGTCTACTGAAGGCATCCATTTTGATGATGTTGCCGGCGAAGATGAGGCAAAGGAAAATCTCGCTGAGATTGTTGATTATCTTCATAATCCAAAAAAATATACTGATGCAGGTGCCTCTATGCCTAAAGGTCTGTTGCTTGTAGGCCCTCCAGGAACTGGTAAAACAATGCTTGCAAAGGCTGTTGCCGGTGAATCTGGTGTTCCTTTCTTCTCAATTTCCGGTTCGGAATTTGTTGAAATGTTCGTTGGTATGGGTGCTTCTAAAGTCCGCGATCTTTTTAAACAGGCAAAAGAAAAAGCGCCTTGTATCGTCTTCATCGATGAGATTGATGCGATTGGTAAAAAACGTGATGGTCAGGTAGGTGGAAATGATGAGCGCGAGCAGACATTGAATCAGCTTCTTACAGAGATGGATGGTTTTGAGGGAAATAATGGTGTCATAATTCTGGCTGCCACAAACCGCCCTGAATCTCTTGATCCGGCTCTGACACGTCCTGGACGTTTTGACCGCCGTGTTCCTGTAGAACTTCCTGATTTAAAGGGACGTGAAGCAATCCTTAAGGTTCATGCAAAGAAAATCAAGCCGGCAGATGATGTTGACTTTCATACAATTGCAAGAATGGCATCTGGTGCTTCCGGTGCTGAGCTTGCAAATATAGTAAATGAAGCTGCTCTTCGCGCTGTACGTCAGGGACGAACTATTGTCCATGAGGCCGACCTTGAGGAAAGTGTTGAGGTTGTTATTGCTGGTTATCAAAAGAAAAATGCCGTTCTCTCTGATCAGGAGAAAAAGGTAGTTGCTTACCATGAAATCGGTCATGCACTTGTCGCTGCACTGCAGTCTCACTCTGCACCAGTTCAAAAAATCACGATCATTCCGCGTACCTCTGGTGCTCTTGGCTACACAATGCAGGTTGAGCAGGGTGACAAATATTTGATGACAAAAGAAGAGATTGAAAATAAAATCGCAACCTTTACGGGCGGCCGTGCCGCTGAGGAAGTAGTTTTCAATCAGATCACTACTGGTGCTTCTAATGATATTGAGCAGGCAACAAAGCTTGCACGCGCCATGATCACACGCTATGGTATGAGCGATGAATTTGACATGGTTGCCCTTGAGACTGTAACAAATCAGTATCTTGGCGGCGACGCTTCTCTTGCATGCTCCGCTGATACACAAAAGGAAATTGACCGTCAGGTAACTGAACTTGTGAAGAAACAGCATCAAAAGGCAACGAAGCTTCTTCTTGATAATCGCGACAAACTGGATGAATTATCGAATTATCTATATGAGAAAGAAACGATTACAGGAGAAGAATTTATGGAAATCTTAAACAGAGATTCAAATACTGCTTCAGGAGGTGAATTAAAATGAGAAATCGTTCCCGTTTCGGCTGGATTGAGCTGATCGAAGGAATACTTTTGATTATTCTTGGAATTTTCTCTTTTCTTCGTCCAGACAGTATGTTATCCGGCTTTGTCATGTTCTTTGGACTTATTGCACTTTGTATCGGAATCCTCGACATTATCTTTTATGTCAGAACAGAGGAACATGTCGGCTTTGCGCCAACTATTGCTCTTATATCCGGATGCTTAAGCGTTCTTGCTGGTCTGATGCTTCTTGTATATCCTGGTGCTGTGAAATGGGCTTTTTCACTTTTCTTCCCGATGTGGTTTATCGCTCATTGCATTTCACGACTGTCGCAGTTGCCAATGATACGCGTTTGGACAGTAAAATGGCACTATTACTTTATTATGATTGCAAACATCGTTGGTCTTTTTCTTGGCATTTTCATGCTGATTCGTCCTGTTGCCGCACTCATATCACTTAGCTATCTAATTGGAATTGATTTAATTTTACTAGGCATTGATTCCATCATCCTCGCATTTAGCAGGATGGGAAGTGACTGGTAATCCCATACTTTTTATAATGGAGTCTGCAATTTGTTCTGCGGACTCCTTTTTTTGATCCTTCTGCCACTTTAAAAAGACATTTAATAATGCACCGCCATAAAAATAAAGCTCATACTCTGGAATTTTATACTTTGGCATAATTCTCTTGCTCATGTAATCATTCATCGCATCCCACAGAATATATTGCAGCTTTGCATCTACCAGCTTTCCAATAAACATCTCATACTGATCGAAATATTTCAATGCATGAACGATGCTGCTTCTATCATGAAAGCGTCCTATCTTTTCTGTTCTGCACTCACGTATATATCCAGCAACTATCTCGTGAAAATAATCAGACAGCGCATCTTCCTTTGTCTCATAATAATGATAAAATGTCATTCTTGATACGCCAGCCGTCTTTACAATATCTGAGATTTTAATTTTCTCATATTCTTTTTTATCCATCAAAACGAACACGGCTTCCCCGATACACATCCGGGTAAACCGTGTTCGTTTATTATGTTCTCTAGAAAATAAATTGACCACTATACTATACCTCCAAAATAAGTATTCCCTCTGTTCACCCTATTTTTTATTTCAGTATAGCACATTTTTTTTAATCATGAAAGTAAAGATTCTATTACATCTTCTGCATATTCAAGATGATCACATCTCCACGCATCTGCTCCGCAGAAAACAAGACCATTTTTTGCATCGCCCGTGACTGAGGTAATCAGAGCATCTGTAATACAATATGGAATCTTATCTGGACGGCAATTTTTCAGACAGCCTCTGCAGCGCACTGGCGCTATGCGTCCTCCAGACATAATGGTATCACTAAATTTATTTCTGACAGCTCGTCCCGGAAGGCCAACAGGACTGTCAATCAAAATAATATCTTCCTTTGATGCATCAAGATAAGCCTTCTTAAAAGCATCTGACGCATCACATTCATATGTTGTAACGAAACGAGTAGCTGCCTGAATCGCGTCCGCTCCTAACGAAAAAGCATGATCTGCTGCTTCCTTTGTGCTTATTCCTCCTGCTAAAACGACTGGAATTTCTTTGTTAAAACGCGCTGCATACTCACGGCAGACTTTAATAATATTACGCACCTCTTTTTCATAGACATCAAAGGTATAATAGGATAGCTGATCTTTTGCAAATCCAAGATGACCACCAGCAAGCGGTCCTTCAACAATCACAAAATCTGGTGCACAGTGATGTTTTTTCTCCCAATAATGAAAGATTACACGTGCCGATTTTTCAGTTGAAACGACTGGTGCAAGCGCTGGTGCAAGCAAAGACTGATCCATATCTTCCATTGCCTTAGCAACAATTTTAGGAAGATCAACTGGAAGACCTGCTCCGCATACAAGAAAATCTGTTCCTGCCTTAACAGCAGCCCTCACATACTCTTCGTAATGCTGCATGGCAACCATAATATTAAAACCGATTATGCCATCTGGGCTGATTTTTCTTGCTTTATCAAATTCACTTTTGATTGCTCGAAGATTTGCCTCAAACGGATCTTTGTCAAATTCAGGATCTGAAAATCCAATCTGTGCTGCTGATATCGTGCCGGCTCCTCCTGCCTTTGCGACTGCACCAGCCAGTCCAGAAAGACTTACACCGACACCCATACCGCCCTGAAAGATCGGCTTTTTCAGCTCTTTATTTTTTATTTTTATCATATTTTATTCCCTGCCAAAATCAATATTTACGAAATCTCTGATAGCGGTGTTCGCACAGCTCTGTGCTGTCCATACTGCCATATTTTAATAAAAACTGATCAATCTGGCTGCGAAGTGCCTCTGCCACATCTTCCATATGATCCTTTGAAAAATGTGCTGGTTCCTCAAATACGCGCTCGACAATTCCTGCCTTTTTCAAGTCGGCAGCTGTAAGCTTCATACTGTCAGCAGCCTCCTTTGCACGCTTACTGTCCTTCCAAAGAATACTTGAAAATCCTTCAGGAGAAAGGATGGAATATACTGCATTTTCCATCATCCACACCTCATCTGCTACTGCAAGCGCTAGCGCACCGCCGCTTCCGCCCTCTCCAATCAAAATGGAAAGAATTGGTGTCTTTAAAGATGACATTTCAAAAAGATTTCTTGCGATTGCCTCTCCCTGGCCATGCTCCTCTGCTTCAATTCCACAGGCAGCGCCTGGCGTATCGACAAAGCAAAGAATTGGACGATGAAACTTTTCAGCCTGCCTCATCAAACGAAGTGCCTTTCTATAACCTTGCGGGGAACACATGCCAAAATTTTCATTTTTCTCCTGCGCAATCACAGTGACAGGCTTACCATCAAAAAAGCCAATTCCCGCCGTAACAGCTTTATCATCTGTCATTATTCGATCACCATGAAATTCATAAAACTGATCAATTAGTGCATTAATATAATCATAACCTATAGGACGTTTTTTATCGCGTGAAAAGCAAACGCGGTCCCATGCCGAATATTTTTTCTGAATATTTTCTTCTGCTGCTTTGACATTTTCAATTTCATTTTTTTCTGCAAAAGAACTTATCTTCAATTCAGCCGATACACTATGAAGATGCAAAAGGTCTGTCAGCACTTTCTTTTGCTCATGACGCTCAACAATGCGATCCACAAAGCCATGCTCAAGCAAAAATTCTGCTCGCTGAAAGCCTGCCGGAAGGCGCTGTCCTGTCGTCTGCTCTATCACACGAGGTCCCGCAAAACCAATAAGTGCCTTTGGCTCTGCCAAAATAATATCAGCCTCCATAGCAAAGCTTGCCGTCACACCGCCTGTTGTTGGATCTGTAAGCACACTTATGTATAAAAGTCCTTCATCACTGTGACGCTTAAGCGCAGCTGATGTCTTTGCCATCTGCATAAGAGATATAATTCCCTCTTGCATTCTTGCACCGCCAGAGCATGTAAAAATGATAATAGGCAGCTTCTTTTTTGTTGCTTCTTCTGCTGCACGCGTAATTTTTTCGCCTACTGCCTCTCCCATGCTTGCCATCATAAAGCGGCCATCCATCACGCAAAGCACACACGGCTCACCGCCTATTGTACATTGTCCTGTTACAACAGCTTCTTTTAATCGTGTCTTTAACCTAGCAGCAGCAATTTTTTCCTCGTACCCTTCAAACTCCATGGGATTTTTGCCCACAAGATCCTGATCCCATTCAAGAAAGCTTCCCTCATCTGCAATTCGTGCAATACGCTCCTGTGCACGGACACGAAAATAGCCATTGCAGCTTGGGCAGACATAGAAATTTTTTCTGACATCCTCTGCTACTATCGCCTTTTTGCACATGCTGCATTTGCAAAGAAGACCTTCTGGCACCTCCGGTTTCTTGCGGATTCCGGCAAATGGCCGCACCAATGTCTTTTTAAATACATGATCGAGATTCATAATTTATGCCTCCTGCTGAATACGGTCAATAAATTCAATGTCAATATTTCCTGCCAGAAAATCCGGATGATTAAGCAGCGCATACTGATAATTGACATTGGTATCAACGCCCTCTATGATTACCTCACCAAGCGCACTTTGCATTTTTTGGATTGCTTCACGTCTGTTTTTTGCCCACACACTTATCTTTGCTATCATTGAGTCATAATATGGCGGAATTGTATAGCCGCTGTAAATTGCAGAATCAATGCGCACTCCCTTGCCGCCTGGCAGATGAAGTCCTGTAATAGTTCCCGGACATGGCAAAAAATTCTCCTCTGGACGCTCTGCATTTATTCGTACCTCAATTGCATGGCCACTAATCTTTACCTGATCCTGTGTATAGGAAAGCTTCTTTCCATCAGCGATTCGAATCTGCTCTTTAATAAGATCTATTCCTGTGATCCACTCTGTAATTGGATGCTCCACCTGGATTCTTGTATTCATCTCCATAAAATAGAAGCTGCCATTTTGCTCAAGCAAAAATTCAATTGTTCCAGCATTAACATAACCTGCTGCCTTGGCTGCACGCACTGCTGTCTCTCCCATTCTTTGACGAAGCTCTGGCGATAATGCTGCACTTGGTGCCTCCTCGATCATCTTCTGATGATTTCTTTGAATAGAACAGTCACGCTCACCGAGGTGAATTACATTTCCATAAGAATCTGCAAGAATCTGAAATTCAATATGGCGCGGTCTTGTAATAAAATGCTCAATATACATAGCATCATCGCCAAATGACTGCTTTGCCTCTGCCTGTGCTATTGCAAAATTTTTTACAAACTCTTCTTCATCCTTTGCCGTGCGCATTCCCTTGCCGCCTCCGCCAAGGACTGCCTTAATCATAACTGGATAACCAACCTTTTTTGCAGTCTCTTTCGCATCCTTTTCATCATACACTGCATGATCACCGCCAGGTATAACTGGCACACCGGCACTAATCATAGTCTCTCTGGCAGCCTGCTTGTCACCAAGTTTAGCAATCACATTAGAATCTGGCCCGATAAAAATAATATTGCATTCTTCACACAGTTTTGCAAAGCGGCTGTTTTCCGACAATAATCCAAAGCCTGGATGAATGGCCTCTGCACCTGACACAATTGTTGCACTTATGATACGCTCCATTGACAGGTAGCTCTCGCTAAGCTTTGCCGGTCCGATACAAATTGCCTCATCTGCAAGCTTCGCATGAAGCGCATCCTTATCGGCCTCTGAATAGACTGCTACCGTTTCAATCCCCATCTCTCGGCAGGCACGAATAATGCGCACTGCAATCTCTCCCCGGTTTGCTACAAGAACTTTCCTGATCATGTTATCTCCTATCCTATCATAAATGTTAACTCAGCACGGACAACTACCTTGCCATCCACGCTTGCAACTGCCTCTCCAATACCGACAGGTCCTTTTGTCTTGATGATCTTTGTCTCAAGACGTACCTTATCACCAGGCACTATTTTTCCGCGAAAACGGCACTTGTCAATTCCGCCAAAGTAAGCTGTTTTTCCCTTATTTTCTGGAAGTGAAAGAATTGCAACTGCACCCGTCTGCGCCAGTGCCTCGATTGTCAAAACACCTGGCATAACTGGTTCCTGCGGAAAATGACCGGCAAAAAACTCCTCACGGTATGATACACATTTATATCCAACAGCATACTCACCCGGTACATAATCCTCTATGTAATCAATTAATAAGAACGGATGGCGATGCGGAATAATATCTTTAATCTGGTTAATATCTAAATGATTCATATTCTGATTCTCCAATTTTTGGCTTAAGCTTCTTCTATAATAAACAGCTTCTGACCGTACTCGACAGCATCACCGTTTTGTGCACAGATTTCTTTTACAATGCCATTTTGTTCGCAGATAATCTCATGCATCAGCTTCATTGCCTCTACAATACCAAGCGTCTGACCCTTCTTTACGCGGTCACCTACTGATACAAACGGTGCTTCTCCTTCTCCCGGTGCCGTATAAAAGATACCAACAAGAGGAGAATCAATATATTTGTCAGATGATGCTTCATCTGTCTTTTTTGATGTATCTGCGTCAAAAACATCCTCACAATTTTGAACAATGGCAAATTCTGACGCTGCGTTTTTTACTTCTTTCTGCTGCACAACGATTTCCTTTGCTGCATTTTTCTTTAGGCGAAGCTTTATCTCTCCTGTCTCGTAGCAAAAATCATCCAGCTTTGACTTTGATACGTGATCGATCAGCTTTAAAAGATCGTCCAATTCCATATGACTTTTACCACCTTTACGCATTTTCGTATTTCTTTATTAAAATTGAAGCATTATGGCCGCCAAATCCAAGTGAATTGCTCATCGCATAGACAACATCTTTTTCCTTAGGCGCCCCAATTGTGTAGTCAAGATCACATTCCTCGTCAGTCTCTTTTGTGCCCATCGTCTGATGAATGTAGCCTTCCTCAACAGACTTTGCACATACAACAAACTCGACGCCTCCTGCTGCTCCAAGCAAATGACCTGTCATGGATTTTGTTGAATTGATGCAGACATTTTTTGCTGCCTCTCCAAATGCCAACTTAATTGCACGCGTCTCAAAAAGATCATTGTGATGCGTTCCAGTTCCATGTGCATTGATATATGTGATTTCTTCTGGAGCAGCCTTTGCCTCTGTCATGGCAAGCTCCATTGCCTTAGCTGCACCGCTTCCATCTTCGCATGGTGAAGTGATATGGAATGCGTCTGCTGTAGCTCCATAGCCTACTACCTCTGCATAGATATGAGCACCGCGCGCTTTAGCATGTTCAAGCTCCTCAAGAACAACTACACCTGCACCCTCTCCTAAAACAAAGCCTTTTCTGTTTTTATCAAACGGAATTGATGCGTACAGCGGATCATCTGATGTTGAAAGAGCAGTCAGTGACTGAAATCCTGCAATTCCTGTCGGACAGATACTGCTCTCTGCACCGCCTGCAAACATAATATCAGCATCATCATACTGAATTGCACGAAATGCATCTCCAATGCAGTGTGTACCAGATGCACAAGCTGTTACGACATTCGTGCACTTTCCGCGAAGTCCAAGCTGAATTGAAACATTTCCTGCTGCCATGTTTGAAATCATTCTAGGAACCATAAGCGGATTGACACGGTTCACCTGTCCCTTTAAAATCTTTTCATGCTCTGATTCCATCATCTCAAGAGAACCAATTCCTGAACCTATCACAACGCCTGCGCGAAATGCATCCTCTTTTGACAGATCAAGACCTGAATCCTCAAGTGCTTCTTTTGATGCTGCCACAGCATAGTGTGAAAAGCGATCCATTCTCTTTGCTGCCTTAAAATCCATACGATCTGCTGCCTTAAAATCCTTTACCTCGGCAGCAAGCGTAACTTTATAACCAGTCGTGTCAAAACGAGTGATAGGTCCGATTCCTACCTTTCCATCGCGGATTCCCTTCCAGAACTCCTCTACTGTATTTCCAATTGGAGTCACAGCGCCCAAGCCTGTCACAACTACTCTTCTTTTCATCAATTATCCTTGCCTTTCTGCTATGTTATTATAGATTACATTCCGCCATCGACCTGAATGATCTGACCGGTAATGTATGACGCATCATCTGACGCCAGAAAGGCCACTGTTTTTGCCACATGCTCTGGCTTTCCAAATGTGCCTGCCGGAATCTGGCTAAGAATCTGATTTCTTACCTGCTCGCTTAATTTCTGCGTCATATCAGTTTCAATAAAACCTGGTGCTACAGCATTTACGGTGATGCCGCGCGATGCAAGTTCCTTTGCTGCTGATTTCGTAAGACCTATAACACCTGCCTTTGATGCCGCATAATTTGCCTGTCCTGCATTTCCAAAAATACCAACCACTGAAGAAATATTAATAATTCTTCCGCTTCTTTGACGAAGCATTGGACGCGCCACAAGACGCATCGTATGAAAAGTTCCCTTTAAGTTTGTATCAATGACTGCGTCAAAATCCTTCTCTGATATACGCATCAAAAGGTTGTCACGCACTATTCCTGCGTTGTTGACTAAAATATCAATTCGACCATATTCGCTGATGATATTATTTATAAAAGCTTCGCACTCAGCTGCATCTGCCACATTGCACTGCACCCCTACAGCCTTGCCGCCTGCCTGTGTAATTTCATTTACTGTCTCATCAGCTGCCTGTTTTGAGCCATTGTAATTAACAATTACAAATGCTCCTTTAAGCGCAAGCTCCTTTGCAATGGCTCTTCCGATTCCGCGGGATGCCCCTGTTACGACTGCAATTTTTTCTTCTAACATACTTCACCTCACGCCTTTGACAGACATTTTTCAAGTGCTGTGGCATCCTCGAAAGAGGATACGTTATATACAGTTGCCTTTGGTGCAATCTTTCTCATAAAACCTGCAAGTGTCTTTCCAGGTCCTATCTCAACAAAAGTATCCACACCGTTTTCAAGCATTGTCTCGATACTTTGCTGCCAGCGAACAGAGGAATAAATTCCTTTTGCAAAAAATGTACTGATCTTTTTACTGTCTGTCACTATTTCGGCAGTCGCATTTGCAATATAAGGAACCTGAAGCGGTGAAAATGACATTGATTCCATCTCCTTAAGCAGTGCTTCTCCTGCTGGTTTTAAAAGCAGGGAATGAAATGGTCCGCTGACTTTAAGTTCCACAACACGCTTTGCACCTGCCTCTTTTAATGCTAAAGATGCCTGCTTCACCTCATTAGTCAAACCAGTTATTACTATCTGACCAGGACAGTTATAATTTGCGATCCATACATTTTCAAAGCTTTCAAGAATTTCTTCTATTTTTTTTGCATCTAATCCTAAAACAGCTGCCATTGCGCCTTCACCGGTTGGAACGGTATTCTGCATCAAAATTCCTCTGCGGCGCACTAACTTTATAGCATTTAGCTCGTTCATGCCGCCTGCTGCTGCAACTGCTGCATACTCTCCAAGGCTTAAGCCTGCTGTGATATCAGGATTAATTCCACGTTTTTTTAGTTCCTGCACAATTGCAAGGCAAACGCTTACCATACATGGCTGTGTGTACTCTGTCAGGTTAAGTTCTTCGTGCTCGCCAAAACACATCTCTTTCAAATCAAAGTCAAGAATTTCTTGTGCGTTGTCAAAAAAAGATCTTGCTGCTTCACTGTTTTCATAGAAATCTTTTCCCATTCCAGCTTTCTGCGCACCCTGTCCAGGAAAAATAAATGCAAGCTTACTCATAACATGCCCCTTTCTCAAGAAGCTTTGATGCCTCAGCCACAATATTTTCAATGACCTCCCTGCAAGTTAACTCCTCTTTGATCATTCCTGCAATCTGACCAGACATGACACTTCCATTTTTTACATCGCCTTCTACAACAGCCTTTCTAAGACCGCCTAACGTCAGATACTCAAGTTCCTCTAGCGTTGCACCTTTCTTTTCCAGATCAAGATACTGCTTTGTCATTTCATTTCTAAGTGCTCTGACTGGATGACCAGTGCTTCTGCCTGTTACTTTCGTATCAATATCCTTTGCTTTTAAAATCTTATCCTTATAATTTTGATGTGCCCAGCACTCCTTTGTCGCAACAAAACGAGTTCCCATCTGTACACCGCATGCCCCAAGCATAAAAGCTGCTGCAAGACCTCTGCCATCTGCTATTCCGCCTGCCGCAATAACTGGAATATTTAATGCGTCAACTACCTGCGGAACAAGTGTCATTGTCGTACTCTCACCAATATGACCACCTGATTCACATCCTTCTGCAACAACAGCATCTGCTCCTGCTCGCTCCATTCTTTTTGCTAAAGCAACGGATGCAACGACTGGAATCACCTTAATGCCCTTTGATTTCCAGAGTGCCATATAGCTCTCTGGATTTCCTGCACCTGTCGTAACAACACTTACGCCCTCCTCTGCAACTACCTGTGCAATCTCTGGCGCATACGGACTCATCAGCATGACATTGACGCCAAACGGCTTATCTGTCAGCTGCTTTGTCAGGCGAATCTGTTCTCTGACCCACTCAGCCGGTGCATTTGCGGCACCAATAATACCAAGTCCGCCTGCATTTGATACTGCTGCTGCAAGCGTATGTTCCGCCACCCATGCCATTCCGCCTTGAATGATTGGTGCCTGGATTCCAAGCAATCTGGTTAATTCTGTCTGCATCCTTTTTTCCTGCCTTTTCTCGTTTCTCATTTATAATCATGAACATACTCTTGTTTCATGATCGTATGTTATTTACTCTTTATGACTCTGAATATAATCAATTACATCAGCAACAGTCTCAAGCTGACCCAGATCATCAGTTGGAATTTCAATTCCATAGTTTTCCTCAAGTGCCATTACCATCTCAAATAAATCAAGAGAATCTGCCTTTAAATCATCCTTGAAAGAGGACTCCATTGTAATGCTGTCTTCCTCTACACCTAAGTTTTCTGCTACAATAGCCTTAATTTCTTCAAACATTTTCATTTCTCCTTTATAATAAATTATTGTTTTACCGTTTTTTGCGGTTTCTGCTTTGATCGTTCTTACTTCTTTCTCCAAGTAATCACATCTGCTCCCCAGGTTAAGCCTCCGCCAAAGCCTGCAATGATAATTTTATCACCGTCATGAAGCAGCTTTTTTTGATTCATTTCATCAAGAAGAATCGGGATTGATGCTGATGATGTATTTCCATATTCATCCAAATTCATTGGAAATTTTTCAATTGGCTGATCCATACGCTTTGCCGCTGCCTCTACAATGCGGCGATTTGCCTGATGAAGAAGATAATATGCAATCTCTTCTTTTTTCAGATTGTTCTTCTCTAGAAGTTCGTCAATTACTTCTGGCACCTTGCGCACGGCAAACTGAAAAATAGCTCTGCCATCCATGCTTATAAAATAGTCGCGCTTAAACAAGTCTGGATGCTCCTTTTCAAACAGCCAATTTGCATCATGACGGCTCTTTAAGGTAAGTGCCTGTGACTGTCTTCCATCAGCATGAAGAACAGGAACCCATGAATCATTTTTTGATGCTTCTAATATAACTGCCCCGGCGCCATCGCCGAACAATATACAGCTTCCCCTGTCTTGCCAATCCACTACATTAGAAAGCACCTCGCTTCCGATGACAAGTGCGTAGCGTACAATTTTGCTTTCAAGATATGTACGCGCCGTGACAAATGCACTCACAAAACCACTGCATGCTGCGTTCAGATCAAAACATAATGCATTAGAAGCACCTATTGCTGCCTGCACAAGACATGCTGTGCTTGGCATGATGCTCTCTGGCGTCATAGTGGACACAATAATCAGACCAATCTCATCCGCTAAAATTTTTGCATCCAAAAGTGCTTTTTTTGCTGCACAAACTGCTAAAGAGGAAACCGTCTCATTTTCTGCAATATGACGTCTCTTTATTCCGGTGCGCTCTGTGATCCACGCATCGCTTGTATCCACAAACTGCGCCAGCTCATCATTTTCCATTACATGTGATGCAGCGCATGCACCTGTTCCTATGATTGTTCCTGTCATATCCATCCTCTGCTCTTTCTTTCCATTGCAGTTCACAAGTTAAGCTTTCTGCTAGAATATCTCAAAGCAGATGCTTTTTACTCATGAGCTGTTACCAGTTTACCAAATTGCCAGTTAATTACAATTTACAAAAAAGCGTAAAATGTAAGAAATTTAAGAAAATCATCATAGCATTTCAAAAACAGTTCTGGTAAAATGAGAATATAAAAAGTTGATTTGTACACGCAAACCAAATACTTATTTTTCAGGAAATAGAAAGGATGGATAGTCTTTATGTCTGTTAAAGTTAGTATTATTGTGCCTGTATACAACTCTGCAAAGACACTTCGACGCTGTGCAGACAGCATTTTAAATCAAGATTTTACTGATTATGAACTTTTTCTTGTTGACGACGGCAGCACCGATGATTCTGGTGCGATTTGCGATGAATATGCCGCCCTTGATAACCGCGTCCATGTCATTCACAAAAATAACAGCGGTGTATCTGATACAAGAAATACAGCTCTTGATCTGGCTCACGGAAAATACATACAATTTTTAGATAGTGATGATTGGATTACACCAGATGCTACAAAGCTTCTTGTGCGCACTGCTGAGAAAAACAACTGCGATCTTGTAATAGCAGATTTTTATCGTGTCAATGGGGAGCGTGTTTCTCAAAAAGGAGATATTGATGAGGATGCCGTACTTTCAAAGGAAGAATTTTCCCACCATATGATGGAAAATCCGGCAGACTTTTATTATGGTGTTATTTGGAATAAGCTATATCGCCGTGAAATTATTGAAAAGTATGATCTTCGCATGAACGTACAGATTAACTGGTGTGAAGATTTTATGTTTAATCTGGAGTATATAAGATATGCTGAGCGTTTTATTGCATTGAAGGTTCCGATCTATTACTATGTCAAAACAAAAGGTTCTCTTGTGAGTCAAAGTGCAACGATCTCCAATACTGTCAAGATGAAGCTTGAAATTTTTGAGTATTATAACAATTTTTATAAACACACATTTGATGAAGCATATTATGAGAAAAACCGACTGAAAATCTACCATTTTTTGATCGACTCAGCAAAGGATGGATTTGTAATGCCTTCAATTCTTCCTGGATCGAAAAAATTAGGCAGTGAACGAACAAGTGTATCTCCACAGGCATTAAACGGACATGGCATTTTTATTGATGCCTACCGCAGCAAAATGCTTTTGCATCGTTACCTCGAATCTGCTGCTATTAAGCACGATTTGACACTCAATGATGCCTGTCTTTTACTTGCTTTGGAAAATCCAATTCCGTTTACAACAAAAAAAGAACTCGCCAATTATGCACAGCTCCCACTCCACATTCTTTCTTTGTCGCTCTCTCATCTTTCGATGCGTGGTTTTATTCAGCCTCTTCCGATACAGCATTTTTCAGTTTGCTTGCTTGAGACAGCAACGCCAGTGCTTGACGATCTGAAAGCTGCAATTAATGATTTTGAATGCACCTGTATGCGCGACTTTACAAAAGAAGAGAGCTGCCTTTACAGACAGCTCTCAGAACGGATTCACGAAAATGTATTAGAAAGTCTTCGCTGATCCAAATATAGTATTTTTTAGACACCATGTGCTCATTGCAGTACATGGTGTTTTTTAATTATTCGATCTCGTCAGTCTCAATGATGAACTTAACAGAACCATTCATGCTGTCGCTTCTGCCGCTATAGGTATCATATGAAATCTCATCTGAGGTCAGAGCCTTTAAGCGATCAAGAATTACTGTAAGATTCTCATCAGCCAGATCCTTGATCTTGCTGATTCCTTCATCGTAAAACTCCTGCATACCGTCCTTTAAATCCTCTGCGCCATCCTTAAGCTCGCTGATTCCATCTACTACATCATCACTTGCATCTGATAACGTATCTGCACCATCCTTAAGATCACTAACGCCATCTGCTAACGTCTGTGCACCACTCTTTAAGTCAAGTGTTCCCTTTCTCAAATCATTAGTTCCAGACTTCAATGTATCTGCACCACTGCTAAGTGCACTTGTACCAGACTTTAATGTGTTAATTCCGCTTTGTAATGTACCTGCACCACTCTTTAAGGTATCTGCACCTGTCTTTAAAGTATCGGTTCCGCCCTTTAAAGTGTCAGTTCCGCTCTTTAAGGTGTCAATTCCGTTCTTTGCACTGTCGATGCCGCCCTTTAAGGTTGCTGCACCATCACGAAGTGTCTGACTGTTTGCTGCAAGCTGTCCTGCTCCTGCCATCATCTGTGTGCTTAACTGATTTAATCCCTCGATCAGCTGTCCTGCTCCAGTCTGGAGTGCTGCTGCACCGCTTGTAAGAGATGCACTGTTTGCCTTTAACTGTGCTGCACCACCTGTAAGTGTATCGTTGTTTGCATCAAGCTGTGCAAAACCATCTAACAGCTGTTTGATACCTGCCGAAGCCTGCGTGTTTAATGTAGCAACTTGTGTTGAAAGATTACCCATTTCTGCATTGAAATCTTGCATATTAGAGTCAAGTAAATCAACACCCGTGCTAAGCGCAGTGATATCTGCCGCCGGAATCTGATCCTTCATAGAAGTAATACTGTCAATCTTTGTCTGTACATCTGTAAGTGAGGTAATTAAACCTGTAACAGTTTTCTGAAGAGTATCAAAGGTATTCTTAATGCTCTCTACCTTCGCTGCCATACCTTCCAAATCCGCATTCAATGTTGGAAGCGTTATTCCATCAATTCCTTGTACTGGAGTATATGCTGGTGCGTCAACATTTACCGCCTCTACTCCACTTACATTTCCAAGGCTATTAATTGCTGTCTGTAACGATGCTGCCAGCTCAGTATTTCCTGCTGCATTTGCTGCGTCAAGCTGCTGCTGAAGAACTGCTCTTGCGCTGTCAATCTGTGCATTTGCGTTGGCGATCTGCGTATTTGCATTGTTTATCTGCGCATTTGCTGCATTATTTACACTGTCAGCCAGTCCCTGTGCAGCACTTGATAATTCATTGTTTGCATTAGCGATCTGCGCATTAATCGTATCCTTTGCCGTTGCTGCTGTTTTTGCTAACTCAACAGTGTAGCTCTGTACTGCCGTGATCTGATTCATCAAATATTCAGCATTTTCCATCATGCCCTGAACTGGTGCTACGATTTGCTCTTTCATAACACTAGATAATCCACCTGCCTCTGTAATCAAATCATTTCCAGTTTTCAACATGCTGTCTAACAGAGTCATTAACTGTTTAGTCTCGTCAGTTCCCAAGGAAGCCTTTAAGGATTCTGTTCCCTGTGCCAGTGCATTTGATGCTGCGACAAGATCCTCTGTCGTCTCTCCCTCTCCATCAAGTGCTGCAGTAAGTGTGCTTAACGCACCTTGAATCTGAGTCAGTGCCTGTGCGCCCTGTGAAAGCTGCTGTTCGCCTGCAACGTATGCACTTACGCCATCTGCTAATGAATCTGTTCCCGCTGTGTAGCTGTTAACACCAGCTGCCAGTGTATTGATTCCTTGAGCAAACTGAGAAACCTTTGTGTTTAACTCACTGTCACTTGACAGATTTGCCTGAATACCTGCATTTAACAGATCGACACCAGATGTGTAATCATTGATTCCACTCTGTAATGTACCTGCACCACTCTGCAGCTGTACTGCTCCGCTTTGTAACTGACCTGCTCCGCTCTGTAACTGTCCTGCTCCACTTTGAAGTACAGTTGCACCACTTGCAAGCTGACTCACACCACTTACCAGATCCTTAGAACCACTCTGAAGCTTTCCAGCTCCATCGTCAAGCGTCTTTGCTCCGCTTGCAAGGTCTTTTGCTCCGCTTTGTAACTGACCTGCTCCATCTGCAAGATCATTTACACCATCTGTCAGATCACCAACGCCATCTGCAAGATCATGTGTGCCATCTCTTAATTCCTTAACACCATCATCAAACTCGCCATACTTCTCGTCAAGTTCCTCCACACCATCATACAGATCGGAGGTTCCATCAACAAGTTGTGTTGCTGCATCTGTAAGCTCATCGAGCGCATCCTTAATATCATCTAATGCACCGTCATCATTAAAATCAATATCCTTTAATATGTCAGACAATGCAACTGTCAGAGAAGAACTCATTGAGAAATCTGTTACATCAGCTTCAATCGATACGCTATCTGGAATGTCAATATCAAGCGTTTTGTCTTCGCTGTTCTTGTCTTCATCATCTGTAGAAAGAGAAAGTGTATCAAGCTTTAAGCTATCCTTAAGACCAGGCATTCCGACACCCACAACAATATTTCTGCTTCCATCGGAAATTACCTTTCCGTTGTCGATGGTGACATTAGAGAATGTATCATCTGGAAGGATCATTGCAGTCAGCATTACAAATGGACTATAAATAGTCTCATTCTTTCCATCTACCTTTGCACTCTTCTTCTCGTTGTTAGTATACTGAATCTTGATCTGAAGATGACCGCTCTTGCCGACAAGATCCTGCGGCTGCATTTCCTGTCCATCTAAGAAATATGTAAACTTTACAGATACAGGAAGATCCTTATTGCTCTGACCCTGATAATAAATATCGCTGCCATCTGTATTCCATGTCAGGCTATCACCATTCTCACTAAAGGTTTCATCACCTTTTACATTCTTTATATTTGTCAGATCAGATTGGTCCTCAACACTGCTTTCACTTCCTGCATTCTTTAACCAGTTAGATACTGTGATCTGCTGTGGATTTCCAGATGCATCTGCATTTACATAGACGGTTTCCTCTTTTGATACACTACTTGATGAATCTGTTGTATTTGCTGTGTTCGCAGCCATTGCCATTGGAACACTTCCTACTGCTACTGCCATGCCGACTGCAAGTCCGGCTGTCATTTTTCTTTTCAGCATATGATTTCTATTCATAATATAACACCCTCATTCTCATTTCTAAATCAGAATTGCACGCTTGTGCACGCCAGTTACTTTACTTTTTATTTCTTTCCAAGAAAGTTAATTGATGTCTTACAAATTACTTTATCAAAAATCAGGAACATTGCCGGCAAAACAAGTGCAACAACGACAACACTGATTAATGCACCTCTTGAAAGAAGTGTACAGATGGAACCAATCATATCAACCTTTGAATAAGCTGATACACCAAATGTTGCTGCGAAGAAGCTAAGACCACTCGTTATAATGGATTCAATGCTTGCCTTATGTGCTGCACTGACAGCTTCCTTTTTATTCTTTCCTCTGCTTCTCTCTTTCTGATAACGGCTCGTCATCAGGATTGCATAATCTACTGTCGCACCTAACTGAATAGTTCCGACAACGATAGAGGCAACAAACGGAAGACTGATATTTTGATAGAACGGCACTGCCATATTGACTGCTATCGCAAATTCGATTACTGCTACCAGAATAATTGGCAGTGAAATCGACTTGAAGATAATCATGATAATAATGAAAATCGCTGCCATTGATACTGTGTTAACACTTTGAAGGTCGATATTTGTTACATCCTCAAGGTCCTTCATCATAGGAGCTTCACCGATTACCATTGCATTTTCATCATAACCCTTTACAATGTCATTGATCTGGGCAATCTGACTGTTAACTTCCTCTGTCGCTGACTGATATTGTGAGCATACAAACGCAAGCTCCCAATTATCACTTTGCAACATACTCTTGATATCCTTTGGAATCATAGAATCTGGAATAGTTGCACCAACTAAGGAATTTAAACTGATCGTCCACTTAACACCGTCCACCTCATCGATGGCATTTAACATATCGCGCTTATCCTTTGCGTCCATGTTCTTATCCATCATAACCATGTGAAGAACACTCATATCAAAGTCTTCTTCAAGCTTTTCATTTGCCACATTGCTCTCAAGTGTGGATGGAAGAGATTTTGCAATGTTGTAATAAATCTTTGTATTGCTGTTTCCATAAATTGCCGGAGCTAAAAGAACAAGGAAGATAACAAGCCAAATCTTATAATGCTTTGTAATGAAGCCTGACAATCTATCCATGCTCTTAATGAGCGGCTTATGCTTTGTTTTTTCAATCGGCTTATCGAAAATAAGAATCATAGCCGGAAGAACAGTTACACAGCAGATAACACCGATTACAACTCCTTTTGCACTGACAATACCAAGATCGCGGCCAAGTGCGAATGTCATAAAACAAAGTGCGGCAAAACCAGCAATTGTTGTAACAGAGCTTCCCACGATAGACTTAAAGGTATTGGCGATTGCATGACCCATCGCACGCTCCCTATCATCTGGGAAACGTTCTTTATTTTCCTCATAGCTGCTAAGAAGGAAAATGGAATAATCCATTGTAACACCGAGCTGAAGAACAGCTACAAGTGCCTGTGTAATATAGGAAATCTCTCCAAGGAATACATTCGTTCCCATGTTGTAGAGAATAGATATTCCGATACTTAATAAGAAGAACAGCGGAACTAAAAATGAAGCAGTAAACAGCTGCAATACAATGAAGCAAAGAATTGCGGCAATCACAACGTATGCCGGCATCTCGCTTAATGCCAGGTTCTTAATATCGGTAACAATACCAGTCATACCGCTTAAGAAACACTGATCATTGCTGATCTTTCTCATCTCTGTAAGGGCTTCCATAGCTTCATCAGATGATGTCGTGTTGTCAAACAGCACAAGCATCATGGTCGCATCACCTTTAAAGAACGCCTCTCGCAGATCCTTTGGAATCATCTCGACTGGAAGACTTAAATCGGCAACATCATCATACCAAAGAACATCCTTAACATGATCAATCTCGCTGTATGCATCTTCTAGCTTTTGCACATCCTTTAGTTCCATGTTTTCCACGACGACCATGGAAAACGCGCCCATTCCGTACTCATCGACCATAATATCCTGACCCTTGATCGTCTCAAGCGTGTCTGGCAGATAACTTAAGATATCATAGTTGACTCTTGTCTTTGCCATACCGATTACGGAAGGAATCATAAGCAAAATGCTGATCAATATGATCAGATATTTATGTTTTGCAATCCATTTTCCTACTTTAACCATAGCAACCATCTCCTATCTTTTTTTCACACTACGCATTATATGCAGAAACTGACTTTTGGTCAATATTAAAAGTATCCGAAAAATATATGGTAATAAAATGAATTTTGGTCAGTTTTTAATAATTGACTTTTAGTCAGTTTTGTAAGATAATAACTCTAAGATTCAAGTTTTCAAACATTTACACCTTTACTATTACTTAATATCTTGATATAATGATAGCTTAGGATAAATTACAAGTATTACAGGAGGGGTTCTCGTATGGGAAAAGTGGATATCAATAAGAAACAAAAGAAAAACGCTTTGCTGCAGACGGCCTTTGATTTGTTTCGCGATAAGGGCTTTGCAAAGACGACTATCTCTGATATTGTTTCAGATGCCGGCCTTGCAAAGGGAACTTTCTATTTATATTTTAAGGATAAATATGATTTGAGGGATAAGCTGATTGCCCACAAAGCAGGGCAGCTGTTTGCAGATGCTCACCATGCACTGCTGGATCAGAAGTTTAATAGCTTTGAAGACCAGATTATCGCAGTTGCCGACTACATCATCGGCCGCCTGAATGATGATCACGGTCTTTTAACCTTTATTTCCAAGAATTTATCATGGGGGATTTTTAAAACAGCTTTTGAAAATACACTGCCAGATGAGTCTTTACAGTTTTATGATTATATATTTGAACAGATGAAAAAAAATTCATATGTCTGTCCAGAGCCTGAGCTAATGCTCTTTACAATTATCGAACTCGTTGGTTCTACATGTTACAGCTGTATTTTGTATGGCCAGCCAGTATCAGTTGAAGAATATCTTCCTTATCTCCATACTGTAATACGCCAGATTCTGGCTGGATTTTTGGTTCAGCAGCCGACACAAATTGAAACAAAAACTGCTTCGTAATAAATTTTCATATTTTTTTGTGCAAAAAAGGAATGGTCATTTTCGTGACCATTCCTTTTTTCGAATCATTTAATTGTTCACTTATAATTTTCTCCAGATTATTCGTCCTTCTTTGGCTCTTCTTCAGTTTCTGCTGTCTCTGTCTCAGGTACTGCTGCATTGTGTGCTGCATTTAATGCTACTACAACCGCATCTGGATCTGTCATAATAGTAATCTTCTTATCTGCATAAATTGGAAGATCCTTTACACGAATAACATCGCCAATCTTCATGTCGCCAACATCAACTCTGACCTCATCAACCAGATCTGCTGGCAATGCCTTATAGGCAATCTCTTCAAGGCTCTCCTGAAGTACACCTTCTACAATCTTATCATGATTCTCTAAGATAACCTCAACAACAGAATGAACTTTTTCTGTGCTTACCAGTGCCTGGAAATCAATCTCATCGATTCTTCCTGCAACAGGGTTATATGCGACGTCCTTGATCAGTGCATCATACTGAGTTCCCTCAACATCAAGCATGATCTGACTTCCTTTATGTGCTTTCTTTAAGAATTTCTCTAACTCCAGTGTATGAAACTTTACTGGGATAGAACCTTCAATTTTCTTTCCGAACACGTTGCCTACAACGTATCCCTCTCTTCTGAGCTTCTTTGCTTTGATGTCCATGCTTCGTTTTTCAGCTTTTAAAGTATTCATTTTGTCTTTTCCTCCAAAAATCTGATTCCTTAGCAGCCTTCGACAAGAGGTTTTGTTAAGAAACTGACCTGTCTGGTCATTTCCTTTGTTCGGTATGTAATATAACACCACAAACTCAAAAATGCAAGAGATTTTTTGTGAAAAAATTGTGAACTTTGAGGTGTAACCCGGTAGGTTCACGCAAGGGGGACTCGGCGAAGTGACTTTGTCGGCGCCCCTTGTTCCCGCGGCGCCTTCTACACTCCTTTTTGTCTCAGATACTGCGTAAGCCCGCTCCCACACGGGAATCGCCTCGTAAAGCACATCCGCCTCGCCCCCATTTACGTAACGTTATTGTACTACAATTTTATTGTACTTATTTATTTCCTCCAGTGTCTTATTATATAATTCTTTTCCAGTGTCACATGGTGTAAATGAGAATAGTCCAACCTGTGCATCATTTTCATTCTGTAATGCAATCATAATATATCCGCTTCCATCTTCTCTAAGAATAAATCCTGCACCTGTATTTGCATCTTTATAAAGATTCAGTGTCAAATCTGCATCACTTTGTTTTAAGCTTAGTGTCAAAAAGCTAAATCCCATCTCATACAAACCTTCTCCAAATCCACCTGCAGGATATGGCTGTGCATTTTCGATAAGTAAATGTGCCATCTCATGAAGCGGTTTATCCTCGCGATTTTCTTCAAGATTTATTGATTGATAATCGCTCATTGTTGTCAGGCCAGTGTTCCATTGAAGCAGCCAGGAATCTCCATCTTCCTTATATAATTGATTGAAACTCTCTATTACTTTTTCTGTTTCAGCACTTGATTGATCTAACAGCTCGCGATACAAAATCACCATTTCCGGTTCGCCCTCAAATGATAGTTCACATTCATCACTCGTAATTGTCATTTGAGCTTTTATCTGATTTGCATAGCGCTTTTCTTCTGTATCTAGCCATGTACCGCGCTCCATACAAATCTCTCGATAACGTCTCTGCATTGCTAGCTCTAATGTTGCAGCCTGCTTGCCAGCCCATCTGTAAGAAATATTTTCATTTCCTTCTTTTGTTCCACCCAAAATCTGATTTGTTTTATTAGTGCTGTTCATTTTGCTGAAGATAGCATCACGATCATTATCAGCAATCTTATAATCCAGTCTTGTTACACCAACCTCTGCATCTACTGTTGCAACAACAGATGTCTTACTTTGCCAGATATATACATCTGAAATCTCTACAATAGTTTTACTTTCATCTTCAGAAATAATTTCAGCTGCATCGCCATACCATTTCTTTAAATCATCTACTGTCCAACTCCAACGCGGACCTCCTGTCGGAATTAACCAACCAGATGTGTTAAGATTTGCTGACGCTTCAGTTGAATTTACTGTTTGTGACCCAGCTACTGCAAAGTCAATTGGACTTACAACAAAACTTTCTTCAGACAATGTAACTGGATGTTCATTTTTTTCATCTGTTGGCGTTAACGCATACTCACTAGGCTTATTATAATATGTCCTCTTGTTTTCATCATCTGCTTTTTTGTAAGATGCCTCACTCCAAATTAACTCATTGCTCTCATTTTGTGTCAGCATCATCACTTTTGATTTTTGGTTCATTTGTTCTTGTGCATCAAAATCCCAATAAAACGACATATCTGTAAGTCTTGCAACACCAATCATATTTGCATAAAAACTATCACCACCAACCTTAGCTCTTGCAGTAAAATAGACCTCGTAAACTCCATCATCATCCAAATCTGCAAGTGCACTGCTTAGCATATCTACATCAGATGTCATAATAAATTTTCCAATTGCAAGCTGAGGAAGTGTCATAAGCTGATTCTGCCAAGTTAAATATACCCGCTCATTTAATCCATCGCGAAATAGTTTAATACCGCTGTCTTTCATCCACTCTGGTGTAATCTGCGCAATACATTCCTTGTCAAGCAGCCCAAATGTCTCACAAAACTCCTCCACGTCATCCGTTATTGGTATCTGCTCATACACATCCACTGCTGCAAGTACTGGAAGTGCCGTCTGCTTTGCAGTATTAGTCTGAGTTTCGCTTTTAGCTGTACTTTCTCCTCCAAAGCATAATGCTGCTGCATTTAACATAAGCACTGCTGCAAGTACTACACTTGCCATCTTTGTTTTCTTTTTATTAAGCATCATACGCAGCCTCCTTTCTGTATCAGATTTTCCTGATACCATTGTTGATGCTGCTGTCATACCAAAATTTTTTTTATCCGACACAGCATCAACTAGTGTCTTTGCATACAAAAATTTATTTTCCCACCCAATTGTTTCTAGTGTTCCTTCATCACATGCCATCTCACAGTCTCTTTTTGATTCTGCCGCTGCCGCCCACACCAGTGGATTCCACCACCAGACTGCAACACAAAGGCTTCTCATTACAGACCAAATATGATCTTTGTGCTGATAATGGCATATCTCATGCTGAAGAATCATCAAAATTTGATCGTCCTTCAGTTTCGTCTCCTCCTTCAGATAAATTGCTGGATGAATGATTCCAAACAAACATGGTGACGATAATCCACTTACCTGATAAACTAGTAGTTTTCTACTACTATCTATCTGTTTTCTGCTTCGCATTAGCATATGATAAAAACGCATATTTACGATAGCAAACCAACATCCTGCAGCAATGCTGCCATAAAGCCAGATGGCTGGAGCTATACTTATTAGTTGAGCTATTATACTGTGGAATATGTTAGAATTGCTATCTTTTGACTGTGAATTTTCTTCAGGCTGTTGTGCCGTTGTCTCCTTTCCTGTCTGATTGAAAACATTATGTCCAAGTGTAATTTTGAGATTTTCTGTCTGATTTATTTCCTGTTCATTCTGTTGTCCCATATTGACATTCTGATTTTTAACGTTTCCTGTATAATCATTCTTCGTGCGATCTGTATTACTCGCATCTCCTACACCTGCATTCTGTCCATTTTCCATTCCGAGTTCTGCATTTGAATCCACCTTGTCCACTTTAGTTCCACTCGTATTTTGAAACATCTGTCTGGACACTTCTGTAATATTATGCACTAGCTGCTGATTATTCCATAGTGTCACTGGGCAAAGCAGACGAATCATCACAACTGCCCAAAGTGCATATCGAAACCTGCTGCTGATTCTCATTCCAAAAACTTTGCGTATTGCAAAGATCATCACGATCAGAATACTGGAACCAACTATCCAATCTGTCATTTTTCCTCCTCTCTAGCCTCCCGAATGATCTCATACAACTCATCAATTTCTGACTTTGAAAGTTTGCACTCATGCGCCATTGCCGACAGCATCATTCCAACGCTGCCATCATATACACGTTCCAAAAAGCTTCGCGTCTCTGCCTGTTCTGCTTCCTCCTTTTGCAGCACTGGATAATACTGCTGGTACTTTCCGCTGTCATCCATACGAATAACTCCTTTTGTACTCATGCGGCGAAGCATTGTAAAAATCGTTCCTTTGCTCCATGCCGTATCATCCTGCATCGCTTCTACCATATCTCCGAGCGTCATCGGATGGTTCTCCCACAAAAGTTTCATCAGTTTCCATTCACCGTCAGATAAAACAATGTGCTTTGCCATTTTTACTCCTTCCTGTAGTTTAATCTAGTTTACTTGTGTCAACTTCATAATAGCATAGCGGTATACATCTGTCAACCATATTTTTTAAAAAAATACTGAGATATCTGCCCTACTATTGACAAATATCTCAGTAAATTATTGACTATCACAAAACAGTATTTTTACAGTTTCTTTTATTTTGCTGCCACAACTGGCTTAAAATCTGCTGTATCTGCGCAAAAATATCCGCCAAGCTTTTGTGTTATAAAAAGCATAATCTCTTTTGCTTTTTCATAATCCTCTGGACGAATTGTAGCTGCAAATACGGTACGAATGCCATTATGAAGCAAATAAGCATCGCCTTCGTCATCACCAAGTGTGCCTTCTAAATCTTCCATATCCAGTGTACCACTCTCTGGCAATGAAATTTCAAGTACACCTGCTGCCTCCCAATACTCAGCATTCTGCGCTTCATTAAACAGCTCATAGATTTTGCGAAGCGGCAATTCTTCTTTGTTTAAATACAGCCATTCACCTGGCATTTTGGCAGCCGGTTTCTTACTAGTTTTTCCGTCCTTTTTTAAATTTGAGTGTGCCATAAATTTCTCCTATCAAACATTGTAACTGTTTATGAGGGTATCTATCTGACAGATCTCGATTAATACAGCTTCTTCACTGATTCCTTAGCATCTGCAAACGGTCCTGGTATGACATCTACACCACGATGCGTTCCAAAATAGTCACTGTCAAATCTGATTGCTGTTCCATCAGGATTTTCAAAACGTTCCTCTGGCTCAAATGCCTTTCCTAGCACATCTGAATCAATCATTCTATTTTTAAAGCCTTCGATCAGTTCGTATACGTTTGTATCCAGATAGTAACCGTCCTCTTTCTGAACAAGCTCTACACGCACATCCTCACGTGCGACAGCTGATATCAGAGCATTGACATCCTTCTTACTTGGCTTTGCACCACCAAGATAAGCGTTGCCTTCAATCCATACTGGCAACTTTCCTTCGTGTGCGCCATAAAGTTTTGCCATATCAGCAGGCTTACTAAAATCAAACTGAGAAATCCACTCATCATATGTCGGATACTCATCAAACATCCAGGTACCTGCTGCACGATTTTCTGTGTCAAATCCATCATCTGAATCGTGCATCGTTATAATATCATCTGATGGCCATTTCTGTACAAAGATATTATTATAGAAACGATCATCACCATGAAGTACGGTCATAAAGCCCATTACCTCAGTACGATGCGGCATATGATACGGTGTATAACGCGGTCCTGTTCCTCCGCCCACACAAGTAAGTGCACCACAGATCAAATTGTGGACAAGTGCTACACCCTCTGTTGCAAAACGAAGACTTGCATCGGAAAGCATAATGTTATTATCAATCAATGTCGGGCCATGTCCAACTTCAACAAAGATATCCTGTGACATCATGCCGCCCTTTAAGACAGACGCAAACGGCGGACGCTGATTATCATGCAGCAGGTTCTGGCTCAGTCTTGTTCCCTGTGCTTCCCAGTCACACCAAATACCCATTGTACAATGATGAATGTGATTGCGGCGCATTGTCACATCGATTGCAGCATGCATCTTAATTCCAGCAATCTCAGCACCGCCTAACTCCATCATGTTGTTGATATGATGAATATGGTTATCCTCAATAATACTAAACACACCACCCATACGGCCTATGATTCCGCCCTGCTCGCAATGATGAATGTTGTTTCGGCGAATGATATGGCTTCCAACTTTTTCTTTCAACCAGCCATGATACTGACCACGACATACAGCATCACGCTCCATCTGTGTCGGGCTCTTTACATATTTTGTAGTAAAGTAATGGTCATTCTCTGGATCAAGATATTTGCCAAGCGAAATTCCTGCACACTTGCTGTTTGAGATCTCGCAGTCCTCGATGATCCAACCCTTGCTCCAATGTGGTCCAATCATTCCATCCTGATATGCAGCAGGCGGTGCCCATGTTGTTGCAGCCTTTGTCACAGTAAACCCGCTTACTGTAATATAGCCAACACCTGTCTTTGACGGCATAAAGCACTCACGTCTTACATTGATTTCTACATTTTCCTTGTTCGGGTCTGCTCCCTTAAAATTCGCATAAATAATAGTCTCATCTGTTTCCTGATCCTGTTCTGTATACCACTTGTAAACAGATTCCTCTGGAACCCAGCTGCACTCATAAACTTCGCCCTTAATACAATCCTCAAGCGAAGATGTCTCATACAATGCTCTGTCATTTAAATAAACACATCCGGTATGCTTGTCTGCCTTGGCAAAATACCAATCACCATATACAAATGTAGTATACGGATTATATGCACCAAATGTACTGTTTGGCACTCGGCATACCCATACATTGTCCTGATAATGCTTCCAACTGGTGATACGCTCTGCTCCGGTAATAACTGCTGCTAATGGCTCTGTACTCTTATATGTAATACGTGCATCTGGCTCTCCTGCAAAAATAGGATCCACATACTCACGATATACACCAGGTGCTACAAGCACTGTATCACCTGGCTTTGCGACCTTTGCAGCCTCATTAATACGGCGAAATGGCATTTTTTCAGTTCCATTTCCGTCACGTCCTGCATGAACATCAACATAAAGATTCATATTTTTATTTTCCCCTTTCTGGTTTTTCACGTGGCTTTCAGTGCTTTTTTTCAATCCTTTTTTTACCCGTTTTGCACTGTTTTTGCCTACCGCGAGTATACCATAGGATGATCAAAATGTCTCTATTTTTCTTCCTTTTTAAGAAGGTTTTAAAAAACAAATTTTTCTAGATTTCTCAATCAGGCAACCGATGTGGACAATACCGTATATCGAAGCCTCATGCCCTACCTGGTGGACATCCGATTGACTGCTTCGGTCACAATCTCTCCTCCTGCCTCATACCACTCTTGCACCAGCGTATCAAAATATGAAATATCGCTCTCTCCCATTATAATGCGAATAAAGCCCTCTCGAAGAATGTCGTCTAATGTATCCCCATATTCAATCAGTTCCTGCGGCTGCTCGCCCCATAGCCCAGAGAGCACAACACGGTCCTCCTTTATGATCTGATCGGCAATGCCGACACCACTTTTTGTTCCGTCAAACTGAACGGCATAGCCAACACAAGATAAATCCTTTTGTTCATTCCATCGTTTGATGCCGTGATACACCTCAGCAGCACCACCCGTTTTTAATACCGACTCATCACCTGTCTCTAGCGCCTGTTGAATCATTTCATAGCGCTCATAGTCGCTTGTCGAATTGGTTACTGTAAATGGCGCTGTTGCATGCTGCATATTGTTTTGCGTATACTGGACAATCTCGTCATAACTCATCGTACCATCTTGATAGGCATCATTTAGAATGTATACATAGTAATCAATTATTTTGATCACAGCTTCTGGATTTTTGCAGTTTCGATTCACAACAATATAGCCATTATTTTTGAAATTTCTCGGATAAACTGCCTTTTTTCCTGTGACTGTCGGAATCTCGCACGGCCAAAAACAGGCCTCCACCCCCTGACTTTTTACCTCATCTAACCCATATACCCAGCCCCAAGCTGAGCGAAAAGTCATCGCACCTGCTTTTCCATCGGAGATATCTTTACTGACCGCATCGTTATTTAAGTTAGCAAAATCCTTTCGAAAAATGCCTTCTTGATACCACCTTTGCCAATCACAAAGCGCCTCCTTCATCTGATCGATGACGGAGCCATACACAAGTGTCCCATCCTCTTGTCTTTGCCAAAAGCCAGGATACGCATCCCACGCAACTGCAAGATGATACAGTGAATCTAAATCTTCTCCAACTGCAAAACTATAGTTTCCAGAAAGCTCCTTCATACCAAGCAAAATTTCTTCAAGCTCGTCCACTGTCTTCGGATTTTCTTTTTTAAGCTCCTCCATCCAATCAGAACGAAGCCATAAAAGCTCTGGATGATAACCTGAACTTAGCTGAGGAATCGCATACAATCTATCATCTACAGTTGCCGTTTCTAAGACAGCCTCCTCTGCACTAAGAATGGACTTTAAGCGATCTGATCCCCATGTTTCATAAACATCAGTTAAATCAGCTAGCATCCCAGCATTCTCAAGCCGCTTTAGCTGCTCTGTATTTACAACAAACACATCTGGAAGCTTTCCGGCTGCCATCGCAAGATTTAATTTGATGTCATAGTCGCTACTGACCCAGTCTGTTTTCACTGTTACATTTAGCACATTTTGAAAACTTCGCGTCCACAGATTGTCTGAAATGCTGTCTCCCGGATCAAAATGAAATGCAACCGCCCCAGTTCCTCGCACTGTCGTTATCGTTACGGGTGTGTCGTAGGGTTCTTTCCATTTTGGATCTGCTTCCTCTGCCAAAACTTTCGTAGACAAAGCACCTGTCAAAATGAGTCCTGCCACAAGTGCCTTTGACAGACAGCTATAAAAATGCACTGGTTTCATCGTGTTGCCTCCTTTTTACCAAACTTGTAATATTTTTGCACCTTTGGTTTCCTAATTGACAATCGTTTTTCTGATTTTTATAATGATATTAGTATACCACAAAGGAGATCGACATGAAACAATCCAGTATCTTAAAACGACTTCAATTTTTCTTTCTCTTTTTGGTCTTTCCAGTGATTGTCATAGGCTTTTCTTTTCAATGGTATTCGCTTCACTCGATCCGAACTCATACGATTTCTTCTGCCCACGACCGAGTAAACGACCAGCTGCAAAGCATTGATGAAAAGTTTTTGGAGACCAACACACTTGCTGCATCACTTTTGACAAACAGCCGTGTGCGCCGAATTTCCAATCCAAACGATCCAATGTCAACCTATGAGCGAATGAGTCAGGTAAATTTTATCCGCGATACACTGTACAATATTCAGCTAAGCAATTCCTCTGTGAGTAACATCTGCCTTCATCTGCCTCTGCTTCATCTGACCTACAATCCGGACAATGCCTATGATTATCCAACACAAACTGCCATCGGAAGTAGCACAGATTTGTCAGATGATGAGATTGATGTTCTTCTTTCCTTGCGCTACTTGCCAGAGCAGCTCAAAATGCACAATGGGAATTTCTCCTTTGTCCAGTATTCGTCATGGACAAATCCACATATCATTGTGGAGACGGTCTATTCCATTCCCGGGTTAGAAGAAGTATTTGAAGATACACGCCTATATCCAAATTCGTACTATCTTCTTCAGATTGGTGAAAATTTTGTTTCTAATTTAGAGGAAGATGTTACAAAAACTGCGCTCACCGAGAGGGACAACCAATCTTTTGTTCATCTAAATGGGACGAAATACTGTCTACTTCGCTTTGAGCTAACAACCATCGGTGCCACCTATTTGCAATTAATTCCGACAAGCGAATTATTTCCAGGAATGGAATTTTCCGTTCAATACTGTATTCTCTATACAGCAGCTCTTTTGCTGTTTGCTCTTCTATTTGCTTTTACAACCTTTCGAATCATCAAAAAACCGATTGACGATTTGTCTGCCACCTTTATCAAACTGCGCGATCGCCATTTTGATATTCGAATTGATGGTCCAAATTTGGTTGAGTTCGTTCCTCTCTACGACAGCTTTAACGAAATGGCCGAGCAGCTTGACGAGTTGATTCAAAAAGAATTTCAACAGACACTTCTTCTTGAAAAGGCACAGCTAAAACAGCTTCAGGCACAGATCAATCCGCACTTTTTATACAACAGCTTTTTTACGCTGAACCAGATGATCGCACGCGATATGAAAGAGCCTGCAAAAGAACTTTCCCGTGAGCTCGGTGTCTATTTTCGCTTTCTGACAAGAAATACAAGCGATGAGGTGCCACTTTCGGATGAATACGAGCATGCCCGCGTCTATGCTGACATTCAAGGCTTTCGCTTTGATGGGCGCATCAAAGTTGAGATGGATGAGCTTGATCAGCAGTTAGCCCAAATCACCGTGCCAAGACTGATCTTGCAGCCTCTTCTTGAAAACGCATTTGGACATGGGCTAAAACAAAAAATCCGCGGTGGGCTGTTAAAGGTGACAATCCAAGCAGACGAAGAACTTGTACATATTTTTGTTGAAGACAATGGAGAGGAATTGTCCGATGCACAATTAGAAACCATGCAAGAGCAGATATCTCAGGTGACAAGTGGTTCCCTTTCAGTTGAGACAACCGGCCTTTTAAATATTGCGAGAAGATTGCAGCTCTATTTCTCAATTGAACATGCGCTGACCATCACCCGCTCCCCTTTGGGCGGCTTAAAAATCACACTGACTCTGCCGCGCAAACAGATGCCTGCTCCCCCAAAAGCGTCAAAGTAACTTACCTTTCATCCAGCCTCTAAAATATTTGATTCAAAGGAGTTTTTATTATGTACCGTCTTTTAATTGTCGATGATGAGCGCTATCTTGTCGAATCGATCTATGAATTGATCAGCGCCCAGTCCGAGCTTGATTTGGATATTTTGACTTGCTGCTATTCTGATGAAGCGATGCAAATCATTAATTCACAGCGAATTGATCTGATTCTTCTTGATATCAATATGCCAGGAAAAACAGGGCTAGAAATTGCTGATGAGCTTGCAGAAATCTGGCCGTCCTGTCAAATTATTTTTTTAACTGGATATGCCGATTTTGACTATATTTATCGTTCCTCTAAATTAAAAAATGCCACGTTTTTATTAAAAACAGAGGACAATGATACGATTTTAAAAGCTGTGCGAGATGCAATCTCACAGCTTGATTTTGAAACCGAGCACAGAAAGCTACTGTCAAAAGAGCATTCCAGAGATTTATATGTAAACTATCTACTCTACCGAGATCCTTTAAAAAAATTGTTGCTTGGTCAGCATATCTCTCTTTTTACAGAAATAGTATCGTTTTTGCCAAGTTCATTTGCATTTGATTTAAAGAGAGACTTTTTCTTGCTTCTTTTAAAACTACCAGGCGAACAAGCTGCTTTTTCGTATGCGGAAGATCCACAGTTTATCACATCCACTTTGAAAGAACTGTCTGCCCGTCTGGATGATCGCTTTGAGGTTTTCATTTGTCCTATTGATCCATCACTGTGGGCTGTATTTTTGCAGCCGTCTGCTACTCTGAAAAAAAGTGCAGATGCAATGCTTTTATATATCAAGGAAGCTCTTAATTTTGATGGAAACTCTTCACTTTTTGACAAGCTTTCACCTATTTTTATTTTGGTTGACACTGCGCTTTGCTGGGAACAAATCGGTTGTGTTTACGCACAGTTATCTGCCACTCTCGATGAATTTCTTTTTGAGCGCTCTGCCCAAATCGGTCAGTATTTTTTCATTTGTCCTGATCGTCAAAAAAATGTCGATTCTTCTAAAAAATATACTGTTACGCTTCCAGATTTGGCCTCAAGCCTTCGATTCGGTTTAAATGCCAAAGATCCAGTTCATATAAAAAAAGCCTTAGCTGATGCCAATGACTTTTGGAGTAAACACGCAAGTATGCACAAACTTGGTGCAATCCATCTGTATCATGAACTTTCAAATGTCTTTATTGAGTACATTTTACAGCATGATCTTGAAAAATCGTTGGCTTTTCGCACTGGACTGTTTCGCCTGTATCATATTGATCAATTTGATAATTGGGGACAGGTTTTTGACTATTTTAACTCGGTCGCCGATGCCATTCTCTCACTGTCGGTAAATGCAGAACAAAACTCTCGACATCAGACACTGCAACGGATCAAAGATTACATTCAGGCTAATTTGAACCGCAATTTGACGCTGAACGAGATTGCCTCCTCTGTCTGCTACAACAGTTCTCATGTTTCAAGATTTTTCCACCAGATGACTGGGCAAACGATCTCCCAATATATTTTGCAGCAGAGAATGGAAGAAGCCTGTCGCTGTCTCTCTTGCGAGAATGACAGCATACAGGCCATCTCTGAACATTTAGGCTTTGACAGTGCCCAATATTTCTCAAATGTCTTTAAAAAATATACCGGTGTCTCACCGCGTGACTATCGAAATGGAATCCGATCTTAATATTACAGCTCCTATCCGATCTGGCGGCAGATACACTCTGCCGCCGCACTTCCAAGAATCTGATAACCGCCAGCTTGATAATGAACACCATCTGTCAAAAATTGACTGGTTGTATCGTCAAGCTTTGCAAGCGGATCAACGCAAATTTTTAACTTCTCTGCAAGTGTTAACACCTTTTTGTTTCTTTTTTGTATCTGCTCATGCTCATACTCACTTCGCACACTCTGCGTCGTTGTTGCAAACACAAGCTTACACATCGGATAGGTCTCTTTGATCCAGACAAGCATCTTTTCAAGTGCATCTGCATAGGTTGTTTCATTTAAATGCCATCCATGAAGTCCATTGTTAAAATGAATCAGTTCCACCGGATACTCGCTCATCGCATACTCGATTTCCTTTCGAAGTGAAGGGTTGTCGATGCTCTTTGATGTGCAAAGCCATGCCGTATGAATTTGCTTTTCCTTTAGCTTCTCGCAAACCACATTGCCATAGCCAAGTGTGATCGAATCTCCGATTAATAGAACGCGCTTTCCTGTATCTGCCCCGTCAAACCAGCGGATATTGCACCACTCAACCTCCTCACGAATCTCATCAGACATTACCTGTTCATTTTCTTCCATCTATTCTCCCCTTACCTCTCTTTCGGCTGCAGACCAAATGTAGCAATCTGATATGGTTTTATGACAACTGAAAATACACCATTTTCTTCGTCAATCGTCTCTTTTTTCTCCTCAATCACAGAGCTTTGATAGATGCCCTTCATCCAGTCGGCCTTCTTGATTGTAAGCTTCACATCAGTTTCCAACGTATTGACAAAGCGAACAAAGATGTCTTCACTATTTGCGCCTTTCTTAAATGCTGTCAGATTCAGTCCATTTCCTTTCCACTCAAAGAAGCTCTTTCTAATAGGAAGGATTCCACTCTGAGCCTGCGGTGTGAAGATTGTTTCCTTCTCTCTGTTCATACCAAGCTGTACACCTGCCAAATCATGCTGATAGCCATAGCCAAGTGCAAATGCCTCTGCACACATTTCTGGTTCATACGGGAATATTGCATACTCCAGCGTATAGCTTCCCTGCATCTGCGCCTGCGGTGTTGGGAAATATCCCCAGTCGCCCATCTCTGCAACTGATCGAAGAAGTGTCAACGCAATCGTATTTTCCTCATCTGGAAGAATCTCATATTCATACAGACCACGGTTTGCCACCAGTATTCCAGCATTTTTATCTTCCATCGCAACAAAACACTGCTCATGCTCACATGCGCTCGGATTGGTCCATGCCTTTCCATGGCGGTTTGGTCGTCTCACAACCTCGAATGTAGAATCTGCAAAATGCATATCGCTGTCAAGTCCAGCTGGGAATAACACTCTCAGTCGATGATCCTTTGCTGTATTCACAACTGTTGTCTGCACCTTTACTCCCTTTGCATGGTGCTCAAGCGTAAGTGTTGTCTCAATTGATAGCTTCACAAGCTTCTCGCTTCTTTTTGCCTTTCTCTGGTACAGATCCACACAGGAATATCTCTGAGGCAAAATCTCATCTCCAATTGCCTCTGGCACTTCAAGCTCATGTCTCACTTTTACTACAGAGCGAATTGCACTATTTTCTTCGACAAAAATTGTTGCCGGGATATTCCTAGTTGTAATCGTTTGACGATCGGTATCCTGAATATAAATATATTCATTTCCCATATCGCCGGTGTCCTCATAAATACCACAATTTTCAAAGGTATGGCCAGTCTTTTTATCAGTCAAATCAAAGCTTCCATCCAAGTTGATGCGCACAAAAACATTCTCATTTTCCATCACAAATTCCTTGTCTTTGCTAGTCGCATCTGTCGTTTCTATCAATTCATGGATGTCTTTCGCCAAACTTTCTTCTACTTCTTTTAATACATAGACCTGATAGCCAATTGCTGGGACATCCTCTGCCTCAAATGTCACCTGCACTCTCTGTGCCATATACGGCTGACGGAAGCGATCATCTGGAAGATCATAGCCAAATGCAGTTGTCTTTCTCTCGATCTTTGCATTTACTTTGTTTCCACTCACATCATACAAAGCAAATGTAGGAAGGGACTCGCCCTCTAACTCATTCCAAGACTGGGTCAGATTTCCATAAATTCTCTTTGCATCAAGCTCTACTGTTATAACCTGCGTCTTCTTCCAACCAGAAAAATTGAATACAGCAAATGTAATCTGCTTTTTTCCATCATCGCTAGTAACAAATTTGGTATCAATTTGGTCTGCAATCAGATGAAGGCCGTTTTTATATAGCTCCTCTGCAACCTGCAAACTCTTTGCAAAACGCGCCTCAATCTCACGATTGACCTCGTCTACACTACAACCGCAGATACTGTCATGCGGGTGATTTTGCATTAACTTCTTCCAGCTGTAAGAAAACAAATCCTCCGGATAAGCTGCTCCCAAAATAGAGGCGACTGCATAGGCTGGCTCTGCCTGTCTTTCCAGTGCACTCTCACCTTTTCTATTTGCAATCTTTAAATCGGCATTTGCCGAACAGGTATTTACAAGCGTCCAGCGTCCATCTGTCTCCTGACTGGTCAACTCTCCTACTACCGTAGAAGTCTGCTCGGTCATCTCTGCCTTCACAGCCTTCGCATAGGTTTCAAAATCAGAGTGAATAAACTCGATCTCTGGATAGAGCTTTCTAGCCGTCTCAATTGCTTGTGCCAAATTTTTTTGTACCGGCTGATGGTCGCAACCATTCATAAAAAGAAGCTGGCTTGTTCCGGCATATTTTCTAGCCTTCTCCAATCGCTCATCCCAGTAAGCTTTTGCCTCTGCCTCATCAACCGGAATCTCCATACCATTATTGTACCAGTTTGCAAACAAAATTCCCGGCAGGCTGCTTCCATCCTGTGACTGCCAATTCATCTCTGAGAAAGTGGATTCATACTGACCACCCTTCACCTCATTGTTAAGTCCAACTGGTTTTACCCCTCGACCAAATGCAATCGCTTCCATCCCTGCCTGTTTTAACACCTGCGGCATCTGTCCTGCATTGCCAAACGCATCTGGAAAGTAGCCAACATGACTCAATTTTCCATATTTTTTTGCCGACTCCATACCTGTCAGAAGATTTCTCACACAGGACTCGCCACTCGTCAAAAACTCATCCTGAAGAATATACCAAGGTCCTGTCCAGAGTCTGCCCTCTCTGACATATTTTTTCACCTGCTCTCTTTTTTCAGGACGAATCTCTAAATAGTCATCAAGCGCAATTGTCTGGCCGTCCAGAAAGAAACTTCTATAATTTTCATCTGTCTCAAATTTTTCCAAAATTGCATCCACAAGCTCTACCAGATGCATTCTATGTTTTTCAAAAGGAAGATACCATTCTCGATCCCAATGGGAGTGAGAAATAATATGTACGGTTGTCTTCATATATTGTCCTGCCTTTTCTTTTTAAAAGGCCCCCGACAATCGGGGATCATCGGGAGCCTTTCTCTTCTATTTTTTCTATATAATGCCTACGAATTGCTCGTTACTTACACATTATAATCAGTTCTTTGCAGCTAAAAACTCATCAATCTGCTTCTGGAACTCTTCCAAAACGGCATCAAAACCAGCAGACTCACTGTCAGACTTTAACTTCTCGATTGCCTCATCTGCATCACCTGCAAGACCAACCTTCAAAAGCTTATTGGCATCACCGAAAATCTGATTTCTCTGTGCGACCTCAGTTGTCACATTGGTTGCATCAAAGCTGAATCCTTCAAGAGGAGAAACGATATTTTTATCACTGGATGCTGCATACGCTGCTTCCTCTTCCCAGAAGCCCTCACTGTAGGACTCGGTCGGACGCATAAACTGTGGCTTCCATAAAGCCCACTGGCCGCCCCAACCCATATAGTTAGAGCTTGCACCGTCCATACCTTCCGGATAAGCAGCCTCTTCGCCGTTTAATACATAAGTCTTTCCTTCGATACCATACTGAACCATATCGTATAGAGTCTCATCATTCTCAAGCATATTTAAGAACATCAATGTTCTCTCTGGATTCTCACTGGTTGCTGAGATTGCCATTGCATTTGCAAGCGGTGTACGGTTTGCATACAGTCTGTCGGAATAAATTTCTGTGTAATCCCAGTAAGCACCTTCCTCTACCCAAGGACGATTGGAATGAGCAAATTCGTGAGTACCCCACTTTGTCAGAAGCTTTCCTTCATTAATCAAGCTATTCTTATCTAAGTTATCGGTCAAAATATCCTTCCAGATGATGCCATCCTCCTGCCACTTCTGTGCATACTCACAGCCTTCAACATAGTCAGGAATCTCCTCTGCTGGGACTACCTTGCACTCTGGATCGGACAGATCAATATAAAGACCCATATCATCATCTACAGACATCCATCCAGCACTGACAAGACCGCAGCTCTCAATGATATACTTGTCTGGATATGCTTCCTTTAACTGATGTAACAACTTATCAACACCTTCCAGATCATTTAAGTTATCCTTATCAACTTCAATTCCTGCCTTCTCGGCCAGATCACCTCTCCACTGGATAAATGGACGATTATTCATTGTCATTGTCCATGGCAAGCATACGATATGTCCTTTATTCTTTGCAGAATCTAAAATACCAGTCTCCTCATACTTTGCATACAGATCTGGTGCATACTCAGGAAGCAGCTCATCCAGATTCATATAGGCATCCTTTGCCATCATCTGATAAATTCCAGTCCAGTTGGAGTCAAAGTTCATATCCCAAGTATCGCCTGTTGCAGCCATAACCGTCAGCTTGTTCTTATAGTCTGATCCTGCGATAAACTGTACATCAAAATCACAGTTTAACGTATCTCTTGTATAATCTGCAATTGCATCCCATACTTCATCAGTCGCTGACTTCTTATCTCCATAGAAGATAAAGTGAAGGGTAACAGGCTCAAGCTCATCTGCCGCTGCCGGTATATAATTTGCTGCCATTGTTCCCGCTGCCATTGCTACACTCAGTAATCCACATAATCCTCTTCTCTTCATAATAAAATCTCCTTTTTTGATTTTTATTTTTACTTATCCTTTGCTGCCAAAAACTCATCAATCTGTCTCTGATATTCATCTAATACCGACTTGAAACCTGCACCTTCGCTATCTGTCTTAATCTTTTCAAGTGCTGTATCCGTATCTCCTGCAAGTCCAACCTCTAAAAGTTTCTGTGCATCTCCGAAAATCTGATTTCTCTGTGCGACTTCTGTCTTTACATCTGTTGCATCAAAACTAAATCCTTCTAGTGGAGAATACAAATTCTTATCGCTAGATGCTGCATACTCTGCTTCCTCTTCCCAGAAGTTATCCGTATAGCCACCGGTTGGTCTCATATACTGTGGCTTCCATAAAGCCCACTGGCCTCCCCAACCCATATAATTAGAATTGGTTCCATCCATTCCCTCTGGATATTCTGCGCGTTCTCCGTTTAACACATATGTCTCACCTTCAATACCATACTGAACCATATCATACAGCTTTTGATCCGTCTCGAGCTGATTTAAAAACATTAATGTTCTCTCCGGATTTTCGCTGGTTGCAGAGATTGCCATTGCATTTGCAAGTGGTGAACGGTTTGCATACAAATCATCCTTATAAACTTCTACGAAATCCCAATATGCGCCATCTTCTACCCAATTTTTCTTAGAATGTGCAAACTCATGTGTTCCCCATCTAGTAATAATTTTTCCTTCATTTAACAGTGCATTTCGATCTGTCTGATCATTTAATACATCTTTCCAGATAATGCCATCCTTCTGCCATTTTTCTGCATATTCCATTGCAGTTACATAATCCGGAATTTCCTCTGCCGGTGTAATCTTGCACTCTGGATCAGACAAATTGATATAAAGACCCATATCAGCATCTACTTCTGCCCAGCCGCCGCTGATCATTTGAGACTTTGAAATCACATAGCGATCTGGATAAGCCTCATGCATCTGATAAACCAACTTATCAATATCTTCCCAGGTTCCAAAATTATCCTTATCAACCTCAATTCCTGCCTTCTCGGCCAAATCACCTCTCCACTGGAAGAATGGGCGATTGTTCATTGTCTGCGTCCACGGAAGGCAAACAATATGTCCCTTATTTTTAGCAGATGCCAAAACGCCAGTCTCCTCATACTTCGCATATAAATCAGGCGCATACTCTGGAAGTAGTTCATCTAGATTCAGATAAGCATCCTTTGCCATCATCTGTGTGATTCCCGTCCAGTTTGAATCAAAATTCATATCCCACACATCGCCAGTTGCTGCCATAACAGTCAGTTTATCCTTATAGTCCGATCCTGCAATAAACTGAATTTCATAATCACAATTTAGCGTATCTCTTGTGTAGTCTGCAATTGCATCCCATACTTCATCAGTCGCTGACTTCTTATCTCCGTAGAAGATAAAATGAAGTGTTACCGGATCCAACGAATCACCATTCTCTGCTGCGCAAACCGGAATCACGCTTCCTGCCAACATTCCCATCAGTGTTGCCGCACATAATACTCTACCTGTCCTTTTTTTCATAATCTCTCTCCTTTTCTTTTTATTTCTATTTGCAAATTACTCTGCTTTATAGCCATTCAAATTTATTATTTTATCACTATATTTTAGGCACTTATTAACCCTTAACTGCACCAACCATAATACCTTTCATAAAGTACTTCTGGATGAATGGATACAGAAGGATAATCGGTCCGGTTGTCACGACCACCATCGCCATCTTTACACCATCGCCAGGAACCGATGCAAGCATCGCCTGCGCCTCCGACGACTGTTCCGACATCGTCTGCAAAAACTGAATATTCGACATCATTGTTCGAAGCAGCATCTGGAGTGGCTGCATATCAGAGCGATCCATTAACATCAGTCCAAGCCACCAGTCGTTCCAGTAGCCAAGTGCTGCAAACAATACAACGGTTGCGATAACTGGTGTTGCAAGTTTCAAATAAATTTTTCTAAAAATCATAAACTCGCCTGCACCGTCAATCTTTGCTGCCTCATAAATTTCTTCTGGAATTCCACTAAAATAGTTTCGAATCAGAAAAATATACCATGCACTTACAACGCTTGGAAGAATCAAAGCAAAGATGTTATTCTTCAGATGAAGATATCTGGTACAAATCAAATACCACGGAACCATACCACCGTTAAAGAGCATTGTCAGAAGCACATACAGATTCATAAACTTTCTTCCAGCTACTCTTTTTCTAGAAAGAACATAGCCCATCATTCCATTTACAATAATCGAGCAAAACGTTCCAACGACTGTTACAAAAAGGGTAATCTTATAACCATTTAAAATCAGATTTCCATTTCCCAAAAGCAACTTGTAAGAAGCAAAGGTTACCTCCTTTGGGAATACCTTAAAGCCTTCATTTACAACCTCCGAGTTTGTCATAAGCGATCCGCCGATTACCATCAAGAACGGATACAGACACACAAAGGCGAACAAAATTGCAAATAGATAGACGAAGAAACGTCCAACTGTCATTTTTTCTTTCATGTGACCCATTCACCTGCCTTTTCTTTATTTTACACGCGCTTAGAACAGTGCTGCATCGCTCTCATACATATTTGCCAGCTTGTTACTGATTAGAACAAGTATAAATCCAACGATCGACTGGAAAAAGCCGGTTGCAGAGGAGATACCAACATCACCCATCTGACGAAGTGCACGATAAATATATGTATCAATAACATCGGTTGTCGCATACAGTGTCGGCATATCTCCAGTAACATTGTAAAACAGACCAAAGTCTGAGTTCATAATCTTTCCAACTGATAACAATGTCAATGTGATCACGGTTGGCTTTAACAGTGGAAGACTGATATACCAGGTTTGCTGCCATCTGGTTGCACCATCAATCTTTGCTGCCTCATAGTAGGAACTGTCAATTCCACTGATTGTTGCCAGATAAACAACTGCATTGTAACCTGCACCTTTCCAAATATTTACGATCAAAAGGATGACTGGCCAGTAACCTGCATTCATATAGAAGGCAACTTTTTCTCCACCAAATGCTGTGATGATACGGTTGATTACACCGTTGTCATATCCCAGAAGACCCGATACAAAAATTCCGACTACAACAGTTGAAATAAAGTATGGCAAAAAGCTAAAGGACTGTGTGATCTTCTTTAAATATTTGTTCTGGATTTCATTAAATGCCAGTGACAAAGCCAGTGCAAATATTGTTCCTACCGAGATAAACAGTAAATTCAACAGAACCGTATTTCGAATTGCCTGAAGTGCTGCTGAATTGTTCTTAAACAGAATCTCAAAATTTTTGAAGATTGGGTCGATCCATGGGCTTCCCCAGATTCCATCCTTGAAGTTATACCGTTTGAATGCGATCACCAGACCGCCCATCGGCATGTAAGCAAAACAAAACAGAAGTACCATTGCCGGGAGTGCCATCAAATACAGCTGCCAGTTTTTTCTCATCGCTGTTGCAAACCGTTTTGGAAGACTCTTTTTCTTTTTTCTTTCCACACCATCATACCTTCTTTCTTTTGGTTTTTCGTTTTCTCTTGTTACCTATATTATCATATCATTTTCAATTTTTCTTATAATATTTTGCGCTGTTTATTATAATATTTTTGCACCTTGTATTATTTTTTTGAGAGGTATTGCCTTTTTATTCTCTATTTATTATAATAAACTTATCTTAAGGGATTGGTGTTATGGCACCCCGGGTTCACGGGCCTTCTATTTAACGCAGGGCTTCGAACGATGGCTTTGTCGGCGACCCTTGTTCCCGCGGCGCCTTCTACATTACTTTTATATATAATGTATTTTGAAAGCCCGCTCCACACGGGAATCGCCTCGTAAAGCACAATCGTCTCAGCCACCTGCCAAGTGTAACAAGCCCGTGAACTGGCTATTCACTTCCACGTAAGATTACCTTATATAATATTAATGTAGTAATATCTACGAATTACTCCATAACTTACTGGATCTCAACACCTACCTGGTTGCGACTCCCCCTTATTTGTTATATAGTAGTCATATAGAAAAAGCACACAAGAAAGGACTTTATTATATGGAAACTACAGCAAAAAAGAAAACCCCTTTTTATCAGATTATTATAGATGATATTCTCGCTCAGATCGCAGCTGGTTCTTTCTCCTATGATCAGCCGATCTGCACAGAGAATTCTCTGATTGAACAATACGGCTTTAGCCGAATCACCGTGCGCCGTGCAATGACCGAGCTTGAAAACCGCGGCATTCTCTATCGAAAGCGCGGTGTCGGAAGCTTTGTCTGCCATCCGGAAGAACTTGCACCTGCTCTGCCAGAGACGTCCAGCTCACCTGCTGGAAAACTCTTCGCATTTGTCTTTCCATTTCATGTATCCAAAACTGGTCTGACCGATGCATTCCAAGCTGCAAGCGATTATTTATTATCAAAGGGATGCTATTCTTCTATTTATATTGCGGATGAGCGCGAAGATAAGACCGGACGAAGCATCCTAGAAAAACTTCTGTCAATGAATGTAGCCGGAGTCGCCTACTATCCGCGCACCAGCCATGTGCATTTAGAGCTGTTGAACCAATTTTTATTCAGTGGCCGCTCTGTTGTTGTAATGGATGTGCCGAGCACCAGCCCTTGCATTCCAAGTGTATTAAGCGATAATCTCTCAGGAAGTCGAATGCTGACGGAGCACTTAATTGCGCTTGGACATACAAATATTGCCTACCTGTCTGGTATCTCACCGTCTGACCGACTCACAATCGGAGAACGACTCTCCGGCTACATGCTCGCACTAAGCGCCCACAAGATTCCGATTCATAAGGAATGGATTCGCACTGATATTAAATATGAGAAGCGTCTTGCTCCGCTGTCAGATCCAAACAGCTTGCGCAGTATATTAAAGGAACTTGTAAATGAAGGTGTGACAGCTGTTCTTGCCGAACACGACTCTTTTGCCCATGATATTTTGCTTTGCTGTCTTGATGTGGGCATTTCAGTTCCACAGACCTTAAATGTATGTGGATTTGATAACAGCGAGTGGGCATCGGCCCTGTCCAATAACAACCCATCCTTCTCCATCACGACGATTGCACAGGATCAGGCAGCCATCGGCAAAGATGTGGCCAAACTTCTCTACAACGGAGTGGGCGCTCCGATCACACAGGCACAGACTGTCACCGTTCCTGTTCGTCTGATTGAAGGAAATACAACCGGCCCTGCACCGATTCATCCAAATTCATCTATTGTCTAAAAAATAAGTTCTAAGATAGGCAATACACTACAGGCCGGCTGAACATAGAAAGAAACAGGGTTTCCTGTTTTACATATATTTTTTAACTGAGGAGGTTTTTTATGTTAACAAATCGCCAAATTGACCGTGTTCTAGGAAAGCTAAAGCGTTTCGAAACCACGCTAGAGCCAATGCTCTTTGAGCCAATCACTTCTCTAGATGCACAAATGTATGAGACCGAACAAAATCTAGATTCCGCCCCTGTAGATGCTGCTTATATTCCAGCCAAAAAGGGGGCTGTCTGGGGAGGTGAGTGGAAATATTGCTGGTTTCAGACCGAGTATACAGTTCCAGAAAAGTACGCAAATATTCCACTATTTTTAAAAGCTGATGTTGGCGGACAAGAAAGTATGCTTTTTATCGATGGGGTTCCGTCTGGCATCTTTACAATCCCACAAAACGGGGCTGCTCACGGCTATCACTACTGCGACTTAATCACAATGGGCACTGCCGCAAACACGCACTATCATTTTGATTTAGAGGCATATGCATGGCACTATACACCAGGCAGTCAGCCGATGGTCACAAACCCGATGCCTGATTTTTTACATCATTATAATAGCATTGAAGTATGCGTCAAAAATCCGGTGATCAACCAATTCTATTTTGATTTAAAAACCTTTGATCAGATGACTGAGGTATTGGATGCAAATAGTTTTGTCCGTGCCGAGATTATAAAGACACTGATGCGCGTTCACGAGATTGTCTACTATTCGCCAGATGATACCGACAAAGAGACATTCTTAGCTGCAATCAAAGAGGCGCAGAAGGAACTGACTAAGCTTTATCAATATAAAAATACCAGTCTCGCTCCTGTTGCCAAGCTTGTCGGCCATTCCCATATGGATACCGCATGGCACTGGCCAATTGATCAGACCATCAAAAAATGTGCCCGCACCTTCTCCAACCAGTTGAAGTTGATGGAAGAATATCCAGAATATCGCTTCATCCAAAGTTCTTCTTACCATAGTTACATGATGAAGGTTCACTATCCTTCCCTCTATGAAGGAATGAAAAAAGCAATTGCAAGCGGACGCTATGAGCCAAACGGTGCTGTATGGGTTGAGTGCGATTGCAACATTCCTGGCGGCGAGTGGATGGTTCGACAGTTCGTTTGGGGACAGCTCTACACACAAAAAGAATTTGACTATCTTTCTGACTGCTTCTGGCTGCCAGATACCTTCGGCTACAGCGCTGCTCTGCCGCAGATCATGAAAAGCTGTCGTGTAGATTATTTCCTTACAACTAAGATTTCTTGGAATGACACGAATCCATTCCCATATGATACCTTCTTATGGAAGGGCATCGACGGCACACAGGTGCTCTCTCACTTTAATCGAAACCATCTGTGGCCAGATCCGCAAACACTGACAGATGCCGTGATGGATGGACACAATTCTGGTGACACGATCCATGAAAAGACCGTCACCAATAAGAGACTTCTCTCCTACGGCTTTGGCGATGGCGGCGGTGGTCCACTATTTGAGATGATTGAGATGGCAAGACGCTGCGCCGATATTGAAGGATGCCCAAAGGCAGAAACCACCTCTGTCAGCGACTTTATGAATGAAATTGAAGGCGAACTGACAGACCCATCTGTCTACCGCGGAGAGCTTTACCTAGAACTTCATCGTGGAACACTGACCAATCAGCATGTGACAAAGAGAAATAACAGAAAGGCAGAAAATGCGCTGCACAATGCCGAGTTTGCCCTTGTGCGCCATGCTGTATGCACAAATACAGCTTCTGATCCGGCCGTTCTTCGCCCAATCATCAATCTGCTTTTGGTCAACCAGTTCCATGATATCTTGCCTGGAACCTGTATTCATGCTGTCCATGAGAGAAGCCACAAAGAAACTGCAACTGTAATCGAACAGGCAACAGCAAATGCAATGAATCTATTTGCAAGCGATGCATGCAATACAGACAAAAATGGATTGACCGTTATTAACCCGATTGGATTTGCCCGCAAAGATGCCATTTATCTTGATGAATCTGTTGCAAAAGCGCATGGTATTCTCGCTCAAAGCTTCAAAGCAATTGACGGCAAACTTGTCAGTGTCCTTCCGGGTGTCGCAGTTGATTCCTATGCGGCCGCAGTGATTGATCCTATCGCTATCAATGCCGCTTGCAGCAAAGAATCTCCATTTACTGCCTCTGGAAACACGTTAGATACTCCATTTTATACTGTTCAATTTAATGACAAAATGTATCTGTCTTCTCTATTTGACAAGCGCACAAAACGTGAGCTGTGCGAAAACGGACAGACACTCAACACCTTCCTACTTGCAGAGGATGTTCCACTTGCATGGGATAACTGGGACATTGATGCCGATATTGAATACAAGCTTCGCGACACAGCTACTTTGTTAGAAAGTCAGGTTGTTTCCTGTGGTCCAATCGAATATCGCATTCGAAATCGCTATCAGTTAACTGCCCGCTCCTCTCTGACTCAGGACATCGTCTTCTATGCAGATGATCCGATGATTCGCTTTGATACCAGAATGGATTGGCAGGATGACCATCGCCTATTAAAGACGGCATTTCCAACCAGCATTCTCTCTGATTTTGCAAGACAGGAAATTCAGTTTGGCCATGTAAAGCGCCCAACTACTAGAAATACGTCAATCGAAAAAGCAAAATTTGAGGTATGCAATCACAGATTTACCGATCTATCCGAGCTTCGCTACGGTGCTGCACTATTAAATGACTGCAAATATGGTATCTCCGTCAAAGATGGCTGTATGGCATTGACTTTGCACAAAGGTGGTTGCCATCCAGATGCTGCCGGTGACAAAGGAATCCACGATTGCACCTATGCACTGCTTCCACATATCGGTGATTTCAGTGCCGATACGGTTATCCGTGCAGCTTACTGTCTCAATGATCCGGTAAGTGTTGTATCTGGTCACAGCCAAAACCAGCAAAGCTTTGTCTCTTCAAGTGAGTCAAATGTGATTATTGAGACTATAAAACCTGCCGAAGGTGATGCTACTAATTGTTACATTCTTCGTATCTACGAGGCAGAGGGTTGTGCATCCCATGCAGAAATTTCTTTTGGGCACTCGGTAAAATCAGTGGAAGAAACAAACATGCTAGAGGAAAAACTTGAAGAGATTCCAGTTTGTGAAAACAAAGTTGCGCTTTCTTTCCGCCCATTTGAAATTAAGACACTGCGTGTAACATACTAATGTCATCATAAAATTTCCGGACTCTAGCTTTACAAAATATGATGAGTCCGGAAAATTTGGAGGATTTAATTATGCTAAACCTTACTCCCTACTTTGAGCGGCTTTTGGCCGCTCTCCCTTTCAATGAGAAGCTTCGAAAAAGCTTTGACGTTTATATTGGTGATGCCAGGTATACTTGCGTTTCTAAGACAGAGACTGCTATTTCAGCTTTTCTAACTGCTCAAGCAGAGCAGCTTTCCAAAGATACTTATCTGCATGATTCCTATGCTTCTTCCTTTAACGATCTGGCGTATCTTGCGATGCGATTATCCTACTTAATTGCAGTCGAGTCTAATAACCCGACTGATCGTTTCCAAGAATGCAAAACAGATACGAATACCACCGCTTTCGATTCTACTGATTCAAGAATTCGTTGTGCCAAAAAACTTTTAGGCACGATTTGTACTTCCCACGACTGGATCACTCAGGGAAAAAATGAGAATCGTTTCCACGCAGATTTGTGGACAGCCTCTCTTTGCGCACAGACTGCGATCATTTACTCAATTCTTGCCCCATTTTGTAATGAAAAAGAAAAGGCTACTTACCGCGAGGGGATTAAGAAAAATGGCATTCGCGTTGTATGGCGTGAATGGCTTGACCCTAGACACCACTGGCATGCGCTCGACAGCATGGGGCATAACTGGTGGCTTGTGATTGTCTGCGCTGGAGGTTTTGCCGCCCTTGCCCTAAAAGATGAAGATGACGAATGCGTTTCCTATTTTGAAAAATTTAAAAATGGCATTCATCAGTGGTTTACCTATCCGGGAAATGTCCTTCAAAATAAAAAGGCAAATTTTGGCGAAAAGAAAGATTACATTGAGTTTCTTGGCTATATGACCTATGGATTTTCGATGTATGCGCTTCTTGAGACCTTTTACCGCGATGAAACTGGGGATGACAGTTTATTTGAAGATCAGTTTTTACGCCCACAGATCGATGATTATCTGAGATTTTTCTACTGGGCAAATGATAAGCTAAATCTAGCAAATTTCGGTGATACGCCTGATCGCATCGTCAAACATCAGCATGTCATTTATTATTTAAGCTATCGCTTTGACTGCAAAAAGTTGTTTGACCGACAGGATTTGATGTCGGATGGTCCAAATGAGTACGAGGATTTTCTGTTCTACCCTCTCGCTCTTGCACTGAAAGATCACGGCTATCCAGATCCACCGCTCCTTGGCATCTGTCCTCACACTGGCTATGCGATGTGTCGAACTGGTTATGGCAAAAATGATCGCTTCTTTGCAATCAAAACTGGTGAAAGTTGGAATCACAATCATCTCGATGCCGGAAGTTTTATTCTAGCTGATAAGAATATGGAAATTGCAATCGACAGCGGTACTTGCAATTATGGAAGGGCTGAGTATCGAGGCTACTACACAACACCACAGGCTCACAATATTGTCCTGTTGAATGGGCAGGGTCCTGATGCCGATATGATCGAGAGCGGGACTAAATTTTCTGGAAGCTTTCCAGCTTATTTAAGTGTACCCGAAGCTGATTTTTCTTATATTCTAGCTGACTGCACTGGCCCAAATGTCGCTCATTTCATCCGATTCTATCGACATGTACTCTTGCTCAAAGAGTATACGATTTTCATTGATGATTTGCAGACCTATGAACCCGGCACACTTGAATGGCGCATGCACTATGATGGGGAAATCAAAGAAAGTGAATTTATTCCAATCCAAAATCAAGGACTTGAGACACGACTTTATCCGCTCTATCCAAAGGATCAGTCTGTCTCTATTGGAGAGGGTCTTCGCGACGGTGAAATGCTTAGTCAGCGCGGCATGCGAGATCCAGACCGCGTAAATCGCCAGTTTGGTTCCCTTCCTGTCGGACAGTTTCTTTCTCTGACCTCGAAGATGTATGGCAAACGAGCTAAACTCATCGAAGCAATTCGAAGGCCACTTACACCAGCAGGAGTAAAAAATGAGGACTCTTTTGCCCCAACCTCCCATGAACTTGACGATGCAATTGAACTTCTGATTCCATCTGCCGATGGCACAACCGAGCGCATCCTTGTCAACACACGAGCAGACGGAAGTTTCATGCACAAAAATTCTTGGCAAACTATCGGTTCACTTCGAACCGATGCCTTCATCATCTACCAAAAAAGAGACAAAGACGAAAAATTGCTTGCTGCCGGTATGATCAATGGAAGCAGGCTTCGCATCGGTGATGAATTTGCAGTTGGCAGTCTGTTAAAATTCGACGGTTTCTTTGATCTTTCCACACGCACTGCTCACGTTCAGACCAGCATGGAAACTGAGATTGCAATCGACACCGAGGATGAAAGCAACATAAAAGTTGCAAAAGGGGATAGTGTTGTTTCATTTTAATCATTTTTCTAACTGATACCCACGAATTGCTCCGTTGCTATGCAACTTTCGCAATTCTAAAAACATTACAGGAGGTACTCACTTGAATGCTATTATGAGGATTGTCCCTTCTTCGTGGAAGCAGGGCGAACCAATTGAAAAACAATCTTTATTGGTTCAAAACGAATCTGAACTTGCGCATCATATTGAGACTGGATTAATCAATATTTATTCAGACTACACCCATCAAACAATTGAAGGCTATGGCTGCGCACTGACAGAAAGCGCTTGTTTTCTTTTATCACAGATGGATGATGAAACTAGAAAAAAAGCGCTGGGCTGTTGGTTTGGACCAAACGGAATTGATTCTTCCTTTATTCGAATGCATTTGGATAGCTGCGATTATTCTCTGGAAGAATATCAGGCAATTTCTGACCCAATTGCTGACCCAGAATTTAAGACCTTTTCGATTGCGCGCGATCTTCGCTTTACAATTCCAATTGTCCTTGAGGCAATCAAAATGGCGAACAAAAAAGTTACTGTTTTAGTAAGCCCATGGTCACCGCCAGCCCAATGGAAAACGGCTCCAGAAGAAAAAGAAAATGAAGCCAAAGTATACGGAGGCGATTCTGCATCAAAATCAGATGCAGCCGGTCGCTGCCGTGGTGGTCGATTGAAAAAAGAATACTACAAAGACTGGGCCAATTATCTTGTTCTTTATCTGCAAGCCTATAAAAAAGCAGGCATTCCAGTTGGCATGATGACGATTCAAAACGAATCCAATGCAGCCACCCCTTGGGACAGCTGTGTTTGGAGTGCACATGAGGAAATGATCTTTTTACGAGATTATCTGTATCCAGCTATGCAAAAAGCTGGTCTAGAAAAAGAAATCGGAATCTATGTGTGGGATCACAATAAGGAGCGTGTTCTTGAATATGTAGATGAGATGATGGCTGGCGGTGTTGCTGATATGATTGAGGGTTTTGCCTATCACTGGTATGCAGGGGACCATTATGATGCGCTGACGATGCTTCATGAACACTATCCTGATAAAATTCTAATGCGTTCAGAAGGTTGCCCTCTGCACAAGCCAGGCACCGATAACGAATCTGACACGATGCGCTATGCCAATGATTTGACAAACGAGGTCACTCATGGAATGAATCGTTGGATCGAATGGAACGCAATTGTTGACACAGAAGGTGGTCCACGCCATGTGCCAGGAGGCTTTGGTGCACCTCTTGTTGCAAAATCTGATGGCAGCTTTGAGGAACTAGCAGGCTATCAAGTCATCCGCGAATTTGCTTCGGTCATCCAACCAGGAGCCGTCCGCCTTGGAAGTAGTGTCTATAGCAGAGACATTGATGCCGCAGCTGCTCAAAATCCAGATGGCAGCATTGGAGTTTCGATTGTAAGTTATACAGATGCATCAAAGCAGATTGCGATTCGATTAAAAGGACAAATTTGCCAGACCACCATTCAAGGAAAAGGACTGTTTACAGTTTTGTTTACGGATGGCCAGTAGAAAAAGGAGAGCCACTGGGACGGGGTGATATGATACCTCTTAAGTAGACAAGGCAAATAACAAAAATCTACTTAGGAGG
>ERZ838225.134-NODE-134-length-115336-cov-22.256287_pt1 | contig 115336 bp, 99 predicted proteins | sample MGYA00519684_ERZ838225 | MGnify/ENA primary metagenome ERZ838225 (study PRJEB31850, sample SAMEA3708829) | human gut metagenome | biome: human gut; feature: human-associated habitat; material: faeces | place: China | collected 2014 ... | reverse complement strand
AAATCGATATGTGTGAAGGAATGGAAAGAATGGCAGAAGGATTTAGAAATGAAGGACTTATTATTGGAAGAAGCGAAGAACTTATGGAAGGTGAAAAAAGAGAAAAGAAAACAACACTATTATCATTATTGAAAGTAAAATTAGGAAACGTATCAAATCAACTCGAACAAGCGATACAAAATAGCTCAATAGAAAAACTCAATACATTAACACTTTCAATTTTTGATATCACAAACGAAGATGACGTTTTAAAAATCATTAATTAATAAGTTAATATACAAACAAGAAACCCCAAGACATTTTATTTAGCTTGCTTTTTTTTATAAAAAAGAAAAGTACGACAAAATTGTACTTTTCTTTCGTTTATTTTTTTGATAACGTTTCAATAAACTCATTTAAACGATTAAGCCATTGATCATGTTTATTGATTTTAATTGTTATTTTATTATCTAAAGATTTAAAGGCTGGCTTTGTAAAAAGTTGATTAGCAAGCAAGAATAATTTATCACCTGAAATTGTTTCAAAAGCGTTTGGTGAAAAGATAATTTCTAGTTGTTTACCAGAATCTTTAATATCTTCAATAATAGAATAATGTGAAAGAATTTCAAGTTTTCTCTTTTCAATCAATGTTAAAATAGCTTCTGGTAAATTTCCATAATAATCATCAAATTCCGCTTTTAAACTATTAAGTTCACTCATTGTTTTTGCTTTATCTAATCTTTGATACAATTCAAGTTTTTCATAATCACTTTCTACATAGTCATCAGGAATATAACCATCTACACTCACATTTAAGTTTTTAACCTCTTCTTCAGGCTTTTCATCTTTATGCATTCTTACATTGATGGCATCTTGTAAGATTTTCATATACATTTCAAAACCAATATCATCAATAAACCCAGCTTGTTTACCCCCAAGAATATCTCCTGAACCACGAATTGATAAATCACGCATGGCAATTTTATAACCACTACCAAGTTCAGTAAATTCTTTAATCGCTTTTAAACGTTTTAATGCATCATCTTGAATAGACTTATCCTTTTTATAAAGAAGATAAGCATAAGCGCCTCTTTCACTACGACCTACACGTCCTCTAATTTGATAAAGTTGGGCTAAACCAAATTTATCAGCATCTTCAACAATCATCGTATTGGCATTAGGAATATCAATTCCTGTTTCAATAATTGTTGTACAAATAAGAACATTAAATTCTTTATTCATAAAACGAAGCATAACATCTTCTAGTTCATTTTTATCCATTTGACCATGTCCTATAGCTACTTTTGCATTAGGAACAGTAGAAGAAATTTTATAAGCTACATTAGCGATTTGATCTGTTCGATTATAAAGATAGAAAACTTGTCCATCCCTAGCGAGTTCTCTTTCAATAACTTGTTTAATTAATGTATTATTTTTTTCAACAACATAAGTTTGTACAGGTAATCTATTTTTAGGTGGTGTATCGATTTTCGATAATCCTCTAATTCCCATTAAAGACATTTGTAATGTACGAGGAATTGGTGTAGCTGAAAGAGAAAGAACATCAATGGTTTCACGGTATTCTTTGATTTTTTCTTTTTGTTTAACACCAAAACGTTGTTCTTCATCGATAACAAGTAACCCTAAATCATTAAACGCGACATCTTTTGATAAAATACGATGTGTTCCTATTAATAAATCAATTTTACCTTCTTTAACTTCTTTTAAAATACGTTTCTTTTCTTTAGAAGAAGTGAAACGATTGAGTAAAGCAATTTCTACAGGAAAATTCTTAAAACGTTCGGTGGCTGTTTTAAAATGTTGCATTGATAAAATAGTTGTTGGACAAAGAAAAGCTACTTGTTTATGATCTAAAATTGCTTTAAAAGCACCTCGTAAGGCCACTTCAGTTTTACCAAAACCAACATCTCCACATAAAAGACGATCCATTGGTTGAGGTTTTTCCATATCCAATTTAATCTCATCAACACTTCTTTGTTGATCAGCAGTTAAAGCATAACCAAATTGATTTTCAAAATCAATTTGTAATTCATTATCCTTAGAAAAAGCAAACCCTGGTGAAGACATTCTTTTAGCATATAATTCTATTAATCGATCAGCAATATCATCAATTTTATTTTTAGCCTTTTGTTTAGCTTTTGTCCATTTGCTACTTCCAAGAGCATGGATCATTGGTACTTTACCATCAGCACTTGCATACTTACGAATCATTTTAAATTGTTCAACTGGAATATAAAGCGTATCATCTCCAGCATAAGCCACATATAAATAATCTTTATGATATCCTTTAACATCAAGTGTTTTAATTCCTAAATATTGCCCTATTCCATAGCTATCATGAACAACATAATCACCAACATTTAATTCTTGGAAGTTACGTAATGTTTTAGCATCTTTAAATCTAAAATATTTTGTTTTAGAAACATTGACTTCTCCAAATAATTCATGGGCTGTTAAAATAACTACTTTTTCTTCAATAAGTTCCAATCCTGATGCAAGTTTTCCTACATAAAGATTAATACCTGGATAAATTACTTCATCAATTCCTACAAGTGTATATTTCATTTCATGACGATCAAAAAGTTCCACCATCAATTGAAGTTGATGTTTATTTTCTAGAGAAATTAAAATTTGACTATTCTTTAAATAATCATTGATTTGTTGGATGACACGTTTTTCATCATCTCGATTAAACATCACATCGTGACTTAAAAAGACAACATCATCTTTATTTGTTGTAAAGGTATTAATGGCTTGATAGTTATCTTTAATAATGCTATCAAAGTCTTGATAAAGTTGATTATCTTTTAAAAAGCGTCCACTTTGGCTTAATTCTTGATAATAATAGAAGTTTTCTGAAATATAGTTTTTGATTTGAAAATGAATATCTTCTTCTTGACATAAAATAGTAATTGGAGCATCTAAATAATCTTTAATACTCGTCACATTTTTAAAGAGATGATAATACGCATATTGACTACTATCTGTAGCATGTGCTTTTAAGTTTTCAATATCGATCATGATTTTTTCTTCAAAATCATCTTTAAATAAATCATCCATCTTTTGATATTGTTCTTCAAAAGAATCTTTGATTTGTGTAACAACTGAACCTACTTCTTGATCTAAATAAAGAAGATCGGTAGCTGGAATAATTTCAATTTCATCCACTTTTTCAATCGTTCTTTGTGTTTTTTCATCAAAAAATTTAATATAATCAATTTCATCATCAAAGAAATCGATACGAATAGGATGGTCATATTGCATTGAAAAAATATCAACGACTCCCCCACGTTTAGAAAAATAGAAAGGTTGATCAACACGTGTTGTATGCATATAACCTGCTTGCACTAAAAATCTTTGTAAATCATAAACATCAATATGATCTCCTACTTTTAAAGTCATACAGTTTTTCTTAAAAACATCAACAGTTGGAACATATCGCATCACACTATGACCATGACTAATCAAAAGATGTGGACCAGGTCGTGTAAGTTGATACATCGTTCCTAATCTTTGTCCTAATAATTCTCCTGAAGCAGCTAAACTTTCAATACGATAAGATTCATCTACAGGAAAATAAAGAGCTTCATCAATCATTTGTGAAACTTGTTTATAAAGAAGATTAGCTTCATATTGATTTGATTTAACAATCAGCATATCTTTTTTTAAAGTCAAAAATGCGCTAGCAATCAGTAGCGCTTCGCTGTTAGAAGAATTGACAACGATATTTTGTTTATTCAATAAAGCATTAAATGCTTTATTATCTTTTAATAAATGTAGTATCTTTTTCATATGTGCCTCTAATTAAAACGATTCATTGCATGGTTAAATCCATGATCCAAATAATCAACGACTGCATCACTGGCATTTTCAATTCCTTGATTGATAGCATCTTGTTCATCTTTTGTAAAACGTGATAAAACATAATCAACAACTTTTATATATTTACTACGATCAATACCTACACGAATACGATTAAAATTTTGACTTCCAGTATGCAAGATAATATTTTTAATACCATTATGTCCACCAGCACTACCACTTTGTCTTAAACGAAGCTTCCCTACTGGCATATCTAAATCATCATAAATAACTAAGATATCTTCTTGATTAATTTTAAAGAAATCCATGACTTGTCTAACAGATTCTCCAGATAAATTCATATAAGTTTGTGGTTTTAATAAAATCACATCTTCACCTTTATATTTACTTTTTCCATAAAGTCCTTTAAATTTGTTTTGTGTCATTTCAATATTTAATTTTTCACTTAAACGATCTAATACCATAAATCCTGTATTATGTCTTGTATTTTCATATTCTTTCCCAGGATTACCTAAACCAATAATTAATTTCATTTTTTACCTCTTTAATCCAAATATTTTCATCGAAATAGGAGCTAAATATGTGCGTGATTCATGATCATTATAAATCACTTCATATTCATCCATATCATTTATTTCAAAATCATAATATGAAGGATTAAAATATGCAACAATCTCTTGATATTTTCCTTTATTTTGTTTCACACAATATCTTAAAATACGATAATCAAAATGATTTGTACTTACATATTCATTTACTTCTTGAATTGTTTCATACTTAAATCCACCATTTTCTTTTCTAAGTTGAATCATTTGTTTAAGAGTTTCAATATCCTCTTGATTTTCATCAACTAAAGACCAATTGACTGCATTAATATGATCTAATGTATTATACGTATTTCCAAGTCCATCTTTACTACGATAGAACTCTTGACCACAATGAATAAAAGGAATTCCTTGTGATAAAATAAGCGCAACATTCAACATCAATTGTCTTTTCTTACGGGTTTCAAGTGGTTCATCCCCATTACTGATTGCAAATTTATCAAATGTTGTCGCATTATCATGGCATTCAACATAATTAATACTTTGATCAACATAGCTGTAGCGATTTGTATTTTTCATACATTCACCACCAATTTCACAATTATACATATTCCCCGCAAAATAACCTTTATCCTTTAAAGCAGAATCTCCACTACCACCCTTTAAAGTTTCACGATAATAATCATTAAAGAAGCCAATATTTAACATCTTACGATGATTATCTTGCATTCCTTTTTCATGATCATCCATAGCTGTAGGCATATTCCATCCTTCGCCATACATAATAAAACTATCATCTATTTTTGAAGCTTGATCATAAACTTGATTTAAGGTTTCAATATCAATAATACCCATTAAATCAAATCTAAAACCATCTACTCCATAAAGTTTTTGCCAACGCAAACACATATCTTTAATATATCGTCTTACCATTTGATGTCTTGATTCTAAATCATTCCCACACCAAGAACCATTAGACATTTCTCCATATTGATTCTTTCTAAAATAATACCCCGGTACTGTTCTTTCAAATGCACTTGTATAATAATCATACATATGATTATAAACAACATCCATCACCACTCTTAAACCTTTTTGATGAAATGTTGAAACCATATGACGACATTCTTTAACTCGCGAATAACCATCTTGAGGATCTAAAGCATAACTTCCTTCAGGAACATTGTATTGAATTGGATCATAACCCCAGTTATACATCACTGTAGGATGAAGTTCATCTACTGTCGCAAAATCATACATTGGCATGATTTGAACATGAGTGACACCTAAATCTACAAGATAATCAAACCCTGCTTTATTACCTTGTGGTGTAACTAAACCACTTTCTACTAAAGACATAAAAGTTCCTGGATGTGTTGCGTTAATTGTTTTAGACATAGTAAAATCACGAACACTTAATTCATAAATGATCGCTTCTGTTTTTCTTTTCATATGTGGTAAGTTTTCTAAATAAAGTGGTTCATTGATTTTATCAACATCAATGACAATATTACTATTACTATTAGCATTAGAAGCATAAGCATAAAGATCTAATGTTTCATGAAAACTTTTATGATGACGAATCAAATAATTATATTCTTGATTATCCAAATCTCCTTGAATCGTTACTTCAAAAACCCCTTTTTCTTTTCTTTCCATTTGATAAGCTTCATTTCCTACTTTAACCATGACTTCTAAAGCCGTAGGCGCCCATACTTTGAAAGTTGTCTTTTCTTTTTGATAAAGAGGTCCTAATTTCCCATCATAATAAAATAATTCATCAAAATCATCCAATTCAGAAAGTCTTACATATTGTAAAATAGCACTTAAACCATAATTATCTACCATCTCATAATGATGCGTTAAATCAATATGAACATTTTTAAAATAATATTTAACACAAATATCATCTTCACATGTTTCAGCAACAGGAATTTCTGCAAGTGTTTCTTTATTTAAATCTCTCAAATAAAATTTTGGAGAAATTCCCCCATAATATTTTTTTGAAAGTCTTACTTCTATTTTATTTAGCTCTATTAAATTGGCGAGCATACGTATTTTGCCTTTTTCCATTTTTAATCACCTAATCGTATTATACGCAAAATATATATTTTATTCAAACATCTTCTTTTTTGCTTTGATGTTCAAATTTTATGATATAATACCCTCGGTGATATAAATGAAAGTTGGTTTAGTATTAGAAGGTGGCGCTATGCGTGGTTTATACACAGCGGGTGTCATCGATACATTTTTAAAAGAAAAGATTGATGTTGATACAATTATTGGTGTTTCAGCAGGAGCTTTATTTGGAATGAATTATAAATCAAAACAAATAGGACGTGTTTTGAGATATAATAAAGCTTACGCTGGAAATAAAGATTATATGGGTGTTTATTCTTTTTTAAAAACAGGAAATGTCATGAATGAAGAATTTTGTTTCGAAAAATTGATTGATGATTTAGATCCAATTGATTATCAAAGTTATCAAGAATCTCCTGTTGATTTTTATGCCGTTGTGACAAATTTACAAACAGGAAAAGCAGAATATAAGTTGTTGGATACTTTAGATAATTATGATCAAGTTGAATATTTAAGAGCATCAGGTTCAATGCCTTTTGTATCTCATATCATTCAAGTCAATGGTCATGAATATTTAGATGGTGGCTGTAGTGACAGTATTCCTATTAAAAAAATGTTAGAGATGGATGTTGATAAAATCATCGTCGTTTTAACAAGACCCTTAGATTATCGTAAAAAACCATCCAATAAACATCTTAATAAACTCTTTTATCATCAATATCCTCATTTTGTAGAAACTTTAAATAATCGTTATTTAAATTATAATGCGTCTTTAGATTTGATTACAAAATTAGAAAAAGAAAAGAAGATTTTTGTTTTAAGACCTAGTCAACTCATCCCTATTGGACGACTTGAAAAAGACAAAGAAGTCATTCAACAAATGTATGACTTAGGTGTATGTGATTGTAATAACCAATTAGAAAACTTAAAAAAATACTTAAGAGGCTAAATTAGCCTCTTATTAATTGATATTTAATTAAAAGTTCTTTAATTTCATCTGGTGAAACACATCTATTTTCACCTAGATGAATTGCTGGTTTTGTTTTACCATGAAAATCACTTCCACAAGTAAATAATAAATCTAGCTCTTTAGCTTTTTGATAAAAATAATCATTGGTTTCAAGGCTATGATAGCTTGAAAAGCATTCAACTCCTTGAAGTCCTTTTTCTACCATTTCATCGAAAATGTCAAACTTTCCTTTTAAGTTATTTCCCGGATGTGCTAATACAGCCACTCCCCCATGATCATTAATTAATTGAATTATTTTTTCTAATGAAGGAAAAATAACTTCTGTATAACAAGGTTTTCCTTGAACATAATAATCCCAATAGAAATTAACATAGGGATTATCACTACGACTTCCGCCACTTCGATAAGGTTTTAAAAGTTCATGATCTACATATCTTTCATCCTTTAACAAAGCTTCACCAAACATTTCTCCAGTATAAACCCCATTACTACTTAAGGCATCTAATTGTTCTTTTTTTAAATCAAAACCTAATTGATTGGTAAGTTCTAATTTTTTTAAACTACAGTTGAGTTCTTGTTTTAAAATATCTTCTCCCAATTGATTAAATGCTGGGTTTGTATAATCGATCCCATAGCCTAAAACATGTAAATTGATTTCTTTATAAGTGCAATCAATTTCAATAGCAGGAATATATTTTATCTTTAATTCTTCTGCTTTCTTTTTAGCTTCATCAATGGCTTTGACCCAATTATGATCAGCAATTGCCATAATTTTCACCCCTGCTTCATGACACATTTCTACAAGTTGAGTAGGTGTAAATTCTCCATCATCGCTGTATAAACTATGCATATGTAAATCAATATAACTTTTATTCATTATTCATCCCTCCTATCATTTGATTCTTTCCTATTTGAAAAAGTCCTTCTTTAATTAATTTATATAGTTGATTAATTTTAATTATTTGAGGTTGATGTTTTAAAGGAATCGTTGGTAAAGATATTTGTATGTCTTTTAAAACATCACTACAAATACCAATAGCTTCTGGATTTAAGACACAACATAAAGTAACAATCTGTTTTTCTAATAATTCTTGAGGATCATCTTTTAATAAATGCTCTTGTTGTAAATGATCATAAAAAGGTAAACATCGAAGTTCTCCCGCAAAATGACTAAAACCATTGTAGAGTTTCCCTTGAATGATCATACCACAGCCTACATAATCAATCGAAGGTTGATAAATAAACGCACTATTTTGATAGTGTGGATATTGATGATAAAAACCAATGCTGGCACAATTGACATCATTTTCAATGATTATTCTTTGTTTAATTTCTTTTTTTAAAATTTCTAATATATTTTTATTTTGAAAATCTTCAAAATCACACAAATCAATCATTCCCTGATCACAAACCCCTGGCAGTGATAAACAAATGACAACGATTTCTTGATCTTTCTTTAATACCTCTTTTAACATCTTTAAAAACTCTTCAACTGTTCCTTTTAAAGAAGAATAATTTTTTTGATAAACAATTTGATCATATAAATCTATGATTTCAAAAATAAATTCATAACTCTTCTTATTCTTCTTTAAAACTATCTTTAACAGATGCTTATAATCTTTATATAACTGATATTCTTTAGACTTTCTACCACCCGTTGACTTAGAATCACTTACATATTCAATTTCATGATTTTTCAACATTTCTTGTAAAATATTAGTAGTTGTCGCCAATGAAAGACTTGTTTTATATGCTAAGTCATTTTTTGTCCAAGTTTGTCCATCATAAAGGCATTCTCTTATTTTTATTTCGTTTTCTTGTTTTAAATCATTTACTTTTGACACTCTATCACCTGACTTTCATCAACTTTTGTCGAAAGTTATTATAACATATCATTTTATTAAAAGGAATAATTTATAAAGAGTCTATCATTATAAATTATTCCTTAATATTAGAATATTTCTCTCCTATTTTAAATAAGGAACAATAGCATCTATAAATTTCTTACTCCATTTTGCATGAAATTTAGCTATTTGTAACCAATCATTTTCATTATAAATACTTACATTTTCCAATCTATACGAAATTATTGATCTTTTTACGTCATCTCCTCTATCCCACTCTAAATTAACACCCAAATTTGATTCTATTTCTAATTTATGTAACATAACATTATCAAATGCAATTTTATTTTCATTAGCATTAGTCTTTCCAAAATATACATCTACTCTTGCAAAGTCATAATTAGCAATACAACATATAGCAAAACCACCTATACCAAAAGTACCATTTATCCAATTTTCCTTTGAAGTATTTACATTATCAAAAGATTTATTATCAAAATTTTCTTCTTTTATAAATTTTAAAGCGTACCCCCAATATCTTCGACGTATTTCAAATCTCGTTCCTTTTTCAGCTTCTTTATCATTAGAATCTCGCAAATAAAAAACTAAATCAGTTGGATCCATACCATATAACTTATACAATCTATTTAGAACAGATAATTTACTTTGTGTATTTGTATTAGTTTGCACATAAACATTATCCCCTATTTCATCACATTTTTTAAAAATCCTTTTATTAGTTGAAAAATGAATAGATAAATCATCATCTGTTGATAATGCAATCTTGGTAATAATCGTTTTATCCTCTAAATATAAAGCTCTTAAAACTTTCGTATACATTTCAACCCAACTTACAACCGGTTGTTCAATTCCTTTATATACAAATTTAGCAATCTGTCTACCACTTAAAAAAGATGCTTCATCATCTAATGTATAAGAATCCAATTGTTTTTCTTGCGGTTTATAATTTGTTGATGGAAATGCCCAAATATCTAGCGCTCTTTTCAACAAATAATCATTCCTATCTCGTAATTCAGCTAATGTCCATTTATCCTTTTTAGAAACATATGTATTTAGACGAATCCCACTATCTTCAAATCCATTCTTCATTGTCTTTTTTTCTACAAACGTACTATTGCTGTACTTTGAATTATATGCTGTTAACGTTAAATTAGCTATTCTATGAAGCCAAGTATCATGAATTTCCTCATAGCTATCACCTAATTCTTTAATCCAAGCAGGTGTAAGATGTTGTGGCATAATATGTTCAATAGAATATTCTCCTTCATCATAATGTCTATATATGTCTTTATCTTCTAATGTTCCAAAATTTTCTAATCTTTCTAAAATATAAATTTTATTTTTACTATTCATTTGATAAATCGGTTTTTCTGTGAACATTAAAGAAAAGTCATCATCATTTGGAAATCTAGCTCTATCTTTTTTTGATAATAAAGCAAATTTTAGTTTTTCTATGTAATTACTATCCGTACCATCATATCTCATAATTTCTCTATTAAGTAAAAGAAATATTTTATTTAATGCGTTTGTAGGCAAATCGCATATTGTTCTTCTAAATAAATAACTTTCTGTTATAGAAAATGCTTCTGTGACTTCATTCAAATTTATTTGATTTTCATCATAAAGCCTTAATACTTCTAGAAAAAACGGTCTCGTTACAGTAGTTTCCAAACGATTTAGTCTATTAATACAAGAATTTAGTTCTTTACTACTTGTTTTCCCACATAACAAAATATTATATCTTTTTGCATAACTAAGTAAATCTTCTAATATTTCAATAATTTTTAAAGAAGAATCCTCAACATATTTTTTGAAATTTATATAAACTTTTTTTTGCGAGGGTATAACAAGTTGTTTAACACTAAGATAATCTCTAATGAAAGAACTAACATCATATTTAGTACATTTTTCTATACAATTCCAATATTTTTCATAATACTCATCTTGCTTTTGTTTTGGAAGACCCATTAATATATAATTTCTAATTTTATCTCCTTCACTTAAGTCAAGCCCTGTGGAGTTTAAACTTTCAAATATCAACTGTGGATTATCTTCATTATTTAATGTAATATTAATAATTTCTAAGCGACAAATTGCATCAAAAAGTTCATCAATCGTAATCTCTTGTTTTTGAATTCTTTCGTAAAAGTAACTATAATTTATCGTTAAATTTGAATCTTTAATATAATCATCTTTACTATTAAAAAGCTTACTAAATGCTTTTTGATCATTTTTAATAGGCTTTAGTTTCATTCTTTTTTCTTGAGGTTGGTATTTATCTACCAGAAAATCTTCATATATCTGATCTTTTAAAGACTCATCCTCAGAAATTATTATTTTTTCTTCAAGAAGGTTATACAAAGCCAAAAAAAGCAGTGACATTGTTGTTAAACGCTGCTGCCCATCGATAATAAGAAATTCTGTATTTCTTCCCGATGGTTCATATACTGAAACTATACTTCCAAAAAAATGTGTTTTACTATTATTTTTTATTACTTGAATAAGATCATCATAGAGCTGCTTGCAATTTTCAATTTTCCAATCGTAATTACGTTGATATACTGGAATAATAAATCTTTTTTTAGATCCTTCCATGTATTCTATTAATCTTAATTCTGATCCTTTCATAAATAACACCTTCCTCATTAATTACAAAACATTTATTATATATGTATATATTTTATCATTTAAATTTAATTTTTGAAATAACTCATGTAATGTAACTCTTTATAACTTATAACAAAAAAAATGAACTAAATAAGTTATTAGTTTAACCTATTTGGTTCATTTAATTAATTTTTAATTATTTTCTACCATAATAAATATCTCGATCAACTGCTTTATTCATTGAAGCAACAACTGTTGTACATACTGCATCTCCAGTAATATTAACAGCTGTTCTTGTCATATCTAAGATACGGTCAATTCCCATAATTAAAGCAATTCCTTCTACTGGTAAGCCAACGGAATTAAAGACCATGGTAAGTGTAATTAATCCAACACTTGGTACCCCTGCCGTTCCTATTGAAGCAAGCGTTGCTGTTCCAATAACTGTTGCATAATCCATCATAGATAGATGAATTCCAAAGGCTTGAGCTGTAAAGACAACCGCAACACCTTGCATAATGGATGTTCCATCCATATTGATTGTTGCTCCTAATGGAATTGTAAAGGATGAGATCTTTTTAGAGACACCCATTTTTTTAGCTAAAGTATCAATATTCATTGGAATTGTTGCATTGGATGTTGATGTTGAAAAAGCAAAAGCCATTACTGGGAAAAAGTTTTTAATAAAGATAATAGGATTTAATCCTGAAAAAATCTTTAACATTGACATATAAACCCCAAAACATTGAACACCTAAAGCAAGCAATACACAGAACATATATTTTAATAATGGGATGAAAACATCAAAACCTATTTCTGCAAATGTTTTAGAAATCAAACAGAAAACACCTATTGGTGCTAACTTCATAACAGCCATTGTCATTTCCATCATAATATCATTAAATTGACTAAAGAAGTTTTTAACAATATCTACACGATCTGACATATTTGCAAGAATAACACCTAAAATAAGCGCAAACAAGATAATTTGTAACATTGTTCCATTTGCAAGTGATTCAAAAATATTTGTTGGAATAATATTTAACAATGTTTCTGTCACACTTGTTGCTTGTGTTGACTCTGTTACTTTTGAAGTGATTTTAATTGCTGACATATCTAAACCAATACCTGGATTAATAACATTAGCGATACATAAAGCAACAACAACGGCAAGTGCTGTCGTACATAGATAAAAAAGCATTGTTTTAAGTCCTACAGCTCCTAATTTTTTAGTATCTCCTACTGCCATACTTCCACAAACAATTGAACAAAAGACAAGTGGTACAACTAACATACGCATTAAACGTATAAATCCTTGTCCTACAACATAAAATAAACCACTAACAATAAAATCATCAACGATTTTATTATTAGGAATACAATAATTAATAATAATTCCTGTAATCGCACCTGCAATAAGTGCTATAAAAATCAAAGTTGTTAAACCTAACTTCTTTTTATTTTTCATTATATAAACCCCTTTCTTTAAAATATTCTTTTAAAGATTCTTTCCATGAAGGAAAAGTATAAACTGGAGTCATTGACATAATAAAATTATCTAAGACACAATAAGCTGGTCTAACTTTAGAAAAATCAGATAAATGAGTAGGTACTGCCTTCATTTGAGCTTCTTTTCCTGTAAGTTTTAAAATCTCATGAGCGAATTCATATCGACTACATACCCCTTTATTTGTCGCATGATATGTTCCATATTCATTTGTATCAATTAAATGTAAAATAAAACGTGCAAGTTCTTTAGCACTTGTAGGTGATCCAAATTGATCAGAGGCAATTGCTAGAGTTTCACCTTTATTTACTTTTTCTAATAAATCATTAATAAAATTATTTCCCAAACCATAGACCCATGTACTTCTAATAATAAAATGCTTATAAGTAAATTCTTTAACATATTGTTCTCCAGCTAATTTAGATTTACCATAAGCTGTTTGTGGTCTTGTTTGATCAAACTCATTATAAGGTTGATCACTTTTCCCATCAAAAACATCATCTGTAGAAATATGAACCAATTTAGCTTCTAATTTTCTAGCAATAATAGATAAATTTCTAGCACCTAAAGCATTAACTTTATAAGCTTTAGAAATATCATTTTCACATTCCTCTATATTTGTAAGTCCTGCACAGTTAATAATAATATCTGGTCTATTCATTTCCCCAAAACGTAAGACCTCATCTGTGTCTGTAATATCCAAATCGTCTATGTCAGTATCAAGAACTTTGAATTCAAGTTTATCAATAATTTCATTGATTGCTTGTCCAATTTGTCCTTTAGCACCGCATATCCAAATTTTTTGCATAATTTCATCCTCCTTTAAATCTTGAATATTATATCTAGAGGATTATTTGATGTCAAATTCAAACCTAGTTCATATTTCGTGATATAATAGTATTGAGGTGATTTTTATGAATGATTTATCTAAAATGTATCAAGTTTACGTAAATAAAGAATTACAAGTAAACAAAAATGAAATTTTAAATGTCGCTCGACTTAAGCAAAAAACATTATCTTTCTTACATGATTTAGGAGAAGTTTGTCAGGATTCAAGATGTTTTATCTTTTGGGAAAAAGAAGAAGCTATTCATCACGATGAACTATTAGAACATTATTTAGATGGTTTAAAAATGTTAATGTCTATTGGTTATGAATTAAGAATTGATACTATTAAAAATCATACTGAAATTCCTAATCGTTTATCTTTAGAAGACTTATTTTTAAAAATTTATCAATCAATGATGAATGTTTCATCAACTTATTCTAGTCAAGATTACCAAAATACAATTGATGACTATTTCTCTTTAGGATTTCAATTAGGTATTGATTTAGATGAAATTATTGATCATATTTAATTTGTGAGATGGAAACATCTCACTTTTTTAATTCATATGTTTATACTTAGATTTATAATATAATGATTTAAAACTTTTTGTTTTAAATGGCATAAAAAATAGGAGGATTAAAATATGAACCATTTTGAATATGTTTCTAAATCAAAATACATGCCAGTAAAAAAAGAATTAATCAAAATAATAAATCAAGTTCAAGATGAACTTAGAGAACAATTTACATTTGATTATAAGTTTATAGGAAGTTCTAGCCGAAATATGATTACTTATGATCCGAAAACAAATAAAGGATATGACTTTGATATCAATATTGACATAATCCCAATACTCCATGATTTTTTCCCATTCTTCCCCTTTAGTTGAATTAAGAGCTTTTAATTTTTCAACTAATCTTTGAATATCTGTTTTTGCTGTACTTTGATAAGTACTGTAATAGCTAATCATTTCATTAATAATATCAGTTTCGCCACTTTCACTAGCAAAAACGGGTATTGAAAAAGAAAATGATAAACATAAAGAAACAACAACCGTCATAACAAATTTAAATATTTTTTTTCATAATGTCTCCTCCTTGGATATATTATGCATCACTTATAACCGCTTACTTTAAATGTTTAATTTATTAATAATTTTACAATTTATAAAAAAGTGTTGCGGTTATCGCAACACTTTTTTTATTTTTGACAGATGCCACAAGGACTGTATCCTTGTTGTTGTAATTTTTTTGAAGTTGAAGTAACTACTTCTTTATTTTGTTCGCTCATTTTTGAAACACTTGAACAATTTGGATCATGATATTTTTTATTTTTTATATTAATAACATACTTTTTACTTTTATTACTTGACTTATTATGATAATCAAATGGATCTTTTGCTTCTTTGATGCCATAAGTTAGTTCTCCTTCTTTGGCTTTTCTTGAAGTTCCATTTTGATAATCAATAGTAACACCCGGTTGTACATTATAAATATAAACACAAAAACGAATCGTTTCATCTTCGACAGAAGCTGCTTGTAAAATCAAGCCTCTTGCTACTAATTCATCATCTTTATATACAGGAATGGCTTCATATAAAACATGATGATTCGTATTTTTAATATAATCTCTAACCTCTTCTTCAAAAGGCAACATACCTGTAACATTAAAATAACGTGTTCCCGTCATTAAATTTCTTTCTTCAGCATTTAAACCACTTAAAGCAAAACCAATTTGATGACAACGATTATATAAATATTTTGTAGAAATCAAATCATCATATCTTTGTGTTTTCCATCCTGACGGTTTAACCATTCCAATAGATTCCCTTTTATTTGTTGGAAGTGTTTCAGGACCTAAACAAGCTTGATCTTTTTGAGTACGTCCATATTCATCTAAATCATTTAATTGAATATATGTTTTTGTAGTATATTCATTTTCTTTAAAAGTAGGAGTATTGTTATTGATTTCAATATATGGTTGTCCATTATATTCTTCTATTTTATTTAAAATATCTTGAACATTATTTTCATCAAAAGAAACCTGATCTGTTTCTATTTGTAATTGGTTTTCTATATTTGTAATTTGATAATGTAAGGTTTCTTTAGAGTCTACATAAAACGATTTTTGAGTTTCTTCACCATCTTGTACAACTTTTAACTCATGATTTCCTTTAGTTAACTTTAACTCATAAGTTCCTGCACCTTGACTTTTTAAAGTATCGATTTGATCTTGATCAACATAAACATCTACATCCTGACTACTTGTTTGTTCTAAAGAAAGTGTTACACTTTGCTTAGAAGATGCTTTTTCTACTTGTTGATTACATCCTGTTAAAGTAAATGTCATCAATAATGAAAGTAATAATAAATAGAGTTTTTTCATCATAGTTCCTCCTTGGAGTACAAGTATATCATAAATTTATATTTTTTCTTTTCTATTTTTTTAAATAGAAACCTATTTCAAGGTTTTATTGGATAATAATATAAAAATAGAATCATATACAAAAAGTATCATGGCAATCTACTTTTAATCATTGTTAAATAAAGATTAACATATTAAAATAGTAATAAAAATATTATCTTACTTAATCAAATAATTAGGAGAAACGAAATGATAGATACTAAAAAAATTAGAAATAAACATGGTTTTACGCTTGTTGAAATAATAGTTGTTCTTGTCATTCTTGCAATTTTAGCTGCTGTGGCTATTCCATCCGTTTTAGGATATGTAGATGAAGCAAAAAAAGCAGGTATTATACAAGAAGCACATGGGATTTATGAAGCAGCGCAAATTGCTGCTACAAAATGCTATGCAACAGATAAAGATGAATTTAAAAAACAATCAATTTTTAAATATAACTACACATTACCTGCAGATTTTCCTTATAAAAAGACAACAACAAATCCAGTTGGAAGAGTGTCTGATTCTTTAATGAGTTATGGACAAAAAGAGCCTGACAAGTATCTTAGTGATAGCTATTCTGGCGCATCATATATCGATAAAGAAATTGTAAAAAATGTATTACATTTTTTACAAAGTGAAAATAAAAATTCAGCTATTTATAAATACAAAGTACAAACTGACTGCCTCAACGGTCAATCCCTTAACGATTATAAGCCTAGTAAATTCAATGGATTTGCTATTAATATATTCTATAACCAACAAGGTAAGGTAGAAGCTATAAATTTTGCGAGAGATAATTATATGGTTACTATTTATAATGGAAAATTAAATTGTGTTAAAGGTGGTAAATCAATAAAATCAATAGAAAAGAAATAATATAAAAAATAATTTTTTTGTTATAATTTCTAACTAAAAATAGGATATTGATATCTTACCAATGATATTTATTTCCTACTAATTAATTTTTCAACGATAACGTTTGAGGAATTATTGTAATTAGAAACAATTGCTTCTTATAGTAAAATAATTTTAATATATTTTTATTTTACAAAAGAAAAGGCTGTATGAAATTAATTATTTAATTTCGTAACAGCCTCTTTTTTATATGGTTTTAAATTTTTTACGATATAAGATATAAGCTACAATACTTGCAATTGCTTCAGCAATAACAAATGATAACCAAATACCTTCAATCCCCATGATATTTAATAAAATGTATGCTAATGGTACTGTAATCAATAATTGTCTAAGTAAAGAAACTGTTAAAGAATATTTTCCTAAACCTAGGGCTTCAAAAACACCTGACATTAAAACTCCAAAAGATGAAACAATAAAGCTTAAAGATAAAATTCTAAGCCCTGTTTCTCCTATTTCTAACATGCCACTACTTGCATTAAATAAAGAAAGTAAAACATTTGGAATTATAAAGAATAATAATGTTCCTACTCCTAAAATAGCAGCAATGACCAAACCAGATACTTTTAAAATTTGATGCATTCTTTCTTTTAACTTAGCTCCATAATTATAACTCATTAAAGGTCTCATTCCTTGTACAATTCCTGATGTTGGCATATAAATAAATGTTTGTAACTTATAATAAACCCCGAAGAAAGCAACTGCACTTTGTGAAATAGATGAAAGTATACCATTTAATAAAGAAACAAGAACAGATGGTAAGCACATCATCACACTTGAAGGAATAGCTATACTATAAAGTTGAGAAATAACATGAAAATCTACTCTGAATTTCTTAAATGAAATATGAAGATGTGTATTATATTTTTTAAATAAGACAAATGCTAAAAAAGCTGCTGAAAATTGACCAATTACTGTCGCAATAGCTGCTCCAGCAACACCAAAAGCAGGTAATCCAAAATAACCAAAAATCAAGATTGGATCTAAAATAATATTAATAACAGCTCCAAAGATTTGCATGATCATGGGCATCATCATGTTTCCAGTTGCTTGAAACATCTTTTCAATAGCTAGATGAATAAATTGACCAATAACTAATGAGACAACAATCATTCCATATTGCATTCCATAGTTAATTACATTTTGATTTGTTGTAAACATATTTAAAAATGGTCGAATAAAAAATAAACCAATAATTAAAAATAATAAAGAATGTGCAAGTGACATCACAATTCCTTGAGTTGCATAATAAGATGCCTTATTATCATCTTTAGCTCCTAAATGTCTTGCAATAAAGGCATTCATCGCAATCCCTATTCCACAAGAAATGGCTAATGATAAATTTTGTAAAGGGAAAATCAATGATACTGCTGTTAAAGCTTCTTCTCCAAGTTGAGAAACAAAGATACTATCTATAATATTGTATAATGATTGAATCAACATTGAAATCATTGGCGGAATCGCCATTGACATTAATAAAGGAAATACAGGCTTGTATTCCATTGGGTTTCTATTTTCCATATAAGTCTCCTTTCCATAAAAAAAGCTATAGATGTCTATTTATGATCAGAAATAGAGAAATCTATAGCTTACCTAAGCAATATTTAATTTGCTTGTTTATATTAATAAATATTTAATTTTTTGTCAATTCTTTTATGCAAAAATTAATTCTTGATCCAAAGCTTCTAAAGCCATAATAGCATCCCAACAAAAACTATCTTTTCCAACATATTCATCAAAATGATTACGTTTAAATTGAATCATAACTTCTTCTTGAATACCACTAAATTTAATTTTACAATTTTGTTCTTTTAAACGATCAACAATTTCAAAGAATTCATGAATACCTGAATCATCTATTGAAGGAACTCCCCTCATAGAAAAAATAATTGCTTCTAAAGAATTATCTAAACTATCTAGAACTTGTGTCATTTGTTCTTGTGTTCCGAAGAAAATAGGTCCACTTAAATACATAATTCTTGTTTTTTGATGATGATGTTTTAAATCTTTTCCTACACGATCTTTATCAATATCACGTACTTCTATATGTAAATGAGAATTATTTAAAACAAATAAAATAATTGAAACCATGACTCCAATAACAATCGCAACAGTTAAATCAAAAACAACAGTCGCACACATTGTAATTAAATATTGTGAAATATTTGTTTTAACTTTATTATGAAATAATGTTTTAATTTCTTGCCAATCATTCATACGCCAAGCAGTAACCATTAAAACACCCGCTAAAGCAGATAATGGAATACGTGACATTAAAGATCCAAGTAAAAACATTGAAATCAAAATAACAATTGAATGAAAGACACTGACTAATCTTGTCTTTCCACCTGCTTTAATAGCTACAGATGTTCTAGCAATCGCAGCTGTTGCAGGAACGCCACCAAATAATGGAATCAACATATTTCCAATACCCTGTGTCATTAATTCACGATCAGCATTTAATTTTTCATTTTTCATTTTACCAGCACTTGCTCCACATAAAAGTGATTCAATCATTCCAAGTGCAGCAATACTTAAAGCAGGTAACATTAATTGTGTAATTGTTCCAAGTTGAAGTGAAGAAAAAGATAATCTTGCTTCTGGAAATAAAGTACTTGGAATTGTACCAACTTCATGAACTGGTAAATTCATACATAATTGACAAATTAAAGCAATGATAATTCCAGCTAGTGAGGAAGGACAATATTCTCCCCATTTTTTAGGCCAAACAAGCATGATCACAACCACTAAAATTCCAAAGAAAACAGTTGGAAGTGATACAGGAAAACCTAATTTTAAATATGAAAATAGTTTTTCTAAAGCACTTGAACCAACAGAAGTTGTTCCAAAGAAATTATCGATTTGTCCTAATGCGATAATAATCGCAATCCCACTTGTAAAACCAGTAATAACACTTGTTGGAATAAATGAAACGATTTTTCCAAACTTAAATAACGATGCAATAATCAACATACATCCTGATAAAAAACTAGCGATGAAGACACCTTGTAAACCATATGTCGTTGAAAGTCCAATTAAAATAGCAGACATTGCACCTGTTGGTCCAGAGATTTGGTAACTTGCCCCCGATAAAACACCAATCACTAGACCAGCAATAATTGCTGTAATTAACCCAGCACCTGCATCAGCACCACTACTTACACCAAACGCTAAGGCAAGTGGTAAAGCAACAGCAGCTACTGTTAAACCTGCTAAGATATCTTGTAAAAGAGTTTGCATGTTATAACCTTTAAACTCATTTTTCAAGTCTCTTATATAATCTTTAAACATAAAATCCCCCTTTTTTACCCCGTGTCATTATACACATTTAAAGAACATTTGTTAAGAATTTATCGATATAAAAAGGACGATGTTGAACCATTATCCTTATAAACATTATGATTTAAAATATTTTTCTATCTCTTTTACTTCATCTTTAAGTATATCTAAAAACTGAATTGCTTCTTTAAATGTCATTTTTAGCTTTATCATTAGTTTTCTTATATTTTTAATTCTTTCATTTTGTGTTCCTTTTTCAACGCCAATTCAAATTCCTTTATTTAAATATTCTTTTTCTAGATGCTTTTTTTCATCTATTTTACAAATACTCACTTATCCATCTCTTTTTTTTGCTGCTTATGGTAGTATCCATATTAAATAGACCTTTTCCATTCCATCATAGTTTTGATCATCATGTTCCTTTCCCCAATGTGTTGTCTGTATTCTTGATAAATATGCATCTCCTCTTGTTATGAGAGAATATTTTGGATAGGCACCATTTTGTATTTCTACTTTAAATAAATTCTTTTGATAGTATGATCTAATTGTGGTAAATCAATACATCCAAAGAAATCAAACCTGCCTGTTCCATATCCTGGTATCGTATTTTCATTATTTAATCTTTGAAAACGATGCTCATCTTGTACAATTTCGATAATCTCTTCAATACTTAAATGTTTTGTTTCTTCAACAAACTCTTTGATGATTTTTGATAACATTTCTTCATGACTGATCATCAATTTACAATTTTGATCCAACATAATTTTATGCTGACTAAGTGTATCTTTTATTAGAGCATCCATGATTTTGTCTCCTATTATATATCGTTATTTTTTTACCTTTTTTCTTTAAAAAAGTAAAAAAAAATTACGAAACAGTGTTTCGTAATCATTCTTTATTAGCTATGATAAATTTCTTCATCTAACATATTTTCTTTTTTAGCAACAATCACTGAAGTAGCGGCATCTCCTGTAACATTGAGTGAAGTGACTAACATTTCAATTGGTCTATTGATTGCTAGAATTAATGAATAAGCAAGTAATGCTGCATCATTTGTATAACCCATTCCTGTTAGAATTGTAAAGAGAATAATAGCACCTGCTCCTGGTGCAGCTGGTGTTCCAATAGAAGCAATTAAAGCTAAAATAGCGATAATCGCCATAGACATAAATGTTACTTTATATCCTGAACTTACTGCTACAAACATTGCAGCAATAACTTGCATAATGGCTGTACCATCCATATTTACTGTCATACCTAATGGTAAAACAAAGGATGCTATTTGATCATGAACTCCTAATTCTTCTACTGTTGTTTTTCTATTTAATGGAAGTGAAGCTGCAGATGATGATGTTGAAAATCCAAATAAGGCAACTTTTGCAGCTTTTTTCATAAATGGTTTAGGATTTACTCTAGCCATTGTCATTAAATAAATTGGATAAGCAACAAATAAATAAACAAATAAAGCAATAATAACGGTAACAACATAAGCTAATGCTGGTTTTAATGAATCAATTCCATAAATAGCAAAAGTTCTTGTCAGTAAACAAAAGATTGCAAATGGAGCAAACTTATTAATAACAAATGTTAAAAATAAACTAATAATTTTAGATACTTCTTCAAATACTTTTTTCAATGTTTTAGTTTGTTCTTCTAAAGCATTCATTGATAAACCTGTTACAACTGCTAAAAAGACAATAGCAAGTACATTACCATTTGTTGTAAAAGCACTAATAAAATTATTAGGTATAATTGATACAATAATATTTAATGGATTAGAACCTGTTGTTCCTTGTTGAACAGTAATCTTTCCTGCATCAACAGTGTTAAATAAACCTAAATGATAAATAACAGTACTTACAGCTCCTGCAAAAATTAAAGCACAAACTGTTGTTGTAAAGAAAGTTAAGATTGTCTTAGAAGATATTCTTCCTAATTTCTTTGTATCGGTAATTGTACAAATCGCAAGTGTAATAGAAACAAATACCATTGGTACAATAATTAATTGTAATGCATTTACAAATAACTGACCGATTATATAGAAAATACCAATCGCACTTGTTGCACCTTCTGCTGTAATATCTTGAAATAAGATATTATTAATTGTTTTCCATAATTCCCCTTGACCACTTGAATTTAAATGCTCTCTAAATATAATGCATCCAAATCCAGCAATTAAACCACACACTAATGCAATCAGCATTTTTTTTGCTAATTGCTTTCCACTATTTTGTTTCATAATTGTCCTCCTAAAAATCCCCAAATTGCCAATATTATACATGATTTTTCATAAAAAACAATCCCTTTTATTAAATATATAAAAAAAATACGATTTCTCGTACTTTAATCACCTATTATTTTCTTTATTTCTTCTAGACTAGCATCTTCTATTAACTTCTTAAATATTTGATCATATTGATATTCGGTAAGATTTTCAAGCCATTGTGTGTCTTCATTTAAATATTTGCTTTTAAAAAGCTTTAATACAAATTCAGCTTTAGCTTTTGTATCAGCTTCTGCTGCTGCCTTTGCTTTGGCTTCTGCTGCTTTCATCTTTGCTTCAGCAAGTTGAGCATCTAACTCTTTTTTCATATCATCATAGCGAGCTAACTCATCCCATCTTGCTTTTTTTACGATATCTCTTCTTCTTTTAATATCTTGATGATCTATTAATACCGATTGATCATTTTCATAAGAGACTAACGTTTTATAAGCTATGACTTCTTCTTCATCAAAGAACACTAGAAGCAAATACTTCATTATCTCTAAGCAGTGTTCTAGCTGCTGTATCACTTGTCATCCCACTATGAATCATACTATTCTTCCTTCCTTTTTTATTTATTTTTACTACACTTGATTTATAACATACTTCAGCTATCTTTTTGTCTCAAAAGTTATTTACAAAAAAATAGGTTCATTTTGAACCTACTTTTTCAAGTTTTGTTTAGCTTGTTTCATACGTGTTTTACATTCATACATATTTTTATCTGCTTGATTCAATAATACTTTTAAATTAGTTTCTTGATAATTGATAGAAAGTGCATATCCATAAGCAAATTCAATATATATTTGTTTACTAAATTCATTATAACGATTTGCTTCATCTTGAACCTTTTTAATAATAGATTGCACTTCATCTTCACTTACATCATTTAATAAAGCAATAAACTCATCTCCACCATATCTTCCTACAAAATACTTTTCTGGAATAGATGTTCTTATAATATGAGCAAAATTCATAATAAGTGTATCTCCAGCAATATGACCTAATGTATCATTTACTTCTTTTAAATCATTTAAATCAAAAATAATCATTGCTATTGGCTTTTCAAATTGATGATATTCTATTAAAAGTTCTTCCACACGACTTCTGTTTGGAAGTCCTGTATGTAAATCAATATAAGCTAACTTATTAAGTTCTTTATTCTTTTTCATGAGAACAACCGCAGAAATAGACTCTCTGATAATAATACAAATTATTAATGTACAAGTAACAATAAGTCCTTTTTCAATCATATCAAGTTGAGAAGCACAATATTGAGAATACTCTTCAGCAGCATCTACTGTTTCATCAGCAAGATAAAAATAATTCTCACTCATTTCAATAATATTTGTATTTTCATAACCGTCTTCTCTTACTTTTTGAATTTCTTCTTTTAAAGAAATCCATGATTTATTCAATTCAACTAATTTCTTTTGATATTTTTGATCATTTAACTTTGTGAGTTGATATTTTCCTCCGCCATCCATCAAACCATCAAAAATACTATCTAAATACCTTATTAAACTATTATTCTTATTACCTGATATTTCTAACTTAATTTCTCTTTGTGTCGCTCCTCGAATAATGCCTGCATAGTTAATAACTCTTGCATTTCCTTGTATCTTATTAACATCATTCATCATAAAAATAGTCAAAATTACTAAAATTATAATTAAAAAACCTTGTAAAAATCTTTCAATCATTTTATTTTTACTTCGTTTTAACTTCATCCAGTTCATCTCTTCTCTTAAACAATTTTATCTTGTCTATTTACATCATACATTCTTTTAGTTTATCAGGTATAGCTTCTATTAGATAAGTAACAATATCTTCTTTAGAAATAGGCATATCATTTAAAACCCATTCTACAGTCATATCTACAGAACCTCTACAATACATTTTAAGTAAAAAATCTATATCAGAAGATAATGTTTTTCCTGTATTTTTATGTATATATTCTTTATAAAAATCATAAATACAACAAAAATCATAATGAATAAGATTATTATAATCATTAGATTTAAAAGCTTCTTTGAAGAATGGATGCTCTTGTTCGATAAAAGCAAACTTTAAATTAAGTGCTTCTTGTAACGAACCACCTTGATTCATTTCTTCAAATGATTTTAAAACTAATTTTTCAAAATACCAATTAACTAAATCATATTTATCTTGAAAATGTCGATAAAATGTTTGTCTGGTTTTTCCTGCTGTTGAAACAATATCTGTTACAGTAATTTTATCTAAAGGCTGTTTTTTTATTAAGCTTTTGATTGCTTTAGCAAACAAAAATAAAGTTTCTTCGTTTTTCATAATAGACCTCTATAATAAATAATCATATTTTTCTATTTCATCAGTTTGTGCTAAAACAAGGAAAGTATCATTTAATTCTATTTCTAAATTAGGATCTACAGGAACTTCTAACTTATGTGTATGAGGATTTCGTTTACCTAAAACATTGATACTATAAAGTTTTCTTAAATCTAGTTGTGATAATGTTTTTCCTACCCATGCTTGAGGTACTTTCATTTCAACAATACAATTTTCTTCATCTAATTCAATTAAATCTTTAATATTTTTTCGAAGTAATGTTCTTGCTACTTTTTCTCCCATTTCTTTTTCAGGACGGACAACATAATCAGCACCTATTTTTTCTAAAACAACTTTAAAACGTTTGTTTTTAGCTTTAACAATAACATAAGGTACTCCCAGTTCTTTTAGATTCATTGTAGCTAAAATACTATCTTCTAATCGATCTCCAATAGCAACAATTCCTACATCCATATCATCTAATCCTAAATCTGATAAAAATTGAAAATCTGTGACATCACCAATAACTGCTTTTGTCGCAAAATCTGCCACTCTTTGTACATTTTCAGGATTTTTATCAATTGCAATGACTTCTCTACCATATTGAGAAAGTGTCTTTACAAGTGTAGAGCCAAAAATTCCAAGCCCTAATACAACAAATTGTTTTTCCATCTCATTATCCTATTAAGATATGTTCTTTTATATAGTTCACATCTTTTCCTTTCTTAGCGTTATATTTTCTTACAAAAATCAAAACCATCGTAATAGGACCAATACGTCCTATATACATCAAAATAATTATAACAATTTTTCCAACAAATGTCAGTGTTGGTGTAAGACCCGCTGTTAATCCTACTGTCGCAAAAGCAGAAAAAACTTCAAAAAGTAGATCAATAAAATCTGCCTGCTCACTTATTGATAAAATAAATAAACCTGTTAAAGCAATCGCAAAACTAATCAACATAATTGTTAATGCTCTTTTAACAATTTGATCATCAATTGTTCTTTTAAAAACATGAATATTTTCATCACCACGCATTAATGCACGGACGTATAACAATCCAATAACAAAAGTTACCGTTTTAACACCACCAGCAGTTCCTGCAGGAGAACCACCGATAAACATAATAATAGACATAAAAAACTTCGTTGCTTGATGTAAAGAAGCCATATCTACTGTCGCAAATCCAGCTGTTCTAAGTGTTACTGATTGAAAAAAACTTGCGAGTATCTTTTGTGAAAATGGTAAAGATTTTAATGTTAGCGGATTTTGAAATTCTAATATGAAAATAACGGTCATTCCTCCAAAAATTAAAACAAATGTAGAAATCAATGCAATCTTTGTATGTAAAGATAAAGATTCTAAATACCTTTTCATTTTAAAATACTTAAAATGTTCTCTATAATGAATCAAAGATAAACGTAAATCGATCCACACAACAAAACCTAAACCACCAGCAATAATCAAACCACAAATAACTAAATTAATCCAAACATTGCCTACATAAGGAACCATTGAATTATTTCCTAAAATATCAAATCCAGCATTACAAAATGCTGAAATTGCATGAAATAAACTATAATAAATTCCTTTAAGGATTCCAAATTGTGGAATAAAAACAAAAGCAAGACAAATTGCTCCAATAAGTTCAAAACAAACTGTATATTTAATAACTCTTTTAATATAAATACCTGTTTCATTTAATGAATTTCTATTTAAAGCTTCCTGCATGACAATCTTATTAGCGTAGGTTAGTTTTCTTTTTAAAAGAACAAAGAACATCGACATCAGTGTTAAAAATCCTAATCCACCTATTTGAATCAATAAAATAATGACTATTTGTCCAAAAAGCGTATATTCACTAGCTGTTACATGAGTCACTAAGCCTGTTACACAGGTTGCTGAAGTTGCAACAAATAGATGATCCAAATAACTACTTGTTGAATGAACACTATGACTCATTGGTAAACTTAATAAAATCGATCCTATTAAAATAACCGCAAAAAAGCTAAAACCAATTCTTCTAACTGCTGATATACCTAGTTTTTTATATTGTTTATGAAGTGTTTTTCTTTGCATATTTTCCCCTCAGTTCTATTAAAAAAAGACATGTTTCCATGCCAATTTAAAACAAATGATAATAAGCCAAGTTCTGTATTAGATAATCATTTATCTACGTTTACACGTCCTCTATCCCGTTCAATTCCGTTTTAAAGGTTCCCCTACCAAATTTGGGTTTCTGCCTTGCGGAGCTTTCCTCTTTTCAGCCATAGTTTCCTATGGAATTGTCTCTGTGGAGCCATTTATGAAGTTCTACCATAGTTGCCCTTAGGTTTTCCTTCTGTCGTTAGTTTACACTACCCTCACTTATTGATTCGTGAGGCACAAACACTACAATCATCGCAGATTGTGGCAGCCTGGACTTTCCTCTACTTCAATGAAGCAGCGATTATCTGTCATTTGTTATTTATTTTGAAATACTGCTTTTTCTAATAATGATAATCTTTTTAAGATATCTACATTGGAAGAAACATTATCTTCTAATGCTCTTAAATTATCATCTTGTAAAGCTTTTTCTCTTTCTAATCGAGCTATCATAGCTTTTTGATCAGCAAGACGTCTTTCAAGCTGTTCTATTCTATCATAAGAATTGTTCAATAGTCCAGCAAAAGCTTCATAATCTTTTACAACTTGATCCAAGAAGTGATCAACCTCATCCGCATTGTACCCTTTAAAATCAACTTTAAATTCTTTACTGACAATTTTTTTTGGACTTAATACGACTTTATATTCCATGCTTTTCAACTCCTTTACCTCATTGTACCAATTTATTTCCTTTTTTCAAGATAAAATATGATTTCTTATCAAAGAGTTGTTATCACAAAAAAAATATGTGTTATAATACCCATATATATGCAAATAAAAAGGAGTTTCTATGGTTAATTATCCAAATAAGAAAAAAAATAATCATTATACATCTATGATTGAAGGTAAACATAATACTGCTCACCGTGGAATGAACTTAGAAGAAGATATTAACTTAACAAATGAATATTATTTATCACATGATATTGCAGTTATTCATAAAAAACCTACCCCTATTCAAATTGTCAAGGTTTCTTATCCAGAAAGAAGTTCAGCAAAAATAGTAGAAGCTTATTTTAGAACCCCTTCAACAACAGATTATAATGGTATTTATAAAGGAAAATATATTGATTTTGAAGCAAAAGAAACAAAAACATTATCTTTTCCCTTTACGAACATTTCTTTACATCAAATTAATCATCTCGATAAAGTCATTCATCATGGAGGAATTGCTTTTTTAATTATCGCCTTTACAAAAGTGAATGAAGTTTATCTCTTAGATGCTTCTTTTATGGTAGAAGCATATAGAAAAAACGATCGTAAATCCCTTCGTTATGAAACAATAAAAGAAAAAGGTCATTTGATAAGGCAAGGATTTCTTCCTCGTCTTCATTATTTAGAAATTATTGATCAATATTATTGTGAGGTATTTAAATGAAAAGACAAACAAAAAAATTAAATTCAAAAAAAATCATTCAAGTAGTAACAATGCTTATTCTTTGTTTAATCTTAGTTTTTGCATGTATATTTGGTTATAGTGTATATAAGGATACAGCTACTTTTGATTCTAAAAAACTGTTATCCTCTGGAGCAAGTGTCATGTATGACAGTAATGGTGATATTATGTACACTTATGGTAGTCAAGAAAACGGTACACGAAAAAATGTGACCTATGATGACTTACCACAAGTTTTAGTAGATGCCATTGTAGCTGCTGAAGATTCTCGTTTCTTTGAACATAATGGTTTTGATTTACCACGTATTGTTAAAGCGGCATTATCTAACTTAAAAGCGGGAGATATTACAGGTGGTGGTTCTACCATTACTCAACAGTTAATCAAGAAAACATATTTCCCTGATGCTCAAAGAACTTACTCACGTAAATTTAGTGAAATTATTCTTGCTATTCAAGCAGATAAAGCTTTAAGTAAAGAAGAAATCTTAACTCTTTATTTAAATAAGATTTATTTTGGTAGAAGTACAAGCTCAATTGGGATTGCTGCTGCTACAAAATATTATTTTAATAAGGATGTAAGTGAATTAACACTTCCAGAAGCAGCCATGCTTGCAGGTAGCTTAAATTCACCTTATAACTATGATCCTTATTATTGTTTAAATAACGCTACAAAAAGACGTAATACTATTTTAAAACTCATGGTTAAACATGGTTATATTACTCAAAGTGAATATGACGAAGCAGTTAATACAAAGATTGAAAATACACTTTGTGCTTCACCTACAACCAATAATAACACACTTGCTGCTTATGTTGATATGGTAACAGCTGAAGTTAAAAAAAGAACAAAACTTGATCCTTTAAAAACCCAAATGAATATCTATACTTATTGTGATGTTGATACTCAAACACTTGCGAGTGCTTTAGGTAATGGTGAAAAATATAGTTATAGTGATGAAGATATGCGTATGGGTGGATCTGTTCAATCAAGTCAAGATGGTCGTATCGTCGCTGTTATTGGTGGTCGTAATTATAACTTTGGAAATTACAGCTATGCAACAAGTAAGCAACAACCCGGTTCTTCTGTAAAACCGTTTTTAGATTATGGTTTAGCTTTTGAAAACTTAGATTGGTGTACTGGTAAAACATTAGAGGATACACCTTATTCTAAAGGTAAATTTACTCCTAAAAACTGGGATAGAAAATTCCATGGAACTGTTACACTTACAAGTGCTCTAGAAAATTCTTGGAATATCCCAGCCATTAAAACTTATGAAGAAGTGACTAAAGAAATCGGTAAATCAGGCGTTACTTCCGCAATGGAATCAATTGGTATTGATATGTCCAGTGAAAGTAATGTAACCAATTTATCTTATGCTATTGGTGGATGGAATAAAGGAATTTCTCCAGTTGAAATGGCAAGTGCCTATGCAACGATTTCTAATAATGGCTTATATACTGAAAGTCATACAATCAATTATATTGAAGTTGTTCAAACTGGTGAAAGATATGAGATTGATAAAGAAATTCAAAACAATGCTAAACAAAGTGACTATTCCAAAGCTAGTGCTTATATGGTAAGACAAGTGATGTTAGATTATACTAAAAATGGTAGTGGTAACTATGCATACTTATCTGGTCTTTCTAATGTCGGTGCTAAAACAGGTACTTCTAACTGGGGCAGCAGTGCTAAAAAAGGCATGGCTGGTAAGAGTCGTGATTTATGGATGACTGCTTATAATTCTAATTATATTTGTTCTGTATGGATGGGATTTGGTCAAGAAGGTATTGAAAAAGGAAAAACAACCAGTCGTTATAAAGCTTATCCTGGTAAAGTAGTACAAACTTTATTAAAGCATCTACAAAGTAAAAAAGGAGATAAATCATATCCTTCACAACCTTCTACTGTTGTAAAAGATGGAGATGATTATTATAAAAAAGGAACTAAGCATGAAGGACATGCTGCAATAAGCGAAGAAACAACTGAAGAAACACAAACAGAAGAAAATCAAACCAATACAAATGAAAATCAATCTTCTGAAACTAATAACAATTCAAATAATCAAAACAACAATTCAAATACAAATACTGAAAATAATGGTTCTTCTAATAATGGAACCTCAACAGATAATAGTGGTACTTCTAGTGGTACTACTGGAGGTAATACAAGCGGTGGTTCTTCTGGTGGTAATAGTAGTAGCTCAAGTGGTGAAAGTAGTCAACCAAATCCAAATACGAATCAATAAAAGTCAACAATGTTGGCTTTTATTTTTGGCTAAAATTTGCTTTTAATATACAAAATAAGGTATACTTGTATAAGAAAAATATGGAGGTATCTTATGTCTTCGAAAAAAAATAAAACTCAAAAGAAAATAAATAAAAAGAAAGTATTTATCGCTCTTACTATATGTATCTTAGTTGCTTTAATTGGTGGTGTGAGTGTTCTAGCCTATGGTGTCTATAAAGATACAGAAACCTTTGATGCAAAGAAACTTTTATCATCCGGTGCAAGTGTGATGTACGATGATCAAGGACAAGTTCTTTATACTTATGGTAGTGAAGAAAATGGAACAAGAGAAAATATCACCTATGAAGATCTTCCACAAGTTCTTGTTGATGCTGTTGTTGCTGCTGAAGATTCTCGTTTCTTTGAACATAATGGTTTTGACTTACCACGTATTGCTAAAGCAGCTATGTCTAATTTAGTAGCCGGAGGTATTAGAGGTGGAGGTTCTACAATCACCCAACAATTGATTAAAAAAGCTTACTTCCCTAATGCTGAAAAAACATATACGAGAAAGTTTAGTGAAATTATTCTTGCTATCCAAGCGGATAAAGCTTTAAGTAAAGAGGAAATTTTAACACTTTATTTAAATAAGATCTATTTTGGTAGAAGTACACGTTCAATTGGTATTTCTTCTGCTTCTCGTTATTATTTTGATAAAGATGTTAGTGAATTGACCCTACCAGAAGCAGCTATGCTTGCAGGAAGTTTAAATTCACCATACAACTATGATCCTTATTATTGTTTAAATAACGCTACGGAAAGACGTAATACAATTTTAAATCTTATGGTGAAGCATGGTTATATCACTCAAAAAGAATGTGATGACGCCAAAAATGTGAAGGTTGAAAACATGTTATGCTCATCTAAAATTACAAACAGTTCCGTTAATGCAGCTTATGTAGATATCGTAACAGATGAAGTAAAGAAAAGAACAGGATTAGATCCTTTAAAAACACAAATGAATATCTATACATATTGTAATAGTGAAACCCAAGCACTTGCTGCTGCTATTGGTAATGGTGAAAAATATGATTATAGTGATGAAGATATGCGCATGGGTGGTGCTGTTCAATCAAGCCAAGATGGTCGTATTGTCGCTGTCATTGGTGGACGTAATTATAACTTTGGTAATTATAATTATGCTACACAAAAACAACAACCTGGTTCATCTGTAAAACCATTTTTGGATTATGGACTTGCTTTTGAAAATCTTGATTGGTCTACAGGACATTCAATTAATGATGATGATTACTATAATGGTAAATTTAAAAACTGGGATCGTCAGTTCCATGGCTTAGTAACAGTTGAAAACGCTCTTGAAAATTCATGGAATATACCAGCTATTAAAACATTTGATGAAGTTCAACAAAAAATTGGTAGTGATAAAATCCAAGAAGCGATGGAATCTATTGGTATTTCAATGAATAAAGAAAATATTGGTCTAGCAAGTGCCATTGGTGGTTGGTCTTATGGTATTTCCCCACTTGAAATGGCAGGAGCTTACGCTACTATTTCTAATAATGGCTTATATACTGAAAGTCATACAATCAATTATGTTGAAGTTGTCCAAACAGGTGAAACATTTAATATAGATGAAGAAATTCAAAACAATGCTAAACAAAGTGCTTATTCAAAAGCCAGTGCTTTTATGGTAAGACAAGTCATGCTAGATTATACTAAAAATGGTAGTGGTAATTATGCGTATGTCAGTGGTATTGAAAATGTAGGTGCTAAAACAGGTACTTCTAACTGGGCTAGTACGGCTAAAAATGGAATGGCAGGTAAAAGCCGTGATTTATGGATGTCAGCTTATACATCTGACTATATCTGTTCTGTATGGATGGGATTTGGTAAAGAAGGTATTGATAAAGGTAAAACAACGAGTCAATATAAAGCTTATCCTGGTAAAGTTGTTCAAACACTTTTAAATCATTTGCAAAGTAAAGGAAGTCAAAAATCTTATCCTGATCAACCAGATGATGTTGAACAAGCAGCAATGGTCAAAGGTATTTATCCATATGTTTCACCAAGTGAAGGAATGAGCGAAGATATGATTATTCAAGCTTGGTTTAAAAAAGGAACTGCCCCTACTCAAAGCGTTGATAGTGATGTCTTTAATTTAGCTGAACTTTCTTCATTTGATGTAAGTTTAAGTGGTCAAAGTATTACCTTTAACTTTGCTCCATATAATCCTGAAAACGCCGTTACTGATGAAAATGCTAATGATGCAACGAAAACATTTGGTAAAGTTGTTTATACAGTTGTCGTTCAAGATCAAAATGGTCAAGAGCTTCATCGAGAAAACTTCTCTACTTCAAGTGGAACCCTAAACTATACAGTCAATCAAAATGTAAAAGTAATTGGTTTCTATAGTTATGAAAGAGCACCAGAACGTACATCTAATCAAATAGAAAAAGATTTATCTATTAATTTATCAACAGTAAATGCATCACTTTCTTGTGATAGTGGTCAAATAAATGATGGGGCAACCATTTCATCAACCTCTATTCAAGCAACCATTTCAGTTCAAGGTCAAGGTCATAGTGTGACAATTGCTTTATATGATCAAAATGGAAATGTACTTTCATCTGTTAATCATCATAGCGCTACATTTTCTAATTTAAGTCATGGACGTTCATATTCTATTAAATTCTTAGAATCTAATGGTTCAGCATCTGTTGAAAAAACCATTCATTTTACAGTATCTTAACGAAAAACCATTCATTTAAACAAATGAATGGTTTTTATTTTAGATAATGTTATAATAAGGTAGTGAGGAAAAAGAAAATGGCTATTGAAAATTATGAAACATATACAAAAAATATTCTAGAAATGATTTTTAATAATCAAGATATTGAACAATTACTACCCTATTTATCTAAAAATATCAAAGCCATGGGTTTAAATACAGAAGGTATATTAACATATGATGATATTATTAATCATTTAAAGCAATACAAATCTAATCAATTTACATTCTTTATTAATGAATTTAATACAAATATTATTTATCAAAATGATTCAGTATGTGTAATTGAAGGTAGTTTTATTCTTCATATGGAAGAATATCAAGCAACAACTCAATATTTTTATAGTATTGTACTTAAAAATAATCAAATAGAACTTCTTCATACTTCTATAGGAAATAACATATCTCATGAAAAAGAAGAATCTTTTTCATTACCTATATGTTCTTTTAAATTAGATAAAAATCTAACAATTATCGATGTAAATGACCATTTATTAAATCTACTTTTATATCATAGTAAAGAAGAATTTTTAAACGATGTACAAAATCAGTGGATTAATTGTATTCATAAAAATGATGTTTATCATGTCATTGAAACACTTTCAAAAGATATTTCTTCTCTTGAAAGACATCAATTAGAGTATCGTATTAGAAGAAAAGATCATAGTTATTTATGGGTTTATGATCAAGGACAATTTATTTTTAATTTACAAAAAGATGTGCGTGTTCAAAGTTGTATAAGTGATATTACGTCTATTAAAAATAGAGAATTAAATTCATTAATTGAAAAAGAAAAATATCAAATGGCATTAAAAGATAATTCTATTTCTATATTAGAATATCATATTCATGAAGATCGCATGATTATTGATATTTTAGATCAATCTAAAAAAAGAATTTATGATCATTATTTAGATTATGTTACTTCTTCAAAGTCTACTGTCTTTGAAGAAGATAAACAAAAAATAGTTGATTTATTTACTCAAAAAAGTAAAGGACCAATTATTTTTAGAGAACATCAAAGAAATTCAAAAGATTATTATGTTAAATCATTAGATGCTACTACTATTTATAATTCAAATGATGAACCTGAAATCATACTAGCAACAGCTTCAGATATTACTCATCGTTGGCATGAACAAAATACTTTAAAACAAAGAGCTCAAAGAGATTCTCTTACTCATTTATATAATTTAGAAGCTGGAAAATATATTGTTAATGAATATATTAAGCATCATCCTGGTCAAAAAAATGCTTTAATTGTTTTAGATATTGATCATTTTAAAGAAGTTAATGATACTTATGGTCATTTATCAGGAAATGAATTATTAATTTCACTAGCTAAGTATTTATTGTTTTATACAAATCAAGATGATATTGTAATTAGAATGGGTGGAGATGAATTTGTTATCTTTGTGAAAAATATTCAAAATGATTTAAATTATTTATGTAAAGAATTAATGAATCATTTAGATGAAATTACTTTATCTCATAATCGTCTTCGTTTTTCTATGAGTATGGGTATTTATGCATTTAATACATCATTAACTTTTGATGAAGCTTTTAAAGAAGCTGATGAGGCTCTTTATCATTCTAAAAGAAATGGTAGAAGTCAATTTACCATTAAATATCAATTATAAGGGATGCATTTCCCTTTTTTTGTATTATAATATAAAAACATAAAGGGGGAATTTTATGTCTTGTACAACATTATTAGTAGGAAAAAATGCATCCTATGATGGTTCTACAATGATTGCTAGAAATGATGATTCTGGAGCTAATGGTTTTACACCTAAAAAATTTATTGTCATTTCTTCAAAAGAACAAAAAAGAAAATATAAAACAGTTATTTCACATTTAGAAATTGATTTACCAGATCATCCTATGTCTTATACAGCAATGCCTAATGCGGTTAAAGGAAAAGGAATTTGGGCTGCCAGCGGTATTAATGAAGAAAATATTGCGATGACAGCAACAGAAACAATTACCTCAAATCCAAGAGTATTAGGGGCTGATCCATTAGTAGAATATGATCAAGAAAACAATATTCCTGGTGGAATTGGAGAAGAAGATATTGTTTATATTGTTTTACCCTATATTCATAGTGCCCGTGAAGGTGTTGAAAGATTAGGTCAACTATTAGAGAAATATGGTACCTATGAAATGAATGGAATTGCTTTTCAAGATCAAAATGAAATATGGTGGTTAGAAACAATTGGTGGGCATCATTGGATGGCTAAAAGAGTTCCTGATGATCATTATGTAGCAATGCCTAATCAATTTGGTATTGATAATTTTGATTTAGAAGATGCACTTACTTCCAAGAAAAATCATATGTGTTCTTCAGATATGAAAGAATTCATAGAAAAATATTATCTAGATCTTTCTTTAAATTCTAAATTTAATGCTCGTGACACATTTGGAAGTCATGATGATTCTGATCATATTTACAATACACCACGTGCTTATGATATTGAAAGATATTTTAATCCACATACATTTAATCATCAACCATTTGATGATGATATTCCATGGTCACAAGTACCAGAAAAGAAAATTACAGTAGAAGATGTTAAATATGTTTTATCTTTACATTTCCAAGGAACTGATTTTGACCCTTATAAAACATATGGAGATTTATCAAAAAAAGGAATGTACCGTCCTATAGGAATTAATCGTAATGACTTTTTATCAGTTATTCAATTAAGGAATGATGTACCTAAGTCTTTCCAAGCAATTGAATGGATTGCCTATGCATCAAATGTCTTTAACGCATTGGTTCCTTTCTATGGAAGTATCAGTGAAACACCAGATTATTTATCTAATACAACAGATACTGTTTCTACAGATAATTTCTATTGGTCAAGTCGTTTAATTGCTGCTATGGCAGATGCTTCTTATAAAAAATCATCTATTCATATTGAACGTTATCAAAAAAATGTTATGGCTAAAGGGCATCACTTAATAAACACCTATGATGAACTTTTACAAAAAGAAAACGATTTAAACAAACAACTTCAACTTAAACATCAAGCCAATCAAGAAATAGCTGATATGTTAAAAGAAGAAACAAATAAAACAATTTCACTTGTTTTAAACGAATTAAGTCTTTCAATGAAAAATAAATTTGAACGTTCAGACGCATAAAAGAGGTTCATTCGAACCTCTTTTAACTCTTATTTATTTTCATAAACAGCAATAATTTCACCAATATATCTTTGATGATAATCTTTTTGAGGATACCATCTTTCATCTAAAGAGGCATCTAAAAAACATTTTGGATCAATCATATCACTATAAATTTTCTTACATACAAATACCATCTTACCTTGTTTAAAAGTTGGTTGATTTTCTACTTCCTCTATATCAAAAGAAACTTCAGCAATTTTATCGCCATCTCTACCAGATTTAGAACCTAAAACACCTAGTTCCTTTTTATAACCATCAAATAGAGTAACAGTAAAATAATCTCCGGCATCTACAAATTCTTTCGTATATCTTTGAGGTCGAATATAAACAGTCATTACATTTTTACCCCATAAATGTCCAAGTTGTCCCCAACTTGCTGTCATTGTATTAACAACTCCATCTTTTTTAGCTGAAATAAGTACCCAATGATTACTAATTTCATCAAAAGGATTAAACTTTAAATCTTGAATATTTACTTTTTCAAACATAGTATTACCCCCTAATATCCTAATTCTTCATTTATAACAAGCACCGTCATTCTACTTAACGGTTGCCTTGCAATCTTCACATAAGCACTACATATACGATCGTCACTTTGACAATCTACGCATTTTCCAACTTGAACACATGGTGTGTTCTTATGTAAACGTAATGCATTGGCTGGACATGATATGTTTTTAATATGTTGAATAGCTGAATCTTCATCATCAAAAATCTTATTCATGCCAACAATCACAATCACTTTTTTAGGACCATAAATCATTGCTGCTACTCGATTTCCATTTCCATCAATATTATAAAGATTTCCATTTCTATCGATTGCATTTGAACTTGTTAAATAAACATCAGCGAGTAATGATTGATGAAAAACATCTTCAATTTCATCTCTAGAAAGACCTTCTTGATAACGATCTAAAAAACGAACAGGTTTATTTCTTAAATAATTAATAACTTCTGTTTCAAATAAAGTCATTGAACCACCAACACCTACTGTTTGATCATCTTTAATTAAAGTATCTAAATAATTTAATAATTCTTGTTTGTTATCTAAAAAAAGTAATTCAATATGATTTTGATTAAATGCTTTTTGCATTTTTTTATTTTTTATTTCTAATATTTTTTGAATATTTTGATCCATGCTTATTTTCTCACTTCTTTTATTTTATCTTTACACATATCATATAAATGACATTCTTTACAATTTGGATTTTGCGCTTTACAAAAATATCTACCAAAAAATATGAACTGATGATGTGCTTTATTCCATCTATCTCTAGGAATAGAACGACAAACCTTTCTTTCAACATCATTTACTGTATCATCTTTTTTAGCAAAACCTAATCTTTTAGAAATCCGTTCAACATGTGTATCTACAGCAAATGCGGGTTCATCAAAACCAACAGATAAAACAACATTCGTTGTTTTTCTACCTACTCCTGGTAAACTTTCTAATTCTTTTCTTGTTTTTGGCACTTCACCATTGTATTCTTCAAGTAAAACCTGTGCCATTTTCTTTAAATTTTTAGCTTTATTTCTATAAAGTCCAATTATTTTAATATCATTTTGTAGATCTTCCAAAGATGCTAAAGCAAAAGATTCAACAGTAGGATACTTTTTAAAAAGTGAAGCCGTCACTTGATTGACTTTTTTATCAGTTGTTTGTGCTGAAAGCATGACAGCTACTAAAAGTTCAAAGACATTTTGATGATTGAGTTCACAATGAGCATCAGGAAAGAGTTCTTCAAAGTAATCTAATACTTTGCTTGTTTTTTCTTTATTCATCTTCCCACCAATGATAATGACTTTCTTTTACTTTTCTTTCTTGTGGTTTTTCATCAATATATCTTTCTTTAACTCCATTTTGAGCCCAATTAATTAAAATACCTTCAATATATCTTAAAGTTAAAACTTGACTTTTAACAGCTTCTTTTAAAGCTTTTAAAATCATTTCTTCACTATAACCGCTTTGAACCCACTCTTTAATACTATCAAATTCCATCGGTGTTAATGGTCTACCAAATTGTTCTTCAAAAACATCAATCATATTCATTTTTTCTTCTACTGGAGCTTCTTTATTTTCTAAAAGTTTTTCTTCAAAATGATTTAAACATATCGCTCCATTTTTATTAAAAATCCATTTTTTCTTTAAAAGAGAATCTAAAATATGATCCATTTCATGAGGAGTAAGTGACGAATATTTTAATAATAATGAAGGTGTAATCATTTTTTTATGCAACGTAACAAAAGTATCAATCAATAGTAATATATGACATTCTTCATCTGTCAAAGAGAGTTCTTTCCCTCTTAAAAGTAATAATCTTTCTAAATTTATACATTCTAAATCTTTTAAATATTTAATCATATCTTTTTATAATTTATATGCTTTCAAAAATTCTCCATTATCTAAAGAATAAAACGCATATAATAAAGTATCCTTTCTTTTATAAGTTAAACAATAAACAAATTGATCATTTTCATATCCTATCTCTACTTTTGTTGGATTTACTTGATATTTTTGAACAAAAGCATTCTTCACTTCTTTTTTAGAAATAGTTTCACCTTCAAAAGTATCTACCTTTTTTAATTTTTTATTACATACAACATACATTGTTTTCTTTTTATTTTTTACTTTAACAATATAATTTATTTTCTTATTTTGATAAGCATTAAAATAGTCATCATAGTCATAATGATATTGACTACATATTTCTTCTTGTATACTTACTAAATCATTTTTATGCTTTGTGTAAGGAACATGTACCCAAAGCATGTAAAAACATATATATACAAAAACAATAACTAAAAATGTTAACACGATTTTAAAACGATGTTTTCTAAAAAAAGCTTTCATACATTATTCCTCCATGCTACCTTATTATAACCTTTTTAAACAAAAAGAAAAAGCCTTTTGGCTTAGTCTCTTCCTCGATCATTTCCTAAAACAACTAAGACAATTCTAAGTAATGAAAGAAGGGTCGATAACATTCCTGCAACATAGGTTAGCGCTGCAGCTGTTAACATTTTTTTAGCTCCAAAATATTCATCTTGAACTAAATAACGATCATTTAAAATACTCAAAGCTCTAGAAGATGCATCAAATTCAACTGGAAGGGTAACAATTTGAAATAATAACATTAAGCTTGTAAGTAAAACACCAATCCAAGCAATAGATGTTCTTCCCATAAAAAGACCAATCATAATGGCAACCCATCCTAAATTATAAGAAAAGTTACATACAGGAACGATAGCATTTCTAAATGTCAATGGTCTATAACCTTCTTGATGTTGAAGTGCATGTCCACATTCGTGAGCAGCTACCGCAAGTGAAGCAATACTTGTCCCATGATAAATATCACGAGATAGATGTAATGTTTGATTACTTGGATTATAGTGATCACTTAAACGTCCTTGAACTTCAAAGATTTGAACAGAAGACAAACCATGTTGATCAAGAATTTCTCGCGCTACATCATAGCCCGTTAAATATCTGCTATTTTGAACCTTTGAATATTTATTATAAGCACTTGAAACTTTCATTTGTGCAAGTGCCATCAAAGCAACACCAACTAGAACAAGTATATTCCCTAACATATAATAAGAATTTGTATAATAGTAATAATTAAACATTTTATTCACCTCAATTTATAGTTTACACTTCTATTATGAACAGAAAATGAAAAAGATGCTTAATTCATAGCATCTTTTAATCTGTTACTAGGTTTAAATGTCACTGTTTTACTAGCAGGAATAATCATTTCTTCTTGAGTTTTAGGAGAAATTCCTTTTCTAGCTTTGCGATCATTGACTTTAAAAGTACCAAATCCAGAAATAAGTACCTTATCTCCTTCAACAACGCTTCTAGTAATCGTATTAAACACAGTATCTACAAGTAGTTCTGCTTCTTTTTTTGTTAAATTACGTTCTATTGAAACTGATTCAACTAATTCTTTCTTATTCATTTTCACACCCCGCAATAATAAAAATACTAGGTTAGTATAGCATCTAAAAAACGTTGTTTCAAGAGATTTTTAAAGAACTTTTTTAAAAAATTATAAAACAATTGCGATCACATTTGATTTACCTTTATTTACAATTTTTGACAATATATCATGTATTTTTAAACTTGCGTTTTCTGGGATCATATTCAATTTATAATACATCCCCTCTTCTATTAAATCACCTAATTTCCTACCAAAAACATCACATGAAAAAATAGCTTCCTTATCATTTCCATTATGATTTAAATAATCAATAAAGCTTTCCGCTTGTTGCTTTGAACCAATAATTGGTTCAAATGTACTTTCAATATCAATTTTAATCATATAAGTGGTTGCTGCTTTACTTTTTAACTTCATTCCATATCTAGAACCTTGTTTAATAATTTCTGGTTTTGATAATTCTATTTCTTCTAAACGAGGAATCGCATAACCATAACCTGTTTGTCTTACCATACTAAGGGCATTCGAAATACCATCATATTCATCCTTGATAGTCATCAATTCTTGTAACAAGGCAAGAATAGAAGAACGATCTACTTCATAACCAACAATATTTGTTAGTAATTCATCATATAAACCATTTCTTTCTTCAATGCGAATCGTCGCTGAAGAATGAGATGTATCGACACTTTTTAAATAAGCTCTTTTAACAAAGTCATACGATTCAATACCTTCTGTAAGATGTTTGACATCTTTTATTTTTTTGATTTCTACTAATGAATTTTTTAGTGCTTCATCTAATGTTTGTTTTAACCAATGTTTTTGATTTAACATTGCAATATAACGTGGAACTTCAATTTTCACTTCATGAATTCCAAATTCATTAAGTGCTTCTTGTAAAAGATGCACGATTTGAGTTTCTAACATGTTGGTTGTATCAATAGCAATGATTGGTACATCGTATTCTTTTTGATAACTTTCAACAACATTTTGACACTTTGAACTTGAAGGATCTTTACTATTGACAATCACAATAAATGGTTTCCCTATATCTTGCAACTCTTGAATGATTTCTTTTGTTGCACTGTGATAACTTTGTTCATCAATATCTAGAAAACTACCATCACTAGTAACAACGATTCCAATCGTTGAATGATCTTGAATAACCTTTTTTGTTCCAATTTTAGCTGCTTGATCAAAAGGTATACTTTCATTATACCATGGTGTTTTAACAAGACGTATCCCACTGTCATCTTGATAACCACTTGCCCCTTCAATCACATATCCTACACAATCAACTAAACGTACATTGATTTTAAAATCATCTTGTAAATCTATCTTAACGGCTTGATTCGGTATAAACTTAGGTTCTACAGTCATAATCATTTTGCCTTTTCCTGATTGTGGAAGTTCATCGATCGTTCTTATCTTTACATCAGGATCTTCAATATAAGGAATAACCGCCATTTCCATAAATCTTTTAATAAAAGTCGATTTCCCACTTCTTACAGGTCCAACGATTCCTAAATAAATATCACCTTGACATCTTTTACCAATATCTTTAAGAATTTGTTTCGTTTCCATTATCATAACTCCTTTTATTCCAATATATTAAAAACTTACGAAATCATTCCTAAATAATAAAAACAAAGCATAAAAACAAATGAAAGAAAATCTAAGAAAAAGCCTAACCATAATGTATAGCTATACTTCTTTAAATGAATACTTCCATAATATAAAGAAACAACATATAAAGTTGTATCACTTCCTGTTTGTAAAATAGATCCCATTAAACTATAAAGATGATCTATTCCATAATGATCATAAATTCTTTTTAAAATAATAAGAGAAGTTTGACTACTTATTGGTCTTGTAAAAGCCATTAATAATAAATCAAGGGGAATTGAAAAAAATCGAATAAAGAAAGTACCTATTAAAGAGATAAAACCACTACTTAAAAAAAGATTGACCCATAAAGTAAGAAGCATTATAGAAGGAAAAAGAATCATTAAATAACGCATTCCTTCTTTGACTCCTGTAATAAATTCTTCATAAATAGGTATTTTTTTATAAGCACATTCTAAAAAACTCCATAAAATAATAAGTAGAATTAAATTAGACATGTTCAATCACCTTAATAATAACAATTCCTATAATTGTAATTGAAAAACCAATAAATAAACTATAAGGATAAAAAGCTAAAATATTTTGACTATGATAATTTTGTCTAATTGTCATCATGGTAGTTGGTAAAATAGAAAAGCCTGCCGTATTGATTACTACTAGTATTTTTATTTGAAGAGGATAATTCTTTTCTTTTAATTTAGAAATTGCTTGTAAACCACTCATTGTAGCAAGTGTTCCAAGTCCTAATAGATTAGCAATCAAATTTGAAGATAGTGATTGATAGATTTGTTCATCTTGAATACATCGTCCATAGATCCAACGTAATAGTGGTTTAAATAGAAAATTTAAATGATTCATCATATTTGAAGCCTGAATTATTTTTAATAAACCATTCCATAAACAAATACTTAAAATAAGTGTTTTACAAAGTTCAAAGACATCAAAAGGTGTTTGTAAAAGAGCTTTTAACATGGCTTCTTGTTTATTAAAAATCAAACCAACAATAATAAAAAGAATAATCCCATAATGAAAAATCTTATTCATAAACTAGATCCTTTAAGATCATTAAATAAAAATCTCTAAACCGATATCTCTTTAATTTAATTTTTTTAATATACGTTTGATTTCTATAAATAAACATTTCTTCATTATGAATCAAATAACTTACACTTTCATCCTTTTCTTTTGACATCAACAAATCATTTTCAAACAAGTACCAGTTTCCTTTAATATTTCTAACCCCTTTATCAAACAACACAAGTTTTTCATAATTTTTAAAACATTCCTCATACTTTTTTTGATGAAACTCAAAATCATTTCCACAATTAAAAGTAACAATAATTAAATCAACTTGTTTTTTTATAGCTCGTGTAATCAATGTTCTTTTGGCTTTTTTGGTATAACCTGTTTTACCACCAACACAATAAGGATATTCTTTTAAAAGACGATTTTTATTATGCCAATAACCTTTTCCATCTAGTCTTTTATACTCTTTTGTTTTAACAATTTGATTAAAAAGAGGATTTTGGCAACAATAACGATAAAGTATCGCCATTTCTTTAACTGTTGATAAATTTCCTTCATCTTCTTCATCTAAACCTGAAGGATTAGAAAAATGTGTCTGTTTCATTCCTATATCTCTAGCTTTTTCATTCATCATTTCCACAAAACGTTCAACACTTCCACCAACACTTTTAGCCAGCATTAAAGCACAGTCATTCCCACTTCGAAGCATTAAACCATATAAAAGATCTTGAATCGTAATTCGATCTTTTATATGTATATAGACACAACTCCCATAAGCTTTATTAATCGTTTCATCAACCGTAATCTTTTTATCTAAGCGACTATTTTCAATAACAACGATGGCAGTCATAATTTTAGAAATTGAAGCAACACTTTGTAAATAATCTATATTTCTGCCTTCTACAACATATTGATTTAAACTATCATATACAATATAACTCTTTCCATAAAACTCGACATTGGTACAAATCATTTGAAAAATCATCAAAAAACTAATCAACAATTTCATTATATCACCTATATCATTCTATGTTTCTTCTTTCCATTTAACACAAATAGATTAAATACACTACATAGGAAAGTAACATCAAAAGACCACCTATTCTATTTAATTCATGTCGATAAATCGTTAAAAGCCATAATAAACAACCACTTCCTATAGCTACAAACATATCTACCATAAATTTACTTTCAAAAGGTACTGGACAAATTAAAGAAACACCTCCAGCAATAAATAAAATATTAAAAATATTACTTCCGACAATATTTCCAATCGCAATACCCGCATGATCTTTTCTAGCTGCCTGTAAAGAGGTTACTAATTCAGGCAATGATGTTCCAAAAGCAACAATCGTTAAACCGATGAATCTTTGAGAAAAATGTAACCAATAAGCTATTTGAGTGGCTGCTTTAACAACCAGTTGACTACCAATCATGACAAAAAAGATGCCTAAACCAATCAACAACACACATCCTATAAAAGAGTATTGTGGAAAGACTTCCTCCTCACTTTCTTTTTGTGACAGCCAAAACAAATAAAGTAAATAAATGATAAACATACCAATTAAAATAAGTCCTTCTTGAAACGATACAACTTGTTGACTTTTTCCCATAACAAGTAAAACAAGACATGAAAGCAACATATAAGGAATTTCAATGAACAATGTTGATTTTTCAATCTTTATTTTTGTAATCAAAGCGCTCATTCCTAAAACAATCAAAATATTTAAAATATTACTTCCAACAACATTCCCAATGGTAATTCCTGAATTTCCTTTTAACCCTGCTACTAATGAAACAGCTGCCTCTGGCAAACTGGTTCCCATCGCACAAATCGTCAATCCAATAACTAATTGAGAAACATGAAAAATACTTGCTAGTGAAGATGCTCCATCTACAAACCAATCTGCTCCTTTCACTAAAACAAAAAAGCCTGCTGTTAGTACAATAAGCGAATAAATCATTTTATCCCTCCTGTTTTCATTCTATTAAGATTTATTCATTAAATGAAAAAGAAGGGTAAATTTCCCTTCTTTCAATGATTATCGCTTGATTGAAATAAAATGATTTCTATCTATATATCTTATTTTCTTTTGTTTAAAAAGATCAATTATTTGTAAAAAACGTGCATCTTGTTTACATTCAAAAGAATATTGTTGATTTCTTGTTGTTACTAACATACAAACTACCTTTTGTTTTAAAGATAGATCAACTTCATAAAAATCATCATAGTCTATTTCAAAAAGCTTATGTTTTTCTATATCATAACATTCAACTTTATCACTTGAAAAATATAAATATTTTTCAAAATCTTTATCTTCCATTATTTCTTGATGAATACCAAAGAATAACCCAGAAAAACGAAAGGCTTTTTTATATTCCTTATATGCTTTTTCTAATTCATCAAGACTTAAAATAAGTTTTACTTTCATCATTTTTTCTCCTTATATAAAATACTATCGTTATAATTAAACAAATAACTACATAAAAATCTATAGCAGGTAATGGAAAAGAAAGTTGAACTTGATTTCCATGAAATAATTTATTAAAGATAAATAAGATAATAAGTAGAATTATATTTTTTCGATAATCTATGACATCACTATTCCATAAGGCAATAAAATATAAAATAGGTAAAAAATAAAATAAACAATAAATAATAAAACTAATATGAATACTAATATATCCTAAAGGATTTAAAGAATTTGTAAGTAAGCTTTGACCACAAACCATGGTCATGATCATAAAAATTTCCATTAAATAATCAAAGACCCATACTTTATCTATTATCTTCATATAAATCTCACATTCCTTTCTACATATATTCTAATAAATACTTTATTTGCCTAGAGATGTAATTTATCTTTTCCTTACTTTTATTATATTATTATATTATTTGTATATCAATATTATTTTTATTATTTTAATACAAAAAAAGATCTAAGAAATTCTTAGATCTTTAATCGTTGATAATATTTAATATATTTAGAAAGCGGTAATCCTTCTTTGTTATTGATGTAAAAAACTTCTTGACCCTTTAATACAACATATTTTTGTTTATATTTAAAACATAAATCACTATCTTTTTGAGTTATCCGAGGATATTGCTGAATAATTTTTTTATAAGCCATTTTATTTTTAAAAATATTTTCTACTTGATATTCAAAAATACCTTTTGAAATAGCTGCCGTAAATCCTTTATAATAGCCTTCCATCATTCCATGATCCCCTTCAATAGAATATCCTTGATATAACATTCCACCATCTTCATAGCTATAAGGTTGTTGTAAGCTTTGAACAGGTTCAATAGCGCTATAAGGATCGTCATCTGCTGGATGGTCATACAAACTTAAAGCAATTGTAGCAATAACACAAAGATAAACAATCGCATTAGATTTTTGATGTTTTTCTTTATAAAGATGTCCAAGATAACCAATTAACCAAGAAACAAGTAAAATCAGAAATGATTTGAAACCATTTTGTTTTAATAAATCTAATAAAATCAAAATAATCCCAACATAAAAATTTATTTTAGATAAAGTATTAAAAATATTTTCTAAATAAAAGGGCTTATTTTTCATTACTTTTTTTAAATGTGATAGATTACATAAGCCAAAAAAGAACAAAGAGAGGCTTATAAGACTTACAGCAGTATAAAATAAATAAGTACCAAAATAAAAAGTCAAATAAGGTAAACTTGGCAACCCATGTATTTTAAAAGGTTGATAAGCAATTAATAAAACAATGGCCATGATCATTAAAAAATAATGAGTTGTAAAATTATAAATCGTTGATAAGATTTCTTTTTTATCACCTACATCTTGTTTTAAAGGTTGAGCAAAAAGATCTTCAACTTCTACTACTTGTAACCCAAAATAATTAACAATAATACGGCATCCTGCTTCCTTTATATCTTTATTTATTTGTTTATAATATATTTTATAATGCTTTCTTTGTGGTGTTCTTTTTTCAAATGTTAAAAAATTTAGACTTATATTTCTTAAAAACCAACCTTCTAAAGCTTTATTTTCTAATAATTCAATAAATTGATCTTCATTTACTAAATAATCTTTTGTAGATATTCTTTTATATTTCATAAACATCACCCATCTTTATTATATCAATATATTATATTTATTCAATAAATATTATTTTTATTATAAGGTATATAAAAAGTTGCCTAAGCAACTTTCTATGGTAGTGGTTTTTCATTTGCAAGATAGAGATCATACCATTCTTGTCTTGTAAGCGTAAAATCACATGCTTTAATTGTTTCTTTTAAATGTTGAGAGGATGTTGTTCCTACGATTGGTTGCATATGTGCAGGATGACGAAGTAACCAAGCAATCGCTATTGCTGGTTTAGTTACTTGATATTTATGAGCTAATTGTTGCATAACATCATTTAATTTTTGATAATTTGGATGATCAATAAAAGTTCCTTCCGCCCAAGAAGCTTGGATTGAACTCCATGGTTGGATCGTAATATCATTTAAACGACAATAATCTAAAACACCACCATCTTTATCTTGTGCAAATGCTTCTTTCATATTCATATTTAATCCTGAATCAATCATTACTGAATGAACGATTGATAATTGTAATTGATTAATAATAATTGGATATTTTAAATATTTCTTTAATAATTCTATTTGTAAAGGTGTGTGGTTAGAAACACCAAAATAATGAACTTTTCCAGCTTCATATAACTCATTAAAAGTTTCAGCAACTTCTTGAGGATCACATAAAGCATCTGGTCTATGAAGCAAAAGAATATCTACATAATCTGTATGTAATCTTTCTAATGATTCATTGACACATTTTAAGATATGTTCCTTAGAAAAATCATATCTTTTTCCAGGAATAATACCACACTTTGTTTGAATAATCATCTGTTTTCTATATTCAGGATGTCTTTTTAATACTTCACCAAATAATTCTTCTGATTTTCCTCCACCATAAATATCTGCATGATCAAAAAAATTAATTCCTGATTCTAGAGCAGTTTTGATAAGTTCTTCCACTTCTTCAATGCTTTTATCAGCAATTCTCATACATCCTAAAGCAATCTTTGATACCTTTAAATCCGTTTGTGGTAATGTTAAATATTCCATAGTTAGCTCCTTTATAATTTTAATAAATTTAAACCAATTTCTTCATCAAAGTAACGATCTACTTGTCCATTGATGACTTGAATAACCATTTCACATGTTGCTGAAACAATTGCTTTATTTAAATGACCACCAAAAACTTCTCCTTGATCATTTCCAGCAGATAGATGCATATGACTATAATATTCACCATTCATTGTATTAATAGTTCCCGTAAGAGATACAATTTCATAATCACCTTTAAATTCATTAGCATAATATTTCTTTTCCTTTGTTTTAAAAACACCAACTGTAAAATCATTAATTGCACCTAAAGCTTGAATACTTGCAAGTTTGATATTTTCTTTTAAAGCAATATTTTTAACTTGTTCAACAATATCTTCACCCTTATCAATTCTTGCGATAATTGTATTTTCAAATTTTTTATATTTCATTTTCTTTCCTCCTATTGATAAACCCGGTATTTCCATTTTCCTTTCAAAAAACGGGTTGATAATAATAAACATCTAGAAATATTATCTAAAACCATCATGATCCAAACACTTTCAAGTCCAAATGAAAAGACATTGATCATGAGCATTGAACCAAAAATCCTTATTCCCCACATCGTAATCAAAGAAAATACAAATGGTGCTTTGGTATCCCCCATTCCATTAAAAGTTCCTTCTAAAATAATCAAGATACCATAGATTGGTTCACTAATAGAAACAATCCTTAATACCCTAGTTCCTAAAGCGATAACTTTTTGATCAGGAGTAAAAATCGACATAATATTTTGAGCATTTATGAATAATAAAACACCAGCAATAGCCATGATACTTAAAGTAATTGCACATGTAAGATACGTCATTCTTTTAACTTTAGATTCATCTTTTTCACCAACAGCATTTCCTACAAGTGTACTTGCTGCTGATTGGAAACCATACCCCGGTGCATAAAACGCTTGTTCTGCTTGAATTGCTATCGAATGTGTTGCCAAAGAAACAACTCCTAATTTAGCAATCAACGAAGCAAAAGTAACATGTCCTAAACAAATAACACTTCTTTCCATAACAACAGGAATAGAAATTTTTAAACATTCTAAACATACTGGTTTATGAAAATGAAATCCTGTATGTTTAAAATCAAAGATTTTATTTTGATAATAATGTCTAAAAATCAAAATTCCTCCAACAATATAAGAAATAGCTGAAGCTATCGCTGCTCCGGCTACGGATAAACCAGCTCCATAAACAGTTATACCAAATATCTTTCTTGTCGGATAAATTAAAAAGAAATTTAAAACGATATTGATTATATTCATATAAACATTGATCATCATTGGTGTTTTCATATCTTTAACAGCTCTTAAAGTTGAAGAGAGAATAATAATAAATGTTCTAAATATAAATGGTGCTGATACAATTAAAAAATATAAAAAAGCATCATGCCTTATTTCTTTGGCACCATTGAGCCAACCAGGTAAAAATGGAGCAATTATGATACTAATAATAGTTGTTATCAATCCTATAATAAAAGAAATAAATAAGGCTTGTTGACCCGCAATCTGTACTTTTTTATAATCTTTAGCGCCATCTGACTGAGCACATACGGCTAAGACACCTACTCCAAAGGCAACCGAAATACTTCCTAACAGCCAAGTAACAGTAGATGTTAAACCAACTGCTGCAGAAGCTGTTGCTCCCATAGAACCAACCATCCCTGTATCTACATAAGTTACTACCGTATTCATTGCTTCTTGAATAATAGCAGGCCATGCAAGATGACATATATTTTTTATCTCATTTCCATATTTCATCCTATAACCTCCAATAATTCTATTATACATACAAAAAAAGGAATAAACAATGTTATTCCTATAATCCTTGATACATTCTTGTACGTTTCACATCTAAATATTTCCAATATTTTCTTTCCCTACCACCTACAGCTATTACTAAATCATCACTGTATCCAAAAACTCTGGCAATTGTTCCTTTTTTCACTTTAGAAATATGAGTTAATTTTCCATCTAATATTGCATACTTCATAATAGCTACCCCCTTTATCTATCTTTATTATAGATAAATAAAAGAAATATTGTTTTCATAAGTATGTATTAAACACCTAAAAAACGTATTTATAGTATATACACATAAAAAAAGAGGTCCTTTATTTAGGACCTCATTTATTCTATTAGAAATCTACTTCTGTATCATAGTAGCAAGCTTTTAATAAAGCAACCATTTCATCATGGTTTGGAATACGTGGGTTTGATCCTGTACATGCATCAGCAATTGCATTATCAGCAATTTCATCAACACGTGCTAAGAAGATATCTTCTGGAACAAATCCAGTTTCAGCTGGCATACCGTCTGCACCATATTTATTGATTCCATGAGGAATATTTAATTCATCATTCATACCTCTTAAATATTTAATTAATAAAGCAACTTTTTCATCATCATCTGCTCCACCTAAATGCATGTAATCAGCGATGACACCATAACGTTTTTTAGATGTTGGATCTTTTGCGTTGAAAGCAATAACTTTTGGTAAATACATTGCATTAGCTGCACCATGAATAATATGTCCACCTTGATCAACGAAAGCAGCACCTGTTTTATGTGCCATTGAGTGAACGATACCTAATAAAGCGTTAGAGAATGATTGACCAGCTAAACATTGAGCATCATGCATTGTATCTCTTGCTGCCATATCTCCATTATATGATTTTACTAAGTTAGCTTGAATTAATTCAATTGCATGAATAGCAAGTGGATCTGTATAATTACAGTTTGCTGTAGAAACATATGCTTCAATAGCATGAGTCATTGCATCCATACCAGTATGAGCAACTAATTTAACTGGCATTGTTTCAGCTAAATCAGGATCAACGATAGCAACATCTGGTGTAATTTCAAAGTCAGCGATAGGATATTTAATTCCTTTATTATAGTCTGTAATAATTGAGAAAGCAGTAACTTCTGTTGCTGTACCACTAGTAGATGGGATAGCACAGAAATGAGCTTTTTTACGTAATTTTGGAATACCAAATACTTTGCACATATCTTCAAATGTGATATCTGGATATTCATATTTAATCCACATAGCTTTTGCTGCATCAATTGGTGAACCTCCACCCATGGCAACAATCCAATCTGGATTAAATTCTTCCATAACAGCTGCACCTTTCATAACAGTTTCAACTGATGGATCTGGTTCAATACCTTCAAATAATTTAACTTCCATTCCAGCTTCTTGTAAATAGTTAACAGCACGATCTAAAAAACCATTACGTTTCATTGATCCTCCACCAACACATACAATAGCTTTTTTTCCTTCTAATGTTTTAAGGGCTTCTAAAGCACCTTTTCCATGATATAAATCTCTAGGTAATGTAAATCTTTGCATAACTTATTCTCCTCTTTTCCTATCTCTAATGATAGCACTTACATTTATTTTTGGTTAGATACTAAAAAGGCATAGTGATATGCCTTTTTTTATATATCAAGTTATTTTTTTCACATTACATGTGCATTTTTTCACTTCACTTGTTCGATTACATTTTTCAAACATTCTATAAAATTTTGATCTTCTTTTGATAAAACATATCCTTTTCGATAAATTAAATAATCAACATATGGTATTTTCTTATCTTTACATGCTTTTAAAACAAAATCATTTTGTTTTAAAAGCTTTTTAGGCATTGGGGCAACCCACATATAAGTTTCTGGAATCTCATTTAAAAGTTCAAATTGTATTCCTCTTTCATAAATGTTCATATGCTTATGATTATGATGATCTTCTTGAATATGAATATCTCCATGTTTTAATTCAATTTGTTTCTTTAAATCTTTCATATAGATATCTTTATCTTTAAGAGGATTATCTTTTGAAATAAGTATTTGATAATCAAAAGTAAATAGTTTTTCATAAGTCAATTCTTTTAAATTTAAAATATTGAAATAATAATCTTGATCTCTTAAAGGAAAACGTACAATTCCTAAATTATTTTCTCCATCATAAACATTTTGAATCGTATCAAATGAATTCGTTTCTCGATAATTTAGATTCAATTCCTTTTTCATATTATTATCCATTTTTAAATATTCAATAAAAGCTTCTGAGATGTAACTTGAACGAGGGACACAAATATCTAAATTCAATTTATGAGGATCATCCTGATACATATTTTTTAAATAATCTACTTCTTGAACAATTTTTTTAGCCTGTGATAAAAATTCTCTTCCTTTAGTTGTTGGAACAACCCCTTTATTATGTCTTTCAAAGATTTTTATATTAGCTTCTTCTTCTATTTCTTTAATAATTTTAGATAAACGTGGTTGATTAATATAGAGATGCTGTGCTGCTTTAGAAATAGATTCATATTTTTCAACTTCTATTAAATATTTTAAATGTAAAAAATTCATCTTCAAGCTCCTTAAATATAATATAACTATTATATCATTTCTATAAAAAAATTCTATGCAAAACATAGAATTTATAAATAAGTTTCTTTAATATAATCAATTGTTTCTTCTAAATTACTTTTAGATAAATGAACTAACATATCTTTAATCATTGCATCTGTTTCTTGATGAATGACATAATAACCATGTGTCTTATTATAATAATCTAAAGGAGCCGATACATCAAAATTTTCTCCACGGTAAACCATTGTTGCTGCTACTCGATCACAAAACATTTCCACAACATACCTTGTAGGCATTTTGGCAGGAACAACCCCTTCTCTTGAAAAATCAACCCAATATTCCCAATGATGTTTATTTCTTCCTTTATGGTGTAACCAGGCAGTAGAATAACCAATCGTTTCTCTTTCAATTGAATTAGGTGAACGCGTCCCTACCCAATATTTAGCGCCTGTTTTTAGTTCAGTTGGCGAATATTTTGATAAATCATGTAGTAATCCTTGTTTATATAAACCACATTTAAAACAAAGCATTGTCACATAGTATTTATGTTTATTAATTGTTTTCAAATGATTAATCAGTTTCACTTAAATCACCTTCTTGATATCTTGTCGTAAATATATCTTCATCACTTTCAGTTTCTACAATATCCCCTAATTCAGGAAGTTCATCTAAAGAAGCCAGTGAAAAAGCATCCATGAATTCATTCGTTACCCCATATAAAATAGGAAGTCCTGGACTTTCTTCTCTGCCTACTTCTTTAATAAGTGCTTTAGCAATGAGTTTTCTAATCATGCCATCACAACCAACTCCTCTAATATCTTCAACTTTAGCACGAGTAATTGGTTGATTATAAGCAATAATAGCGAGTGTTTCTAAAGCTGCTTGAGAAAGTGTTGTTTTTGATTGTTCTACCATTTTTTGATAATAAGGAAAATATTGAGGATTCGTTGCAAGTTTATATTTACCACCAAAATCAACAACTTGTAGGCCATCAAAGCCTCTTTTTGAATAAGCTTCTATAAAATGATCCATAGCTTCCACAGCTTCTTTTTTAGAAATTTCTAAAATCAGTGATAATTCTTTTATATCAATACCTTCATCACCTTTTAGATAAAGGATACCTTCTATAATATTATTACAATCTTCCATTACTCTTTCCCCTCTACATAAATATCATCAAACAATCCTTCTTGGATAATTTCAACTTCTTTATCATTAGCTAAAACTAAAATCGATAAAAATGTCACGATAAAATAATAGCGATCCCCTCTATCAAATAATTCATCTAATTTTACCCTTTTATTAACTCTTACTTTAAAATAATTTCTAATTTGATCACTTCTTTGTTCAATGGAAATATCTTTTTTAGAAATATGTGTATCTAATGGTCGTGATAACATTTTTCTTTGATACATTTTTTGCATAGCCTTCATTAAATCATATACTTCTAACCCCTCTGGAATCATTGTTGAAGTATCAATGACATATTCTTCCATATTATGAGAGGGTTTAATCAACATAGATTGTCTTTTTTCATATTTTTCTTGAATCTCGTCTAAAACATCTTTATATCTTTTATATTCAATAAGTCTTCTAATGAGTGCTTCTCTTGGATCTTCTTGATACTCATCTTCAATTTGTACTTTTTCTTTAGGTAAAAGCATTTTACTTTTCATTTCAATAAGCTGTGCAGCCATGACTAAATATTCAGACATCACTTCAAGTTGTGATGATTCCATCATATGTATATATTGTAAATATTGATCTGTAATAACTGATAGTTCAAGTGTTTGTAGATCCATCTCTTTTTCTTTAATTAAATGTAACAATAAATCTAAAGGGCCTTGAAAATCATCTAATATAACTTGATATTCCATTGTTTCACCTCTTAGGTATTATAACATAAATTTATATTTTGTATTTATTATGTTGATTATTTCCTATATAATACGCCTGAAAGGGGTTATAAAATGTTTTCATTATTATCTATTATTTTAGCTTTTTTTGCAGGAATTTTAGGAGCACTAATTGGTGGAACACAAACCTTTATTTGTACAGGTTTTGTCGGTCTCCTTATATTTTTATTAGAACATGTTGGTGTTGATACCACATTTTTAAATGAAGCTTTATCAAATAATTTATTTTTACCATGTATTATCTTTAATGCTGCAGGACTTGCAACTGCCTATGCAGGAACAAAACATAACATAAGAGGTGTTGAAACTTCTAGATCACTTGCTTTTACCAATGATCCAAAGGTTTTACTCGTAGGCGCTATCGGTGGGGTTTTAGGTTATTTGATTTTTGCCTTTGAAAATTATTTTTCATTTCCGGTAGATACCGGAGCTGTTTCGGTTATTCTTGTAGGAGTTTTAGGTAGAAGTTTATTTAATAGAGAAAATACATATAATCAAAAGAATTTAGATTTTTTAGAAACAGCACCTAATTCTTTTTGGTTATTCCAATTACTTATAGGAATTGCAGTTTCAACTGTCATGGCTTATTTTGCAAAAGAAACAGGTCTTTATACAATTGGTTTTTCAATTAGTGCTTTAACACTTATCTTTGCTTTAAGTGATCCTGCTTTCCCTGCTACACACCATACAACTCTTGTTGTAGGTTATGCCATGGCACAAACAGGTAATATTATCATTGCTGTTGTTTTTGGAGTCATTGCTCATTTTATTGGATTGATTTTTGGCATGGTGCTTAACACAGATTGTGGAACACATATCGATCCACCAGCTGTTGCTATTGCTACATGTAGTTTAATTATTTTTACTTTATTTTAAAACGGGAGATAACTTCTGTTTTTTTTGTTTTATAAAAAATGTATAAATCGTACATATATTTTAAAAGATTTATGTACAATTTATACACTACTTCTTAGGTTCTCTAATAATGAATTGAAGTAAATCTTTTCCATTAAAAGGAATTAATGGATAAAGATAGGAAAAGCCAAAAGGTTTTAATGATATTAAATACATATATAAAATAACTTGATACGCAATAAAACCTAACCAGCCAAATAACCCTGAAAATAGAATCATAAAGATTTTTACATATTTATTCGTTAGTGAGAGTTCATAATTAGGAGTTGCAAAACCACAAACATTTCCTATAGATACAAATAACAATATCTCACCTGAAAAGAAACCCAGTTCAATCGCAAATTCACCTAATAAAACTGCAGCAATCATCCCCATCGTATTTGAAATAGAATCAGGCGTATGAATAGTCGCAATTCTTAAAAGTTCTACAGCTAGTTCTACCAAAATAATAGAAAAGAGTGTTTTAAAACTGATACTTCCTTGATTTTTAATCAGCATCCATAAAGGAACTAAATAAATAGAAAGAAAAACGGCACTAAAACGAATTAAACGAATAAAAGTTCCAATAATAGGTGTTTGGCGATGTTCTTCTACGTGTTCTAAAATTTCAAATAGAGTTGTGGGCAACATCATCACTGAACTAGATGTATCACATATAATAGCTAAATACCCATGATGAATATGTGTTGAAACAACATCAGGACGTTCACTATATCTTACTAAAGGAAATGGATTATAACCTTGATCAAAGATCAGTTCTTCTAAAGCTCGATCTGTCATAATTAAATCTTCATTTTTAATTTCATTAATTCTATCTTTAATACTTTTTAACATTGTTTGATCAATTTTACTTTCTAAATAACATAAACAAATATCCAATTTATTTGTTTTTCCTACCGTTACTTTTTCCATTACTAAATCTAATGTACGTATACGTCTTCTAATTAATCCAGCACAATTTAATAAATTTTCATTAAAACCATCTTTACTTCCTCTTACTGATTTTTCAGTATCAGGTTCTTCAATTGAACGTGTAGGAAAATGCCTTGTATCTAAAACATAATTTTTATTTTCTTGAATATCTTTAACAATAGCACATCCTGTAAGCATCGCATATTCATATTGACTAATATCTGTTTCTTCTTTGACATCTCCATTATTTAAACAATCTTTTAAAGTTTTTCCTTTCGCATTAGTAATCCCTTCAACTAAATAAGCAATCAGTTCATCTGAACATAAACTAGATACATAATGTATTTCTATTTTTCGACCATGAAAATCTAAATATCTAATATTTAAATCAAAAGAAGGATTTTTCATGATTTTGGCTTAAAGAAAATCGCAATAATAAAAGCAAATAGAATGGCCGAAGAAATGCCTGCTGCTGTTAAATCAAACATTCCCATAGCAAGACCAAATATCCCATATTTCTTCGTCATTGCCATCGCGCCATGCATCAATGAATGACCAAAACTTGTAATTGGTAACATAGCTCCTGCATGAAATATTTTTATCAATCGATCATAAATATGAAATAAATCTAATATTGCTCCAAGTACAACAAAACTACAAGTAATATGTCCTGGTGTTAATTTTGTATATTCGTAGATTAATTGTGCTATAACACAAACAAAACCACAAAATAAAAATGATAATAAATAATTCATGAAACACCCTCCAATACATAACCATGACAAACACAAGGAATAGATAATTTTTGATTTGTCATTACTGGATTTAACAATGCTCCTGTTGCTAGAACTAATACTCTTTTATATTTACCTTTTAAAATCATTTGATAAATATATCCAAAGCTTACTAAAGCATTACAAACCGGTCCACTTCCACCTTGATAAACATTTTGGGTAACATCATATAAAAGACATCCACAATCATCATATTCATTATATTTTTGATTTTCTTCTTTTAATAAATCTTTCATAATCTTTTTTCCATAACGAGAAAGATCTCCTGTTAAAATCAAATCATAATAAGTACCATCCCTTTTTAAATCTTTCATATGTTGTAAATACGTATCTAAAGCTGCTGGAGCCATTGCTCGTCCCATATCATTGGCATCGTATTGATCATAATCAATCACTTTTCCTAAAGTAATAGATTCTATTTTTACTTTACTAACTTTACAAGATAAATAAACCGCACAACTTCCTGTAGCAGTAAAAGTCATTGTTTCTTTTCTTTGAATACCATATTCAATAGGATATCTAAACTGTCTTTCCGCAGTTGCATTATGAGAAACAGTGCAAGCAATCGCATTTTGAATATTATGATTTTCTATCATTATACTTGCATTAGCGATAGCAAGACCAATCGTACTACAAGCACTATATAAGCCAATAAAAGGTTTATATAAATGACTTGCATAATAATAACAGGCTGTAATTTGATTATTTAAATCTCCACCAAAATACAAATCAATGTCTTCTTTTTTGACTTTTCCTTTTTTTAAACAAAGCAAAATAGCATCTTTCAACATCTCTATCTCTGCCTGTTCATAACTTTTTTGATGATGATAATGATTAGGATAATGCTTATCAAAATAATGTCCTAAAGGTCCTTGATGTTCAACAATTCCTGCAGTTGTACCAACACTTTGAATATAGACATTTTCAAAAATAAAGCTATTACCAGAAATACGTGATGACATATCTAAGTCCTCCTACAATAAATGATGCAACTATTCCAAAAGTAATTACTGCACCACCTAATTTAAAAATATTAGCACCTATACCTGTTACTAAACCTTCAGTTCTTGCTTCTAAAGCACTAGAAGTCATTGCATTAGAAAACCCTGTAATAGGAATAAAAGACCCAGCACCAGCAAAGTTTCCTAAACGATCATAAAGACCTAATCCTGTTAAAATAGCTGCAATGAATATAAGGGTAATAAGCATAATAGGGGTTGCTTCTTTTTCACTAAAAGAGAATAATTTTTGATAAAGGTTTAAAAAAAATTCTCCGATCATTCCAATTATTCCTCCAACTAAAAAAGCACTTAATGTATGCTTTAATACTTGTTTTTGAGGTTTATTCTTATCTGCAATTTCATTATATCTTTTAATATTCATTATTTTACCTCCATATTTTAAGGATAGACAAAAATAATGAATATAAACAAAAAAAGAATCCTTACAGATTCTTTTGAAGTACTTGTTTATAGAATCTTTCATCTTCATCTTTGAATACATTAAAAATCACTTTTTCTATTGTTGAATGTTCTAAGTGTTTTTTTACTGTTTCAATAGCAATCTTAGACGCTAAATCATTAGGAAAATGAAAAACACCGGTAGAAATACAACAAAAAGCAATTGTTTTCAAATCATATTTTTCCGCTAAATTCAAACAACTTTCATAACAAGAAGCCAGTAATGTTTCTTCTTTTTTTGTCACAAATTCTCTTACAATAGGACCTACAGTATGAATAACATAACAACTAGGTAAATTATAAGCTGATGTAATTTTGGCTTTCCCTGTCGGTTCTAATATTCCTTGTTGTTTCATTATTTGATGACATTTTTCTCTTAGCTGAATACCTGCATAGGTATGAATGGCATTATCAATACAATGATGTCCAGGAACAAAACATCCTTCCATTTGATTATTTGCTGCATTAACAATCGCATCTACTTTTAAACGGGTAATATCCCCTTTCCATAAAATAATTTTATTATTATCATTTTCAAAAGAAACAATCCCTTTTTTTTGATTTTCTTCTTGTAACATTTCATCTTGAATTTCTAAGAATTTTTTAGAAACAGGTTTTGCTTCACGAATGTTGACAAGTTTTCGATAAGTTGTAAAGAGATCTTCACCAAAAAATAAATCTTTATCTAAATGAAGATCTTCTAATAAATAATTAATGAGATAGTTTAATCTTTCATTTTGATTCATCTTATTTTCCTTCTTTCAATAAATTATTAATGACTTGATCAATATCTCCTTTAATAAGAAGTGATCTTTTATTGATTTCAATAGGACAAGATATATCCTCATAATTAATACAAGCATAGATTGCATTTTTATTTTGACTTGTATATTTCCAAAATGGATATTTAATAATGGCTGGGGTATTGCCACCAACGCCTAGTTCTAAATAAAGCACTTTACAATTTTCATGTCTTCTTAAAAAATCTTCATATCGATTGTAAGCTTGATACCATCCTTCATCTTGAACAAAGGTATTATCACAACGTAAATTCATTGTAAGTGGAGCATGACAATGAGGACAATGAGGAACAAGCTCCGTAGGAACTTTCATGTCTTTTTGTTTTTCAATCATTTCTCTTACAATTTCTTCATTATCATAAGTTTCTTGATGACAAGGTACACTACATTGCCATAAACCATAATCTCCTTGTGTATAAAAAAGTCTTTTTGAATCAAAGCCTGCTCTTTGAAATTGATGATCAACATTGGTTGTTAAAACAAAATAATCTTTATCTTTAACAAGTTCAAGTAATTTTTGATACGTATCTTTAGGAGAATTGATATAACGATTATAATAAATATGTCTTGACCAATAAGCCCAATGTTCTTCTAAGGATTCATAAGAATAAAAACCAGCTGAATACATATCTCTTAAATGATATTTCTTTATAAAATCAGAAAAATATTTTTCAAATCTTTCTCCTGCATAAGTCAAACCTGCCGCAGTCGATAACCCAGAACCTGCACCAATAATAATAGCATCACACTCTTCTATACACTTTGACAATTGTATTATTGATCCTTCATTATTCTTTTTTAAAAACATAACTTTACCTCCTAGTATCTAGAAATCACTTGTTTAGGACACACTTCTTGACATTTTCCACAATGCAAACAATGATCTTGTAAAATAACAACTGGTTTACTTGATATATCAATACATTTTTGTGGGCAAACACGATAACACATCTTACAACCAATACATCCTTCACCTACATAATATCCTGATTTTTTTAAAGATTCATTAACAACAAAACTTTGACGATAAATCGGTTTTTGACTCAAATCAAAATATTCACCTTGGCATTTATCAATTTGAAAAACTTCTAAAACTTCTCGTGAAATCTCATCTGGATAGATTTCTTTCATATAAGGATTTTTTTCAAATATTTCATCAAGTTTTTCATGACCAATATTTTTAACCGTCCCTTGCAATGAAATAGCAACCGAAGACATTGTATCCTCTCCTTTTAAACCTGTTAAAGCAATATGACTTTGTTTCATCAAACGATCATAAAACGCTTTTCCTCTCGCTGTTAAAAAATAAAGCGATTCATCTTCTAATAACATCATATCAATTGCACACGTATAGGGATAACCTTTTTGATCTGTTGTTGCAATAATAACTGTATGTATATCTTCTTGTAAAACTTTTAAGATTTCATGTGTATTCATTTTCTTACTCCTTAAATAATATACTTAATTTCTTATAACTTAACATTGTAATCATTGATACAATACTATATTTAAATAAATTAAACGGTAAAAGTGAAAAAACAATCATCGTAAATCCATCCTTTACCAGAGGATTAACTACGTGAATCATATTAATAAGATCCACCATTTTTAAATTTAACACTTTTAAATAAAGTGGAAAGATTAAAAATAAATTAAAAATAATCGCCAATAGACTTGTACATATTATACTTACTAATAATCCTTGAATTGTTGTTTTCTTAGTCTTTTTTTGTTGATAAATAAACGAAGCAGGTAATACAAGCGAAAGTGTAAGTAATAAATTTGAAAGATCACCTACAAAAAAGGATGTTGTTCCATTCAATAAAAAATGTAATAAAACTTTCATAAAAGCAATGATTCCTCCAGCAAATGGTCCTATTAAAAAACCACCAAGCATTACCGGTAAATCAGAAAAATCAAATTTAACGAATGAAGGTGAAAAAGGAAGCTGAATCTCAAAAACCATCAATACAGCAGAAATAGCAGAAAACATTGCTATCATCGTTAAATTTTTAGTTGTTAGTACTTTTTTGTCATTATTTCCATTGTCTTTCTCCTTTAAGTAAAAGACTCAAAGAAATCTTTGAGTCTTAAAATTGAAACTTTTGGGTCAAAATCCCAAAGAAAATATAATTAAAATTTGTAAGGTGCATTACCACTGAAATCAGCAATTAAACCATGTGCATCTTCTAAATAGAACACTTCAAAAATTGGATTATCAGCTGTTTGATATTGTCCTTTAACGATAGGATTAGCAATACACATTTCTTTTACAGGCATGTTATTTTCAAAAATAGCTTTACCATGTAATCTAATCCAAGCATATTCTGGTGATGAAACACTAATTTCAATTTCAGGATTTTCTAACATATCTTTGTAAACATCTTTTTGGTTGTTTGTACAAAACCATAATTTACCATCCATTTCTCCAGCAAACATAAATGGACGACATTTAGCTTTACCATCTCTTCCTACTGTTGCAAGATATTGCACTGGGTTGGCATTTAAAAATTCAATTACTTTATTCATTTCTTTCTCCTCCTCGATGTAATCATCTTTATTACATTAATAATGTAGCATCCTTTTAATGTAACGTCAATAGTTACATTAAAAAATATAAAAAAAGATAGTTTTTCAACTATCTCCTTAAAGTTCTTTTGTAAGTGATTGGATATATTCTCTTAAAGGTAGATCTGCATGATTTCCATGTTCTTTAATAATATTAACAATTGCGCTACCAACAATGACACCATCAGCATATTGTTTAAACTCTTTTACTTGTTCTGGTTTATTAATACCAAAACCAATAGCAACTGGTGTATCTGTTACTTGATGGATATGTTCTATGATTTCTTCTAAATTACTTGCAAATGAAGTATTATCTCTTGTTCCTGTAACACCCATTGACGATACAAGATAGATAAATCCTTTTGCTTCTTTTGCAATCATTTCAACACGATCTTTACTTGTTGGGGCAATCATTGAAATTAAAGTAACATCATAATTATAACAAACATCTTTGACTTCTTGGCTTTCTTCATAAGGTAAATCTGGAAGAATAATACCATCAATGCCAACTTCTTGACATTTTTTAAAGAATTCATCATAACCGTAATGGAAAACAACATTTAAATAAGTCATAAAACATAAAGGAATATCACTTTTTTCTCTTACTTTTTTAACCATTTCAAAAACATCATCTGTTGTAACTTTGTTTTTTAAAGCACGTACATTTGCTTCTTGAATGGTTGGTCCTTCAGCAATTGGATCAGAAAAGGGAATACCAATTTCAATCAAACTAGCCCCTGCTTCTTCGATATCTAAAATATAGTCTACTGTTTTATCTATTACAGGATCTCCTGCTGTTAAAAAACCAATGAAGGCTTTTTTATTTTCAAAAGCTTTATATATTCTATTCATAGATTTCTTTCCCCCTATATCTTGCAATCGCTGCAACATCCTTATCTCCTCTACCTGAAAGACAGACAATTAAAATATCATCTTTTTTCATAGTTGATGCTATTTTGATTGCATGTGCAATCGCATGTGCACTTTCAATGGCACAAATAATTCCTTCAGTTTTTGCAATGTATTCAAAAGCATCCACTGCTTCATCATCTGTAACTGGTACATATTGTGCACGTTTTGTATCATGTAAATAAGCATGTTCAGGTCCAATACCTGGGTAATCTAAACCGGCTGAAATAGAATAAACAGGTGCAATTTGACCGCATTTATCTTGACAGAAGTAAGATTTCATTCCATGGAAGACACCTAATGATCCTGTCGCAATTGTTGCTGCTGTTAAAGCTGTATCGACACCTTTACCAGCGGCTTCACAACCAATAAGTTTTACATCTTTATCATTGATAAAATTATAGAACATTCCCATCGCATTACTTCCACCACCAACACAAGACATCACAGCTGTAGGAAGTTTACCTTCATATTCAAGAATTTGTTCTCTTGCTTCTTTAGAAATCACACTTTGGAAATCTCTCACCATCATTGGAAATGGATGAGGTCCCATCACAGAACCTAAAACATACATCGTATCATCCACACGTTTTGTCCATTCTCTCATTGCTTCATTGACCGCATCTTTTAAAGTCATTGTCCCTGTAGTTACAGGATGTACTTTAGCTCCTAAAAGTTCCATACGATAAACATTTAAAGCTTGACGATCTGTATCTTCTTTTCCCATAAAAATTTCACATTCAAGTCCAAGCAAGGCTGCTGCTGTGGCTGTAGCTACACCATGTTGCCCAGCACCAGTTTCAGCAATAATTCTTGTTTTTCCCATTTTTTTAGCCATTAAAGCTTGTCCTAATACATTGTTGATTTTATGAGAACCTGTATGGTTTAAATCTTCTCTTTTTAAATAGATTTTAGCGCCACCTAAATTTTCTGTCATCTTTTTCGCATAATATAATAAAGATGGTCTACCAGCATATTCTTTTAATAATGTATTAAGTTCATCATTAAATGCTTGATCATTTTTATAAAATTCATAAGCCTCTTCAATTTTATGAATTTCACTCATTAAAGTTTCAGGTATGTACTGTCCCCCATGTATTCCATATCTACCTTTCATTTCTAGCTCTCCTTACGATTTCCTTAATTTTTTCCCTATCTTTAAAACCATCTGTTTCAACACCACTTGAAACATCTAATCCATAAACATTCATTTTTAAAGCTTCATCAATATTAGAAAGATTGATTCCCCCTGCCAAAAATACAGGTTTATTGACTTCTTTCAACATAGACCAATCAAAACTTTCCCCAGTTCCTCCAGAACCATGATCGAAAAGATAATAATCAACGTCATAGTCTACATTGAAAGAATCATCATTTTTAATTTGAATTGCTTTAATAATTGGAACATCTATTTTTTGTTTTAAAATCTTTATATATTCATTTGTTTCTTGACCATGCAATTGTACAAGATCAATAACATCATTTTTAACTAATTTTTCAACAAAAGAAATATCCTCATTTACAAAAACACCTACAACTTGAATCGAAGATAAAAGATCTTTTTTTAATTCTTTTGCCTGATCATAAGTAATCTTTCTTTTTTTCCCCGCAAAAACAAAGCCAACATAATCAGGTTGATATGTATTTACATAATCAACATCTTCGCTTCTTTTTAAACCACAAATTTTAATCTTCTTCATCAATACCTTTTAAAACTTCTAATGTATGTCTTTTATCATGGCTTTTCATCATAGCTTCACCAATTAAGACAGCATTTACATGATATTTTTCTAATAATTCAATATCTTCTCTTGTTTTAATACCACTTTCAGAGACAAAGATAACATCATCATCGACCATATCTCTTAATTTTAATGTTGTATTTAAATCAACACTGAAATCTCTTAAATCTCTGTTATTTACACCAATAATTTTAGCGCCTACACGCAATGCTTTTTTTACTTGCATTGAACTGTGTGTTTCAACAATTGCTGACATACCTAAATTATGCGCTAAATTAACACAACGCATTAATGTAATTTCATCTAAAACACCTGCAATTAATAAAATTGCATCTGCTCCTAAGATTTTAGATTCATAAACCATATATTCATCTACAACAAAATCTTTTCTTAAAACAGGAATTTTCACAATACGTTTGATTTCTCTTAAAAAATCATCATCCCCTTTAAAATAATCAGGTTCAGTTACTACTGAAATAGCATCTGCTCCAATCATTTCATATTCTTTCGCAATTGCTTTAAAATCAAAAGTGGAAACAATTTGTCCTTTTGATGGTGAATGTCTTTTAACTTCTAAAATATAAGACATTCCATCTTTTTCTAAAGCTTTTTTAAAAGGAAAACTTTGGTCAATAGGCATTGCAAAGGCTTTTTCTTTTAATTCATAAATTGAATGACGTTTTTTATTTGTTTCAACACGTTCTTTTGTACTTTCAACAATATCTTCTAAAATCATAATATACGCTCCTATTTGTTTGATTCTTTTATAAACTCTTCTAGTTTTTCATTTGCCTTTCCACTATCAATCAACTCTGCTGCTAAATCAATTCCTGCTTGTAAAGAATCAACTTTACCACCAATATATAAACCTGCCCCCGCATTCATTAAGACAGCTGTTCTAGATCCACCTTGTTTACCATTTAAAACATCTCGTGTAATTTGAGCGTTTTCTTTTGGAGTTCCTCCAACAAGTTCATCTTTTAAACATCTTTGTAAACCAAATTGTTCAGGTGAAATTGTATATGTTTTAAATTGATTCTCATTAATTTCACAAACAAAAGTTTCATTAGATGCTGAGATTTCATCTAAACCATCTCTTCCATAAACCACCATAGCTCTTTTAACCCCTAAATTACTTAAAACTTGAGCAAGTGGTTCAACTAATGATTCGTCATAAACTCCCATGACTTGATAAGTCGCTCCTGCTGGATTCGTAAGTGGTCCTAAAATATTAAAGACTGTACGAATACCTAATTCTTTTCTTACTGGTGCAACATATTTCATCGCTAAATGATAGTTTTGAGCAAATAAGAAACAAATATTAATATCATTTAATAACTCTTTACTTCTTTTTTCATTGATTGTAATATCCACTCCAAGAGCTTCTAAACAATCTGCTGCTCCACTTTTAGAACTTGCTGCACGATTACCATGCTTAGCAACTTTAACACCACCACTAGCAATCACAATAGATGAAGTTGTAGAGATATTGAAAGAATTTGATCCATCTCCTCCAGTTCCTACAATTTCAAGAACATCTTGATCATTCAATAATTTCACACAATGTTCTCTCATTCCTTTAGCACTTGCAGTTATTTCATCAATTGTTTCACCTTTTAATGAAAGTGCTGTTAAATAAGCAGCCTTTTGAATATCAGAAGCTTGATCATCCATGATTTCATTCATACATTCATAAGCTTCTTGATATGTTAAATCTTCTTTTTTTGATAATTTAATAATTGCTCCCCTAATCATTTTGTATCTCCTTTAAAAAATTTTCAACTATTTTTTTACCTTCTTTTGTTAAAATCGACTCTGGATGAAACTGTAACCCATAAACAGGATAGTTTTTATGACTGATTGCCATGATTTCACCATCATCGCTTTCCCCTATAATCTTCAAACATTCTGGTAAATTTTCTTTTTTAGCAGCTAAGCTATGATATCTAGCCACTGCTGTCTTTTCCTCGATTCCCTTAAAAATTGGATTTGTAGTATCTACTTTAATTATCGAAGACTTTCCATGCATGACGCTTTGAGCATAACTTACTGTTCCTCCAAAAGCTTCAACAATTGCTTGATGCCCTAAACAAACTCCCAAAATAGGATATTTCGTATAACATTTTTGAACAACTTCTTCAATAATACCCGCTTCACTTGGTTTCCCTGGACCTGGTGAAATAATAATACATGATGGCTGAAGTTCTTCTATTTCTTCAACTGTCATTTCATCATTTCTTATAACCTTGATATCTTCATCGATTGAACCTATCAATTGATAAAGGTTATAAGCAAAACTATCATAATTATCAATGAGTAGAATCATAATCAATACCTCCATCTGCAATCTTGATTGCTTCAACAACCGCACCTGCTTTATTTAAACATTCTTGATATTCATTTTCAGGAACACTGTCATAAACAATTCCTGCACCACTACAAATAGAAATTTCATTATTTCTTTTATAAGCTAAACGAATACCAATACATAGATCCATATTTCCTGTAAAATCTAAATAACCAATCGCTCCTCCATAAATACCTCTTTTATTTTGTTCTAATTGATTAATAATTTGACATGCCCTGATCTTTGGTGCTCCTGATAAAGTACCTGCAGGAAGTAAAGCATCAACTGCATCTAAAGCATCATATTCTTCTTTAATTTCACTGCTAACAATACTTGCTATATGGATAACTTTTGAAAACTTTAAAATATCCATATAAGATACCACATGTACACTATTGAATTTAGAAATTTTTCCTAAATCATTTCTTCCTAAATCAACGAGCATATTATGTTCAGCTAATTCTTTTTCATCTTTTAATAAATCATCTATTAATTGTTGATCTTCTTGCTCATCTTTTCCTCTTTTTCTCGTTCCAGCAATTGGAAAAGTTGTTAACTTTGTTCCCTCCAATTTAATTAAAGTTTCTGGAGAAGCTCCAGCTACTTCAATATTATCACTTGCAAAATAGAACATATAAGGTGATGGATTTGTTGTTCTTAAAACACGATAGCTATCAAATAATGAACCTGTTGCTTTTGCATAAAGTCTATTTGATAAAACAACTTGGAAGATACCACCTTCTTTAATATAATCAATACCTTTTTCAACCATTTGACAATATTCTTTTTTAGAGAGAACTGGTTTAAAATCTTCTAATAATTTTAATGGTTGAACAAGTGTTTTAACATGTTTTCTAATAATATAATCTAATTCATCTAATTCTTTGATTCCTTCTTTATAATTCTTTTGTAAATCATTTGTTCCAATATTAACAATTAAAATCAACTTTTGCTTAAAATGATCAAAACAAATAACTTTATCAAATAACATTAAATCAACATCATTGAAACCATTATCTTTTTGGTTTTTAATAATTGAAGGTTCGCTATATTTAAAATAATCAAAACTAAAATAACCAACTAAGCCTCCTGTAAAAGTAGGAAAACCCTCTAATTTTAAACTACGATGTTCATTTAAAACTTTTCTAATATATTCTTTGGGATGTGTCACTTTAAAAATCTTATCATCCACTTTCATCATCTTGTTATAACAAGTAATTTCGCTTTTAGGATCAAAACCTATAAAAGTATATCTTCCCCATTTTGTCTTATCTTCATGACTTTCTAACATATAAACATGTTTAGAATATTGTTTTAATTTTCTCATTAATTCTATAGGTGTAATCATATCACTATAGATTTCTTTTTTTATTGGAACTAAATCATAAGATTTTAGATCTAATTTTTCTAACATTTCTAAACTTGGATAATACATATAATTCCCCCTAATAATTAAAAAAACCGTCTTGAAAGTTAAACTTTCAAGGACGGTTATATCCGCGGTGCCACCTTGATTCATGATACACTCATGCACTTTACTAGATGCTATCACATCTATGGCTACTTACGTAAGCCTTACGTCAAAGAATACTCAGCTAATGCCTTTCCTTTTGCCCTCAGTGGTCCATTTAATAGACTGCGTTCTGTTTGCTTCCACCATCCAAACTCTCTATAAGTGCACGTTCTATTTTTATCTCCACTTCATCGGTTTCACTTGTTGTGTGTATTATAAATCGGTTTTAAAAATAAAGTCAACACGAATAGGTAATGTTTTATTTTTTATACATTTATATAAAAAGAAAAAGACCGATTGGTCTTACACTTCAAGTCGATGTACAAATTTAGAATGTTGTTGTCAAAAAAATATTTAAGGAAGAAAAACCTGTCCATGACTTGTTTACGAAAACAATTATATTTTTTTATAAACAAAAATCAATTTATTAAATTAAATTCATCGAATAAAAGCGATTACATTGTTGAAAAATTAAAAAAAGTAGCTTTTATCGCTATTTTTTAGGATATATAAATAATAAGTATGGTATTTATTTCTACAATTATTTCATATAGAAATAAAAAAAGACCATTCGGTCTTAACTTCAAGTCTATGTACAAATTTAGAATGTTGTTGTCAAAAAATATTTAAGGAAGAAAAACCTGTTCATGACTTGTCTACGAAACTTATTATATTTTTTTCTTTTTAAAAATCAATTTTATTGTCATAATTTAATAAATAAAAGCGATTACATCTCCTAACATTAAAAAAAAACCGCTTTTATCACGGTTTTTTAGGATATATAAATAATAAGTATGGTATTTATCTTTTAGCTTTCTTTAACATTTTTTGAATTATTTGTATTTGATTTTGATAATCATCAAATGAAGTAAGTTTATAAGACCAGTTATGTGGACCTACTGTCCCTGGTAAATTAATACGAGCTTCTTTGCCATAGCCAAGTAGATCTTGTAAAGGAACAATAGAAATCACCGCATCACATTCAAGTGTATACGCAAGCATATCTTCCACAAGATTTTCTCCTGTATATCCTAGACCCTTCATAATTTCTTTCATTCTTTCTTTATTATCTAATTCTTCATACCATTGTTTAAGAGTAGCATTATCATGTGTTCCTGTATAAACAACACAATGTTGAGGAATTTTATATTTAACTTTTCTTTCATCTTCACCAAAAGAAAATTGCATAACTTTCATTCCCAATAAATCATAATGATCTCTCAGTTCATGTATTTGTGGACGTAATTCTCCTAAGTCTTCAACAATCATATTAAGTTTAGGCAATTGTTTATAAACTGAATCTAAAAAATGATAACTTGGTCCTTCTATCCATTTTCCTTCTCTTGCTGTAGCACTTCCATAAGGAACTGACCAATATGTATCAAAAGCCCTAAAATGATCAACTCTTAAAATATCAAAAATTTCATTATTCCATTTTAATCTTTTAATCCAAAAATTATATCTTGTTTTCTTTAAATAATCCCAATCATATAGAGGATGTCCCCATAGTTGGCCATCTTTTGAAAAATAATCAGGTGATGCTCCAGATACGAATTTAGGATAAAATTTATCATCTAATTGAAAACATTTACGATACTCATAAACATCCGCAGAATCATCACCTACATATAAAGGTAAATCTCCCATGATAGATATTCCTTTTTGATGTGCATGTATTTTTAATAAATTAAATTGTTTAACAAAAATATATTGAAGAAATTGAATATAATCAATTTCTGCTTCTAATCCTTCATTACTTCCTTTAATATTTTGATCTTCATCATTCCAATCTACCCAAGGTAAACCTTCGTTTGCTTTATTTAAAACCATAAAACGCGCATATTTTTTTAACCAAAATGTTCCTTTAACAAAAGTACGATATTCTTTCTCTAATTCTTTATCTTTTAAGAAAACTTGATAAGCTTTTCTTAAATAACGATCTTTAAATAAACGTACGCGTTTATAATCAACTCTTTTTAAATCTTGTAAATAGTTAGGAACTTCATCTAACAAATGCCAATCTTTTAAAAGTTCTAAAGAAATATATATTTCATCACCAGCAAAAGATGAATAAGGAGTATAGGGTGAATTCCCAGAGCTTGATGGATTTAATGGTAAAATTTGCCAAATAGAAAAACCTGCTTGAGCAGATAAGTCAACAAATTCATAAGCTTCTTTTCCTAAATCCCCTATTCCATGTTTTCCTGGTAAACTAAATAACGGTAACAAAATACCAGCTTGTCTTTGATCAAGTGCTTTTAATTTCATGATTTTCACCTCTTCTTTAAATATAACATAAAAAAAGCGTCTCCGCTTATGAAAACGCTATCTTTTTTTGATTTTAAAATGAAAAGGTTCTATTTTCTTAATCTTGAAAATAGAAACCTTTTATTTTAGTCTTCTTTTGTTCTTTTTCTTAAAGATACATAAACGATTGCTGCCATTAATGCAAATGTTGCAAATGTCCATACAGATGTTGAATCACCTGTTTTCACTTTGTTATTTGTTACAACTTGAGGTTTATGAGCAGGTTCATTTGTATCTGTAGTGACTGTTGGTGCTTTTTCTAATGCATTAATAGCGTTTTGTAATTCACTTACAAGGGCATCGACTTCTTCTTGTGTCATTTCTGATGAATTTTCTAACTTCTTAGAAATTTCAGTAACAACATCTATTAGTTTAGAATAAGATGCTTCTGTATATTTTTTACTATCTAATTGTTTAATTTGATCTAATAAACCATGGATACCATTTAAATTACCACGTTTAACAAGTTTTTGAGCAGCTTCTTTTAAAGTATTAGTTAATGCTTGAACATCAGCACTTGTGTTTTCATTTTCTAAAGCAGCTTTAACATCATTGTAAACTTTTTCAAATTTCTTCCATGATGATGCTGTATAATCTTTTTCTTGATATTGATCCATTAATGCTTTTAATGCATTTACTTCATCATCTGTTGCTTTTAAAACTAATTGTGTTCTTGCATCTTGTAATTGTTTTAAAGCTTCATCTAATTGTTCTTTTGTTGCATCTTCTTGTTCGATTAATGTTTGTGCATTCTTTAATGCTTCTTTAAATGAATCAGCAGTAGATGTTAAATATTTATTTGTATCTAACTTATCTAATTCATTTGATGTAATATAATCTTTTAACTCTTTTTTACTTACTGATACTTTTGTTACTAATTGAGCTTTTGCTTTTTGTAAAGCATCTACCATATCAATAACTTCTTTTTCAGTAATTGTTGCTTCATCCTTTTTAATGAATTCTTGAGCAAGTTTCACTTGATCTTGTAAAATAGCCCATGTTTCACTTGTATAATCTTTTTCTTTTAACTTGTTAATTGTATCAAGTTCATCTTTAACACTTTGAATATCTCCACGTTTAACAAGATTTGCATAAGCAACTTCTAATTTAGCTTTTGCATTTGTAATAGCATCTAATTCACCCGCTTGTTTATCTAAAACTTTTTGAGCTTGTTTTAATGCCTTTTCAAATTCTTTATAAGAATCTGCTGTATATTTATTTTCTTTAACATCTAAAGAATCAATATAACTTTGTAAATCATTAGCTGCTGTTGAAGCATATTCATCATCATTTAACATAATAACTTCTGAAATTGTTGGAATTTTGTTTTCATCCCATTCAATCTTTAATTCATAAACGTTTCCTTCAGGCATATAGAATTCATTTAATGATTTTTTAAGAGTTCCAACTTGAACCCATTTCTTTCCATTTTCACCATCTACAAGAACAGATACTCTTGCATTTGAAATTTCACCTTTTTGAATAATATGCATTTTCTTAACATCTAAATCACTTGATAATGTATAAGTAATGCTTCCAGCTTCTTTAGAACCTGGTCTATAAGCTGTAGATAAATCTCCATCAAACATATATTGAGGAATAAATCCATTTGCTTCTACAGTTGAAGAAGTATATGTTGGATCATTTGAAACTGGTACATATTCTCCATCATTGATAACAATTTCATTGAAAACAACAGCTCTATTATTATTTGTTGCTGTCATTAAGATCTTTAAGTAACGTGCTTTAATATTATTAGCAGTTCCTTCTACATAGACTTTATTTGGATATGTGCTTGATGCTTTATAACCTGCATCTGAATCAATACATTTAACCCCAGCATCATTTGTATTTTCATTACCATCTCCAATAGTTACAACTTTTGTCCAGTTTTCTAAATCATCTGATACTAAAATATCAGCATCTCTAATATAGTTAACTGCACTATCTTGGCAATACATTTGAATTTTAGAAATTGTTCTTTCTTGTCCTAAATCATAAATAATATATTGTCCTTTTTGTGGAAAATCACCAAATTCTGTTGTTGAATCGATATTACCATCAAAAGCAGCACCATTATTTCTAGTATCTTCACCAACACCCCATGAAGGATTAATATTCATAGTTGCCTTATATAAATATGGTGCTGTAATTTCATTTGAATGTACTTCAAAATGATTAATTGTCAATTTAATGGCTTTGTCTGTTTTATTAATTAATCTTACATATCTTCCATCTGGAAGTTCTTTTTCTTGACCTGTTACAGTTGTCCATTCAACACCATTTTTTGAAACTTGTAAAGTTGCTCCTTGACCATTTTCATAATCAATATTGAATGTACTTAAATCTTTGATTCTTGATAAATCAACACCAACGTATTGACCTTTTTCTAAAGTAATTTCTTGATTATAGATCAATTCTGTAAGTGCTTCTTCACTTTGTGAAGCTAATCTATAATCTGTATTTGTATAAACATTAGCATTATTGAAATCCTCATCTGGATTATATGCATTTACTGTAAATTCAGAGAAAATAACCCATACAGCTCTTTCTTCTTCATTCACTAAACGAACATAACGTGCTTTTAAACCATAGAAATTTTCATCAATTGTATCTTTTCCACTAGCTAAACCTTGATATGTTTTATAAGTAATCCAGTCTTGGTTGTCATTAGAGTATTGTAAACTATATTTTTCCCATTTATCTCCTGCACTGCGGTCTCCACCGATAACTGCATGAATTTTACCAATAGCTGTTTCTTTACCTAAATCCCAACCAATATAATCACCTTTTCTTGTTCTATCACCTGAGGTACTAAAATCTAATGCTGTTGAACTATCACCATCTGTTAAATTAGCTACTGTTCCTCGATAAATTCCCCATGTATCTGTATACATAAATGTTGCATTGATTTGTCCTGGATCAGCCATTTTAAATGTATTGACTTTCCACCAATATCCTGCTGTATTACTTTTTAAATTTAATTTTAAGTTTCTAATACGAACTGCTTTTGCTTTAATATTTTGACTTGATACATCTAATTCAACAGAAGCATCACCATTATATTCTTTTAATACTTTCCATGTTTGACCATCCGTTGTATATTCAATGACATATTTTGTTGATTTATCTGTTCCTGCATCTTGTCCAAAATAAATTGTACCTAATGTTTTTGCTTTTTTGAAAGTTAATGTAATACTTGCATCAACTGGTAAATAATCTTTAATTTCTCCACCTTTATAAGGACTTTCAGCAAAATGAGCATAAGTAGCATTACTGTCATCTAATAAATTATTTAAAGAACCACCTTTAAGTGTCAATTTATCAACAGATAATGTACCTGGATCTTCTTCAGTTACTACTTCATCTGCATTAACAGCAATATCTCTAATACCTAACCAAGTATTCGCTTTATCTTCAGTAGCAATCATGCGAATACCTTTAACCCCTTTTAAATTTAAGTCAGTTAAAGCTACATCATTTGGTAAAGTATATTCTTGATTATCTAAATCAACCCATTTTTTACCATCAATTGTATATTGTACTTTAGCTTTAGAAAAAGTATCTTTTGAATTTGAATTTGTTCCTAATCTAAAAGTCACTCTATCAATATCAATTGCTTTTGAATAACTAACGCCTACATAAGTTCCTTTACTAATTGTATTTGGTGTTTTATAAACAATTTCAGTATTGGCCTTATTATCAAATACATAGTCAGTATTACCTGTTGGACTATCATTACGATTTGTAATAAATTTAGTGACTTGTTTATTTGGATCAACAATAGTTGAAGCAATATCTCCTAAATAAGAATCCATTGCTTTAATAAATGGTACAATATGTTGTACTCCTACTTCTGCATATTCTAAATGATCAACATAATTGAATCCATATGTTTTTGATTTTTCAAAAGCAGCTTGTCCAGTAGCATATAGATCCCAAATCTTATCATTAGCTTCTTCATCTTGTACAGCTTTAACAGCTTTAAGATAATTTATTGCTGCATCTGCTGTATCATCCCAACAGTTTAACCAATATACAATTTGATCTTTTATTCTTGTATCACCTGCTTGTGCTCTATATGTAGCACTCGCATTTTTTAAGATTGTAAATTCATTGATCAAATCTTCAAATTGTTCATCACTGATTGTTGTTCCATTTGTAAGAGCTTCTTTGAAGCTTGTTAAACGATCTTTTAAATCTACTGATTCTTGTAATGCTGTTACACGACCATCCATATTTTGATTGATCATATGTTTTGAAAGTTCTCTTAAAGCAGCTGATGCTTGAGTTTCAATAGCACTATTATGATCGACATATTTAAATGAAGCAGTCCAGCATTTTTGAGCTTCTTCTTCACTTTGCCAAATATTCCATGAGTAACATGCATTCCCAAAAATTGCAACTTTACTTGGCTCAGATTGTTGCATTGGATTTAAAACGATTCCTTGAATCTTATTTGGATCTACACCAGGGTGTAAAAATGTTGTATAGCCACCCATAATTAAGTGTTTTTTAGAGTTATCTGTACATGGCCAGTTGATCCACATATAAGGGCCACGCCCTGCATTATTTGTAAAAGTTGTTGTGAAGTTATTTGTAACTTCTCCCCATACTCTACCACCAGTCATAACGATTTGAATATTTGCTGGGAAATTACGATAATAACTTTGTCCATTAGACATATATTCTTGTGTACAGAATGGTAATGTTAATTTTAAATCAGGATATGTTTTTTGCATTTCTTTTAACCATGCTGTCATATCAGTTAATGTTTTTGTATAGTTAGCACCACCAACATTTCCAGCATCATCTGCTAAAATAGCAATTTGACGAACACCTGCTTTAATAACTTGTTCAAATTTAGCTTGTAATACTTTTAAGTCTGCTTGATAGTTTTCTTCACTATTATACCTGATGGCATTATACATATATGGATGTAATGCAAATACAAAACGACATTTTGATTTATTTCCTGCTTCAGCAAGAGGTTTGATTTTTGTTTCAATTTCTTCATCTGTATAAAGTTCACGCCATTTAGAGTTATGTTTAGGATCATCTTTAGGAGCATAGAAATAAGAATTCAACTTGTAGTATCCTCCCCATTCCATTAATTTCTTACGATCCTCAGTTGACCATGGATTTCCATAATAACCTTCAATAAATCCACGACTAGCAACATTAGCATAATCTTCTATTGTAAAATTACGGATATTTGTTCCGTCTAATTGTTTAAAGATATGATACAAACTTGTAAGACCATAAAAAGCCGCATCTGTATCTTTACCTAATACTGTAATTGTTCCATTATCAACCTTTAATAAGTATGAATCTAATTGATCAAATAATTGGGTTGTTTTTACTGAATAATGTTCACCAACATATTGATCAACATATTGATTTGAATCTTTAATACCTACTAAAATGTTTGTTTGGCCTTCTTTTACTTCTTCAGAAGTACTTGCTTTTATATTTTTAATAGCTAATACTTCATTCATTCTATCCTTTGTATATTCATCAATACCATCTTCATAGACAACATTGACAGTAGATGTCATATCAAATGAACCATCTTGATAATCCATCATATGAGGATTTGGATAGACTTCATAATCATTTTCCAAAGCACTGACGATTGGATAAGAGTGAATACATCCAATTGACATTAAAAATGCAAGTGCTAGAGAAACAATTCTCTTTACCTTTTCTTTCATATTCTTCTTCCTTTCTTATTTACATTACTGCTCCCTTAAATGAATAATGTAATCTTAATTTGCAAATACAAACCAAAAAATAAAGACCAAACAAGATACACTAAAAAAATGTAAGTTATTTGGTCTTGCCTACTTAAAGTAACAATCCGTATTTACATCCTGTATTGTAACATACACTCTTTGTCTATGCAAGGGCTTACAATAAATTTGTCTAGACAAAATAAATACCACTACTTAATAGTGGCATCTATTTTTATAATTCTTCTTTTTTTACTTTTTTAATACCTAACCATGACATGAAAGCCATTAATACAAATAAAATAATATTTGTTTCATCACCTGTTTTAGCAGTTGAAGATTGTTTTTTATCATTTTTAGTAGTAGAAGTAATTACTTGATTATCTTTAGATGAAGTATTTCCTTTTGAAGTATTATCATCTTTAGTAGATGAATCTACTTTTTTAAGAGCATTCATAGTTTTTTCTAGATTAAAAATAGCTTCGTTGATTTCTTCTTTTGTAGCATCTTCTTTAGCAGATACTTCTTTTGCTTGAGTTAATGCTTCTACCAGTTGTTTCCATGAATCTTTTGTATAATCTTTTTCTTGAAGTTGATCAGCTTTACTAATCAAATCAGTTAATCCAGATTTATCATTAAGTGTAACAAGTCCATTATAAGCATCTAATAATTTTTGATACATATCATTGATTTCATCTTTTGTTGCATCATGATTACTTATAACATCCTGTGCTTCTTTAAGAACAGTTTGGAATTGTTTCCATGAATCCTTTGTATAATCTTTTTGTTCAAGATTTGATAAATCATCAACGAATGATTTTAATTGTTCATTATCAACAGATAATACAAGTTTTACCATTGCATCTGTTAATTGACGTTTCATAATTTCAATTTCATTAGCGTCAGGATTTTCTGCATTGACTAAACCTTCAGCAGCTTTAATTGTATCCTGTAAATGATTCCATGAAGTAGATAAATATCCAATATCTTCCATAGCTTTAGCTTTATTGATAACATCTTTTAAACCATCAACATCTGCCGGTATATCTGCACGATGTAATTTAATTTCTGCAGCACTTCCGTTATTATTAACAGCTTCTACGTAGTATAAACGAAGATGTTTTGTTTTTACTGTATCAAATTCAATGACTTTTGTAGATGAATCACTTGATAAATTACCTTCTTTAACTGTTTTCCAATTAATACCATCATCACTTGTTTCAATACGATATTTTGTAACATTTCCATTTTTACCAGTTTGACGAGGAACATATGTTAAACCATTGACACTCATTTCTTCTTTATTTTCAAAAGCAATCCAATGAGGTGTTGATAAATTCCAATCTGTATGCCACATTGTTGATGGATTATCATCTAATACATTTTTAGGATCTGATCCATCATGTTGATAAGATGAAGCAGTTGCTGTAAGTTTGCTGTTATCAATGTAATTTACATTAACTTGTGATTTTAATTGTAGTTTAGTAAGTGCTTTTGTAAGTTCTACTTCATATTGATCGACTGTATCTTGCATTGATTTAGGTAATTCTCTTTGAATCATATCAATAACAAATTGTAAGTTTTTAACAGAATCTTCTGTATAAATAGATAAATCTTTTGGAATTGAATTTAAATAGTGATCTACTCTTGTATAATTTGCCTTTTTGTAATCAATTCCATTTACTAATTCTTTAATTTCATTTGTAAGTGTTGAAATTGTTTGTTCATTTGGATCATATTCTTTTAAAATTACTTTTGCTTCTTTTATTTTTTCTTGTAATTGTTTATTTTGTGATTCATCTGCTATATAACTTGCACTTGTTACTAAATAATCCAATTCCATTGTTGAAGCATATGTTTTTTGTGTACCTAAACGAATATCATCAACATATCCTTTAAAAGCATGTTTCTTACTTCCAATTCTTTCAAACGGTATCATCATTGTTGCTTTTAATGGTCTACCACTTACTTGTTCATCATCACCAAGAGTATCTACTAATTGACCATTTACATATAAATCAATAACTTCTTTTCTATTTTTGAATTCTAATTCAACCCATTGGTTAACTGGTAATTCATAATTAAATGAATAATCATGATTTTCTCTACTTAATCCAACTTTTCCTGTTTCTTTTTGAACAGCTTTAATTGATCCGTAGCTACTTTCAAATAAAATTTGTTCCTCTTCACTTGAAGATTCACGTTTAACTTTTACACGTAAATCATTATTTAAACCAACAGTACTAAATGATGTAGTAGCATAACTTTTATTTCCTAACAAACGTAATGCATCATGACTATCTAATGAAGCAAGTTCAACATTTTCGTGATTATTTAATTGATTTAATTCATCTAAATTGTAATGTGCAATTACACCATTTTCATCTTTAGCTGCTTCATAACCAAAATTTGTACCTGGAGCATCTCCTAATGTTGTTCTTAAACTATTAGCTTGATCTAATGTTTTATCTCCTTTACCCCATAATTTAGCACCAAATAATGGAATTGCATTTTGTAAACGATCATAAACATCATATTCACTAATACCATTTTCTAAATAGTCTGTCATATCGTTCCATACAGCAATAGCGCCACCTAGCATTTGTTCATCACCTGCAGGAATTGTGACACCACTAATCGAGTTGATTGCTTGATTATATAAAATATTGTTATTTAAATAATCATAGTAATATCCAGCATTAGGAACAATATAATAATGACCATCATTACAGTTAATTAAATCATAACCTTGTTCATACATTTGATCCATATTCGCATAACCAAAGTTCCATAAATTCATTTGAACATCTTTACTTCTAACCGGAGTTTTTCCTGAACATTGAGTTAAACTTCCCCAAATACGTGCTGTTCTTCCTGAATCTTGTACATATTTCAACATATCATCTGAGAATCGACGATAAGCTTCTTTATCTGCATTATATTCATCTGCACCAACATGGACTGTAGTTTGTTCATCGAAAACAGGATCACTTGTTTTCATATATTCATCAAATATACTTTGTACAAATCCTAATGATTCATCATATTTATCTCTTAAAGCTAGATGATCATTTTCTCGTCCATTTGTTCCATGTCTTAAATCAGGTCTTACTTTAGTAAGTGCTAATGAATGTGCTGGTGTATCAATTTCAGGAACAATACTTACACCATAATCTCTTGAATCCTTAATAAAATCTTTAAATTCTTTTTTTGTATAGAATAAATCTGTACTTGTTAAATCTTGTTGATTTAAACCATTGTTTCCACCTTTTTTAACATCTGATTCTAATCTAAATGCTGAATAACCTGTCATTGGATCAGCTAAACTTTCAATTGAAATTAAATTATCATTTAAGTGAACTTGGAAATCGTTCATTTTATACCATGACATTTGTTTAACGATTTGTTTTAAATAATCCATTGTAAATGTTTTACGTCCAACATCTAAAATAAAACTTCTTACTTTATAAAGTGGATAATCTCTTGTTGTCCCACAAGGAACATTTCCTGATTGTTTAATACTTTGTAAAATCGTTCTGGTTGCCCAATAAGCCCCTGTTGTTGTTTCAGCTTTAATATTGATTGAATCATCAATATCCATTAAATATCCTTCATCTTGTAACCCTAATGATTTATCTTTTGTAAGAGCTAAAGTAATATCTCCTGTTTTGCTTTCACCTTTTACAACAGCAATACTTTTTCCAGTAATATCTTCATAATCATTAGCAAGTGCTTCTGCAGTTTTTTGAAGTGAACTATCTTTATAAACAATTCTTGCCCCTTTAGAAACTGTATAGTTTCCATGTCCACCATTCCATTCAGCTAATTCTGGTAAAACATTTGGTGCTTTATTCGCTGTTTCATCATTTTTTTGACTACCTGGAACTGTAACAGCAATCTCTTTAAATTTATAATCATTTGTATCATTATCTGTAATTTTAAATGATACTTTAACATCTTTATCACTAATTGGTTGATAAATTGTTAAATCTTCATCAATGACTTGTTCAAAATCAGTACCATTATATTCAACTGTATATCCTTCAACTTCTGGTAAAGTAACTTTTAATTTTTTATCTCCAACTTGAGGAGTTTCCACTTGAATTTCATTCAAAACATCACTCATTGACATTTTTTCACCAGGATTTCCACCATAAACTTCTAATTCATAAATAGAAATCGTATTCCAAGCAATACCACCATCTGGATCTTCTGAAGTATGTGAATCAACATATAAACGCACATATCTTGCTTTATAGATTTGATCTAAAACAATTTTTTCTGTTAAAGATTTTGGACGATCTTTAAATTCTTTAACTGTTTGCCAATCACTTTCTTGAGGCGTAGATTCAGTATCAGCAATTTGAATCTTATAAGCTGTTGCTTTACGTGTTTCCCAGAATACCTTAACCGTATTGACATTCATTCTTTCGCCTAAATCAACATAAATCCAATCTGGACCATTACCAATATTACTTCCCCAACGAGAACTACGTGATGATGTATTTCCATCTACTGCATTTGCTGCTTTAACACTTTCTGCTTCCTGAGAACTTGCGATTGCTGTTTTCTTTAATGCAACATTTGTATTTGGATCTTGTACTTTTTCATCTGTATTAAAAATTTTAAATTCATAACATGAAACATTAGGATACCCTTTCATTTCTGTAACTTCTAACTTAACATATCGACCACTTACTTTACTACCTAATAATTCTTCACTGACAACATTTTTATTATCTGTTCTTGAAAGTACTGGTTCACCCCAAGAATTAAGATCATTAGAAACATAAATATTATAAGCTGAGGCATAAGTCGATTCATTTTCCCAAAACATTTGAAACTTATTCATTTCATATTCTTGTCCTAAATCAATATATGCCCATTGAGTAGGTCCACTTTCTGTTGACCAACGTGTTTTTTCATTACCATCAGTTAAATTTTTTCTAGGCATTGTGCCATATTCAGCTGAAACATAAGCTGTTTTGTTTAACGCTAAATTTTGTTGAGATGTTTCTGCAAAAACTGGTACCATCGATAATACTGAACCCATTGACATCGATAATGTTAATACAGCTACAACACTTTTCTTTTTCAATTTCATATTTTTCTCCCTTCTCTTTAAAAAGAAAAGACCAAACATAAAAACAACATTTCTAAAATGCCGTCAATATATTTGGTCTTGCCTACTTAAAGTAACAATCCTTGTCTATACAATAACAAATAGCATTACTTTTTGTCAAGCGCTTACATTAAATGTGACAATTCTTTTTGATATGTATACATAAATATGTCTCTTCATCTGGAGTTAATAGATAATGATATTTATTTTCTATTCGTTTTTTTATTCGATTAATGCATAAGGATAAGCGTATATTTTCTTTTAGCATATCTCTAATATTTTCTGTCGTATCAATATTATTTTCAATATCATTACGGAAAACTCTTTCAGCTAAAAATTTAAGATGTGTTGATAATCTTGCATAATTAATTGAATCTAATTCTAATTGAACATTCATTGTCTGTTCAATCACTTCAATGACATCTCTTACAAAGTTAACAATTTTAGAAGTATTTTGTGAACTATTCTTAGTAGAAAAATTCACTAAATGTAAAGCTATATATCCCGCTTCAGCTTCTTCTAACTGTATACCTATTTTTTCTTTAATAAGTTTTATTGTCCATAAACCTAATTGATATTCATTTTTATAAATTGCTTTCGTTTCCGATAAAACAACATTAGGTAAATCAATTTTTTCTTTTTTTCGTTTAATAGCAAAAGCAATATGATCACTAATTGCTAGAAAGATTTCCCCATAAAATTGGGTATTCAATTGTTCTGTTGCTTTGCTTACTAATAAACTAGTAATTTCATAATAAATAGGTTCAATATCATTGATTCCTCTATGTATACGTTTTTCACCTTTTTCTTTAAAGATATACGTTTTTTCAATCCGTGATTCATCAACTAAATCACCTATCTTTTTTTGAAAGCCGATTCCTGATCCTGTTAAAATAATATCCCCTAATTCATCAGATAAAGCAGCAATACTATTATTATTAAATATTTTTATAATCTTCAATTTCATTTCTCCTACATTAGTATTTCATTTAATATTTCAGCAATAAATTGAACTTCAGTTCCTATAATGATTTGTATTTCATGCTCACTTGCTTCAACAATATGAGAAAAATTCATCTTTGATAGAGTCTGTTTATCTATTATTGAGATATCTTTAACTTCTACACGTAAACGCGTAATACAATGATCAACACTTATAATATTCTTTTTACCACCTAATGCTTCAAATAATTGAATAGCAATTTCATCAAAATTATTTTCGACTTTCTCTACTTTCTTTACCTCATTTTCTTCTCTTCCAGGTGTCATAATATTATAACGTGTAATCAATACTCTAAAAACAATGTAATAAATTAATCCGCATATAATTCCTAAAGGAATTAAAAATAAAATATTATTAGCAAATGGTGATTTAAAACTTAAAACATAATCTATAAGCCCTGCAGAAAAACCAAACCCTGCCATCCATTTAAAAGTTGCTGCAATAAAAAGCATCATCCCTGTAAGTAAAGCATGAATTAAATAAAGTGTTGGTGCTACAAACATAAAAGCAAACTCAAGTGGTTCAGTCACACCTGTAAAAAATGAAGCCAAAGCAGCTGAAAATAAGATAGCACCTACTTTTTTCTTATTCTCTTTTCTAGCACAACGATACATAGCTAGAGCAGCTCCAGGAAGCCCAAACATCATTACTGGGAAAAATCCTGCTTGATACATTCCTGTAACACCTTTAACACCACCTGAAATTGTTCCCCAAAATTTGCCAATATCATTAATACCTGCAACATCAAACCAAAATACAGAGTTGAGAGCATGATGTAAACCAGTAGGAATCAATAATCGATTTAAAACACCATAGATTCCTGCACTTAGAGGTCCAAAATTAGCGATTTCTTTCCCAAACCAAATAAAAAAGTGATAACACATTGGCCAAATATCAATAAATATTAAAGATATCAAAAGTGTAATTCCTGTAGAAACAATGGAAGCAAATCTCTTTCCATCAAAAAAAGCTAAAAACTGAGGTAATCTTTTTTGATCAAACTTTTGAAAAGAAATAGCCACAATCAAACCTACCAAAATACCAATAAAAGCACTTTGCGTATTATGAAAAGCTAAATCCACAGCATATTCTGGAATTTGCAACATTAATGCAATGCATTTAGATGATAGAATTGTTGTCATCATCATATAACAAGCAAGAGCACTTAACACTATTGCTGTATCTCTTTTTTTAGACATTTCCATGGCAACAGCTATCGCAAATAAAATGGGAAGGTTATCTATAATTGCTCCACCAGCAGCAATGAGTAAAGCAGCAATTGGGTTATGTATACCCCATCCAGTAGGATCAATCCAATACCCAATTCCTTTAAGTAGTGCTGCTATAGGCATGATTGAAACAGGTAACATGAGTGATTTACCTAATCTTTGTAAATATTTCATAGCGAACTCCTTTAGTAAGCGCTTACGCATCATACCAAATAATGCTAAGCAGACACATATGGTAAAGATTATTATACACTTGTCTAGTCAAAATAGCTAATAAAAAATACTGCAAAAGCAGTATTTTTTACTTGAACCATTTTTCTATTTTTATACCATATACAATACCAATTATATCCGCTAAAATCCATCCAATAACAATTGCCCACCAAATCATTTCTAAACCAAATGAAGGCGCTAATAAGTAGGCTAGAAGAACTCTTGTTCCAAGTGAAACAATTGTTAGAATCAATGACATTTTCATCTTTTCATATTTTTTAGCTCCAAAATACATTGAAAATAAAATACCACTTCCCATACATAAACCAATAATAATAAAAGTTAGAAATGTCATTAATGCATAACTTGATCCAACAGCAACTAATGCATTACTACCAATATATTTTCCTACAATATAAGTATCAACTATAAAATTGTTGTAATAAATTCCCTAAAATCATCGGAATAGAAAATAATAAAATAGACTTTCCTATCTTTCCTTGTGTTAAATCTCTTTCCATAAAATCACCTTCCATTTCTCAATTAATTTTTCAAGTGAATACATGGCATTCGCTGGTGAAGTAGAAGGTAATTGAATAACGGGTAAATTATAATCAAAATATTGATGATAATAACGATTGGCAGCTTTGCCATTAGTAATGATTTTTTCAACAGGACAATTTTTAACAATTAAATCTAAATCATTGACTTTAACATTGGTAATACTTGAATCACTTGATCCTTTAATGTCACAACTTTCAATAACATCCCATAAAGCAATATGATTTCTAAGTAAAAAAGTTTTCTTCTCTTCAATTGTTTGTGGAACTTCTTCTTGAAATAAAGCAGCTAAAACTTTCCAAAAACGATTTTGAGGATGATGATAAAAAAACTTGGCTTCTCTTGATTTTACAGATGGAAAAGATCCTAGAATAAGAATCCTAGAATCTTGATTATAAACGGGTTCTATATTATGCTTTGTCATCTTTTTTAACAATAACATCTATTAATTGATCAAGAGAATCATAACATCCTACAGTTAAATCAAGAATATCTTTAGAATGATGAATCAAATCAGGAATACAAATAACAGGAATATTTCCTGCATGTGCTGCTAAAATTCCATTTTTACTATCTTCTAAAACAAGGGCATCTTCTTTACTTACCCCTAGCAACTCAACTGCTTTTAAAAAGATATCTGGGGCTGGCTTCCCATGTTGTATTTGGTCACCACCAATAATGGCATCAAAATAATGATCAACTTTAATACTCTTTAAATTAGATAAAACACGTTCAAAACGTGTTGAAGAAGCCACTGCCATTTTAATATTTTTCTTTTTTAAATCTTCTAATAAATCATATAAACCTTTTTTTACTTCTAAAGGATGACTATTAAAATATTCTTTTCTTAATTGATCTCGATAATCTTTAATCTTTTGATAAGGATAATCTTCACCAAAAACACTATGATAATAAGCTTTTGATGTCTTTTCATTTGTACCAATCAAATGATAAAACATTTCTTCAGTAATTTCATAACCAAATTTTTCATGAGATGTTTTCACTAACATCTTTCCTACAGGTTCTGTATCAATCATCAAACCATCCATATCAAAAATAACAGCATTTAATTCTAACATACTACACTCTCACTTTCTTAGGCATTCTAAAGAAAAGTGTCACTACAAAAGCAATCGTAATTCCTGCAAATAAGAATAAATAGAAACCATTCATTCCTATGGAATCAATAATTCTACCTCCAATTAATTGGAAAAGCATTGCACCTACACCTTTACCAAGCATAGCTTGAATTCCATAGGCTGTAGAGACATATTCTTCTTTTACTAAAACCATTACTAATCTTACAGTAATCATCGTAAAGAGTACAGTAGAAAAACCTTTAAATACAAAAACATAAATAATCATATTAACAGAAGGTAAAGTTGCATACCATGCAAAATTGATCATTGACATGATAATCGCAAACATCATGATATAACGATAAGGTATCTTTTTAATGATATAGTCTGTTGCTAGAATCATCGGAATTTCAAATAATGTCGCAAAAAGTTGGTAGGTTCCTACTTGTGAAGCTGTTCCACCTTGAGATTTAATAAATAATGATAAATAGTTAAAGTTTGTGGAGCATGCTCCCCAAAAGAAAAATGAAATCACTAGAAAGAGCATAAATGGTATATTATGAACAAGCTCTTTCATAACAACAACTGTCGATAATTTATTTTCTTCTTTTTCGGGAACTTCTGAAAGCTTTGGATCAGAAACCATATAAATACAAATAATGGTAATTAATGTTCCTAAAATACCAGCCATGAAGTTAGCAAATGGTGAAATATATTGATATAAAAGTCCACTAACTTGTGCCATAATGGCATAACCTACAGAACCCCATAAACGAATCTTACCAAATTGATAAGGTGAAGAAACACCAATACGATCTGTTAAAGGAGTAACAGCATTCATAAAAGATACTGCTAGACCTGATGATAAAAGTAAAATCCAAAAATTACGACTAATTGCAAAAATAAACATACAAAGCATATTCGCAAATGATAATAAAATAGATACTTTTCTTGGTGATTGCCACTTATCTGCCAAGTATCCAAAAAATGGTTGTGTTGCAATAGATAAAAGTGGTGCAAAGGATACAATGTAAGCAATTTGTGAGGCTGACATTCCTATATCTTGACAATACATTGATAAAACAACTGTAAAGGCACCATACCCTAAATAAAAAAAACATGAAATACCTGCATGAAATAAATAATGATCTCTTAATTTACTCATATAAGCCCTCCCTATGTAAAAGACATTATATAGAATATCTTTAAAAGAAAAGAAGTCTTTTCATTTTTTGAAAGACTTCTTTATTTATTTAAAGATTTAACATAGTTACAAATAATATCTTTGATTGTTTCATTTCCTAATTTACAATCTAAACATAAATCATAGTTTGATTTATCACCCCATGTTTTATTAGAAATAACTTCATAATAACTTTTTCTAGAATGATCCGATTTATGAATATATCGAAGAGCATCCTCATGACTATCATAATAAATTTCCATTACTTTATTTAGACGATATTCTAAAGGAGCATATAAGAAGATTCTTACTAATTTTTCATCTTCTTTTAAAATATAATCTGCAGCTCTTCCAACAATAACACAATTTCCTTTCTTCGCAATTTCTTTAATAACATTTGATAAAAGAATAATTGAATTTTTATTAATGTCTAATGATAAGAATTGACTATAAATATAATCTTCACTTTCTTTATTACTTACAAATCCATGTTTAAGAGCAAATTCTTTGATTCTTTCTTTATCATAAAATTCAATGTTTAATTCTTTAGCGACTTGTCTCGCAATTTCTTTTCCATTTGTGCCATGTTCTCTTGAAATAGCAATTACTAAATTATTTGTTATACTTTCATTTTTAATATTATTTCAAAAATCTTTTAATTCTGTTTATTTACATCTATATCATAATAAAGAAAATCTCAATTATTTTTTTTCATATTGAAAACTAGCGTTTCCATTCGCATCATACATTGTATAGCCTATTTCCTTTCCCTTTGAATCATAATTATATATATAATAATTTTCTACATTATCATTTGCATCATAAACTGTAGATTTCAATTTTTTTCCTTCTTTATCATATTGAAAAACAGTTTTTTGATATACATTGTTCTTTGAATCAAACATTTTTATTACTGATTTTTTCGTTTCATTTTTTATTCTAATATATTTTATATCAAAAATAGGCGTTCCATCAGTGTCATGCAATATTCTATTGATTTTATATCCATTATCATACTTATATTCAAAAAAATGATCTAACTTACCATTATCATAGTATATTATCTTTTTCATTGTTTCATCTTTATTATAAATATGCTTTGAATCGATTTTATAATTTTTGTAAAGTTTTTTTGTTTTTATTTTTGTTTTTTTAGAATCATAATATTCTTTTACTTCATAATTTCCTATAATTTTATCATATATTTTTTCACCAAAAAGAAAACTAAATGCTATTAAAAATATAATTATTAATTTAATTAAAATACTACCTTTCCTATATTTTTTTTGTACTTTTCCTTTATCTTGAAAATTTGAAATATTTTCATTCTTTAAATTGTCTAAACTCATAATAATTCCCTCCATTTTAAGATTTACAACTAAAAATATAATTTTTACTTATCATTTTTAATATTTATATTCTCTATTTCTTTTATTTTCATTAAGTTGTACTTGATAGCTATTATTTTTTGATTACTTTTGCGTAATAACTTTTAATGTAAATTCAATTATATATTTATATTGGCAAAAATATTACCAAGCTCAATATGCAAATAATGATAAACCAAAATAAATATGTATTAGAACTTAATCCAAAATGCTCATCAAAGAAATTAAGAATACCTGTTCCTATACAAAACACAATCAATGCTAAAAGACCAGAAAATACAAATCCTATTATCGTCGCAATCGTACCTCTCATTTCCCAACCTACTAAAGCAATAAATAAAAATACCCAAACTGGAATTGTAAAAAACCAAAAAATCATTTTTCATATCCTCCTTTATTCTTTCTAAAATTGATCAATTAATAATATAAAACAATCCTTTTTTCTTAAATACATACTTTTTAGAAAAATAAGTCAAAAAAAGTATCTCTTTCAAGATACTCATTTACATTAATTAAACATTTCTAATTGACGTTCTAATCTACTTATTACATTATTCAATACATTTCCTGTATCACTTAATATTTTAATAGACGTTCCATAACCTAATAAACGTATTACTAATTCTTGACTATCATCCTTATCATAATAAAGTGTCATATGATAATTCTTTTCTAAGTATTTAACACATCGTTTTTTATAACAAGAAAATTCTGTCAAAATTCTATCTGCTGTATTTTTTTCTTCATTAAATTCTATTACAATTTCTTTTTCGTTATTTTCTCGATATTGTTTATAAATTGATTCTACCATTTCTTCATTATATTTATCATTTAATAAAGAAACAGCATTAATTCTTTCTAAAACAAAACATTGTACTTTGTTTTCTTTATTTATAGCTATTATTCTCATTTGATTATCTCGTTTAGAATATTCTATATAAATTGGAGAACATAAATAGTTTTTTTTGATACCATATTGTGATGTATAACTAATAAGTATATTTTGATTATTTTTAATAGACTTTCGTATATCTCTAAAAATTATATGATTTAATTGATTATTTTCTATAGAATTATATTGATCAAATAAACTAGCAGTACAAATATCAAATAAATTTAAATGATCTATTTTATTTAATATTTGTTTAATTTCATCATCATCTAAAAAATACTTTGCATAAGGATGTTTTAAAATATTAGAAAGCCACTGTATTTCTAAAGAAGTAAGTGGTAATAAATCTATGATATTATTTATATTTCTATCATCAATTAATGAAAATATTGATTTTGTCATATTATTTTTATGTGGTATCGTAAATTGGGTTATAAAAATTTCAGATCGAAATTCTCTTTTTTCTATAGTTTTATCTTGTATAGTTTTAGTAAATGAATTCATATTAAAAGAATTACTATATATTGTCGTTAATTCATCTATTTCTTTTCTTGAATATAGTTTCTTTTTCAATATGTTCAAAAGAATTTTTCCAAAACTATTAAATGTTACACTAAATAATTCATTGAATAATAAACTATGCATATCGTTTTCTTTCTTAAAATTCTTTGGTATATCATCCATTATAAAACTTTTATTTGTTGAGAAATTTTCCTTTGTTGCTACATTAGATATTGGTTCTTTATAAAAAGAATATAGATCTTTAACATCATTTATAAACTCAGTATAATCTCTACCATTTATTTCTACTAATACAACTCTTGAAATATAGCTTCTTACCCATTTTAATATTTCTTTAGGATTCGTAACTTCTATTTCTATCTCTATACAACGTCCATAGCTATCCAATATAATTTCTTTAAAAGATTTAAAATTTCTTTCTTCTCTTTGTAATCTTCTTTTTATAAAATCATCATTCAAATGAATAACAATTTTTATTTGATAAAATTCTATCGGTTTCTTAACATTTCCATCATAAAAATTTTCAAAAGATACACCCCATGTATGCTTTATTAATTCTTTAGCATTATTTATATCATTAAGATACTCATTAGAAGGATATTTTCCAACTGCAATACTATCTATAAATTCAATGCGTACTGCTGAAACACTTTGAAATTTTGGATAATAATATATCAAGTATTGTCTACCATCTGTTACACTTTCTCGTATTTCTATAGGATAACAAAATATTTTTTGATATTTTAAATCATTCATTGTTGCATTTCTATATTCTATAACCGTCCATAAATTATTTTTTATAGCATACAATAAATCTATAATATTGTAATCATTTAAAGCATTTTTAATATAATGATGTTTAAACAAAATATAATCTTTACTTTGTTTTTCTAATCGATTCAATATATATGTTCCTATTTCCCCAAGTGGACTTATTTGTGAAAAAAAAGAAACGCAATCAATGAATCGACCTTCATTATCTTTATTTATTAAATCATTAATAAAATAAGATGAAAAACAGTAGTATGTTTTATTATTTGATTTTTTGATAGTTACAATACCCAAGTGCGACAATTCAATCATTTTATTATCAATAGTTTTCGTAGTAATATCAAAATCATAATATTTGATAACATTATGTAAATAATTTCTTTCAATTATATTGGACTTATCATATGTTACTGTAAAAATACCATCTATAAATTCTATCTTTTGTTTATTTAAAAAGATATATTTATGAATATCAGCCATCTCTTTGTCATTTTCTAAATAGCTTTCTAATCGTTCTTTACTTTGTAGAAATTTCTCTATCGCTTTTTTTGCATATATACTTTTTTCTTTATTAGAAAAATCATTCCAAATTTTTGGAGCATGATGTCTCTCCTTTGATTCTATTACTAGAGCAAAATACTTAAGAAAACCATTTATATTTTCAATTTGTTTGTCATCTAATGGCTTATAGTCTGTCCTTTCAATTTGTTTTCCAAGTTGAAAATATAAAAGTAAATTATAAATAAATGTAAACTGCCTACTCAAATCTTTTGTATTTTCATTACATAACTGATACAAAGAAAAAAAGGGATTATTAAAAATTTGTCTTGTATCTATAGTAACACATTCAACTTGTTTATTATTTTCACCTTTATCCCATTTAACACCGGCAGTTTGTTCTAAAGCATATCTAAGTCTTTTAACATCTGCATTAAATGTGCTATCTAATATATTTTTATTTAAGTTTCCTTGACTACCTTTTACTTTAAAATCAAGACTTTTTTCTTTAAATTGATAAATATAGAAATCTCTCAAATAGTTTTTTAATTTTAAATTAAAACTTCGTGAACTTATAAATTCAGCATCAATTGCCATACTAATCCCTCCCCAAATCTCTCTTATAACAAAAATTATATCATGTAAAAAAATAATTAAAATATTTGTATTGATTTATTTTATTACATATACTAAAATGTAATATTCAAAAAAAGAAAGAAGGTTTTATTATGCTTATAGAAACAAAGAAAACAAGAATTCCTTATTCTCAAGAAGAAAAATATGCTTTCTTTGTAGAAGGTAAAATAAAAAATCCAACTACTTGCAAGAATAAGAAGAAATTCCAAAAAGCAAAAGAACGCAGAAAAAACAAAGTTATATACTAGGAGGTTATTATGAACAATAGAATAAGAAAAAAGATAGTACACATCTTTGAATTCAACAAAAATAGTACTATCTTTTTTAATACTCTCTAAATTGAATAAATTTAAAAATAGATTTTTTAACAGTTTGCCCATCAGCAAGGTGTTCTTCAAAAGCTACACGTGAAGAACAAGCACATAACACCAAAATATTTTTTTCTTTTAATCCTTTTACCACATTATAAGTAAGTGTCATTTCTCCTTGAACTAAAACTGCTTGAGGATGAAAAGAAACAATTTGTTCTACGTATTCTTTAGCTTGTAAATAAATTTCTTGATTTGAACTTGATGGATCAACTTGTGGAAAAACAAGGTCTTTAATTTCTCCATATTTTCTTGCCTGCAATAATTGTTTTTCATCCCAATTACTAGAAGGATGATTTGTAAAATTGATAAACATTTCTTACCTCCTCTTTAAAGAATTCTTACCATACCAAACCCTGCTGCATTTTTTGAACCTAAACCAACATGCATCAAGAGTTTTAAATATCCTGGGCTTACTTTGACTTTCATCGTACAATTATAAGCATTATAAACCATTTTTTTATACTTAACTTTTGTATTTCGATATTTGATGATTTCTTGTATTTCAAATAATTCATTTGTATCATCTTCAAACAATGTTAAATATTTTCTTCGCAAGTTTTCTTGTAAAGATAACTCAAAATCCTGACTTTTTGGATGAAAGAAAGTCATAAACTTCTTAGCATCTGTTTTATAACAAACAATAGGTGAGATAGTTGTTAAATAGTAAACATGATCTTCATGATAAATAACATCTTTCACCGGAATAGCTTCTACAACTTTAAATTTTGTCTTTCCTAAGTAAATAAACCCCTCTTGATGAACTTTTTCATAAAGTGTATTTAAGAGTTTTGATGAAACAGAAGAAACATAAAATGATGCTGTTTCATCAAACATCAATCCACCTTTTACAACATGATAATGGCCTGAAAGTTCACTAAAGACAAACATCTTATAAATTCTTTGTTCACCAAAACCTTCATCATGAAAGAAGTTACCTTGTTCCTTATCCAAAGAATGATATATAACTCCTTGTAGAAAACCATGGTATTCAAAAGGAATAAATTTATTTTTTGTTTCGATAGTTATTTTTAGTCTCATTTTTCTTACTTACATATCCTTCTTGAATAAGATATTCATATTCATAATCAGCGAATGGTAAAACCTTTTTCTCACTTGATTTTTTATTACTTTCAAACCATTCGTATATATTCCCATTTTCTTGGTTTCTTGGATAATTAACAATATCCCTTTCTTTTATAAAACCAAAATCAAACATTTGAGTAAAAGCATAACGTTGTTTTTCAGTAAAATCTTTTATTAATTCATTAACTGTTTTTATTGTGCATTGGTAAGGTCTTATTTCATAATGAATAGTATCGTCTACTTGAATATTTCTATATCTAATATCGGTCGTTTCAATTTTAACACTTCCAAATCCTAATGATTTAGCCATCCCTAATTTGTGACAATAATTAGATCCATTTTCTAAACAAATAGACATATTTAAATGTTCTAGTTGTTCCTTTGTTAAATCATTAAAATAAACTCTAAACTTATAAAGTAAGTTATCCTTTAATGGTTTAACACTCACATTACGTTTTGTCTTTATTACTTTTTTGTCTAAACTTGAATTAAAATGCCAATAAAACTTTCTTCCACGTATTTGAATTTCATCATCATCTAGTAATGTAGTAGTTGTCTTTTTTTTGCTAAATTTACTCTTAAAATCTACATTCCATAGAAAATTTGTTGCGTAATCTATGACTTCCCCATTTTCCTTCAAAAGCATATAAAAATATGGATTATTTGATTTAGGGGTCGATAGTTCTTCTAAAGTAATTGGTTTATTAAATTTATAATAAGACTCTTGATTATCTAATAATATAGCATCTGTAAAACGAACTCGACTTGGTAAAACAAAATTATCATTTGCTGTTCCAAATACTTGGCAAGCTTCACAAACATTATTTATATTTTCACATTCTTTAAAACTGCTTGGATACATTCTTGTAAATTGACGATGAAAATGAGTTTGCCCATTTTGACCTAAAGAAAGATAAATTCTATTTTTGACGTGTTCATACCAAACCGGACGGTAATCACCACTACATTGATTAATATGATTTCTTTCCATATTTTCGTAGTATTTTTCACAAGCTTCTTGATAAAGAACATTAAGATCAATATTTCCTGTTTCAACTTTTTCATTTGTTTTAACAAATATATGATAGAAGACTTTATTCCCTAGTGGTTCTCCTTTTCGTAAATAACCTTTAAGATTTCCACAATCTATACTTGTCACTATCTTTGTTTTTTTTCTATTATATCCATAACTAAAATTGATTAAATCTCCAGATTTATATTTTTTTAATTCTTTAATGATTTGAAAATTTTCAACTAAATATTTTTCACATTCATAAAGTGAACACTTTCCATTTTCATAAACAAGTAACCCTGGTTGCAACATATTTCCTGCATAACGTCCACTAAATTGTATTTTAGAATCAGTATTGACCAAACAAGATTGAGTTACTGTTTCAAATACATTTCTAATCATTCCTCGAAGTTCACTTCCAGGAATAGCTGGTCTATTATCGATTGTAAAAGACTTAGGGTAACAAATATGTTTACCATTTTCTAATTGTTCTTCTTTCTTTATAGATGAATCAATCATAATTAATGGTGTTTTTGTTTCTAAAATACATTCAATATATCCTGTATAATCTCCTTTTTGATAAGTTGTTTTATGACATTTATCCCCTAAAGGAATAAAATTATAGGGATTTATAAATTTATATTCAGACATTTATGTTACCTCCTTTAATATCAACTAAACGGTAACCCTCAATATAGTTTCCTTCTTTAGAAAAAAGATGATGTACAACTAGAGATAGATCATGCTTACCATTACTGATTTCTACTTCAAATGGAACAATAACTTTTCTACCATTTTGTCTAATAATACTATAGCCTTCTTTAACTTCACTTGTATTTCCAATAATAAACATTTCTTCTTCAAAATAATCATTACCAGAGACAATTTGTATAAAATCTTCATGCTCTCTTGTACATCTTAATTCCATTTCTTGATTAAAAAGATGAATTTCATACCATAGATCATCATTATATGTTACTGGGATAAAAACAACTTCATTTTCAACTTTTCCAAGGACAACTTGATCATAGAAGTAAATCATTATATATGCTTTAGAAATATGAAATTGTTTACATGCTTCCTTGATTTTTTTTACTAACATATGTCTTCCTCCATATAAATACACTTATTACCAAAAATTACTTTTTCAACTTCAAATAATCCTCTACCAATAGCTGTTTCTCCACCTAATGCTATAAACCCACAATGTAAATCTTTAATAATCAACAATAAAATTTCTTCAATTAATTTAATTTTATTGTAATCATTAATATTACCTATATTAAGAGAAATGTTTAATATTGTACTTCCATTATAACAAACCGTTTCTTTGTAAAGATTTCTTAACATTGTTGAATTATCAAAACGATTAATCCTATTTCTAACCATTGTAATATCTTCATTATTTTCAATAATACTTTCTTCAAAATATATATTGGATTTTATTTTTTCTTTTTGATCAATTGTTGCTCCAAAAACCTCAGACATATTCAAACAACACTTTTCATTATGAGCTTTATAAAGGTCTAAATAATATTTAAATTGTTTTCTAAACAACCCATTCCAACTTGTTCCTGGTATGACTGGCTTTTTTGCTGAATGAATATGTACAAAGTCTGCTTCTCCTTTTTTAGTTTGGTATGTTCTAATACTTAAGCCTCCCTTTTGTTTTAAATAAACATGTATATTTAAATAACGAGAAATAAGTGGAGTATATTTGTATTCATCATAATTTTCTTCTTGATAAGGATCAAATTCGAAGTAATTTTGATAATTTGTTGAATCAAAAACTTTTAATCCAACTTTTTCAATTTGAAAATTACCTAACCCTCTTGTTGTTTTATATCCTAAACGAATATCTTGATTATTGATTGCTGCTAAACAATTATTAACAATAAAATCATAGTCATTTTTTTCATCTCGATTCAATACTTCTATTCTAAAATGAAAGTGATAACCTGCAGGAACTATTTCGTAATCATATTTATTTTTATCTTTTGTAATTTTATTTTCATCTAAAGCAATTCCGTCTCTTGTTTCATAAGTAATTTCTTTTTCTTCAACAACTGCATCAGAAATAAAGAAAGAACTTTGTTTTGGCATTTTTTTATGATCAACAGGATTAATTATTTTTTTATCTTCATCAGCTAAAAAGTGATAAAAACATCCTGTAAGGCTTGTTCCTGGAATAAAAAACTTTCCTTCTTTATCTTTAATTACATCTAAATCAGTAAAAGTGCTGCTTCCATTTCCTATATGTAAAGGAGTTGTATTTTTCATTTTTATATAATAAAACATCTTTTTCATAATACATTTCTCCTTTCAAATTTAGCTTGAATAAAATATTCTCTACACGCTTCTAAATAAAAAACTTCTTTTATAGAATCATCTAGTAATGGATATTTTTCATAAATTTTAAGACAGTCATTTTCAATTTCATAAATAAGATGTTCTACCAAGACTTTTTTATTATCATCAGCTATACCACTCACATCTTTTTTAAAATCATTCCATGATTGATTTTTTATCATATTTAAAACTCTTCCAATACTTGCTGCCGTTAATTCTTTGTCTATTTCTTTTTCTTTAAATGCTTTTAAAATATCTAATTTCATATTTTCTTTAATGGAAGTGATAATAATATTTTTTAAATACTTAGGTAACGTTGTATTTTTAAAATTAAAAGTTGGTCTACGATTAATTTGTTGTTTTTCTATTTCACTAATAGTTTGAACCATTATTATCCCATTTCCTTCTTGTGTTAAAGACCCCAATACAAACATATTTTCTAAATCATTTGTAAGAGTTCCTTTTAAACAACTACCTGCTTTATAAGCAGTATAAGATGGTTTTTGAAGTTGCCATTTAGTATTATAACCACCTAATGTTGTTTGATCTAAATATGATGTTACATTTTCTAAAGGTAATTGACTTTCAATAGCTTTTGTAGTTACTAAAGATTCATTTCTATTATTAAGTAGTACTACAGGAGAAATAAGTGTACACATAACTTCTGTACCTGCTGGTATTATTCGTTTAGATTCTTGGGTATATTTAATATGATCAATGATTACATTTCCATATTGGACATATTTTGATGCACCTATTTGTATATATTTTCCTACATTTTCTAAAACTTCTTTTAAATCTTTACCTTTACCATAAAGATGAACAATAAAACGTTGATACGCACTTATTGCTTCATTTTGATAAAATATACCTTGTTCATTTCCTTCATTACTTATAACATGTCCAATTGATTTATCATCAGGACGACGATGATGATAAATGATTTCTTTTTTTACTTCTTTTAAATATCCTTCTTTAGACATATATTTATTTCTTACTTTAGAACGATTAGGATTGAGTTTTTCTAACGACTGATCAAAATAACGATTTCCTACTTTTTCTTTATAAACAGATTCTCTAACTGGGTAATACTCATTCCAATTTTCATCCGATATATAACCATTAGAAAATCTAACTTTTCCTTTTACAAATAAATCATAAAAGCGATTATCTACTTCATGATTTAATAAATAAAAATGTGCAAAATATCCTAAAACTGATGAACCACTAATATAATCAAGTGTTTTTTGTCCCTTTATAGAAGAAATAACTAAAGCACTTTGGTTTTCTAAATAAAGTTTTATATCATAATCTTGATTATCTTCTAATTCAGCAATTCCATTTTCTTTCTTCTTATTATCTTTTTTAGATTCATATGAATCTAAGGAAAGTTCAACTTCACCAAACCCTCTTGTTCGCATTAATCCCATATGTTTGACATTCTTTAAACATTTTTCTAAAATATCTTCATCGTCTTCTTCATATTCTACAATACTATAAAAAGCATTTCCCTTATCAATAGCTCGAACACTTCTTAAAGTATTTTTTTGGGCAATTCCATATTCATCAATTGCTGTTTGATAACGAATATTTGTATAATAGTCTAAAACAATATATTTATTAAGATATTTTAAATATTGATTATCTAATGTACGATATTCATTTTGTAATTCTGTGATATGATCTAATAAGGCATTGTATAAAACAAAGTGATGTCCTTTTATTTCATTATTTCCAAAAATCAAATGAGATGTATTTTTTTCTAAAATGCCAAATTCTTCTAATTCCAAAGCTGACTCTTTAAGTAATCCTTTTATTCTTTTTGCTGGAATATAAGGAAAACCATATTGGTCATAAACAATATCAGAATCAATCAAATTTGCCCAGCTTTGTCCTGAACCAGGAACAAGATCACTTTTTAACTGAATACATATTTTTCCTATCTTTCTATTCATGTACTTCACCCCATCTCATATCCATAACATCAATAGCATCAAATAGAATATGCTTATTATCGAATTTAATCTTTTTACTTAAACGTGTATTCATTTCTAATATTTCTCTATCAACTTGATGTTCACTTACATAAAAGGCTTCTCTTAAATTTTTAAGTTTATTTCTTGGTAAAACTTTTAATTCATTTAAAACACCAAATAAATCATTTAATTCTAAAATATCATTTTTATTAAGAAACTTTCCTACATGATAAGGTCTACCATAAATAGAATCTCCTTGATGATTGACATATAAATGTTCTCTTATATAATCAATATCATTCAATAATCCTGAATAATTCATTTGAAAGTCAATGAAATTAGTATCCCTACTCATGTCCCCGTTCATATATTCTCTATTTTTCTTTTTTGCATTATCACATAACTGTTCAGCATAATGATAACCTCTTGAAAAAGGAAAATGAGAATGACAAATAAAAATTCCTGCACATGCGTGATACTTATCACCTTCTCTTTTTAAAACATCCATAAATGTCTTAACACATAGCAAAGCAATTCTTGCATTGCATACAAAGGTAATATCATCTCCTGCACTAATAATGGATCTAAACAATGTTCTTTTACTACGCTTTTCATCTAAATCTACTTGTTTACAAAATTGTGGAACTTGTTTTATTACTTCTTTTAAACATTTTCTAACAAACATATTATTGATTTCTTCAGAAATAGTACGCGCAGCTTTCGTAGCATCATGATATGTAGAAATACCATTCATTTTCTTTTGAATATGTTGCCCCATATTATTTCCATCAATATGTACAATCGCCACCATACTATCGCCTTCTTCAGATTTAAAATCATTTATTTTTTCACCTGTATGATGACATTCATTATATTTTCTTCTTTTTACATAGGATTCATAAGTGACTTTTTCTCCTTCATCTATCTTAGAAAAAGGAAACCCTGTTAAAGGATCGTTTAAAGTAATCGGAAAACCAGCAATAGGTAAACTTGTTGGCATATTAGCTTTTACCTTTTCCATTTCTTTTTGAAGTTTTTGATAGTCTTCTTTATATGTATTTTCACCATGTATTTCTACATGAGCAACAGCCAACTGTAAAGAATAGGTTTCTTTAGTAAGTTCAATACACATTTTATGACTAATCATTTTCCCTAAAGTTTCATCTTTAAAGAAAACTAAAAGATTTCCACCACCATAATACATAATTTCCGCATCAATTTGATTATGATCTGAATCTATTGAAAACTGTAGTGAATCATGAGAAGAAATCTTATCTATATAGATTAATTCTTTTTCATTATTATTTATTCTTCTTTCATTTTCTTCATTCAATTGTTTTATAAATATCTTTTTTATTAGATCTTCAACCAATAAACTCGCACCAATAATTTCCTTCATCTTATTTGTTCTAAATACATAATCTTGTATTCCACGAACATCATACATATATAACCAAGCCATAAAAAAACCTCCTATAAATAGTATAAATTGCTTCTAATGAAAGCGCAAATGTTACCTTAAAGTAAAATTATACTTTGAATAAATTAAAAATAATCTCTAATACTAATAAATTTTTTTTACCATTTTCATCTTTATAAAAAATAAATTTAATCTTTTAGATATATTTATTAATCATTTATAAAATTCAATATAATCTATTGCAGCAAAATGATAAAAATAGAATCTGATAGTCTCCACGTTGTCAATTTTTATTATATATTTAGTATAATCAGTATTTTTTTCTTTTATTTTTTCAATATCATTATTTTCCCAATCTGAATATAATGTTCTAATATCAGAGGAATTATCTCCATAGTTTAGATCCACTGCAAATTTTAAGGAACTTGCTGCATTAGGCTTCATTCGAAGAATAACCTTTTTAAAATTTTTTTCACAAGATAATTTAAAATCAGTTTCTCCATAAGCAATGATTCTATTTTCGCTAATAAACTTAATAGATTTATCATAATTTATCATTGTTAAATCTTTATAACTTATCTTTTTCGAATCAACTTTCATAGCATTTTCCATTGATGGCTCAGATTTGATTTCTTTTGAACTAGTGTATTTAAAACAAGAATATACACCAACGCATAAAAGACAAATAATTAAAATCCATAAAACAGCTTGTTTAAAATCAAAATAATCAAAAAGAAAGCAAATAATACGCCCTACTATACAAAAAACAATTATTGCAACCAAGCAAAAAAATCCAAAACCTATTATGCCTAGGATAGCATCCATAAAATTGTATACTACAGCTGCAATTAACACTAGCAACCAAATTGGAATTTCAAAAAAATATAATAAAAACATTTTTAAATCCTCCTTTATTTTTAATAAATAAAAAATACCTATGCTTGAAAAATAACAAATAAATATTTCTTTTATAAAATATAAAACTGTGATTTTCCTAAGTTAGTACTGATTCTAAATTCAATAGCATCATATTTTTTTCGTGATTTATTTTCCCAATTGAGGCTAAGACACAATCTCCAACTTCATAATTTCCGCGTAAAAAACCTGGTATACCATTTACATTTGCTATTGCACCATGGTTTGTTAATTTAACAATTTCAGCTTTAATACTATCATATTTTGATAATCCCTCGAGTCGATCATCAAATGTTCTACCATTCATTGATTTTACTGTTAACATAATATCTCCGCGGGATTCATACATAACATCCGCCTCAAGCTCATCACCAATTTTTACTTTTTCTTTGATTGGCAATTTTAAATCATTTATTTCATAAGAATGAAGATAGCCATATGCATTATAACCATCTAAATCTCTATAATTACACACTGCAAAATTTGAATCAAAATCAATAATTTTAACTTTCATATCTATTTTCTCCCTCTATACAGATAGTATAAATTAGCCTTTTTTCCTAAAATATATATTTAATAGAAATAAAAGTTAAAAATATCTCTTTTTCAAGATATTTTTGAGCAATAAAATAATCTTAAGGATTTCTCAAGATATAAATAAATCAGGAGTATCAACTCCTGATTCTTACTTTTTGTTACAAGTTTTTTGAATATGCTCATTTCGTCATTTTTACAAATTATATATCATATTCTTATAAATCAATAATTCTAATTTTTTTGATTACTTATTAATATTCATCAATAATGTAATACAAGAAAATATCCATGTTTTTTGTATAGACATCTTTTTTAATAAATTTTAGATCAATAAACTAAATTCCATAATTTTTTCATCTTATTTGTTTTAAATGAATAACATTCATGTTTTATAAATATCATCTGTCAAACTATAAAAAAACTTTATACATCTTACTTTAAAATAATTATTAAATTTAAATATCATTTTACAATTAAAAGACATAAATTATCATCATAAACATGACATTTAATAAAACAATTAAATGTTATGGAAAAAATGAAACATCAATTCCTCATAGGTATGGTACCTAAACGCAGATGATTACTTCTTAAGTTACCCTGCTTATAAAGTGTCAATTCCTCATAGGTATGGTACTTAAACTACTTATCTTGCATGTAATGGTGTTCATCTTCCAAGTGTCAATTCCTCATAGGTATGGTACTTAAACCAATTGCTGTGGTTGCGATGATCCTGAGGAAGCTCAATGTGTGTCAATTCCTCATAGGTATGGTACTTAAACCTAATTAATTAACAACCAGTATAACCAAATTAAAATTGAATAAAAGTGTCAATTCCTCATAGGTATGGTACTTAAACTACTAACTTCCTAAATAATTCTAGCATATTTTTAGGCTTTATACAAATTTATCTCCATTAATTAATAATCATTACTAATTTATAAAATAGTTGCTTTAAAAAGTCGGTCTATCTTTTTTTACATTGGCTGAAAGTATTGATTTTAAGCCATTTTTTATTTTCTATCAATTTTCTTTGAGATGGACCGAGTTTTTTATGATTTTACCCCTATTTTGCTTTATTTTTAACTGTTTTTATATATGTAAATCCCCTGAAAGTGTTGCTACATATAGGCTTTGAGATAGACCGACTTTTTTAGTCAATAATATCATCTATTGAAATACATCTTCCTATTTCTTCTTTTTTTACATATTTTAATGAACTTAAATGATATATACAAATTTTATCAGTATGAACATCTATTATAGATTTCAATTGTTTCTTTAATTTTTCTTTTTGAGCTAATGTTATATTACCTTCAAATACAGAATTTTGAACGTGATGAAGATATTTAGCACATACTTTTCTTACTTTTGATACACGTCTTTTATTTACATCATAAACTAATATAATGTACATTATTGATATTTATAAAATTTTAATTTTTGGTTGTTATTAATGTGTTGTTGCAAGACGTATATGTTATTTCTAATAATTGTATAGTAAGTAGAAGATATACCATTATAATTTATATGTTGATAAAGTTTTTTGTTGATTTGATGTATAAATATACTTTTTCCTTCTTTATTCAAATAAATACCATTTTCTTTTTGTTCAAAATGTTTGTTTGAAATAATTTTTTTATGAATAATTGTAAAAATTGTACGATCTATAATAATTGGTTTAAAAATATCAGCTAAATCTAAATTTAAAGATTGCTTTCTAGCATTAGATGCATGTAAATAACCTATCCTTATATCTAAGGAAGTTTTATATATTTCATTAGCAATTAAATTATACAAAATAGTGTTGCCAAAACTTATTAATGCATTGATATTGTCTTGTGGTGGTTGTCTCGTTCTTTTATCAAAGATGAAATCTTCATCTTTGATAAAAAATTGTAATGAATTGTAATAAATCTGTTTGGCTCTTGCTTCTATTAAAAGTAATTCCTCATATGTTTTTGCTTCATTTACAAGTTGCAATTGTTGTGTTATTTTTTCTATCTCTTGTAAGAGTTGTTTATCCTTTGTTTTTTTATGATAATATTTCATATTAGAACGTTCATTATGTATGCTTGCATTAACCATCTTTTTAGCAATCATTAATCGATGTTCTTTATCTTGATAGATATTTGCTTGTTTTAAAGTCGTATAAACTGCTTTTGTTTGATTATTTGGAATAAATTGTCCTATATAGTTTCCTTGTTGATCAAAAAGATTAACAACTAATTTTTTTTGATTCATAAGATTAAAAAATGATGAAGTAAAAACAACCTGGGAATGAATATTTATGTGGTCTACTACTTCTATAGGTAGATTGACTTTTTGTTCATCATTTTCAAATAAAATATGATAATCTTTTTTTCTTAATATACCATCATTAATAATATGATATTGGTGATGACTATATCTAAGGGGAGATATATACCAAGAGGAATAATATTGTAGTTTTTCTCTTTTGACTTTTATAATTTCATAATGATTTTTATTTTTTTCAATACGATACCCTAAGTAAATAATATCATGTGAAGGAAAAATACCACTTTTTCCTTTATTGATTTGTAAATCATAGCGTGCTTTTAAGACTTGATTCATATGATTTAAATAGTTATATGCTCGATCTTTTGTTTTAAAAAACATATAAATATTATCTGCAAATCTAACAAAAGAAACATCTTTATTTTCTAAATGTTTATCTAAAGAATTTAAAAAAATATTACTTAACAATGGACTTAAAGAATTGCCTTGAATAATGCCTTTATTTTTTATAGAAGAAATATAATCATACTCTATTTCACATTTAAGGAAGCAGGTAATCAAATAAATTATATCTTCATCTTTAATATATTTTTTTACTTCTTTTAAAAGCAGTTCATGATCAATTTCATCAAAAAAATCTTGAATGTCAACAAAACAAACAAAATCATTATCTTTGATATATTCCTTTATTTGTTCTACTGCCTTTGTCACTCCATAATTTTTTCTATAAGCATAAGAATAATCCGAGAAAAGTACATCAAACTTCTTAGCTAATACTTGTTCTAATAAACGTGAAATATAACGATCTATAGAACACATCTTAGCAATAATTCTTCTTTTTCCTTTATAATTTAACATCTCAGATAGCATTGTTTTCTTACATACATATTTATGTTCTAAGATACTGCTTATAATTTCTTCTCTATTTAAATCAAAATATTCGAAAACATCACTCAATAATACACCATCATATCCCGCACTATTATGTTTAATATTAAAAGAAGCTTGTGCTTCTTCTAAGTTACTTTTACTGAATAATTGTTCAATCATAATTATTTACCTAATAATTCATCAATTCTACCGATTGCATTTCTAACATATTCTTTTGCTGAATCTAAATTATAAAAATCTTTTGGAATTTTATCGCTTATATCAGCATGAGCACTCATATTACGTGCTTCTTTTATAATCCAGTAATCTTTTATTATTAAAATTACATTATCTATATTATATTTTGAAGCAACATAGTTACCTTTTAATAGTTTACGTACATAGCTAGATTTTTCATTTGGTGTACTAGGAAATTTTATAAAACAATTGTTATTATCTATTCTATATTTTTCAAATGGTGTTAAACCTACTAAATCTATTTTCTTTCCTCTATTATTTTTATTTTTTCTTAAAAGTAACATATCTTGTTGAATAAATTGATATTCTTTAGAATAATGACTACCATTTTTATTCTTATTATTAATATATGTTTCATAATCTTGCTTAACTTTTTTACCAGGTTGTAATATTTCCATATTATAAATAACAATTGGCATTAACTCACTGTATATAATCAAAGATTGTTGAATTAAATTATGATCTAAACAATAATCAATAACTGCTTTTACTGTAGCATAATTGACTAAAGATTCTTTTTCATTTGTTTTATCAAATGTATCAAATATAGGTTTATAAACTCTATTAATCTTTGCTGTTAAATAATCAAATACTTTTTGTTTACTTTCTTCTGAAGAATTATTATATCGTTCAATAGAATTTTTTAATTCTTTTGTTGCTTTTAAGATTAAAAGCGGTCTACATAATGTAAAAAAATCACTCATTCTAGTTATAGAATGTATTACTTTTTGCATTGAATCTGTCAATTTTAAATTAGCTTCTTTAAAAAAGTATTCAATATTCCTTGATCTACCATAATTGATAAATTCATCAATTCCTGAATATAAATCATAAATTTGATAAGCATTTGTTTTATCCACAAATACACCTGTATTATTAGCACCTAAATTTACACCTATTACTTTTTCAATATGAATATTTTCATTTTTTAAAGTACTTAATACCGCAGTAGCGACATTAACAAAATCTCTAAATCCTCCATTTCCTTCTATATATAAATGAAATTCTTTATCTTTATTTTCATCACTATTTTTTAAACTAATTATTTTATCAGCAATAATGGCAGAAAAGTTGACCAACTCTTGACCTGTTGGTGAATCACTTAAAATATCTCCTTTAATAAAAGAAATTGGATCAAAATCACACTCATCACAATATTCATAAATACGTTTTTCAAAATATTTCGCATGATTCAATCCATTTAATGAATGTTCTTTACCATTTTCAAAAGCCACTGCCTTAGTCATTACTCTTTGACTTGCAACATAGTAAATAGCATCTAATTTATCCCCTTTATCCTTTAATTCCTGAATTGTATATTTAATACCTGCTTCATTTGTCATCACACCCGTTGTAACCAAATTATTATCTTTATAATACTTATATTCATTAGGTTTTCCTTCATCTATAGCAATAATTGTTTTAGGAGGAATTGTACTTAAACAAGTAAGAATTAAATTATATGTCTCCTTTTTTTTCATATGTATCCCCTTTCTTATATATATCTAATTGTATCATAAAATTTATATAATAAAAAAGCTTTAGAAAATAACTAAAACTTTTATATTCATCTTTTTGTACAGAAAATAATACAATGATCTAAGTATCATTTTCTTATAGCTATGGTACTTAAAAATTAATGGTAATAATAAAAAAGAAAGCACTAATGCAGATATAATGTGTCAATTCCTCATAGGTATGGTACTTAAACAAATCTTGCTGAAGGAACATCTACTGGAAACACGTGTCAATTCCTCATAGGTATGGTACTTAAACTTTAGTACTAAATAAAAATGAATATGCAGTTGAGTGTCAATTCCTCATAGGTATGGTACTTAAACGTTGATATCGTTAATGAAAAAATATCACAAAAAGAGTGTCAATTCCTCATAGGTATGGTACTTAAACCAATTGATGAAGAAAAGTTAGCGAAAATCCATAAAAATAAGTGTCAATTCCTCATAGGTATGGTACTTAAACATTATAAAATTGTAAATGATGATGAGTTTTCGGAAACTGTGTCAATTCCTCATAGGTATGGTACTTAAACTACTAACTTCCTAAATAATTCTAGCATATTTTTAGGCTTTATACAAATTTATCTCCATTAATTAATAATCATTACTAATTTATAAAATAGTTGCTTTAAAAAGTCGGTCTATCTTTTTTTTACATTGGCTGAAAGCATTGATTTTAAGCCATTTTTTATTTTCTATCTCTTTTCTTTGAGATGGACCGAGTTTTTTTATGATTTTACCTCTATTTTGCTTTATTTTTGACTATTTTTATATATGTAAATTTCCTGAAAGTGTTGCTACATATAGGGTTTGAGATAGACCGACTTTTTGAAAAAAGAAAAAAGCTTTGGACAATATCCAAAACTTTATCTAATAACTTTTTGAATCATTCGATTCATTGTATATACAATGATAATACCTACAGGTATCATCACACATGATTTTAAAATTCTTACAAATTGTGATGCAAAGAATGGTATTCCATACATCGATTGTAACCAATAAGGTGTTAAAAACATCGTTACTGTCAGTTCAATTGCGACAACAGATAAAATACTTAAATGAAATAAGCGTAAATCCTCTTGTCTAAGTTTATTTTTATAATATCTTATAAAAATAAAGAGAATTACAAGCATTGCGGCAATAATGACAAAGACTGTAAATTTAATTGGTAATGTGACTTGATACATTGATCCTGAAATGTTGACTTTATTGATTTTAAAAACATAAAGACAACCTAATAAGGATATAACAAGCATGACTATTTTTACAATTCTTTCTAAGAGTTTTTCATTTTTTTCACTTAGATAGTTCTTTAAAAAACATGGTATTTCAGTTTGTAAAACCGCATTTAAAGTAAATCCTAAAAATGGAAATCCTCCAGCATTTGCTAGAACAAGCCCTAGAAAATCTGTGGCGATAGAAACTATAAAACAATACCCTGGTTGTAATGTTAAACCAGCAACGATTAAAGGTAATACCTCTAATGTAATTTTTAAACTTGGAAAGCCAAGAAAAGGTACCATCACAGCTAACCTTTTTAAAATAATAGCTAGAATGACAAATAAAGCCCCCAATGTCATTTGTCGCACATCGCTTTTCATTGGATATTTATAAAAAACAAATATCCCAATCGAAACAATAATAACCCCTAAAATAATTTGAATCATCGTTTGATTGCTACTTAAAAAAACCAATTGTTCCTGCTTCGTCCTCTTATAAGTCCACAGGCGTTAATTCCGGTAAGAAACCGTACATATGTTTTTTCCCACTTCGTCCTCTTTCTAGTCCATGGGCGTTAATTCCGATATAAAACCGTACATATGCTTTCCCGCTTCGTCCTCTTGCTAGTCCACGGGCGTTAATTCCGATATAAAACCGTACACAATTGCTACTAAAAGTAGACTCCTCCTTCTTTATTATTTGCTATGAATCTTTTGTAATAAGTATTTCCTTACTTCAGAAATAAAATACAATGATCCCGTAATCAAAAATGTTCCTTCTTGTAAATAAATATCGTCTAAAGCTTTTCTAAAATCCAGTTCGATTTTTACCGGATAGTCCCCTGCTAATAATTTTGCACTTTGACTACGTGGATGTTTGAATTCACAGACGGTTATATCATACGTCAAATCTAATAATCTTTCAATCATATAGTCCGTATCTTTATCTCTTAATGCTGAAAAGATGATTTTTAAATTATGTAATTTACGTGCAGAACGATAGAGTTCATCAACACCTTCTCGATTATGGGCCCCATCTAAAATAATCAGTGGTTTTTCACTTATGATTTCAAAACGTCCTGCCCACTTAGCTTCAAATAAACCTTCAACAATTGAAGATTCATCTAATTCAATAAAATGATGTTCCTTTAAATATAATAAGGTTTCTAATGCTAAAGCACTATTTTCAATTTGATAAAGAGCTGGCGTATTTAAAACAATATTATAATCCTTATATGTATATTTTACATTTTCACCATCTTGTAAATCATGTATACGATCTAAACGTATCAAATGACTATGATGCTTTTCACAAGTATCTCTAAAAATATCAACACATTCTTGTTTATGTTCTCCTGTAATAAAATCAACATGCTCTTTAATAATTCCCGCTTTCGCTCTAGCAATACTTTCATAGCTATCACCTAAATAATCCATATGATCTAAACCAATATTCGTATTAACACAAACCATTGGTAAAATAATATTCGTTGCATCTAACTCTCCACCTAATCCAACCTCATAAATGGCATAGTCAACACCTTGATAAATAAAGTAAAGAATTGAAATAAAGACCTCTATTTCAAATAAAGAAATCTCATACTTTAACCAATTATCCACATATCTATTAGCAACATCAACAATAAATTGTTCCTTGATCCATTCATCATTGATACGTACGACATCTAACCTAGAAATAAGTGCTGGTGAAGTAAAAGTTCCTACAGTATACCCCTGTTTTATTAAAACTTCTTTCATGTAATTAACAGTCGAACCTTTCCCATTTGTTCCACAAACATGGATACATTTTAAAGCATGTTGGATATTATAAAATTCTTGCATATATTTTTTAAAGTTATCTAAACTATAGACACGATCTTTTTGTTGATGAATAAAGTCATAGACTTCTTCATAGTGTTTAAATTGTTTTTTTGTTTTTATTTGTATGATTTTATTTTGATAAATGATATCTTTTAGAGCTATTTTTTTAATGACTGCTATTAATTGTTGTTTAATTTCATCAGTTCCTAAACAAAGTTCTATTTCATTTTTGATAACATCAAAAATAATAACCCCATTGATATTTTGATTTTCATTGACATAAATAATCTTTTGATTTTGTTTTAAATATTCTTTTGTTATTTCTTCTTGATGGATAAATTGTATTAATTCATCCATTCTTTTTTCATTTAATAATTTGATAGACATAATTTCACCCACAAACATTATAAAGGATTAAAAAAAAAGGACAATGTCCTTTTTCTAAAATTTTTCAAATTGTTCAATATCTAATACAAAAACTGTTGCTCCACCAACAAGTACATCTACCATGATTGGAGTAAAAAATTCTCCCATTTCAGTAGGTGGAACAGTAGGTTCTTTTTCTACACGTTTTTTAGAATTTTCTTTAATAATACCTACAGCATGTTCAACTTTATCATCATTTGTTCCAATAAAGAATGTTGTATTTCCTTTCTTTAAGAATCCACCTGTTGTTGATAGTTTTGTAACGAAGTATCCTTCTTCTGTAAGTGCGGCTTGTACTGATGAACTATCATCAGAATTTACGATAGCAATAATTAATTTCATAAGCCATCCCTCCTGTATATTTATATTTTACACCAAATAAAATAATTATTAAAGTTTTTCGCCATGAAGAATTGGTAAAAATTTTCTTTCATAATCATTTAAAACATAAGTATCTGTCATCATTGATAAATAATCAGAGACAATCAGTGGATTGGGCGTCTTTTGATAATTTTCTACCATCTTATTTTTAAACTTAACAATATTTGAATCTTGATCATTATTTTCTAATTCTTCTAAATAAACATCAAAGAGTTCTTTGACCATTCTTGAAAGTTTAGCATTTTCTTTTTCTAAAACTGGATGATGATGGACTTTTTCTCCTAAAAAGAAGAGTAGGGATGATAATGCTTCAAAGACTTCATGAGAAAAACGTAAATATGGTTTTTGATAACTATGAATCATCAAATCACCAATTAATTTATTCATAATTGATTTATTATTATCTCCTAATACTTTTACTACATTTTCAGGAAGATCTTTCTTTTGTAAGATACCTACACTCATAGCATCTTCAATATCTTTTCCAATATAAGAAATAACATCTGAAATACGAACCACACATCCTTCTAAAGTCATTGGTTTTAACTCAAGACTGGCATTTTCTTTATGCCAACAATCATGATACTCTTGTAAGAATTGTTCTTTTGTTTTTTTACGATCTGGTTCATATTTTTTAGAAAGCATTTCACCATTATGACACAAAATAGCATCTAAGACTTGTAAAGAAACATTATAGCCTTTCCCATTTCTTTCTAAATAAAGAATATTTCGTACACTATTAGCATTATGACAAAAATATCCAAAACCCTTTTCTTGTAGTTTTTCATTCAACGCTCTTTCTCCTACATGACCATAAGGAGCATGTCCTAAATCATGTCCTAAAGCAGCCGCTTCAATTAAATCTAAATTTAAATTCAAACCTTTTCCTATTTGTCTGGCAATACGTGAAACCCATTGAACATGGATTGAACGTTTAGAAATATGGGCACTTTGAAAAAATGAAAGAGCCTGTGTTTTATCTGTGTAACGTTGATAAGATTTACAATATAAAATACGATCAATATCTTCTTCAAAAGGCCAACGAATATCAAACTCTTCATGTTCACTTTCTTCTTTTCTTAATTTTTGGCATTCACTTGTTTTACAAGCATATGGAGAAAGTGTTCGATCATATTCTTTTGTTCTCTTTATAGTATTTTTTATAATTTTTTCTTCTTCTTTCATACTTGTCACCTATTTCATTATATACTTTTTTCAAAAGAGATGCTCCAACAATGTTTTAAAAGCAATTAAAATCAAAACAATGCCCCCAAAAATAAGTGCCTTATTTTGAAACTTATTGTTTAAATAACGTCCAATTTGTAAAGCAAACAAACATAATAGAAAAGTAATAATTCCTATAATCAATAAAGCTTGATAAATAGCTACTTCTAAAAAAGCAAAAGTCATACCAATAGCAAAAGCATCAATACTTGTTGCAAAAGCAAGAATTGTTAAATCTAATAATTTAAAATTATAATTTGTTTCTTCTTCACTAAAAGCATCTTTTAACATATTGACGCCAACAATCATTAAAAAGATAAAAGCGATATAATGATCATAGGCTTGTATCTTTTTTGAAAATACACATCCTAAATGATATCCTAAAAAAGGCATCAATGCCTGAAAAAAGCCAAAATAAAAAGCAATGAAGCTTTGTTTCTTGATGTTTCCTTTTGGCATAGAAATACCATACATCATCGAAACAGTAAAAGCATCCATCGCTAATGAAATTGAAATAACAACAAGTTCAAATAATGACACATTATCTCTCTCCTTTGAGTAATACCTCACTACATTTCAAACCATCAATTGCACTTGACATAATACCACCTGCATATCCTGCACCTTCACCAATTGGATAAATCCCTTTAATATTACTTTTCATATTGTCATCACGATAAAAACGAATTGGTGCTGAACTTCTTGATTCTACTCCGAGTAATGTGGCATCACTTGTAAACCCATTAATCTTGTTATTCATTAAAAGAAGTCCTTCTTTTAAATTTATATTCAGGATTTCAGGAAGTAATGCATTGAGATTAGCATTTTTAACTCTTTTTAAACTTGTCTCTATTTTTTCTTTACTTTCTTTATTTTCTAAATAATCTTCCACTCTTTGAACTGGAATTGAATAATCACTTCCTCCTAGTTCAAAAGCTTTTTCTTCTAATTTTCTTTGAAAATACATCCCAGCAAGCGGATGTGAACTACCAAAATCATTAGGTGTCACATTGACTAAGATAGCACTATTAGCGTATTTATTATCACGTTTATAATTAGACATCCCGTTAACAACCAGTCTTTTTTCTTCACTGGCTGCATTCATGACATAACCACCAGGACACATACAGAAAGTATAGACTCCTCTTTTTTGACTTGTATGCACCGCCAATTTATAATCAGCCGCTTTTAATGCAGGATGATCATAGAATTTTCCATATTGGTTTTTATTAATAAATTCTTGACTATGTTCAATACGCATTCCCACTGCAAAAGCTTTTTGAGAGATTTCTAATTGTTTTTGATAAAGCATTTCATATGTTTTTCTCGCACTATGACCAATAGCCAATACCAGTTGATCTACTTTTTCTTTATATGTTCCTTCATTATTTTCTAAAACAACTTCTTTTAATTGATTATCTTCAATAATGATATCTACTAATTTTGTTTCAAAACGAACATCTCCACATTTTTCAATATCTTTTCTGATATTTTTAACCACATTAATTAAAACATCTGTTCCTAAATGTGGTTTATTTAAGTAAAGAATATCTTCACTTGCACCATGTTCATAAAAAGTATTCAATACAAATTGTTTACGATAATCCTTAATACCTGTCGTCAACTTTCCATCAGAGAACGTTCCTGCTCCTCCTTCTCCAAATTGAACATTACTTTGAGTATTTAACTTACCTGTTTCTAAATAAGTATCGATATCTTTTTTTCTTTCATCAACACATTTACCTTGTTCAATCAAGATTACCTTTTGCCCACTACGCGCTAAATTATAGGCACAAAATAATCCTGCTGGCCCACTTCCAACAACCATGATTGTTTGATTATTTGGTGTTAACTTGTCATAATGATATTCTTTAACTTTACTTACTTGTTTACTATGTGTTTTTAATAATTGATCTTCATCGACATATTCAAAAGTAAAGCCCATATTAAAATGTACTTTATTCTTCCTTCTTGCATCTACTGCTTTTTTAGCAATCTTTACATTCTTTACTTGTGATTTTCTTATATTTAATGTATTCGCAATAACTTTAGCGTAATCTTTTTCATCTAAAGAAACTGCAATATTACTTACTTTTAACATACCTTCTCCTATCTCTTTATTTTCCAATATCCTTTTTTGTTATTTCCAACTCTTTCAATAATTCCTAAATCCTTTAACTTTTTAATATTATTTGAAATACTCTTTCTACTCATTTTCATAATATTTGCAAGTTCGGTAATTGTATATCCAGGATCATCATATAGGGATTCTAGTATCTTATTCATTGTATCGTTCACCCTATCGTTCACCCTATTAGTCACCTTTGAAAAGTTATCAATCACCAATCTTTGAGGTGCATCAAATTCAATCATAATATCCGTAGGATTAATATAATATTTTGGCATTGGTAAATCATTTTCTATACAGGAATCAAATATTTTTTCTATACCTCTTCCCCATGACTCAATATGTCCTGCTAAATAGAAAACATGCGCAATATTAGGATTATAGGGCTTAGAGCCATGTTTTTGATAAAGAGTTTCTTCTGTCCAATGATCTGGAAGCTTTCCAACATTTGTAATATAGAGCTTATCTTTATAAACACTTATTTGTATTGGTACACCAGATTCATATTGTTTATGAACAATAGCATTTAATATAGCTTCACTTACAAAGTATTCTTCAACTCTTTGAAGTCCATCATATGAAATCTTAGCTTTCATATATTTAAAGAAAATAAGTTCTATAACTTTATCAATTTGTTCAAAAAGTGATCCTCTTACTTCATCTTGATAAATTAAATCAGCATCTGTTTCGAAAAATCCTACTTTTATAAAAGCACCTGTAAAATATCTCTCTGGATCTTTTGAAAACAAAAGTAAGGCAGCATTTGTAAGATAACCATTATTTATCAAATGAAGTTTATCTAATAATGTTTCCGTATCTTCTTCTAAAATCGTATCATCTATTCTTTTTTTACGAATTGCAAGTTCTTTAAACTTTTGAATAGCGTTTTGATCTAAATCTTCTATTTTTACTAATGGGTATGGAACGTTATCCCAAGTTGCTCCTCTTTTACGTAAAATAAAACTTTCTAATTCAATACCTGCCAACTTTTGTGATGTACTCCCACTTCTAAAATAATAGTTTCCTTTACAAGATATAGCTATTGGATAAGACGGAACATCTATTTCTATATATTCCAAATTATTTTTTTTACATAAATTAACTCCCTTTTTACAAAAATGTGTCTGATGCATACTAACTCATAATTATACGAAACACCACACTTTTATTCATTTTCTATTCATTTCCGGCTAATGGGTATTCATTTTTACTCTAAGTTATCATGCAATTTATTAGAATGGAATTTTTGAAAGAGCCAGCACCTTGAATGGGCTGACT